>Ga0181537_10000754_pt1 | contig 30246 bp, 24 predicted proteins | sample PEATcosm2014_Bin_39_FD_119765 | JGI IMG/M metagenome (GOLD analysis project Ga0181537, IMG submission 119765) | Peatland microbial communities from MTU Mesocosm Facility, Houghton, MI, USA - PEATcosm2014_Bin23_10_metaG | ecosystem: Environmental > Terrestrial > Soil > Wetlands > Peat | place... | reverse complement strand
GGCAACGGACCGCTCAGCGGTTTCGCCTGAGCCACGTCCTGCGTCGCCACTGCATCCACATCCTCGACGTCGAAGGAATCTACTTTCTGCGGCTTGCCGTCTTCGAGAATCGTGAAGTCCGACGGCTTCAGACCGCGCAGGAAATTTCCATTCTTGTCTCTGACCGTAACATTCACCAGCACCAGATTGCTCTGTACACGAAAGGTGTAGTCCGATGGCTGGCGTGCGGGTTGCTGCGCGGATTGCTGTGCGGAAAATGACGAACACAAAACGGCGAACGGCAGCAATAGGGCCAAAGCCCTGCGCAACCATTGATTCGAAATAACATTCATTTCCATTCTGCTTTCAAAAGCGGAACCGGGCGGTGATTGTAACCGCCCGCATGCCGCCAACCGCCAGGACGCGGCCGAATGTCGGCGACGTGACCGACGTATCAATCGACGAATAGTTCGGGATGTTAAAGACGTTGGTGGCTTGCGCTCGAAATTCCAGAACGCGCCCTTCGTTCAGCGGCACAACCTTGGTCAAAGCCATATCAAAGACGTGCGTCGGTGGGCCGATGATGCTGTTGCGGCGAGCGTTGCCGTACTGCCCGGTCGCGGGAGCGGTAAATGCCGCGGTATTGAACCACTCGCTGATCGAGGGATGCGACAGCTGGATGGATTGTCCAGGCACGACGTCTGGCCGCAACGTACCATTCGTGCCGCCATTGATTTCGTTGGCGTCGCCCACAAATCTAGGCGTGAACGGAAGTCCCGACGCAAGCGTCCAGTCTCCGCTCCATTGCCAGTCGCCGAAGATGGCGCGCCACGGCGTGTTCCCGGTCAGCCAGCGCTTGTCGTGACCGAACGGCAGTTCCAACAAATAATCGGCGGTGAATTTCTGGGTCTGGTTGAAGCTGGAAAGGCCGCGCTCGGCGGAGAGGTCAAAAGGATTCTGCGCCACGCTATTTGCACCGCTACCCGCGGATGCAGTTGCGCCACCACCCGCAGCGCCTGTGCCGCCAGCTCCCAGGCCGGCGCTGCCCGATCCCGAGGTGGCTCCAGCTCCGATGGACGAGGCATCGTCGATTGATTTGGAGAACGTGTAGATTCCTCCGATGGAAAAACCGTTCGCCAGGCGCTTGCGCAAGCGCACCGATCCCGCGTTGGCCTCGGAGTCGCCCAAAGAATTCTCAAAGGTGAATGCCTGTACGTTCGGAATCCGAATCTGAATGCCCGTTGCCGATATCGTCCGGTTGGGCGCTTCCAGAATGTCGAGGTTGGTGCCCTTGGTTCCCGTGTAGTCGATGTTGAGCAACAGCGTGGGACGAAGCTGCTGCTGGATATCCAGATTGCGGATCTGAACATATCCGAATCGATAATTCGGATTTACCGTGTAGCTATTGGTAATGGCGCCTTGAGTTGGCGTGGGAAAACCGTTGGCCAGCGTGAGTTCTCCGGGTGCGGTCTGGATGTTGGTCTCGGCGGTTGAAAACGGAGGCTGGAAGGCCAGCTTCTGCGCGATCGTCTGATAAGCGCCCGTGTTGTAGTTGATACCGTATCCACCGCGCACCACGGTTTTCGAAAATGGCTTCCAGGCAAATCCAACGCGTGGGGCAAAAGCTTTACGGTCCGGACGCACCAGGCTGTCGGGCAGGCTGCCGCTGTAAGGTCCGGTTTGGCCGGGCAAAACCAGAGCGACCGCCGGCGCGCCGAGCGCGGGATTCAGCACTCCAGGTGAGAGATCGAGGTTCGCAATCAGATTATTTTCTTCCGTGAGCGGCGAGACATACTCGTAGCGGACGCCGAGGTTCAGCGTTAGATTGCCGCGCAGTTTCCATTCGTCCTGCGCATATAAGTCCCAATAGTTGCCGTGGAAGTGATAGTTGTCTTGCCCGAACTGCACCGCGGTTGTCTGGGGTAAGCCGTACGCAAGCGTACTTCCCAATTGACCTTGATAGAGAAAGTCCGCGAAGTCATAGCCGGTTCCCTGGACGGGCTGTCCACCGATGATCTCCTGTGTATTGAGGCCGCTGAAAGTGAATGAGCCGCGCGCGTTGCTGCTGGTTTCAGTGTTGAGTTGGACGCGCCGGAAGTCGGCGCCCCAACGCCAGGAGTGCTTGCCGTGAGTCCACACGACATAGTCGGAAAACGTGTAGGTCTGGTTGCGCAGGAGCTGCGGATTCACATCCTGCAGGCTGGCGAAGTCAGTGAACGAGAGGCTGGGCAATCCCCAGTCAAACGGATTCGTCGAGACTCCGGTGATTCCGAGCGCACTGTCAATGTCATCGTTGAACGCATAGAGATTCTGGGTGCGGGTTCGGCTGCGATTGAAATCGACGCGCAGGCTGTTGGTGAGTTTGCCGACGCTCTTCACCCAACTGATGGGCACGTCAAAACTGCGAACGTTGGTGCTGCCGCCGACGCTGGGGAAAGGATTCGTAATATTCGAATCAGAGCCGTGATAGTGAAAGCCAAACGTCAGGTTGTTGCGCGGAGCGTTGCGCCCACCACCTCGCCGTCCGCCCGCGGGCGCGGCGCCCAGGGTGTGATTGATCCGCACGTTCAGGTCGTCGCTGTCGCTGGTTGTTGAAGTCACATAGTGAAAGTTCTGGTAATCTCCCGGCAAATTCGGCATGGGAATGTAGGCCAGCAGTCCTGCCGCGACCGGGTTGATCTGCGGAAGCGTGTTGTTCAGGAACGGAGTGTTGGTCGCGGGGTCGAAAATCTCTACTGCGGCTCCCCCGGCCGCGCATGATCCGTAACAGGCCTGCGAGAAGTTGCCTTGCCGCTCCAGCAGCGTCGGCACCGTTGAAAATTGATCGAAGGGATTTTCCCCGCGCTTGCCGTTGTAGTTGACGAAGAAAAACGTCTTGGCGCCGCCGTGATAAATCTTGGGAATATTCAGCGGGCCGCCAATCGACCCGCCGAAATTGTTCTGCAAATATCCCGGCTTCGAAGCCGGTTCGCCGGCGAGCGCGTAAGGAGCAGCATTCAGCGCCGAATCCCCTACTCCGTAATAGATCGATCCATGCGGATGATTAATGTCGAAACCGCGGCGGCCGGTAATAGTGGGGGGGCGTCCCGATCCGCCCCCGCCAAACCCGCCACTTCCGCCGAATCCTCCCCCGCCTCCGAACCCGCCGCCATTCTGGCGGGCGTCGTTGATGCGCTGCTGAAGTTCGTCTCCACTCATCGAATTGAGCGCGTTGGAAGTGTTGCCGGAGACGGCAATCGACTCGGTCGCGCTGTTCGGGTCAATCCCCGGAATCGGCATTCCCGAGGGCACAACGTCACTCATCGTATTGCCGGCCGTATCCTGTCCATTCTGCAGCGCCGCCAGAGTCTGAAATCCTCGCTGCGCCGGGTTCGTCCCAGCCGGCCTGCGGGGCTGAACACTCGCGTCGTGGGTGCGCGACAAAAGAGTCAAGTCAAAATTCGCGGGCACATCCGGGTGGGAGGCATCGATTACCACCTGCTGCGTGCCGTTGGCAAACGCCATCATCTGCACCTGCACGGTGTACGAACCATACGCCGGGACCGCCGCGGAATAGCTGCCATCCACATCGCTCCAGGTTGTGATGCCCCCGCTTGCGATTTTCTGATCGGAGGGTACGAGAGTTATCGAGACCGCCGCGCCCGGAATCGGCATGTTGCCGGACCGCACAATGCCGTGAATCTTTCCACCTTCCACCGGCGCAGGTTGTGGCTGTGCGGGTTGGCTTTGCGCCAACGGATCTTGTGCCGGCGGACTCTGCGTCTGGGCGTGACCGAACGCCCGCATCAGAATCAAGCCTAAAACCAAGTGCTGGGACGCGATCCTGCCCGCTGCCATCATCGAAATCCATCCTCTACGGTCCGCGCCTTGCCATCCGTGATGCGAGCATTAATATGCGATCACTAAGATGCGATGATAATCTGATCCCTTCGAAGGTGCGGTAAAGTTTTGTCTCTTCGCGCTTCTCGAGCACTACATCGGTGTGGGTTATGGGCGACTGTCCGAATTAGTAAGCATGAGTAAAGATTCGTAAAATCGGCCGCGCGGTCACAACTTCCGGTCCATAACAGGTTTATACAGACAAGCCCACTTACTCGAACTTACAGGAGAAAACATTATGCTTAAACATTCGTTGCTAGTGCTCATGCTGGCAGGCGTCATCGCTGCCGTGCCCGCTGCCATCGCGCAAGACAGTGGCAGCGGCGACCAGCAATCCCAAGCCGGCGGTGCGCCGCCGGAACACAGCCATGGTCACTTTGATCCCGCGAAGCGAACCGAAATGCTGACCAGACAATTGAATCTAACTTCGGACCAGCAGCCCAAGGTGCTGGACATTTTGAAGTCGGCACAGTCGCAAATGCAGGGGCTGCGGTCCGATTCTTCGCTCTCGCAAGAGGATCGCAGGTCCAAGATGATGCAGATCCACAAGGCGTCCGAGGACCAGATCCGGGCCCTGCTCGATCCGGGCCAGCAGAAGAAATTTGATGCCATTCAGAGTAAGCACGAGCAGAGGCAAGGCCGTTACCAGGGAGACGGTGCACCGGATTCCCAACAGCAGTAACGTCTTGATTGAATTGTGGAGTTGAAGTTGTGGCAGACGAGAGGGCGTGAGTCACCGCCCTCTCTCTTTTTTTTCGGCTGACTATGGGCTTGCGGAGGATCCCGAGGCATCGAACGTTTCAGGAGGATCAAAGAAGCATCGGTGCCAGAGCGCCGCATCCGAAAGCGTTCCGGCTTTCCATTGCTGAAGCGCTGCCATGGTTGCGGCGATCATGCCGCCGTCGGCCGCGTCAAAAATCACGACCACACCCGCAACGTCCTGGGGCTTCTGGCCGGGGTTCTGGAAGCTCTTCCCGAGTAAGAATTTCGCATACTCAAGCCGATCCTTGGGCCCGGCGTCTTTTGCATCCTCTTCGACTTTTTGCACTGATATGATTTTCACGTTCTTGTTCTTGAGCGGATCCCAATCTCCTGGAAATGTCGAAGTCTCCTCCCGCACCACGCGAAACAAATCCCCCGCGGGCGCCTGTGCCGGTGACGCAGCAGCGCTGTCGGGAATACCCGCCGGCATCTCCACGCTGTTTCGCCAAATCCATCCTCGCGACAATCCCGACACCCGCACGTGCACCCAGTCTGCATTGAAATCGAGCATCTCGAATTCGTCGTGCAGGCTGGCAAGAAACTCCGGCTTCGCCGTCAGGCTTGGAGTCGCGACTACCGGCGTACCGGATTTCCTGACGGCTACCAGGTTCTTGGGATGCCCCTGGTTCTTGAGAACTTCCTCCAGGCTCTCGGCTTCCAACTGCAAAGCACTCTTTGATTTTTCGGTTGTTACTCCGGGACCGGTGCCATTGTTCACCTCGGCTGCCAGGCCCTGGCTTAACGACGATGAGAATGTTCGATCCGTGTCGGGAAACTTAGGAGAAGGCGCGGAGATCGTAGGCTCCGCGGCTGGCGGGGTTTCGGGCGACGGCTTCGGCGTGACCACGGATGCGGCTTTGCTGCCACTCTCGGTCGGAACCTTCGCCAGTTGCTCGGCTAGTTGGTCGAGAATGTCCGCTTCGATCCGTCCGTTGGAAATCAGTAACTGGTACCCAGAGTGAGAGGCCGCCGGATCGGCATACCAAGCGGTCACCTTTGTACCGATCTGCACCAGCGACCCGCCAGATGCACTGGCACGGACCTGGACCTCAGCCTGATAGTAGCCGCGCTGATAACGGTCGAGCGGATGCTCTCCCGGCTTGGCGAACCCGTCCAGCACTGGAAGGCGTCCGGCCAGGCTCGCCTGCATAGCGGCCAGCGCCTTTTCAACCGCGGCCTTGGACTGGGGAAAAGCTCGTTCATTGGAATTCGTTTGCGCCCGCGACTGGCCCGTGGCAACACAAGCAAAGACGAGACACGCAAGAACGATGCCCATCGAAGAAGTTGTCCACAAGGCGACTCGGCCCACGGCCCTCGCGCCGTATCTCATGGCACCAACTCCAACTCATCGCGCAATATCCATCCGTGTTGGCCTTCGTGCGTTTCCACTCCCAACCAATAGGTGGAGGTAATCACGACTAGAACCTCGGTTCCGGCGGGCAGGGATTGCAACGTAGTGGCCGTGTGGAAGGGAGCAGATTTAAGCGCTGCTCCCGGAGCTTTCACCAGCCGTTGCACCTGCCGCCTCAAGTCCTGGACGTGTTGCTCCAGAGTCTGTGGAGAGGATGTTTTCAGGTCATTCGACGGGACATCGGCAGTGGCAATCGTGGCAGGAGTTGATTCTGGAATCGCGGCCGGAGTCTCCAGCGCCGGTTCGAGTGCTCGCTTGCGGAGCGCCTGTTCGTGCTCCTGTTTTTCTTTCAGCGCTTCCTCGGTCTCCATCTTCATCGACTCGATCGCGTCGAGGCGTTCGTGGATGTTCTTGTACTCGGCGCCTTCGACGGAACCGTTCGAGGCGTGCCCAATGTGGCGGAAATCCTCCATAAAACGCGCGTCGATGCGAAGGACCGTGTTCTTCTCGCCCTGCGGCTGCACGACGTAGCGCACCGCCAGCGTGCCGACGTCGCCGCTGTCTTTGAAATTTCGCGGGTCCAGGGCCTTCAGGCGCACTTTGTAGAACACCTTGCCGCCTTCGGTCCATGCCGGAAAAACCCGCGTCGTAGTTTCCGGGGTGGCTCCGGAAATGTAATCGTCCTTGTTGTATTCCTTGGTACCGCGGATGGTCCCGTTCTGAATCACGTCCTGTATGACCTGAACCACCTCGCTCTCGGGAAACGGGAGGTTCACGATGAGCCCGGCGCCATACTGCGCAGTATCTTTTTCCCGCGCGTGAAGCCTGGGAGCGGCTGTGGAGGATAGAAAAAATATGGCCAAAAGGAAGAGTTCCAGCGTTAGAACGCACCGAACGCGGCGTCGTAGATGTGCCGTTGTTACTGGGGCAAACTCAGCGGTGGCCAACTTTTCCATAAGGTGACCCAGGGCCACGCGTTCTACTTTACTCCCTGCAAAGCGGCTTGTCTTCGGCCTGTAACGACAAGGCCGCGCCGCAATAACTCTTAATCCAGGGCTATGGCGCTGTCAACTGGAAGGGCTGACTTTGCATCCAAACCAACTTTCTATGGCGTGACCCCAAGTCATAAATCCGAAGCGCTTGTAAAAAAATTGTCAAAAAATTTTCGCATTCTTCTTGCACTTCGCCTACTAGCCGTTATAGTATTCACGCCCAGTGCGGTGCAAGGCTGCGAAAATAATCTGGACTATTTTTCGCGGTTGCGGCGGGAAGGGCCTCCCTGTGTCTCGTTCCCAAAGTCCAATTTAGCGATTTTGTCTTCGCCAACAACTGCAAGCGTCGGTCAGTTCTTTCTTAAATTCGTGAAGCAACAACAACTCGGATTCAGGAGTCCGTCATGTCCACGTTGACGCGGTCTCGCCGACTCGGTGTTAAGCTTTCAACGTTCCTCTCCGCCGCCGCACTGGTGGTGGCCTTCCTGCTTCTGACCGGCAGCCAGCCGGCGAATGCCCTGCCGGCTTTTGCCCGCAAGTATGGCCTGCGCTGCTCGGCCTGTCATGAATCCTGGCCGATGCTGAATTATTTCGGCCAGAAATTCAAAGACAACGGCTACCAGCTGATGAACGACCGCGATGCTCCGATCTGGCAGAATCCGGGCTACTGGCCGGTCACGTTCCGCATTACCCCGATCTGGCACCGCGTGAGCACCGGCAAAGTTGAAGTGGACACCTACTCCGGGGGCAACCCTACCGGGCTGTCAGCGGTCCAGCGCATCTCGAGTTCAGGCTTTGACTTGAGCGGTCTCGACTTTCACACCGCCGGCACGTTGGAAAAAAATTACTCGTTCTACGTGCTGCCCTCCTCGGATTCAACCGGCGCGTTTCACTTCGAGCAGGTGTTCGGCCGGCTCGACAATTTGTTCGGCAGCCCCTGGCTGAACATCAAGTTCGGCCGCTTCGAACTCGACAACCTGCTCTCTGAGAAGAGAATCCTGACGCTAACCGGGAACGGCGGCATTTATCAGACCTACCACTTCATCCCGGTCGGCGACGGGAACATCTTCGGACAGATCGGCGACAACCAGCTCGGCGTCGAATACATGGGGCACTCCGTGGATGATCGCACACGCATTTCCGCCTCCTTGATCAGCTCGAGTGACGGCAACGTCAACTTGAGTACGGGAGCCAACTCATACACTGCGTTCTTCACCGGCAGTCAGGCTTTTGATGCCGGCCGGCTGGGCGTGCAGAGGATTGGTTTCTACGCCATGGCAGGAGAGGCGGCAACGTACTATCTGACTGCCGGCGGAGTTCCCCAGCCAGGTACTGGAGTCGCCAATAAAGGATTCACTCGCGAGGGCTTCGTCGGACAGTTCTACTTTGGTCCGCATGTTGACCTCACGGTTGTGACCCAGCACGGTTCGGATAATGCCTGGTTCGGCCAGGGCTACGGCAATGCAATCCTCACCGACGGCAACGGAGGCACGACGGCAACCTGCTCGAGTCCTACGCCCGGCTGCCCTGCAAATAATGTGCCGGGGACAACTCTTCCGACCGGATCGAAGGCGCCCAGTTGGAACGGCTATACGTTTGAAGGCCACTACGTGTACAGTCCGCAGCTGATCTTTATCGGCCGGTATGAAGCGGAGCGAATGTCGCAGCAGGCCAACGGCTCCGGATACACTCCGGGCTTCACCGGGCCGAACGGACTTACCGGACCGACTGCCTCCAACTTTGGCAACATCACTACCTACACCATCGGTTACCGCTACAACCCGTTTATGACCAGCCGGGCCGGCTTTGCCTGGCACAACGAATACAACTGGCTGCACCAGGATGGTACCGGCGCCACGCTCGGTTTGGGTACTGTTAACGTAAACACCAGCGAATTGTTGATCGGCTTCGACTTCGATTTCTAGAGAGGGATAGACATGCGGACAAGATTGCAGACATGGTCGCTTCTGCTGGGCGCAACTGCGGTTTTGGCGCTTCCGGCCGCTTCCTGGGCGCAGCTCACGCAGGCTGACTTTGAGCCGCGTCTAGGCATGGAAAGCCACGTCGGAAACCTCACTGGCCACGCCAAGGACGCCAAGGCCGACTACCGCCGCTACTGCGTCGGATGCCACGGGGAACTGGGCGACGGCAATGGCGAGAACGCTCCTTACATGCAGCCCCCCATCTACCAACAGCCGCGCGACTTCCAATTGGCCGTCTTCAAGTGCCGCTCCACTCCGACCGGAACTTTGCCCGCCGACCAGGATCTTTTCGACGCCATTACTCGCGGCTTTGACCGGACCAACATGCCGCAATGGAATACTTTAAGCAAGCAGGAACGCGCCGACCTCGTCGCCTGGGTCAAGCACTACTCGCCGCGCTGGGCGACCGAAAAACCAGGAACGCCGATTACGATTCCGCCTGAACCAGAAGTGACGGCCGATCGCATCAAGGCAGGGCGCGACGTTTTCGCCCGGGTGCAGTGCTGGAAGTGCCACGGCGTGCTGGGTCAGGCCAACGGTCCCTCGGCCTCCACCCTTACCGATGACCTTGGCCGGCCGATCGCGCCCTTCAACTTTACCGAGGGCGCGCGGCCAAAATGCGGCGACACGGATAAAGACATTTTCCGGATTTTCATGACCGGCCTGGACGGCACGCCCATGCCTTCCTATGCCGACAACATAAAGCCAGATGAGGCTTGGGACTTGGTCTTCTACCTGCGAACGCTGATGCGTCAAGACAGTAAGGAAAAAGTTCTCGCAAAAGGCCTCAATCTGAAACCGGTAGACCCCAATGCTCCGGCGGGACAGCAGTAAGAACTGCGTGGGCGTTGGCACAGCAGAGCTTAAATTTCGTACGGGTTCAAGGAGGCTTTTTCTATGAGTAAGCGATATTTCTCGGCTTTACTATTCACGGTAGTTCTGGTTTGTGCGGCAGCGTTGATTCTGGGTCAGCACGTTAGCGCCGCCGGTGAAGGCAAGATTACCGGCACAGTGAAGTTGGACGGCGCGGCTCCGCACATGAAGGGCATCGACATGTCGAAGGATCCTTACTGCTCCAAGGCCCACGCCAACGATACCCCGCACCTGGAAACAGTCGTGACTGGAGCCAGCGGAGGGTTGGAGAACGTGGTTCTCTACATTTCCGACTGGAGCGGGCCCGCGACGGTATCGACCGCAGTTCCGGTGTTCGACCAGAAGAACTGCATGTACACGCCGCACGTGCTGGCGATGGACGTAGGCCAGACCTTCAAAGTCACAACCAGCGATCAGACCACCCACAACATTCACCCGCTGCCCAATCCAATGACCGGCAATATTCCGTGGAACCAGTCGCAGCCCCCGGGAGCCGCTCCGGTCGAGAAGAGTTGGAAGGCGCCGGAAGTGATTCCGGTAAAGTGCAACATCCATCCCTGGATGAACGGCTGGTATGTCGTCGTGAAGGGGCCCTACGCGACTACCGATGCGAACGGCAATTACACCATCAGCAACGTACCGCCGGGAAGTTATACGGTCACGGCATGGCAGGAGACCTACGGCACGCAAACGGCAAAAGTGACCGTAGCCGCCGGCGGGGCCGGCACTGCCGACTTTACCTTTAAAGCTAAGTAGTCAGAGTCAGGCTGCGAGCGATTGGCGACTCTCGCTTCTTCACGAGTGGTGCAGTCCGATAACCGTAATCAAGGCGAACAGCGACCCTTGAAAGCATCTCGCGGCCGCTGGAGTTTTCTGTGCCAACAAAATATCCAGTTTAGCCTTGGCGCCCGGCGAGTCGCCAAGTCTTTCCTGGGGGACAGGATGCCGTATATGGAAACTGCGATCGGAGTTTTTGCCTCGCGGGATCACGCCGAGAGGGCGGTCAAGCAGTTGCGCGAGGGCGGTGTGCCGGATGAAGCCGTCGTTTTCCTGAGCCGCTCAGAGTCCGAGGCCAAGACGGTCGCCAAACAGTTCGGCGCTTATGTGGGAGGCTTCGTCGGGGGAGCCGCAGGAATGACTACTGGGGCAGTGGCTGCATCTCTGCTTCTTCCCGGCGTCGGCACGGTATTCGCTCTAGGGTTTGGAGCCGCTGCGCTGCTCGGGCTTGCGGGTGCGGGCACGGGCGCGGGCATCGGCGGGGCGGCAGCAAACGACTCCAAGGCACCGAAGCCGGCATCCGGCGAGAAGTCCGCCGAGGACGTCGCATTCTTCCGGGAAGTGCTCAAAGAAGGCCGCTCGCTCATCGTGGTTCGCACCGAATCCCAGCCTCTGGCGGCTGCGGCGTCCGCGATTCTTGACCGGCTGGGCCTCGGAATCCACGGCGCGACCCCCGAGAAGATGCAAGTCGCGACGCGGGACGTGGGCGATGTCGCCGTGATCGACGTCAGCGGAAGAATTACGCTCGGCGAGGGGAATCTAATTCTGCGCGAGATCGTTCGGGATCTGATGGAGAAAGGCCGCAAGGGAATCGTGCTGAACCTCGGCGAAGTGAATTACATCGACAGTTCCGGACTGGGGGAACTGGTCAAGGCTCACGCCACTGTTCGAAAACAAAGTGGTCAATTAAAGCTCACCAACCTCAGCAAGAGAGTCCGCGATCTGCTCGAGATTACTCATCTGTCCGCCGTGTTCGATATCCAGAGCGATGAGGCCAGCGCAATAAAGTCCTGTGGCGGCTCGCCGCAACAGGTGGCCTAGCCGATTCAGAACATCTGACGCTGAAAGAGACTCACCAAGCCGGATTCAGTCCGGTCAATTTGCGAGGGCAACATGGGGAAATTCTTTGCCGTCACTATCGTCGCAATCGCGATCCTTTCCGCGATTCCAATCCTCCGCCATACCTGGTGGATGGCGGAAGACATCTCGACGCATGGTGCGCCGATCGACGAGCAGATGTCTGAGACCATGGCGGAGGCGGGAATCTCGTTCGTTGTATCGCAGTTCGTCCTCGCCTTGTTTATCTGGAAGTTCTCCAGTCCCAAGCCGGGCGATAAGATCAAGAACTTCCCCGGTGGCGCCAAGGCCATGGTCTGGGCGGCGGTGCTGCTGGTGGGCACCGAAGTCATGGCGCTGGGGCTATTCGGCGTCAAGGCGTGGGCGACCGTTTACTTCACGCCTCCGGCGGCCAATGCCCTGCCCATTCAAGTGCAAGCTGGGCAGTTCGCATTCTATTTTCGCTACCCGGGCCCGGACGGAAAATTTGGTCCGATTCACCCCGACCACATCAGCGAAGCGACCCAGGAATTCTTCGGTTTGGACAGAGACCACGATCCGGACTCGAAAGACGACATCGTAACTGCGGAAATGGCCGTCCCGGTGAACCGCGAGATCCATTTGCTCATGCACACCAAGGACGTCGGACATTCATTTTTCGTTCCGGAGTTGCGCGTGCAGCAGGATTTCGTTCCCGGGCTCGATCTTTCTCTCCACTTCACCGCAACCAAGGTCGGAAGGTACGAAATCGTGTGCACGCAGCTGTGCGGCCTCGGCCACTACAACATGAAGGCCTACCTTTCGGTGTTGTCCCAGCAGGACTACGACGAATGGCTGAAAAAGGAAGCGGCTTTGCAGTGAGAGGTCGGTTCGAGCGGGTGCGGCAGAAAAATTTCCTGGGGTGATCCATGCACGATGTGGCAAAGCACGACGCGGCTGCGCACCATGCGCCCACGAGTTTCATCGGAAAGCACGTTTTCAGTCTGGACCACAAGGTGATCGGCAAGCAGTACTACGCTCTGGCCCTGGTGGCAGCGCTGATCGGCATGTCGCTTTCCTGGTTGATGCGCATCCACCTCGGGTGGACGAACGCAGCCATCCCGGGCCTGCACTTGCTCACCAAGAACGGCGCTCCCGGGGATGTGATGACGCCGGAGTTCTACTTGCAATTGATGACCATGCACGCCACCATCATGGTCTTCTTCGTGCTTACCACCGCGCCCTTCGCGGCCTTTGGCAACTACTTTCTGCCCATTCAGGTCGGCGCCGAGGATATGCCCTTCCCCCACTTCAACATGATGTCGTTCTGGGTCACATTCGTAGGCTTTCTGGTTCTGGTTTCTTCGTTCTTCGTCGGAACCGGGCCCACCCTCGGCGGTTGGACTCAATACGCCCCGCTCAGCGCCTTGGGTGAGGTCGGCGGTCCTGGAGAAGGAACCGGCGTAGTGTTGTGGGCCCTTTCGATTGCGATCTTCTGCGTCGGCCAGTTGCTGGGCTCGTTGAACTTCATCACCACCACGCTCGACATGCGGACCAAGGGCATGAGCCTGTGGCGTTTGCCGCTCAGTGCCTGGGCCTGGTTCGTTACTTCGTGCATGGGCCTCACCGCTTTCGCCGTGCTGATGCCGGCCTGCATTCTGCTCATCCTGGACCACGTGGCGGGCACCAGCTTTTTCGCCTCCAGCAATATTGTTATCAATGACCAGATGCAGCCGCACTCGGGCGGATCGACGCTGCTCTGGCAGCATCTTTTCTGGTTCTTCGGACATCCTGAGGTCTACATCGCGATCGTGCCCGGCATGGGGATCGTCTCACACGTTCTGATTACCAATATGCGCAAGCCCATGCTCAGCCACCGGGTGTTGGTCTACTCCATGGGCGCGTTGGCCGTCCTCAGCTACATGGTCTATGGGCATCACATGTTTGTCAGCGGCATGAATCCAGTGTCGTCGCTAGCTTTTTCTTTCCCTACTCTGGTGATTACCATCCCTTCCACGATTGTGGTGCTGATCTGGCTGGGCAGCCTTTACGGGGCGAAGTTGCGCATTAACGCCGCTTCTCTATTCGCGCTGGGATTTATTTCCATGTTCATCGCCGGAGGGGTCAGCGGCTTCTTTCTGGCGCAGCCCTCCATCGACATCATGCTGCACGCGACCTATTTCGTCGTGGGGCATTTCCACCTGGTCATGGGCGTGGCGGCGATGTTCGGGATTTTTGCCGGGACCTATTTCTGGTTCCCCAAGATGTATGGCCGCATGATGAACGAAACTCTGGGTAAGGCACACTTCTGGCTCAGCTTTGTCGGCGCCTATGCGATTTTCATGCCTTTCCATTATCTGGGGCTGGCAGGCAATGTACGCCGCTACCAGGCGTTTTCGCCCGATTACATGCAGCGGTTCATCCCCTTGCACAAGTTCATCACCGTGGCTGCATTGTGCATGGGCGCGGCGCAGCTTATCTTTATTTACAACTTGATTCACAGCCGTTTCTGGGGGAAACCAGCCACCGACAACCCCTGGCAGGCGACTTCCCTGGAATGGAGCACGCCCACCACGCCGCCGCCCCACAATAATTTCGGCGACAAGCTGCCCGAGGTTTTCCACGATCCGTACCAGTACGGGGTCGAAAGCTCGGTGGGCGACTATGTCATGCAAGCCTCGCCGGAAAAGGTCAAGACGGAACACGACGAAGCGTAAAGCACCGATTCTGAATTGGAGTCTGTAGGCGTATGGCGACAACTGCACCGCCAAAAATCAAAATCGAAGAGCGTCGCGACCAGCCGCAGCCGCCGGGCAACTCCGGCAACGGTGGCTGGCGGAATATCACTCCCGCAAATGGCAAACGGCCCGCCGTGAAGCACTATTCCCCGCCCCCGGCTTCGACTGGGATCTGGGTTGTGCTGGCGTCCATCACCATGACCTTCGCGGCGTTTACTAGCGCCCTGATCGTTCGCCAAGGGTCAGCGCTGGATTGGGGACATCTCACTCTGCCCCCAATTCTTTACCTGAACACCCTGGTGCTGCTTGGCAGCAGCGTCGCGCTCGAAGTCGCGCGGCGCAAGGTCGGCGACTTTATGGTCCGGGAAACGCTTGCGCCAAAAGCGCAGGCATCGAAGCCGACTCTCTGGCTCTATGTCGCGCTGTCTCTCGGTGTGCTCTTTGTGGTCGGCCAGTACGTGGCCTGGCGGCAACTGCGTTCCCAGGGACTTTTTCTGGCTACCAATCCCAACAGTTCGTTTTTCTACGTACTCACCGCCATCCACGCGCTGCATGTGCTGGGCGGTCTGGGCGGATTGGCCCGCGTGATTCGCAGGCTGGACCTGTCGATTCTGCGCAAAAGCACGCTCGACGCCACCGCTTATTACTGGCACTTTATGGACGCGCTTTGGGTGTATCTGCTGTTGCTGCTGTGGATGAAGCTCTAGCACGTTCATTCGAGAGGAGGCACCGTGAGCCAAGCGGAAGTGACAATCGGCGGACACTCAAGCCTGATGGAAGAACCGACATTTTCGGTTCCTGCAAAAAAAATGGCGATGTGGCTGTTCATCATCGCCGACACTGCCACATTTGCTGGCTGCCTGGTGGCCTATGGATTTATTCGCAACGCCACTCCCAACTGGCCCCGGCCCTTTCATAGCATCACCAATGTTGCCCTCATGACTTTGATTCTGCTTACCAGCAGCCTGACCATGCTGTTCGGTGTACGCTCGGCGCAGAACGGCAACAAAGCCGGAGCGTTCCGCTGGACCATGATTACTGCCGTCGCCGGAATCTTGTTCGCCACCCTGCACATTCGGGAATGGATGGGAATGATCAACGAGGGTGCCACCCTGTTTCACAATCCCTGGGGCACGCCTCTGTTCAGCTCGCTGTTTTTCAGTATTACCGGCCTGCACCTGCTGCACGTGACCGGCGGTGTGATCGCCTTGATCTTGGTGGGCTTGCGTTACCTGGGCGGCCGATACAAAGCTGACGACATCGAAATCACCGGCCTCTACTGGCACTTTGTCGATCTAGTCTGGATGTTCGTCGTGCCGCTCGTCTATCTCTTAAATTTGGCCCACTGACACTTCGTTCCATTGACCCGGGAAGGCAGGAGAAAGCACATGACTACCGCCGAAGAACACAACAATAGTGGAGTAGGAAAGGATCTCGTCGTCTACGTTTGCATGCTGGCCCTGGCAGGCATACAGTTCCTCATCGCCTATCAGGACATCAGTGCATCGCAGATGTTGGTGCGCATGCTGGTCGTCGCCATCGTTGAGGCGGCGCTGGCCCTTCTTTTTTTCATGCATTTGTGGGAAAATCGCGGACTCAAATGGTTTGTGCTGATTTTCACGGTGGCTGTGATCGTAGGTTTGCAATACGGTTGGACCGACAGCTTCCGGCTATTGGACGGAGCACCCTGGGCGAAGTAGCATAGGAATTTGGCGAAGGGAAAAATGCAGAAGCGATTCCGATACATCGGCCTAGGGCTCGCCGTACTGTTGTTGATGGTGGCCCCGGCTTTTTCGCAAAGCTGCGCCCTCTGCTACACTCAGGCGGCTTCCTCCAGTTCTCGCATGATTCGGGCGTTGAAGAGCGGGATCCTTGTCCTGATCGTTCCTCCTACCCTCGGATCCATTGGCATGATTTTCGTGGTCTATAAAAAGAACAAGCAGGTTCGGCGTACCGAAGAAGAAATCGAAGACGACGACCAAGGCGGCGAATCCGGTCAATCGTGATCCTATGGCGACCCCAGACGTGATGGCAATAACAGTAACGAAGACCGCGCTTCTCCCCACCCTCAAGTCCAAACTCCGGGACTACTACACCCTGACCAAGCCCGAGGTGAACCTGCTGATTCTAATGACCACCTCGGCGGGCTACTATCTTGCCTCGCGCGGACCCTTCCGGATCGGCGGCCTGATCAACACGCTGGTGGGCACGCTGCTGGTGGCTAGTGGAACGGCAACGTTAAATCAGTGGATGGAACGCGTGTGGGACGGCCAGATGCGCCGCACCGCCTCTCGTCCTCTGCCTGCGGGCAGGCTCACCAGCCGCGAGGCACTGCTGTTCGGACTTCTGCTGAGCGTTGCTGGAGGCCTCTACCTTCTTATTGCGGTCAATGCCCTGTCCGCGGCGCTCGCGATTGCCACTTTGCTCTCTTATCTGCTGGTGTATACCCCCCTCAAGCGCAAAACGCCGCTGTGCACTCTTTTGGGGGCTTTCCCCGGAGCCATGCCAACCCTGATCGGCTGGGCTGGCGCTTCCGCCGCCATCAACCGGCAGGCCTGGTTTCTCTTCGCTATCCTCTTCCTGTGGCAGTTCCCCCATTTCCTGGCCATCGCGCTGATGTATCGCGACGACTACAGCCAGGCTGGCTATCACATGCTGCCCGCTTTCGACCGCGACACCCGTTTTACCCGCCTGGAAATTGTGGTCTTTACGCTGGTTCTGGTGCTGGCTACGCTGCTTCCGCTGGGGGATAGTGCTGGCTGGCTATATGGCGCGGGAATGTGCGTGGCCGGAGCCTTCCTGCTCTATCACGTTGCCAAGCTGGCGAGAGTTAGCTCGAAGGTTATGGCCAGCCGCCTGCTTCACGCCTCGGTCGTCTATCTGCCCGTGGTTCTTGTCCTGATGGTTGCTGCGAAGAAGTAAAGTTGGTGCTTCGTAGTAGTAGTGAAGTTTCAGGCGGAAGTTCCCTTCAGTCGGCGCCATCCCGAGCGGAGCCCCGCTTCATCGAAGAAAAGCCCAGGCGAAGAGAGGGATCTCGCGCGGAGCGCCGCTCGACCCTGGCGCCCCGCCGCAAAGTTCTTTAGCCGTCAGCCTATTTCACCGCATTCCCGTCGGCGTCGATCTTATGAACCTCACCCAGGTTCAGTTCGCGGATGCCGGCCTCGACCTTGCTCATATCTCCTACCACCACCCACACCAGGTGGTCCGGCAAGATATATTTCTTCGCGATCTCGTTGGCTGCGTCCGGCTTCAGGGCCAAAGCTTTTTCGGTGAACGTGTTGTAGTAGTCCTCCGGCAAGCCGTATTGAAGGATGTTGCCGTAAGCGCCGCTGAGCTGCTGGTCGGTTTCAAACGTGCCGGGCAGTCCCAGCGTGACGTTGTCCTGTTCGTCCTTGAGTTCGTCCGGCGTAATCGGTTTCGACCCTACGATCCCGTTGTACTCCTTGACCAACTCCACCATGGATTCTTTCGTCTTGTCGGTCTGCACGGCCGAGACGCTGATATAGGGCCGCTGGCCGCGAGCGGGCGGCATGATCGTGCGCACGCCGTAGGACCAATGCTTATCCTCGCGCAGATTCATGTTGATGCGCGAGCTGAATTTTCCGCCGAAGATGCCGTTGACCAGTTGCAGAGCAATGGCATCCGGATCATTCTGCGGAGGCGCCAGCTGCGCGCCAAAAATCACGCTCTGTCCCGATCCCGGCCGGTCAATCAGATACACCACGTCCTTTGCCGGCTCATCTACATGCGGCACGGTTCTCTGCGGGACGGTGCCCGGCTTCCACGAAGCCAGAAGCTTCTCCAGTTTGGGTTTGATTTCCCCGAGCGTCGTGTCCCCCACCACCAGCAGCGTGGCGTTGTTGGGCTTGAACCAAGTGTCGTGAAACTTTGCCAGGTCCTCGCGGGTCATCTTGGTGACGCTGGCCTCGGTGCCGGTGCCGGTGAAGGGAACCGCGTAGGGATGTCCCTGGCCATAAAGCCGAGTCGGTACGACGCGCAGCGCCATGGCCTGCGGTGTAACTTTCTCGCGTTGAATGCCGGCGAGACGTTCTTTCTGCAGGCGCTGGAACTCCTTCTGTGGAAACGCCGGATGCAGAATCAGGTCCGCGTAAATGTCGAGCGACGGGTCCAGCGTGCTCTTCAGCGTATTGAGGCTGACCAGCGAGTAGTCGAGGCTGGCGCCAGCATTAAAGTTCGCGCTGAGGGATTCCAGCTCTTCGCCTATTTTCAGCGAATCGCGCGTCGGCGTGCCTTCCTCCAGCATGCGTTGCTCGAAGCTGGCAGTTCCGGTCGCACCGGCCGGGTCGGCGGAGTATCCGCTCTCCACCATCAACGTGAAGTTCACCACCGGAGCGCTGTGGCGCTCCGCCAGCACAACTTTCAATCCGTTGCTGAGCGTAGCTTTCTGCAAGGCAGGCAGGTTGAGCGACATCGGGTCGCCCAAAGCCGGCTCTTTCGACCGGTCGAGTTTGGCGTCGGTCTTGAACGAAGTAGAATACGGGTGAACTTCAAGCACGTAGTCGCCGTCGCTGAGCCATTCATCGGCGGCCTTCTTTACTGTAGCCGGAGTAGCCGCCTTCACCCACTTCAGATAGTCCTTATAACAATCAGGATTGCCTTTGAAAGTCTGGCAGCGCGCAATCAGGTCGCTCTTGCCTCCGAAGCCGCCGATGCGCTCGACGATGCGGACGTACCTTCCCAGAATCTGCGTCTTAGCCAATTGCAGTTCAGCTGCGCTGGGGCCGTTCTTCAGAAAGCTCTGCAACTCCTCGTCGGCGGTCTTTTCCACCTTGCCCAAGTCTCCACCCGGAGTCGCAGTCAGCGTCAGGCTGAACTGCCCGCCGATCTCATTGGTGTCGTTGTCCGCAGTCGCGCTGGTTGCAATCTGATCTTTGTAGACCAGGCGTTTGTAGAATCGCGAAGTCTTGCCCTGACCCAGCACTTCGGCCGCCAGGTCCAGCAACGCTTCCTCGGGAGAGCCAAATTCCGGCACATTCCATACCCGATAAAGTCGAGCCTGGGGAACGCGGTCCTGCACCCAGCCGCGATGCGTGCCGGTGCGTTTCGCTATCCAGACTTCTTGCTTGGCGATGGGCGGACCCGGCGGAATCTCGCCGTAATACTTTTCCACTTTTGCGCGCGCAACTTCCGGCGTCACGTCGCCCGCGATCACTACAGTTACGTTGTTCGGACCGTAATAAGTCTTGAACCATTCCTGAACGTCGCTCAACGACGCCGCGTCCAGATCCTTCATCGAACCAATGACCGTCCACGAATAAGGATGGCCGACCGGATAAGTATTCTCCGTGAGCAGTTCCTCGGTGACTCCGTAGGGCTGATTCTCTCCCTGCCGCTTTTCGTTCTGCACGACACCACGCTGCAGGTCGAGCTTCTTCTGGTCGAGCACGCCCAGCAGATGCCCCATCCGGTCGCTCTCGGCGAACAACGCATAATCCAGCATCGATGTAGGGACATTTTCAAAATAGTTGGTGCGATCATTGTTCGTGGTGCCGTTCAGGTTCGTCGCGCCAATCTTTTCCATGGCGTTGATGTAGGTGTGATTGAAGTCGTCACTGCCGCTGAACATCAGGTGCTCAAAAAGGTGGGCAAAACCGGTCTTGCCCGGTTTTTCATTCTTCGAGCCCACGTGATACCACGTGTTCACGGCCACGACCGGCGTCTTATGGTCCTCATGTACCAGCACGGTCAGCCCGTTGTTGAGCACAAACTTGGTGTAAGGAATGTCCGGAATCGGAATGTCTACACTCTCCGGCGCCGCCGCCGCTTTGTGGGCCGGGGCCGGTTGCGACTGGGCCGCTGCGGAGACCGGGTTGCCGGCCATCAACGCCACCAGCGCGAGCAGAGCAACGACAAATACAGACAAGCTCAATTTATTTCGCAAGATTGCCTCCAGATATTCAGATAAGGGCCGGTTTCTTCCGCACAACACTCTACACAAGATGCCGACCCGCCGTCACCCCACCCCAAAGATTCCCTGAAACGATCCCAACCCTCGCCGCACTATCCTTATACGTGGAGGACATCGGCTGGTTAGCGGTGACCCACAGTTCAGGAACCCGGCCGGTAACTCCAGCTGGGTTCTCGTAAGTGCCGGAGTCGATCCGGGGGGAAGCGGCTCCGGCGCTTATTTAGACTTTCCCAGCACGACCTGTTCGTCCGATCTGCTTTGTAGGAGTCTCCATATCCCGGTGCCCAGCGCTCGGCCCAACCCGCCCGCCGTTTGCCGTCGCAGCCGGCTCACCCTGGTGAAACGCCCTTGCTCCTCCGCCTCCACTCCCGCGCCTGAAAATGGCACCGCCGGCTCACCCCCGGTGGTACACTTCCTCACACTTCAGAACCCACGGGGCAAGTGCTTGCAGTTCCAGCCATTTGACGAGTCCTATTTGAGCCGCCTGCGCTCTGCGGACTTCCGCACGCAGGAGCATTTTTCGGTCTATTTCAGCGCCCTGATCAAGATCAAGCTCGGTTCTCGTCTGAAGTCCCCCGAAGCGATCGAAGACGTGCGGCAAGAAACCTTTGCCCGTTTTTTTGTCGCCTTGCGCGACCGCAAGATTCTTCAACCCGAACGCCTGGGATCGTTCGTAAACTCCATTTGCAATAACGTCCTGCTGGAGCACTACCGCTCGGCTTCCCGCAACACTCCGCTGGACGAGGAGCAGGCCGAGAACGTTCCTGCTTTGAACGTCGACCTGCTGGCCGCGCTCACTGCATCGGAACAAGAAAGGAAAGTCCGCGGGATTCTGGAAACACTCCCCGAGCGCGATCGGCGGCTGTTGCGTGAAGTTTTCCTGGAGGAGCGGGACAAGGACGAAGTCTGCCGCAACTTCGGGGTTGATCGCGAGTATTTACGAGTGTTGTTACACCGCGCCAAGCAGGCGTTTAAGTCATCGTATCTCAAGCACAAGGGAAAGAATCCCCCAGATTTTGCCCCCGCTTGAGAACGATGCGACCCTGCCCGGCGCTCACTGTTTACGAGGGGGAATAAAGCCATGGACCACACAGCGGTGGTTCGAAATAAGTTGACGGAAAGATACTTGCTCAACGAACTCGCTTCCGACGTTCGGGACGAGTTCGAAGAGCACTACTTTGACTGTCCGGAATGCGCGTTGGATGTCAGCGCGGGAGCCCAGTTTGTGGAGCACAGCAAGGTCGTCCTGGCGGACATCTCCTTGCCGGTTCCCGTCCCCAGACCCAGTCCCGAGCGCGGCGGCTGGTTGACCTGGCTCCGGTTCGCCTGGCTTCGTCCGGCGCTTGCCGCGCCTGCATTGGCGCTTCTGCTGGCCGTGATCGGATATCAGAATCTGGTCACCTATCCCAGGCTGCAATCAGAACTCAGGCAGCCTCAGGTTGTGCCGGCGGTTTTGGTGAACGCAGGAACCTGGGGCGCCGGTGGCACGCCCACCACGGTGTCCCAGGGCGAGGGGCTTCTTTTGCTGGTGAGAATTCCCCCGGATGCCTCCTATGTGCGCTATACCGGGGAGTTGTATAATCCCGGCGGAAAGCTTGCCGCTTCCTTCACCATCACGGCTGAGGACGGTCAAGATCAGTCGCCCGTGATGTTCCCGAAGATCGATCGGGAAGCAGGAACATACACCATGGCGCTGCACGGCATTTCCGCGCACGGTGAAACCAAAGACCTGGGGACCACGTCATTCCAATTGCAAATTCAGAAATAGTTCGCAAAGGAGCGGAGGCACACTATGGCAACCATGACGGAAACACCCGAAGCAGTCAGCACCTACTCGACCTCCCATGACTACCATGCCGAGGCCAACGTGCTCAGCGGAGACTTGCAGCGTCCCATCGAAGCCAAGATCGACCCGCAAGCTCCGCTCTCGTTGAACGACCGGCGGGGGGGCCACTTCAACCGCCAGATCGAGGACTTCAGCATCGAGGGACTGATCTCCTTCGCTCGAGGCGAGACCAGGGTCTCGGGAGCTCGCAGCACGAAGAATAAGAACTGGGTGACTCTTTCTACTTCGGTCACGGAAGGGCTGAACGTGTTCGAAGTCATTACCGCGGATCGGGTCGTCTCGCAGGTTTCCACCGATCATGCCTACTATGAAGGCAACGTGCCCCAGGGGCATGTGCCCCGCGTAACGTTTCTGGGCACGCAGTTCACGAACCTGCGCGTCGCGGGCGTCCCCATCACGCCGATCCTCAATCTCGGTATCTGCGGTGGTCTGCCGGCAGGCGGCCGATCCTACCTGGAAGATCCAGACTTCCTCGGCCGGGTCAAAGCACAGACCTCAGCAATTGCCAACGCCGCCGGCCTTCCCAAAGAGTTGAAGGACCAGTACGATGAGAAACTCGCCCACCTCGACGATCTCATCCGTGCCAGCCAGTCGGGCGATCGAAGCAGCAGCGAGCCCATCACATGTTCCGTGGTCCAGAGCATCAACGTCCAGAGCATCGACGGTCAGGGCACCAAACTCAACATTCCCGGAGTGCAGGTGTTCGGCAACCTTCTGGTGATCGAGGATTTCGGTACCGTGGCGCTGGGCGAGTTGATGGTTCGCGAGACCATCGACAAGCTCTACAACCGTCCAGATCCCTACTTCGAACTGACGGGGATCCATCTGAAGCTAGGCTGCCTGGGGGATGGTACGACCAAGGTGGCAACCGCCGCCGCCAACGGCCACACCAAACCGTAGAACTCGTTTTTCTCTTCTTGACTCTGGCTTGCGTGTTCTCGTGCCGCGGCGGCGAGAGCCCGCAAGCCGGGTTTGATCGTGCCCATCAGGATTTTCTGCAAGGTAATCTGAAACAGAGCCAAGCCGAAGCCGAGAAGGCATATCTGCGGTTTCGCGGCTCGAATCCTGAGTGGGCATGGAAGTTCAGAATTCTGGAAGCGGAAGCCGCACTGTGGCAGGGGTTTTACGAAGATGCCCGGAACCTCCTTGATTCCGCCTCACCTCCGAAAGAGCCCGACTCGGCGGTGGCGGTGCGAACCCTGGCTGCCGTAGCGGACTCCTATCTTCACCGATTCCCCGAAGCTGACCGGCAACTCCAACAAGCCGAGCAACTTTGCCAGACTTCAGCTTACACGCGATGTGGAGATCTGCTGCAGGCGCGCGGCATCTTCGCCAGCCAGCAAGGTCATTTCTCTGACGCCGAACACTGGTTCGAGCTTAGCCTCGAATTCGCGCGCTCTCGCGGCGACCGCTTCCTCGAATCCACGTCACTCCTCAACCTCGGGGATATGTCGCTCGAGCAGAGTCACTTCGATGAGGCCATCGACCGCTCTCAAGCTGCGGACGACGCTGCGACCATTGTTGGTGCCAGGGTCGTTCAACTCGTGACCCAGGGCAATATTGGCTGGGCCTACTACAAACTCGGTGATCTCGAAAGAGCCTTGGATCTTTCCACGAAAGCGGCAGACCTTGCCGCCCAGCTGCGAGACGTTTCGGACCAGGAGAACGAGCTCACCAACATCGGCTACATCTACATGGACCAGCGCAAGTTTGATCTGGCCGCACAGTCCTTTCAGCGAGCACTGGAACTCGCGAAAGGCATCAATGCCAGACAGGACGTCTACAACGTCCTGCGCGTGCTGGCGCGCCTTGCAATGCAGCAAGCCGATTCCGGTCAGGCCAGCGACTACGCTAGCCAGGCTTTCGCCATCGCTCACGAAAGTGGCAACCATTTGGATGAACTCTACCCCACACTCGTTCAGGGGCAGGTTGCTGCCCTGCGGGGCGACCCGGCCAAGGCCGAGCAGATATTCCAGGCTGTCGCGGAGGACAAGCTTTGTCCTGTCTTTCTGAGGTGGGAGGCACAGCGCTCGCTCGCCCATCTTTATGAAGATGAGCAGCAACCAGTCAAAGCCGACCGCGAGTACCGCGCGGCTCTGGCTACGTTTGAATTGGCCCGGGCCACGGTGCGCCGCGAAGACTTCCAGCTCTCATTTCTCACGAATGCGGCCAGAATCTATGACGACTACGTTCACTTTCTCGTGACCTGTGGAAAGCCGGACGAGGCCCTCCGCTGGGCCGACTACAGCCGGGCCCGAACTCTTTCCGAGGGATTAGGCCCGCTCTCAAATAAGTCGTTGCACGACCGCCCCGGACCTCCCGCGCTGAGTCCCCGCGAAATTTCCCGCCATTCCAGAAGTGTGATTCTTTTCTACTGGCTGGGCGAAAAGCAGTCGTATCTCTGGGCCATCACCCCGCAAAAGACGAGTCTGTTCCCTCTGCCTTCCGGCGCGGAGATCGACTCGATGGTGCAGCGTTATCGCAAGGCGCTGCAAGGCCCACAAAACACCCTCGAATCCGGTCAAACCGGGGACGATGGCCGCGCTCTGTATCGAACCCTCATCGCCCCGGCAAGCGCGCTTCTGATGCACGATGCGAAAGTATTGGTCATCCCGGACGGCAGCCTGAACAATCTGAATTTCGAAACCCTGGTCGTCCCCCAGCCCAATCCCCACTACTGGATTGATGACGCCGTGGTCGCCAACGCCAGTTCACTGCGCGTGCTCGCGGCGGCGATCATCGGAGACGCCCGCCCCAGGAAACGCCGCTTGCTTCTCATTGGTGACAGCGTCGCTCCCAGCCGGGAATATCCTGAATTGCCGCGCGCAGCCCAGCAGATGGCTAATGTCGCCAAACACTTTCCCGCAGATCGCGAGTCGATCTACCAGCGCGATCAAGCGACTCCGTCGGCATACCTGGGCGGCAATCCAGAAAATTTTTCGAATGTTCATTTTGTCGCCCACGGTACCGCCAGCCGATTGAGTCCGCTCGACTCGGCGATCGTGCTCTCCAGAGGCGCGGCTGAAACTGACTCGTTCAAACTCTATGCCCGCGATATTGTTCAGCACCCCCTGCATGCCGACCTGGTTACGATTTCCGCGTGTTACGGGGCAGGCGAGCGCGCCTACTCCGGCGAAGGACTCGTCGGGCTCGCGTGGGCCTTCCTCCGCGCCGGAGCCCACAACGTCATCGCCGGACTCTGGGAGGTTACCGACGCATCCACCGATCAACTGATGGATCGTTTCTACGACGAGTTGGCTCGGGGAGCTAGTCCCGCCGCGGCATTGCGCGCCGCCAAGCTTTCCTTGCTTCACGGCAGCCCATTCCACAATCCTTTCTACTGGGCCCCCTTTCAGCTCTACACCGGCTCGTGATAACAATTCGCTCGCTTTCTGATTGCGGCAGGGCTGATATAAGCTCGTAGTCGGATTTCTCACACAGATTTCCAATACAAAGACATGCACATCCTGCACGTTGTCGGCGCTCGCCCTAATTTCATGAAGGCCGCGCCGGTATTGCATGCCCTGCAGAAACGACCCGGAATACGCCAGACGCTGGTGCATACCGGCCAACATTACGACAAGAATCTCTCCGACGTTTTCTTTTCCCAACTCGAAATCCCGGCCCCGGACGCCAATCTCGGAGTTGGCTCAAGCACCCATGCCCGCCAGACGGCCGACATCATGCTCGGTTTCGAGCCTGTCTTGTTGGAGCGAAAGCCCGATCTGGTGCTGGTTTACGGAGACGTAAATTCAACCGTCGCGGCCACACTCGTCTGCGCCAAGCTGCTTATTCCGGTAGCGCACGTCGAGGCCGGACTCCGTTCCTTCGACCGCACCATGCCGGAAGAGGTGAATCGCATCGTCACCGACCGTCTTGCCGATTTGCTTTTCACGCCTTCGGAAGACGGAGACGACAATCTCCTACGCGAAGGCATCTCTGCAGGAAAAATTCACCGTGTCGGAAACGTCATGATTGACTCGCTGGTGCGCCTGCTCCCAGCCGCGATGCGCTGTCCCGTGAACGGACTGCCAGACCGTTTCGCCCTGGTGACGCTCCATCGCCCCTCCAACGTTGACGATGGTGAAACTTTGAAGGGCATCCTTCAATCGCTGCTCGACGCCAGCGCTCAACTCGATATCGTTTTCCCCGTTCATCCCCGCACCCGCGCTCGCATCGCCGAGTTCGGCTTCAGCACCACTAAGTTGCATCTGCTCGAACCCGTTCCTTACATTGAATTCCTTGCGTTGCAAAGGCGCGCCAAGGCCGTAATTACGGACTCCGGCGGAATTCAGGAGGAAACGACTTACCTGCAGGTACCCTGCCTCACACTTCGCAGCAACACCGAACGCCCAATTACCGTCAGCATGGGAACGAACACTCTGGTGGGCCAGGACAGCCGCAAACTCGCGGACGAACTGTCAGCGATTCTCGCAGGCCACGCTAAACGCGGCAGCATTCCGCCGTTATGGGATGGTCATGCGGCAGATCGGATTGCTGATGTTCTGCAACTCTGATCTCAGCTATTCAGTTGTGTAGTTGATCTCCATGCGCCGTACCTGAACGCTCGACGCGTAGAGCGCGATCAGCGCGACCATCACAATCCCCAGCACCGCAACCGGGGCCGACACAGGGTCGGAGTTCGAAATCAGCAGGGCAAACACCGGAGGCGTGCCCGGCGGAGTCGGAATGTCCACCGGACATAACGACTTGAGGTAATAGATGATGCTGAACTGTTTCAGCAGGCCCGGCAGGAAGGGGTTGATAAATTCCCAGATCAAGATCGCGGCCGCAGGCAGAATCGGATTCCGGAACAGCATGCCTGCCACCAGAAAGAACGCTCCATAACCAACGCATGCCAGCACCGTCACGCCCACGTATGCCGCGGAGTGTTCAAGACCATGGTTGTGATAGAGGTAAATATCCCGCACACCGGCCGGTAGGGGCCACAGAAAGACAATCGTCTGGAGCACTTCGCTGGTCACAAAAATCGTACAAGTCGCCAGCAGGCCGGCAAGAAACTTTCCCGCCATTAAAACTTCGCGACGTATGGGTGCAAGAAAGTAGAAATGAAGACTGCGGTCGAGGATTTCGCCGCGAAACAGATTCATGAAGATTCCCAGGCATCCAAAAAACACCGCCAGGCGAAGAAAGAAAAATTGGAAGACGCCAGCGAACAGGATCGAACCCTGCCCCAGGTTGCCCCCCTCGCGAATATCAATGTGCTCGACCTTGCCGTCTGCCAGCCCCAGAGACAGATCGTTTTGACCGTCGGAGTATTGATACTCCTCGTGCAGCACATTCGCAGTTACGCCCGGTCCGAGCGGCCGATTTTCGGCCCAATGAAATGTGACCGGAGGCTTGCCGAGGATCGCTATCACGTCTTCGCGAGTCATACCCGCCTTAACCGCCTGCAAATCCTGGTACGACAGAGGCTTCTGGCCTCGCCGCGCGAGACTTGCGCTTTGCCTCTGCTGGCCCGCAGTCGCCACCGCGTACGCCATGAACAGAAAAACCGGCAGCGCGGCCAGCACGTAAATCCACAGGCCTCGCTTCGCGAAAAAAGTCTTCCGCATTTCCAGCCGGATCACCGCCTTGATCTGCGCCCACCAGATTCTCATCGTCCCACTTTTCATCGCGCGGCCTCTTCATTCCCAATCAAATATTCGTAAACGGACAGCACGTCGTCATCCGCCGGAGCGATCGATTCAACATCGATCCCGTTCACCGCCAACTTGTTCAGCGCCAGATAAAATCCGTCGGCATCCCGCGTCTTCAGCAGCAAGCCGCGCTCGTCCTTGTGGATTGCCACCTCGATCGTGTGTTCGTCCTCCAACATTTTCACCGCCAGTTCGCGTGGCCGGGAGCAGCGGATCAAAATCTGCGTAGGATGCTCTTGAATTTCGCTGCGCACGTTCTGGATCTGCCCTTCCGCCACCACGTACCCGTTGCTCAGCAAGATCACCTGATCGGAAATCACATCCACTTCGTGCAGGATGTGGCTGGAAATAATCACCGAGCAACCCTGCTCTGCCGTGGCGCGGAACAGCGCAATCATCTCCGAGCGGGCGAGCGGATCCAGTCCGTTCAGCGGTTCGTCCAGCACCAGCACCTTCGGATCGTGAGCCAACGCCTGCGCCAGCCGGATGCGTTGCCGCATCCCCTTGCTGTACGCCGCGACGTTTCGCTTGGCGGCATCCACCAGATTCACGCGCTCAATCGCCCGCCACGCCAGCTGTTCGGCGCTCTGCGAGTCCCGGCCCGACAGCATCAGATAGGAATACAGAAACTGAAATCCGGTCAGCCCCTTCGGAAACGCGTCGAATTGCGTACTGTAGCCCAGAACCTTGAACAGATTTTCCGGATCATCCGTCTTAAGCCCGAGCACCTCAACCCGACCCCGTGTGGGCTTCACCAGGCCCGTCATCAGGTTCATCAGCGTAGTCTTGCCCGAGCCATTCGGACCCACCAGGCTCGTAATACCCGGAGGGATCGACAGATTCACCCGGTTCACGCCCAGAATCTCACCATAGAACTTCGACACATCTTCGAAGACGATGCGGTCATTCGCTAGCGGGCTCACTTGATCACCTCATAAGCGCGCACCTTCCGCATGAGCAGCCCAAGGCAGATCGCACAGTAACCGATCAATGCGATCCAGGCCTGAGCTACCGGAATCGCATGCTCCGAATCCACCTGAAACAGCGCATTCCACACCGTCCCCATCAGATAGGCAAGATCGAAGAAATGGCCCGACTCAGTCCGCATCACCGCGTTGATGGCCTGTGCGAAGCCGGCGCCGAAGAACATTACTGCTAGCAGGAGTGCGCCCGCCACGATTCTCCATTTCACCCACGCCGACAGCGCCATCGCCAGCAGAGACAAAATCGCGATCCAGATGAGCGACGAAAGCAGGATGCTGCCCGCAATCCAAAAATTCGCCCATGTCCAACTTGCGCCCGCCAGGCTGGCCTGCACTCCGAAGAGAATCAATCCTGGCACCCAGGTGATTTGCGAAAGCAGAATTCCCAGCACCGCCGACTTCCCCAGCACATACTCGGTTCGCGAAAACGGCCGGCAGAAGTACAACGGCAGCGCCCCATTGGCGAGATCCGGCGAAATCAAGCCTGGGCCGGTGAACGCGGTCAGAAGAAATGCAAACACGCCCTGCACGCTGATGAAACGAAAGAAAAACGTATTGTCGATCGACAGGGCGTCGCCCGGCACGCCCATTTCGCGCAGAAAACTCGCGCTGTGCGCCAGGTAAATCCAGAGCAAGCAAAAGAGCGGCCAAAAGAAGCAAAGCACAAACAACGCGGTCACAAACTTGGAGCGAAACAGGTTCCGCCGCGAGTAACGAAAAAGTACAAAGCACCGCGACCACGCTGCCGTGAGCCTTCCCGTGTACGCCTTGTAGCTACGCCGGTAAACTGCCATTCCTGCTCCTCTGTCCTGGCGATGAGCCAGAGCTCTGTCAGCTCTCCATGGCCTTCAGGAAAATATCTTCCAGCGTGTCGCGCCGGAAATTCATCCGCCGAATGCGAACCTGCCGCTCTGCCGCTATGCGAAAAATGTCGCGAGTTTCAACCCCTTCGGCCAGAATCATCTTCATGCGGTTCGCCGTCACCGCGCATTCACATCCAAGTTTTTCAATCGCTTCGGTGAAATCGCCGTTCGCCCCGTAAGTCTCGATCTCCAAAAAGCGCTTATTGGCCCGCCGCTCCTCATCGAGATTGGAATAATGCGCGATGCGCCCCTGTTTCAGAATCAAAACTTCGTCGCACGTGTCCTCCACGTCGCGCAGCAAGTGCGAGCACAGCACAATCCGCATCTCTTTGCCGTCCCGAATGTCGCGAATCATGCGCACCATGCGCTGCCGCGCCGAAGGGTCCAGCCCATTGGTCGGCTCGTCAAGGATTAACAATTTCGGTCCATGGACGATCGCCTGCGCCAGCTTCGCGAGTTGCTTCATGCCCAGCGAATACGTCCCCAGCTGCCGGTATCGCGCCTCCGCCAACCCCACATAAAACAAAGCCTCGTGTGCCCGCTCCAGCGCCATATCCGCGGGCAAGCCCGAGAGTTCGCCCATCATCTGCACGAACG
>Ga0181537_10000753_pt1 | contig 30251 bp, 30 predicted proteins | sample PEATcosm2014_Bin_39_FD_119765 | JGI IMG/M metagenome (GOLD analysis project Ga0181537, IMG submission 119765) | Peatland microbial communities from MTU Mesocosm Facility, Houghton, MI, USA - PEATcosm2014_Bin23_10_metaG | ecosystem: Environmental > Terrestrial > Soil > Wetlands > Peat | place... | reverse complement strand
TCGCGCGAGGCCGATCTTCTGGTCGTAGCTCCGGCGAGCGCCGATCTGATGGCGCGCGTGGCGGCCGGCATGGCCGATGATCTCGCGGCGACGACCCTGCTGGCATCCGACAAGCCGATCTTGATCGCGCCGGCGATGAACACGCTGATGTGGGCGCATCCGGCGACCCAGGCCAACGTCGCGACGCTCGCCGCGCGCGGGGTGCGGCGCGTCGGCCCCAATGCCGGCGATCTTGCGTGCGGTGAAGTCGGCTCCGGGCGCATGGCCGAACCGATGGAAATCCTCGCGGCCATCGAGCGCTGCCTGACCGATGATCAGCGTCTCGCCGGCCGCCGCGCGCTGGTGACAAGCGGCCCGACCCGCGAACCCATCGATCCGGTGCGCTATCTGTCGAACCATTCTTCGGGCAAGCAGGGGCATGCGATCGCCGCCGCGCTGGCCGCGCTCGGCGCGGAGACCATCCTCGTCTCCGGGCCGACCCAGGAGCCGACACCGGCCGGCGTCAAACTTGTCGCGGTCGAAAGCGCCGCTGAAATGCTGGCCGCGACCGAGGCGAACCTGCCGGTCGATGTCGCGGTCATGGCGGCGGCGGTGTCGGATTGGCGGGTCGAGACGACCGCGTCGCAAAAGCTGAAAAAGGACGGCAAAGGTCCGCCATTGCTGCGCCTGACCGAGAACCCGGACATCCTCGCCACCGTCGCGCATCGCGGCAACGACCGGCCCGCCCTGGTTGTCGGCTTTGCCGCCGAGACCGAGAACATCATCGCCAATGCGACCGCCAAGCGCCAAAAAAAGGGTTGCGACTGGATCCTCGCCAACGACGTGTCGCTCGGCACCGGGACCTTTGGCGGCGACCGCAATACGATTCACCTCGTCGATGCAGGCGGGGTCGAGGATTGGCCGGTGATGACCAAACGCGAAGTCGCCGCGCGGCTCGCGGATCGTATTGCCACGGCGCTCGGTTCGCTCCGTTCGTGAGCGACTGGCCGACCTCCACCCCGACCATCCCCCGCTTGCGGGGGAGGGAGATGACGGACACTGGCGCGCTCCCTCCCTCGCAAGCGGAGGACGGTCGGGGTGGGGGAAGCCCGCAGGGCGTTGCCGGACATTCCGATGTCCCTGAAGGTTGAGCTCAAAATTCTTGATTCGCGGCTGCCCCAATGGGGCTTCCCGCATTACGGATCGAGCCTCGCCGCTGGGCTCGACCTCCATGCTTGCCTCGATGTTCCCTTGGAGGTGTCGCCGCAGGCGCCGGCATTGCTGATCCCCTCGGGCATCGCGTTTCGCATCGGCGACCCGGAGTGGTGCGCACTGGTCCTGCCGCGCTCGGGGCTGGGCCATCGGCAGGGGCTGGTGCTTGGCAATGCGGTCGGGCTGATCGATGCGGATTACGAGGGCCAGTTGCTGATCTCGGTGTGGAACCGCAATCCGCCCGGTAGCGGTGCTCCGATCCGCATCGAACCGGGCGATCGCATCGCGCAACTTGTCTTTACCCGCGTCACTCGGCCGGAATTTTCTGTTGTCGAGGTGTTTTCCGATAGTGGGGAGCGGCAATCGGGTGGGTTTGGCTCGACCGGTGTTGCTTCCGCTTGCCGCGACGCCGCGTCGCGGCGAAACTGAAGCGACGCAGAAAGCCGGCTCAACGACATGATCCGCCTCAACAAAAAGCTCCTATTCGCTATCGAGGCGGTGCTCGACATCGCCTATAACGGAGGCGTCTCGCCGGTGCGCTCTGCCGAGATCACCGCCCGCCAGGGAATACCGCGGCGGTATCTCGAACCCGTGCTTCAGGAGTTGGTGCGGTCCAGCGTCCTCATCGGCATTCGCGGCCCGAGCGGCGGGTATCGCCTGGCGCGCGAGCGGCGCCGGGTCAGCATCGGCGATATCGTGCGGACGGTGCAGGGACTCGAGACCGTCGAGGATCCAATCGAGGCCGGTGCCGGCAGCGCGCTTGGCCACCAGGTCCTGCGGCCGCTCTGGCTCGAGTTGCAGGAGGAGACGATGCGCCGGCTCGACGCGCTGACACTCGAGGACCTGTGCACCCGCGCGCATCGCGCCGGGATCAGCGGCCGCCTCGCGGAAGCCGGCGATTTCGAGATCTGACCGGGGCGCTCCGTCGCGCGCTCCCGGCTAAACCGGCACCGCGCCGCCCATCGTCGTGCGGTGCATCACCCGGCGCTGCGGCAGGTCGTAATCCTGGATCGCGCGATGCTGGACGGTGCAGTTGTCCCACATCAATAAATCGCCCGGGCGCCATTGGTGGCGGTAGACGAATGCCGGCTTGACGATGTGATCGGCCAGCGCGGCGATCAGCGCCTCGGCTTCCTCTGGCTCCACGCCCTCAATCCCGGTGCAATCGTCGCGCATCACATAAAGGCATTTGCGGCCGGTGCGCGGATGCGTCCGCGCGATCGGGTGAGTCACCGGCGGGTTGCGGTCGATCTCCGCCTGGGTCGGCGGAAAAGCCCGCTTGCGGCCGACAAAGTCGAAGACCGCGCGCCGGCCATGCAGAAATTGCTTCATTGTCTCGGGCAAGCCGTCCCAGGCCGCGGCGGCGCTGGCGAATTCGGTGTCGCCGAGCGGCAGACCGAACAGATCGGGCGTTTCATGCGCGTAAAGCATCGTGCCGCGCGGCGGCCGCGGCGTGTAGCACATGTCGCTGTGCCAGTTCTCGCCGGCGCGGCGCACGCCGATCGGCCTGCCGTCTTCGGTCACGTTCGACACGACGACGATCTCCGGGCTGCCGGGGACGCTCCAGCGCTCGCCAAAGATGTTGAATTCGATCTCGCCAAAACGGCGGGTAAAGGCAACTTGTTGCGGCGGCGTGAGCCGTTGCCGGCGGAAGAAGATGACGCCGTGCTCGTCATAGGCGCGCTCGATAAGCGCGAAGGCGTTGTCGCCGAGCGGCTGGGATAGATCGACGCCGCGAATCTCCGCGCCGAGCGCCGTGCCAGTCGGGATGATTTCGATGGACATGGGCGGTTCCTCCGATGGTGAAACCCTAGGCCCGCCACGGGATTAAATCCACCGGTGCCGGCGCGGGCTTGGGTTGCTTTCGCGTTGCGATGCGCGGCCGCCGAGCTTACATCACTAGGCTTGCATCAAAGACAAAAGACCCAAGGGGCGGATTGATGGACACGGGGACCACGGCGTTGTCGCGCGGAGAATTTCGCGGCCGCGTCTATGACAGCATCGTCGACACGATCGGCGCGACGCCGCTGGTGCGATTGTCGCGGTTCGCCGCCGAGGCCGGGGTCGAGGCGGATATCCTCGGCAAGTGCGAGTTCTTCAACCCGCTGTGTTCGGTCAAGGACCGGATCGGGCTGGCGATGATCGAGGCCGGCGAGCGCGACGGGCGGATCAAGCAGGGCACCGTGCTGGTCGAGCCGACTTCGGGCAATACCGGGATCGCGCTCGCTTTTGCCTGTGCCGCCAAGGGCTACCGGCTGATCCTGACGATGCCTGAGAGCATGTCGGTCGAGCGTCGCAAGATGCTGAAATTGCTCGGTGCCGAGCTGGAATTGACCCCGGCCGCCAAGGGCATGCGCGGTGCCATCGCCCGCGCCGAGGAAATCGTCGCGACACTGCCCGACGCGATCATGCCGCAGCAATTCGACAACCCGGCCAACCCGGACATTCATCGTCGCACCACCGCCGAGGAAATCTGGAATGACACCGCCGGTGCGGTCGATATCGTCGTCAGCGGCGTCGGCACCGGCGGCACGCTGACCGGCGTCGGGTCGGCGCTCAAGACACGCAAGCCGGGCCTCAAGATGGTCGCCGTCGAGCCCGATGACAGTGCCGTCCTGTCCGGCCGGCCGCCCGGTCCCAATCGCATCCAGGGCATCGGCGCCGGGTTTATCCCGCGCATCCTCGACACTAGCCTGATCGACGAGATCATCTGCATCGGTTTCGACACCGCGCTCCATGCCGCGCGGAAAGCCGCGCAACTTGAAGGCATCGCGGTGGGCATCTCCGCCGGCGCCGCCTTGGCGGCCGCGCTGGAGATCGGCGCGCGGCCGGACATGGCGGGCAAGACGATCGTTGTCGTGCTGCCCGATTTCGCCGAGCGTTATCTCTCGACGGCGCTGTTTGAGGGCATTTGAAAGATTACCGGATGGAACTCAGCGAAGAGCAATTCCGCCGCTACGCGCGGCATCTGATCCTCGACGAGGTGGGCGAGGAGGGACAGGAAAAGCTGCTGCAGTCGCGGGTGCTGGTGATCGGCGCCGGCGGGCTTGGCTCACCGCTGCTGATGTACCTCGCCGCGGCCGGGATCGGCACGATCGGAATCGTCGATGACGACCGGGTCGACATCACCAATCTGCAGCGCCAGATCGTCCATGCGACCAGCCGGATTGGCGACCTGAAGGTCGAGAGCGCCGAGGAGAGCCTGGCGCGGATCAATGACGGCGTCAGGATAGAGACCCATCCGCTGCGCCTCGACGCGAGCAACGCCGCTGCGCTGATCGAACGCTACGATCTGGTTGCCGATGGCAGCGACAATTTCGCGACGCGCTATCTGCTCAACGATTTGTGCACGCGCTTGGGGAAGCCGCTGGTCGCGGCGGCGCTGTCGCCGTTCGAGGGCCAGCTGTCGACCTTCAAGGCCCATCTCGGCGCCGGACACCCGTGTTACCGCTGTCTGTTCCGCGAGCCGCCGCCGCCCGGTCTGGTGCCGCGCTGCGAGGAGGCCGGCATATTGGGTGCGGTCGCCGGGGTCGTTGGTACGCTGCAGGCGGTCGAGGTGCTCAAGGAGGTGCTGGGGCTCGGCGACAGCCTCGACGGCACGCTCTTGATCTACGACGCGCTGCGTACGCGCTTCCACCGCATCCGAATCGCCAAGGACCCGGACTGTCCGACCTGCCGCGTCGCCGCCCTCGCGGCACCCGCTTAGTTATTGTGGCGATTCAATAATTTGCCGCGGCCTTGACGGCAGGCGACGCCGGACCATATCCCTGCGCGGGGGCCCGGGGGACATGATGGCCCGGAAATACTGGGTAAAGGCGATCGCGAGCGGGGTGCTGGCGGTCGTATCGTCGATTAGCTGGGGGACGACGGCCTCCGCCGCGGGTGGTGCCGAGGCGCCGTTGCCGCGTTTTGCCGTGCTCCATGCCGACAAGGTCAATCTGCGCGCCGGTCCCGGCGACCGCTACCCTATTCAGTGGGTCTATCTACGCAAGGACTGGCCGGTCGAGGTGGTTGCCCAATTCGACCATTGGCGCCGTGTGCGCGACTGGGAAGGCACCGAAGGCTGGGTGCACGAGAAGATGATCACGCAGCGGCGCGGGGTGATCATTATCGGCGGCGTGCGGGCGTTGCGTCAGAGCCCCGATCTGAGTGGCGCGCTGGTGGCCCGCGCGGAGCCAGGCGTCGTGGCGCGGCTCGATGAGTGCCGTGCCGATTGGTGCCGGATCATCGCCGGCGACATTACCGGCTGGGTACAGCGCTCGGATATCTGGGGCGTCTATCCGGGCGAGAACGTCCCGTAGCGGTAGACTACACCACCCCCGCCGCGCCGAGCGCCGCCGCTGCGCCCAGCATCCACAGCGGATTGCGCCGGGTCACCAACAGGAACGTCATCGCGGCGATGGTCACGCCAACCGCTGGCCAGCTCTTGTCCGCCGTGTGCGCCATCACGCTGCCGCCAGCGATGATAAGTCCGAAGGTGAGGGGAGCCAGGGCCACCCGCGTGATTTTCTGCCAGGTCGCGTCGCGAAACCGGTCCCACAGCCGATAGCCGACAAAATACATCGCGCAAGGCGGCAGGGTCGTCGCGCTCGCGCCGGCGACCGCTCCTGCAATACCGGCGACTTTCCAGCCGATGAGGCCCATCATCAGGATCATGTTGGGGCCTGGGATAGTCTGGGCGAGCGCGAAGAAATTGCTGAAGTCTCGATCGGTCAGCCAGCCATTGGTGACGACGACAAAATCATGGATACCCGGCAACACAGACGGAATGCCGCCAAAGCTGATCGACGACACAAATGCAAGATAGAGCGTGAGGCGGCTGAGCGGGCTCATTGCAGCGGCACGCGAAAGATCAAGGTCGCCGCGACGCTCAACGGTGCCAGCGTCAATAATACGACCAGCAGCGGAAGCTTTACGACGGCGAGTCCGGCAAAGGCCAGCCCGGCAATGATGACGACCCGCGGATCGCGCCAATGCGGCCGCATGAACCGCAGACCGGTACCGATGAGCAGCCCTGCCGCCGCGGCCGAAACGCCATTGAGGGCGTTCTGGATCAGCGGTATCCGCGTCTGCCCGAGATAGAGCAGGGCGAGACAGACGCCGATGACGCCGGGTACCACCGCGAAACCGGCGAAAGCCGCGAGCGCCCCGGCGAGACCACGGGTTTTTGTGCCGATGCAAATCGCCAGACCCACGATATTTGGCCCGGGCATGAATTGGCACAGCGTCAGAGCATCGGCGAATTCGAGATCGGTCAGCCAGCGCCGCCGCTCGACCGCGCTGCGATGCGCCAAGACAATGCCGCCGCCGAAACCGAGCAGCGAGACCTTTAGGAATTCGTAGAACAGCGCCGCAAGCGAAGCGCGCGGTCGCGCGGGCGACGCCTCGGCGGCGGGCGGCATCGTCGGAGCGGCGGCTAGGCGAAATCCTCCGCGAGCGAGGCGCGGACCGACTCGGGCATCACCGCCATGTGGGCGTAGTTGGGGTGGTCGAACCCGACGACGATAGGCGTGCCGGGTGTCTTGAACCGCGCGATCTGCGCCGGGGCAAACGGGAACCACACAAACTGCACGGAGGACGCCTTGCCGTCCGGGCTGGTGTTCTCGCGAGTGAGGTCGGGCTTGCCGGCGATGCGCTCGCCATCGAGTTCGAGAAAGATGTGGTCCTCGATGCCGCCGAGCCGAGCCAGCATCGTTGCCCGGCGCGCCGGGTCGTCAATCTCCAGCATCACCGTGGCGATAAGCTCATCGCCTTGCGGAATCATAGGGTTATAAGCTTCAAGCTCATCCGCGATCTGATGCTCGCCGCCCTTCTCGACAAACAGCATCTCGTGAACCTGCTGCCACATCGTCTCGTAGCTCTCGAAATAGAAGGTCGCAAACGGGCCGACTTCGACGCGCCGGCGCTTTTTTAACTCGCTGACCATCCGGCGCCGTTCGCGACGGATTTTCGCGTACTCGGCGATTGGCATGATGTCGTCGCGGCTGAGCGCCCGCTTGGCCGGGGTCGCGGTCATTGACGTCACTCCTTTCCCGCAATCGCCTCGTCGTCGATCGGGACGCCATAGGCGCGGGCAAACAGTTCGATCGGGTGAACAGAACGCCCCGGCAGCTGCTCGCCTTTAGCCATCAGCTCCATCCCCTGCAGGATATGCAGCCCCGCGAGCGGGCATTCCGACGCGACAAACGCCTGCTTCTCATTTAACGCCTGGCGCGCGACCGGCCTCCCGACCTTGATCGCCGTTTCGAAATTTTCCTTCATGATCCCCCAAGACCCGCCATGGCCCGAGCAACGCTCGATGACCTTGATCGGGGTGTCGGGCACGAGGCGCAGCATCTCCGCCGATTTCTGGCCGATATTCTGGGCGCGCGCGTGACAGGCGATGTGCAGCGAGACGCCGCCGTCGAGCGAACCCAGCCCTGGCGCCAAGCCCTTGTCCTTGGCAAGGCCGACGACGTATTCGCTGATGTCAAAAGTTGCAGTCGCGAGCTTTTCGATCGTGGCATCGTTCGGCACGATCAGCGGCCACTCGAATTTGAGCATCAGCGCGCAGGAGGGGATGAGCGCGATGATGTCGTAGCCCTTGTCGATCCATGGGCCGAGCGTGGCGGCCACGCTCTTCGCCGCCGCGGCGACTGCGGCGAGATTGCCGCCTTCGAGTTGCGGCATGCCGCAACATTGCGGATAGACGACTTCGGTCTCGACGCCGTTCTTGGCGAGCACAGCCTGCGCCGCTTCGCCGATGCCGGGGTTGTTGTAGTTTACAAAACACGTCGCGTAGAGCACCGCCTTGCGGCCGGTACTCGGCGCGCCGCGATCAATCGGCGGCGCGGCGCGTTTGGCCCGCATCGCGAACGTGCGCCCGTGATATTTCGGCAGCGCGGCGTTGCGATCGACCCCGGCGAGTTTCTCCAAAACGGGACGGGTCAGCGTGTTGTGCCGGTCGCTCGCCCAGTTGGCGAGCGGCGCGATCTTTTCGGCAAGCTTGCCGTTGCGATCGGTGCGGGTCAGTTCCCGCTCAGCGAAAGGCACGCGTCCCTCGCGCGCCTCGACGGCGCGGTAGCGCAGCATCAGATGCGGGAAATCGACGTTGAACTCGTGCGGCGGCACATAGGGACACTTCGTCATAAAGCACATGTCGCACAGCGTGCACGCATCGACGACCGGCTTGTATTCCGCCTTTGGCACGGCATCGAGCTCGCCGGTCGGCGAATTGTCGATCAGGTCGAAGAGCCGAGGAAACGAATCGCACAGATTGAAGCACCGCCGGCAGGTGTGACAGACGTCGAACACCCGCTCCATCTCCGCCTCGGTCTTCGCGCGGTCGGAGAATTCAGCGTCTTCCCAATTGAGGACGTGGCGGGTCGGTGCCTCCAGGCTGCCTTCGCGCATGGCTATACCTTTTTTCTTTTATCCGGGGCCGGCAAACAAAGGGCGCGAGAGACTGGCTCCCGCGCCCTCCGCTCAGTCGGCTGGACTGTGCTGATTAGAGCGTGTCGAGCGCGCGCTGGAAGCGGCCGGCATGCGAGCGCTCGGCCTTGGCCAGCGTCTCGAACCAGTCGGCGATCTCGTCAAAGCCTTCCTCGCGGGCGGTACGCGCCATGCCGGGATACATGTCGGTGTATTCGTGCGTTTCGCCGGCGACTGCCGCCTTCAGATTGGCCGAGGTCTCACCGATCGGCAGTCCGGTCGCCGGATCGCCGCTCTCCTCGAGATATTCGAGGTGGCCGTGCGCATGGCCGGTCTCGCCCTCGGCGGTCGACCGGAACACGGCGGAAACATCGTTGTAGCCTTCGACATCCGCCTTCTGAGCGAAATAGAGATAGCGCCGATTTGCCTGGCTCTCGCCGGCAAAGGCCGCTTTCAAATTGTCTTCGGTCTTGGAACCTTTTAGGGAAGCCATCCAACCCTCCTTGCTGTCCGTTCAGGGGACAAAGCCGATCCGTTGCCCACCACCCCTTTATGGGTCGCGGGCGCGTCGGAGTCAAGGCAAGTTTTGGAATGATTCTAAATTAGAGTGGCGCGGTGTCGCTGACCTGGCGGCGCACCCGGATGATCACATCGACGCGGCTGATCTCGGTGCCGGCCGGCGCGCGCGGAAGCGCGCCGACGCTGACCGCGGCGCCCGGAATATCCTGCAGCATACCCGTGGATTCGCAGAAGAAATGATGATGGTCGTCGATATTCGTGTCGAAATACGAGCGGCCGGGCTCGACGACGACCTCGCGCAGCAGACCCGCCTCGGTGAACTGGTGCAACGTGTTGTAAACCGTCGCCAGCGATACCGGGATTGACGCGGCAAGGGCCTCGCCGTGCAATTGCTCGGCGGTCATGTGGCGGTCCGCGCCGTCAAACAACAGACGCGCCAGTGCCACGCGCTGCCGCGTGGGCCTGAGGCCCGCGCCGCGCAGGCGCAAGAGGATGGTCGCTGGTGGGATGGCCTGTTGCATCAGCGACATATAGTAAGCGTTATCAGGAAAATAAAGCGCGGTGTTGCGAATCGATGTCAGTCGCCGGTGACCAGGCGGTCGATCAGCTCCTTGACGGTCGGGATGTAGCCGTTGGCGTAGAACGGGTCCGAGGCAAAACGATAGGCGTTGTGCCCGGCGAACATCAGCTCGGATTCGACGTCATCCGAGTGGCAGATCTGCTGCAACGTCTTCTGAATGCAAAAGCTGCGCGGATCGGCCTTCTTACCGGTCGTGCCCGGCTCGGACTGCGACCAGTTCGAAAATTGGCAGGTGCTGAGACACCCCATGCAATTGATCTGATCGGTGCGGATCGCAAAAGCCTGCGGCGGCGTCACAAAGATCAGCGTCGAATCGGGGGTGCGCAGCGCCTCGGTGAAACCCTGCGCGACCCAGCGCTCGGCCGAATCGCGGTCATGCGCGGTCAGATAGACAAGGCGCCCGCGCGCACCGACATGGAACGGCGCGACGTGCTCGCCAATAGGCTCGACGGTATAGGCGACCTGATGTTCGGTGCGCTGCTGCAACTCGTCGAGAAAGCGGTTGCGCACGGCCGATGAATAAAATCCGGTCGGGCTGAAATGATTGAGGAAAACATCGCCTTCCTTGAGCATCAGCAGCTTGCGCTTCCACGCGTCGGAAATCGGGCTTTCCTGGGTCAGCAACGGGCGCGTGCCAAACTGGAAGGCGATCGGCGCCACCTCGGGGTCGTCGATCCAATGCGCCCATTCGCGCAGATACCAGATACCGCCGGCCATAAAGATCGGCGTCGAGCCGACCCCGAACTCGGTCATCATGCTGCGCAGTTCGCGCACCCGCGGATAGGGCAGCTCCGGCAGTTCGGGGTCCTCGCTGTTCGACAGCCCGTTATGTCCGCCGGCGAGCCACGGATCCTCGTACACGACGCCGCCAAGCCAATCCTGGAATTTGTGGTAGGCGCGTTTCCACAGCGCGCGGAAGGCACGCGCCGACGAGACGATAGGATAGTAGTAGACGCCGTAGCGCGCGCAAATCTCGGCAATGCGATAAGGCATGCCGGCGCCGCAGGTGACGCCGTGAATGAGGCCACGCGCGCCTTCGAGCACTCCGTGCAGCACTTTTTCAGCCGCCGCCATCTCCCACAAGACATTGATGTGGATGCGGCCTTCGCCGTTCGAGCGCTCATGCGCGACGCGTGCTTGATGGATGCCGCCGGCAATCGCGTAGGCGATCAGCTCCTCGTGCCGCTCGCGTCTCGTGCGGCCGTGATAAATCTGCGGGATCGGGTGCCCGGTCGGGTCAAAACTGTCGGCGTTGACGCCGGAAAACGTGCCGACTGCGCCGGATGCCGCCCAGGCGCCCGAGCTCTCGCCGTTGGACACGGAAATGCCCTTGCCGCCCTCGACGAGCGGCAGCACCTCGCGCCCCGAAATAATCAGGGGAATAAGCGGTCTCACAAAAGTGCTCCCCTTGGCGTGGTAGTCAAATCCTACCCTGCTACTCGGTTTATTATATCGGGAGCATCGGAGAAAACGGAAGTGATGCCCCAGCTGAACAATTGCCGCGCCCGCGTCGCCTCGTTGACCGTATAGGCGAGGAGCGGGAAGCCGGCGGCGCAGATCGTCGCAGCGATTTTCTCGGTCAGGCTGACATGGCCGCAATGGATCGTCGCGCAGCCCAGTCGCGCGGCGGTGCTTCGCCAGTTGCGTGGAATTTTCCGCCACAGCATGCCGCGCGGCACTGATGGCATCCGCACAGCGGCTTCGGCGATGGCATCCACGAGAAAACTCGATATCAAGAGTGGCGGCAATCGATCGGTAAGCCGATCGAGACAGGACGCGACCGCCGCGGCGGTCGCCGCCGCGCGGCCGCGCTCGGCCTTGATCTCGACATTGGTGCCAAGCCCCAGTTCGTGGCAGCACAGCAGCGTCTCGTCGAGGGTCGGGATGCGCTCGCCAAAAAAAGCATCGCCAAACCAGCTTCCGGCGTCCAATTGCCGGATCGCCGCGAGCGGTAATTTCGAGATGCGCCCGCGCTGACCGGCCGTGCGGTCGAGCCGGTCGTCGTGGCAGACGACCAATTCATCGTCGGCGGTCAAGCGGACGTCGAACTCGACCCAGCGGCAACCCAGCGAGCGAGCCGTGCGGAACCCCGTCAATGTGTTCTCCGGCGCGTGCGCCGCCGCGCCGCGATGACCGATGACGGGAGGCAGGTTTAGCAAATCTGTATCCAACGACCGCCCTGGCGACGGCTGGGGCGCGTTTTTCAGCCGCGTCATAAATCGGACGAATGGATCTCGGCCTTCGCCGGATGGTGGAAGAGGGCGGGCAGCCGGTCGCGCCGCCGCGCCCTGCCGTCACTTTGCGCCGATTTCGGCCGGGGCGGGTTGTTCCTGGCGGCGGGCGGTGCCGAGATCCTCGCCGGTCGCCTGGTCGACTTGCCGCATGCTGAGCTTCACCTTGCCGCGATCGTCAAAGCCCAACACCTTGACCTTGACCGGGTCGCCGACCTTGACGACATCGGCGGTCTTGCCGACCCGGTGCTGCGCCAGTTCGCTGATATGGACAAGCCCGTCCTTGGCGCCGAGGAAGTTCACAAAGGCGCCAAAATCGACGACCTTGACCACCTTGCCGTTATAGATGTGACCCTGCTCGGGCTCGGCGACGATGCCCCTGATCCAATCGATCGCGGCCTTTGCCGCGTCGGCGTCGGTCGCGGCAATCTTGATCGTGCCGTCATCGTCGATGTCGACCTTGGCGCCGGTGGTCTCGACGATCTCGCGGATGACCTTGCCGCCCGAGCCGATGACCTCACGGATTTTGTCCTTGGGGATCGAGATCGTGGTGATCCGCGGCGCGTTCTCGCTGACTTCGTCGCGCGCGCCGGTCAGCGCCTTCGACATTTCGCTGAGGATATGGGCGCGGCCGTCCCTCGCCTGATCGAGCGCGATGCGCATGATCTCCTCGGTGATCGAGGTGATCTTGATGTCCATCTGCAGCGCGGTGACGCCGCGATCGGTGCCGGCGACCTTGAAATCCATGTCGCCGAGATGATCCTCGTCGCCGAGGATGTCGGAGAGAACGGCAAAGCCGTCCTTCTCCTTGATCAGCCCCATCGCGATGCCGGCGACCGGCCGCTTTAGCGGCACGCCCGCATCCATCAGCGACAGCGAGGCGCCGCACACCGAGGCCATCGACGACGACCCGTTTGACTCGGTGATCTCCGAGACGACGCGGATCGTATAGGGGAAGCTCTCCTTTGTCGGCAGCATCGGGCGTACCGCGCGCCAGGCGAGCTTGCCGTGGCCGATCTCGCGGCGTCCGGGCGAACCCATGCGGCCGGCCTCGCCGGTCGAATAGGGCGGGAAATTGTAGTGCAGCATGAAATGCTGGCGGTATTCGCCTTCGAGCGCGTCGATGACCTGCTCGTCCTGCCCGGTACCAAGCGTCGCGACGACAAGCGCCTGGGTCTCGCCGCGGGTGAAGAGCGCCGAACCATGCGTCCGCGGCAGCACTCCGACCTCGGCGATGATCGGCCGCACGGTCTTGGTGTCGCGCCCATCGATGCGCGGTTCACCACGGATGATGGCGCCGCGGACGATGTCCTTTTCGAGATCCTTGAACAGCTTGGCGGCCAACTCTGCATGCGCCGTATTGTCGGCGAACAGCGCGATAGCCTGCTGCTTTGCCGCGTCGAGCCGGTTGCTGCGCTCCTGCTTGCCCTGCTCCTTATAGGCAGCCGCCAGAACAGGGCCGATCTCGGCTTGCAGCTTCGCCTCGATCTCGGCCTTTTCGGGCAGCGTCTCAGCCATCGCCCACGGCTCCTTGGCGCAGGTCTCGGCCAGTTCGATGATCGCGTCGATCACCGGCTGGAAGCCCTTATGGCCAAAAGTCACGGCGCCAAGCATCGTTGCCTCGGACAATTCGTGGGCCTCCGATTCGACCATCAGCACGCCTTCCTGCGTGCCGGCGAGGACGAGATCGAGCTCGGAACGCTCCATGTCGACGGCGGTCGGGTTCAGCACGTACTGACCGTCGATATAGCCGACCCGAGCGCCACCGATCGGCCCCATAAACGGGATGCCGGAGAGGGTCAGCGCCGCGGAGGCGCCGACCATGGCGACGATATCGGGGTCATTTTCGAGATCGTGGCTCAGCACGGTGCAGACCACCTGCGTCTCGTTGCGGAACCCCGACACGAAAAGCGGCCGGATCGGCCGGTCGATCAAGCGCGAGACCAGCGTCTCTTTTTCGGACGGGCGACCTTCGCGCTTGAAGAAGCCGCCCGGGATCTTGCCGGCGGCAAAGGTCTTTTCCTGGTAGTTGACGGTCAGCGGGAAGAAATCCTGCCCCGGCTTCGCCGTCTTGGCCGCGACCGCGGTGCACAGCACCGTCGTCTCGCCATAGGTCGCGAGCACCGCGCCATCGGCCTGCCGGGCGATCTTGCCGGTCTCGAGCACGAGGCGGCGACCACCCCAATCCAATTCCTTACGGTAAACTTGAAACATTATCGTTCATCCTTTGCGAACAGTAAGCGGCAGCCCTCGCGGAGGCGGATTCCTCCACGTGCTGCCAGCGTTTCTTTACGGCCCCAATAGTCTTCGGGCCGCCATTTTGTGATGTCACAACGCGTGAACCGGCTCTGGAGGCCGTCCGCGTTGCAGAGGGCGCCATTGCCGGTGAGCGGGCGTCGATTGCTACCAACAGGTCAACGCCCCGCCTCAATGCTGACGCCTCAACGCCTGAGCCCGAGGCGCCCGATCAGCGTCTCGTATCGCGAGGTGTCCGCCCGCTTGAGGTAGTCGAGCAGGCGTCGCCGCTGGCCGACCATGACCAGAAGACCGCGCCGGGAGTGAAAGTCCTTTTTGTGCGTGCCCAAATGATCGGTCAGGTTGCGAATGCGTTCGGACAGAATCGCGACCTGCACTTCGGGCGATCCGGTATCGCCCGATTTCACGGCATATTCGCCAATGAGCGTCTGCTTGCGCTCAGCAGTAATCGACATCGAGGTTTCCCTTCGTTCAATAATTGATCATTCGCACCGGCAGAAGGCGGCCGTTTTCGATGCGCGCAAGCCCGACCAGAAGTTGGTCGTGCAACGCACCGACGATCGTGCCGTCGTCAAACCGGTCGAGGCGGGCGCCTTCACCAAAACCGGCCAGCGCAATCGCTTGGCCGTAGCGAAGTCGGGCGGCCTCGTCTGCCGTCAAAGCCAGGGCCGGGATGTCGTCCAGCGCGGCTTCGATAGGCAGCACATGCCCGGAAGCAAAAAGACTATGCCCAAGGGTTGTCGCCAAATCCAGTGAAATTGCTTGGGCTTCGGTGAAGCGCCCGACGCTTAATCGACGCAGCGCGACGATATGGCCGCATGTGCCAAGCGCCTCGGCGATGTCGCGGGCGAGGGCTCGGATATAGGTTCCTTCGCCGACCAGCGCGGTGAAATCGGCGTGGTCGGGGTCGGGCAGGGCGGTCAACTCGAGCGCGGCGATCATGATTTGGCGCTCGGCGAGCGGTGTGGGCTTGCCAGCGCGCGCCAACGCATAGGCGCGGCGGCCGGCGATCTTGATCGCCGAATAGGCCGGAGGGCGCTGGGCGATCATGCCGATAAAGCGCGGCAGCATTTCCCGGATCGCCGTCGCGTCCGGGCGTATCGGACTTTCGGCGATGGTCGCGCCCTCGCTGTCCTCGGTGTCGGTCGCGATGCCCCAGCGGATGGAAAAGCTGTAACGTTTCTCGGTCTTTGAGATGAAACCGACCGTCTTGGTCGCTTCGCCGAGCGCGACCGGCAGGATCCCGGTCGCCGCCGGGTCGAGCGTACCGGCATGCCCGGCCTTCATGCCCGTCGCACGGCGAACCCGCTCGACAACGCGGCTCGATGTGATGCCGGTCGGCTTGTCGATGATGAGCCAGCCGCCCGGGCACGTTCCCGCGCCGGCCTCGCTCATCACTCTTGATCCGCGGGCTTGTCCTGAAGATCGCGTTCGACCGCCTCGCTGTGCAGCAGCGCGGCGATGCGGTCGGCGTTGTCGAATGCGCCGTCGAGCGCGAAGCTCAAATTTGGCACACGCCGCAACTGTACAAGGCGAGCGATCTGACCTTTCAGATAAGGCGCGCTGCGGCGCAACCCGGCGACGATATCGGCGGCATTAGCGCCACCCAGGGGCATGATAAAGGCGGTGGCGTTACGCAGATCAGGGCTCAGCTGCACCTCGGTCACCGTGACATTGGCGTCGAACAGTGCCGGGTCACGCAGCTCACCCGGCCGCAGCAGCCGCGCCAGTACGTGGCGCAATTCTTCGCCGACGCGAAGCTGCCGCTGGCTCGGTTGCGCCGGGCCTGGCGCGGGGTCGTCATCGCGGTGTCTTGGGGCCATCGTCGAAAAGCCGCGCCATCGATCCCGGCGTCGCACTTAATGCGTCGGAGAAAGGCCGCGCCGCGATCTTCCTCGATCCGTCAGTTCGCCGCAGGATGAACAAATCCTGCCCCAAATCCTGCCGGTTGAATTCGATCACCTCAAAGGGCAGCCGGCGTTCTCCCAACAGGGACGACAGCGCGTCGGAGGAGATGAATGCATCGCCATAAAGCGTTGTATCGAACGTCGTAAACCAGACGAACTCACCCCGTTCGAATTTGCTGCGCTGCCGTCTGATGTCGCCGGCGCCTTTCAGGCATTCCTTGTAGTACCAGTTTACGTCGGCATCCCTGTCCCGCAGCAATCTGTCCTGTTCGCCGACCAGCACGTCGAGAAAACGCTGTCCCCAGGTCGTAAACACGCAATACCCGCCGGGCCGGGTCACCCGGGCCATCTCCTCGAGCCACTCGCCGGCCGACTGCTTGGATAGATGCGAGAAGATCGACCAGCCGACCACGAGATCGAAACGGTCCGGCGGCAGCGTCAAATCCGGCGTAAAGCCGCCGTTCAGAAAGCAAATATACGGGTTCAGCGAACGCGCCATCGTGCAATAGCTGCGGTTGGGCTCAAACCCGTAGATCTTGCCGAGGTCGAAATCGCGCAGAAACACGCGCGCGACACGGCCCCAGCCCGCGCCGAAATCGAGAAAGGAGGCATCCGGCCGCATCACCCCGCGGATGTCGGGGCGCGATTTTATAAAGCTGTAGAACCCTTGCGCCTCGCGCAGCGACACCTCGCCTGAATGGCCGTGCATGTGCTCCTGCACGTCGGGTCTGGGAAACCGGGGGAACGGAATGCCGTCGATCACCGGTTCTTCGATCGACCGGATCAACAGGTCGCGCCACTCTTCATCGGAAAGCGCGCCGTAATGGTCGCGAAAGATGTTGGCGCTGCCGTCCAGCAGTGGAAACGGCGCGACCATCGGCAGGGCAGGGGCGACAGCCGAGTCCATTACAGGCACCTCATCCCGTGGACGCTAAGCCCGCGCGGCATCGTGGGCGTCGCCGGCGCGGGGCGCCGCACCGCGAAGCCTAAAGGGCGCGCGCGACCTCCTCGATGTCAAAGCACTCGATGACATCGCCGACCTGAATGTTCTCGTAATTCTCAAAGGCCATGCCGCACTCGTAGCCGTCGCGGACTTCGCGCACCTCGTCCTTGAAGCGCTTCAAGGTTTTGAGGCTGCCTTCGTGGATCACGACATTGTCGCGCAGCAGCCGCACCTTGGCACCGCGGCGCACGACGCCCTCGGTCACCATGCAGCCGGCGACCTTGCCGACGCGGGTGATGTTGAACACTTCGCGGATCGCGGCGTTGCCGAGGAAGCGCTCACGCAGGGTCGGCGCCAGCATGCCCGACAGCGCCGCCTTCATGTCGTCGATCACGTCGTAGATGATCGCGTAATAGCGGATCTCGACGCCGTCGCGCCGCGCCAGGTCGCGCGCCGCGGGATTGGCGCGGACATTGAAGCCGACGATGACCGCGCCGGTCGATTTCGCGAGGATCACGTCGCTCTCGTTGATCCCGCCTACCCCGGAATGCAGCGTGCGGACGGCCACCTCGCCATTCGCCAGCTTTTCGAGCGAGCCGGTGATCGCCTCGACCGAGCCCTGGGCGTCGGCCTTGACGACGATCGGCAGCTCCTTGGCGGTCCCCGCGCTGATTTGCGAGAACATATCCTCGAGCGTGCCGCGACCGGTTGCGGCCGCGGCTTTCTCGCGCCGCAGGCGCTCGCGGTATTCGGCGATCTCGCGGGCGCGGCTCTCACTCTCGACGACGACAAAATCGTCGCCGGCGAGCGGCGCGCCGTTAAGGCCCAGCACCTCGACCGGGGTCGACGGCCCTGCCTCGCGCAAATTCTCGCCGCGATCGTTGACCAGCGCGCGCACCCGGCCCCAGACGCTGCCGGAGACAAAGATGTCGCCGACCTTCGCCGTGCCGCGCTGGATCAGCACGGTGGCGATCGCGCCGCGGCCGCGTTCAAGCTGTGCTTCGAGCACGACGCCTTCGGCCGGCCGGTTCGGGTTGGCCTTGAGGTCGAGCAGCTCGGCCTGCAGCAGGATCGCTTCTTCGAGCTTGTCGAGGTTGGTCTTCTTGAGCGCGGAGACCTCGACGTCGAGCACCTCGCCGCCCAGCTCTTCGACGACAAGCTCGTGCTGCAACAATTCCTGGCGCACGCGATCGGGTTTGGAATCGGGACGGTCGATCTTGTTGATTGCGACGATGATCGGCACTTCCGCCGCCTTGGCATGGCGGATCGCCTCGACGGTCTGCTCCATGATCCCGTCATCGGCGGCGACGACCAGCACGACGATATCGGTCGCATTGGCGCCGCGCGCGCGCATCGCGGTAAACGCCTGATGGCCCGGCGTGTCGATAAAGGTGATCTGCTTGCCGCCCTTCAGCGTGACGCGATAGGCGCCGATGTGCTGGGTGATGCCACCGGCCTCGCCGCTCACCACATCGGTCTCGCGCAGCGAGTCGAGCAAGGACGTCTTGCCGTGATCGACATGGCCCATCACGGTGACGACCGGCGCGCGCGGCTCCAGCATCTCGTCGGTGTCGGCTTCACCGCGCATGCCGATCTCGACATCGGACTCGGCGACGCGGCGGAAGCGGTGGCCGAATTCGCCCACCACGAGCTCCGCGGTATCGGCGTCGATCACCTGGTTGACCGTCACCATGACGCCCATGCGCATCAACGACTTGACGACGTCGACGCCACGTTCGGCCATACGGTTGGCGAGCTCGGCGACGGTGATCGTCTCGGGGATGACCACCTCGCGCACGATCTTCTGTTGTTCGAGCTCACCGTGCATACGTAGCCGCTCGCGCTCGCGCGCACGACGGACCGAGGCGAGGCTGCGTGTCCGCTCGTCGTCGTCGGACAGCGCACGGGTCACCGTGATCTTGCCGGTACGCCGACGCGGTTCGTCGCGTCGTACTGGGGCTACCGGCCGCGGCGCGGGTCGACCGCGTCGGAACGCGGTGGCTGGCGCTTCTTCCTCTTCCTCGGCGGGCACCGCGACCTTGCCGGCCGCCTGCAGCGCGGCGACCTTGGCCGCCGCCGCCTTGCCGGCGCGTTCGGCGACTTCGCGTCGCGATTCCTCTTCCTTACGCCGCGCTTCCTCTTCGGCCGAGCGCTGCTTGCTTTCCTCGACCGCGAGTTTCTTGGCTTCCTCTTCCTCGGCGCGGCGGCGCGTCTCTTCTTCGGCCTGGCGGCGCGCTTCCTCGGCGGCGCGGGCCTCCGCCTCGCGGCGGCTTTCCTCCTCGAGGATGACGGCGCGATGGCGCGCCTCGGCATCGGCCTTCTGCGCATCCTGCACGGCGCGCAACCGGCCGGCGCGCTCGTCGGCGGTCAGGGAGCGCGGGATTGAGACGACGCGCCGCGCCGGCTCGGCCGTTTCGGGCGCACCGGAGGGGGCAGCAGAGGGCGCCGATAGCGGCGCGCGGGCGACCGCGGGCGCCGCTGCCTCGGCTTTGACGGGCTCCGGCGCGGCGCCGGGCATGATCAGCCGCTTCTTGCGAACCTCGACCGCGACGGTCTTCGACCGCCCGTGCGAGAAGCTTTGCTTGACCTGCCCCGACGATTCAGCCGGCCGATTCAGGCCAAGCGTACCGCCCGTACGCAAGGTCAGAGGCCGTTTCTGTTCCTGGTCTACGTCACTCATGCGCTCTCGTACCGTCATCCTGCCGTGACGGCGGCGCCGTCACGAAGTCAAATCCCTCGATCATCACCCCGGCGCGAAACCCGGCGAGCCGTTCCAACTCGGCCCGCAGCCGGTCACACAACCGACCCGGCCCGACCGCGACAAATACCACCGCCTCGCGGCCAAAAACGCCACCCAGTTCGTCGGCGTTCAGCACGCTTGCCGACGCTGTGCCGCGCGAACCTGCCGCCATCCGGCGACGGCCCGCTTCGGCCCCGTCAAGGGCGAATAGCAGCAACGCCGCGTCGCCGCTGCGCGCTGCTTCGCCCACCCGCTCGAACCCGGCAACCGCCGCCCCGGCCCGTCGCGCCAGCCCCAGCGCATCGCAACAGCGCCGTGCCAACAGAGCCTCAAAGCGGTCCGCAAGTCCGGGCGGCACCGTCACCGACTGCCGCGCCGCGCGCGCAAACAGCCGCTTGGCCACCGCTCGCTCCACTATATCCCGGCGTGGCAACAACCACAAACCCCGTCCGGGCAGACGCGCATCGACATCGGGAACAATCATGTTGTCCGGCCCGACGACACAGCGCAATAGCCGGGCGCGGTCGCGGATTTCGCCGGAAACGATGCAGCGGCGCTGTGGCCCGGTCTCCGGTGCGTCCGTAGGGGCCGATGCGAGCGGCGCGGCGGCGGCCGTCGGGCTACTCCTTCTCCGCTGGCGCTTCGTCAAACCAGCCGAGCTGCGCCCGTGCCGCCATGATCATCGCGTTTGCCCCGTCGAGTTCGAGCTCGACGCCGCCTTTGTCCGAGGCGGCGAGGATTTCCAGCAGCTCGTCACCCGCCAGATCGGCGAAATCATCGAGCGATTTGACGCCTTTTTCGCCGAGCGACACCAGCATGCCGGGGGTCAGCCCCTCGAACGTCGCCAGGTCGTCGGCGATGCCGAGCTCCTGATAGCGCGCCGCGTATTCCTCGTCGCGCCGTTCAAGCGCCGAGCGGGCGCGCGCCTGCAGCTCGGTCGCGATATCGATGTCAAAACCCTCGATCTCGGCAAGGTCCTCGGTCGCGACATAGGCGACCTCCTCCAGGGAGCTGAACCCCTCGGTGACCAACAAATGGGCGATCACGTCGTCGATGTCGAGCGCGTCGATAAAGAGCTGGCTGCGCACCCGGAACTCCTCGGTGCGCCGCTCGGACTCCTCGGCCTCGGTCAGGATGTCGATGTCCCATCCGGTAAGCTGCGAGGCGAGCCGCACATTCTGGCCGCGTCGGCCGATCGCAAGGCTCAGCTGGTCGTCCGGCACGACGACCTCGATGCGCTTCTGCTCCTCGTCCATGACGACCTTGGTGACCTCGGCCGGGGCGAGTGCGTTGACGACAAAGGTCGCCGGGTCCTGCGACCACGGGATGATGTCGATCTTCTCGCCCTGCAACTCGCCGACGACGGCCTGGACGCGGCTGCCGCGCATGCCGACGCAGGCGCCGACCGGGTCGATGCCGCTGTCGCGCGAAATGACCGCGATCTTGGCGCGGCTGCCGGGATCGCGCGCGACGGCGCGGATCTCGATGATGCCGTCATAGATTTCCGGCACTTCCTGCGCGAACAGTTTCGCCATGTATTGCGGATGGGTGCGCGACAGGAAGATTTGCGGGCCGCGCGGCTCCTGGCGAACGTCGTAGATATAGGCGCGCACGCGCTCGCCCTGGCGGAAGCTCTCGCGCGGCAACAGCTCGTCGCGGCGGAGCATCGCCTCGGCGCGACCAAGATCGACGACGACATTGCCAAACTCGACACGCTTGACGAGGCCGTTGACAATCTCGCCGACGCGGTCCTTGAACTCGTTGAACTGGCGCTGCCGTTCGGCGTCGCGGACTTTCTGGACAATGACCTGCTTCGCGGTCTGCGCGGCGATGCGGCCGAAATCGATCGGCGGCAGCGGATCGGTGATGAAATCGCCGATCTCGGCTTCGGCGTTCAACCGCTTCGCCGCGGCGAGCGGAATGTGGGTCGCCTCGTTCTCGACGGTCTCGACGACCTCGCGAAAGCGCAGCAGGCGGATCTCGCCGTTGCGCCGGTCGATCTCGGCGCGGATGTCGTATTCCTGTCCGTATTTGGAGCGGCCGGCCTTCTGGATGGCCTGCTCCATCGCTTCGAGGACCTCGTCCTTGTCGATGCCCTTGTCGCGCGCGACGGTATCGGCGACCTGCAGCAATTCGGGGCGAGCGTAGGTAAGAGTGCTTTCCATCGGGTCCGGGTGCCTCAGTGAAGCGGGGTTGCGTGGGCCTTGAGCAGATCGTCGGTGATGACGAGCTTGGCCTTGGTGATGTCAGCGTAAGGCAGTTCGACCTCGCCGGTCTCGCCGACGAGACGGACGCGCGCCTCGGCGTGGCCCAAAATGCGGCCACGAAAGCGCTTGCGGCCATCGACGGGCTGCGATAACTCGATCTTGGCCTCGAACCCGGCGAAGCGGTGGTAATCTTCCGGCCGGGTCAGCGGGCGGTCGATGCCGGGCGAACTGACTTCGAGCATGTAGGTGCCGGCGATCGGGTCGGCGACATCGAGCAGCGCCGAGACCGAGCGGCTGATGTCGGTGCAATCGTCAACCGTCATCGGCGCGTCGTCGATCCGCTCGGCCATGATCTGCAATGTCGCGCGCCGAGAGCCGAGAAACGCGACACGCACCAGTCGATACCCCATCGCTTCGAGCGAGGGTTCGATGATCGGCACGATGTCCTCGGCGGTGCCCGGCAAGCCTTTGTCCTGTCTAGGATTACGCAAATAAAAAGTGGGCCGCCGGCCCACTCCGTGAACTCTAATCATGGGACTTTATTTGTCGTCATATATAAGCAAACCGGCGTCGCTGGCAAGGGTATAGCCCGTCTTTGTCCAAGGGTATAGCCCGTCTTTGTCATTGTGAGGGGCCGCGAGCGACCAAGCAATCTCGCTCAGCCGCGGGAGCTCCGTTCGAAGCGCAAAAAGGCCGGGACGCGGCCGGCCTTGCGGGCCTTTTCCTCATAACGGGTCGCCGGCCAGTCGCCCGGTCGCTCCCGCCAATCGCCGGGTCGCCGCGCGGTCCAGCGGAACGCCGGATGATCGGTCGCGTGTTCGAGCATCCACGACAAATACCCCTGATCATCGGTCGCGAGGCGCAATTCGGCGCCGTCGGCCATGATCTCGGCCAGGCGATCGAGTGTCGCCGGGTTGATCAGGCGGCGTCTGTGGTGCCGGGCCTTGGGCCAGGGGTCGGGAAACAGGATAAAGATGCGCGCGACCGAACGCGGCGCTAGCGCCGCGAGCAGCCGGCGCGCGTCATCGGCGCAGACGCGGATATTGCCAAGGGCGCGGTGATCGATCTCGCCCAGCAGCTTGACGATGCCGTTCTCGAACAGCTCGCAGCCGATAAAGCCGATCTCAGGATGCCGCGCAGCCTGCTCGGCGAGATGCTCGCCGCCGCCAAAACCGATTTCGAGCCAGATCTCGCGCGCCGGCGTGGCGAACAGGCTGGCCGGGTCGAGGCGTCCGCTTTCCGGTAGCGCAAACGAGACAAGCGGCAGTAGCGTCGAGCGGCGTTCGCGCTGCCCGGCGCGCAACTTACGGCCGCGGCGGCGGCCGTAAAATTGTTCCCGGGAAGGCGCTTCTGCGCTCACGTTCGACGCGTATTCGTTATTCCCGCGAAAACAGGAACCCGGGACAATCCCTAGAAAGCGCGGCGAAGCTCGTCGGCAAGGTCGGTTCGCTCCCAGGAAAACGCGCCGCTCGGATCCGGCTCGCGGCCGAAATGACCGTAGGACGAGGTCGGCGTGTAGATCGGTTTGTTGAGGCCGAGATGGGTGCGGATGCCGCGCGGCGACAGATCCATCAGGTCGTTGAGCACCCGCGCGAGCTTCTCCTCGTCGACCGCGGCCCCGGTATCGACGTAAAACGACAGCGGCTTGGCGACCCCGATCGCATAGGCGACCTGGATCGTGCAGTGGTCGGCGAGACCGGAAGCAACCACGTTTTTCGCCAGATAACGCGCGGCGTAGGCAGCCGAGCGGTCGACCTTGGTCGGGTCCTTGCCGGAAAACGCGCCGCCGCCATGCGGGGCGTACCCGCCATAGGTGTCGACGATGATCTTGCGGCCAGTCACGCCAGCATCGCCATCGGGTCCGCCGATCACAAAGCGGCCGGTCGGGTTGACCAGGAAATTGGCCTCATCGCACATCCATCCCGACGGCAGCGCATCCAGCACGAAAGGCCGCACGATCTCGCGCACGTCGCTTTGATCGACCGCCTCGGAGTGCTGGATCGAGACCACCACCTTGGTCGCGGCAATCGGCTTGCCGGCAACGTATTGCAGCGTCACTTGGCTCTTCGAGTCGGGGCCGAGATCCGGTGTCTTGCCGGCATGGCGCGCCACGCTGAGCGCCTGCAGGATCTTGTGCGAATAGTAGATCGGTGCGGGCATCAAATCCGGCGTGTCGTTGCAGGCAAAGCCGAACATCATGCCCTGATCGCCGGCGCCCTCGTCCTTGTTGCCGGACATGTCGACGCCCTGCGCGATATCGCTCGACTGATTGTGGATAAAGCAGGCGACATCGGCGTTCTGCCAATGGAAATTGTCCTGCTCGTAGCCGATCTCGCGGATCGCCTTGCGCGCGACGTTGATCAGCAGTTCGGGCGTGATCGATGACGGCCCGCGGGTTTCGCCGGCGAGGACGACGCGGTTGGTCGTCACCAGCGTCTCGACGCCGCACCGCGCCTGCGGGTCGGCGGTGAGGTAGGTATCGACGACGGCGTCCGAGATGCGGTCGCAAATCTTGTCGGGATGACCTTCCGACACCGATTCGCTGGTAAAGACAAAATCGCGTTTGTTCAAGGCCAGTCCCTCGTCGTCAGCAGCCGCCTCAACGCGGCGCTAGCGCGTGGTTGTCGAATTTTCGGATGGCGGCCGTCAAGTCCGAACTTGCCTAACAGCCGGCAAGCCCGTTCGGGGCTAAGGCGCTTCGACCGGGCCAGGTGCTCCCGCGGCCAACGCCTTTGCGAGGTCGAACAGACGGCGGCGCACCGCGGCGTCCTCGATCGTGTAATAGGCCGCGATCAATTCGAGCGTCTCCCGCTTGCGCATCGGGTCGGAATCGAAGCCTTCTTGCGGTGATTCCGCAAACCCGTTCGGTATCGCTGGCGCGCGAACCGGATCGGTTTCGTCGAAAAAGAACGAGACCGGCACGTCGAGCACGCGGCTCAGCTCCATCAGGCGGCTCGCGCCGATGCGGTTCGCGCCGCGCTCGTATTTTTGCACCTGCTGAAAAGTCAGGCCGATTGCCTCGCCAAGCTTTTCCTGGCTGAGGCTCAGCATGTTGCGCCGCAGCCGGACGCGTGAGCCGACATGGACGTCGATCGGATGAGGCCGATCCGATTTTTGCCGGCCGGGTCGCCGCAGTGCTCTGGTAGCCGCCATCAAACCGCGCCCGTCTGATAAAGAGGCGCGTTTGATAGGACATACTATCGTAGGTAGTCAACACGGTTGCTTACATGAATATGACAACCTCGGGGTTTACCCCGTTCTCCGCCGCAGTACCGACGCCATGGTTGGAACGACCACGATCAGCAACAAAGCTAGGAAAACCCAGTCGCCAAGATAGAAAAATGGCGTCGCGCCACCGGCAACCGGCAGTGGGATGTCGGCATAGCCGATCGCGTCTAGGCTGGTATGCGCCAGCACGCGGCCTTCGGCATCGACGACGCCGGTGATGCCGTTATTGGCGACACGCACCAGCGGCAGTCCTTCCTCGACGGCGCGGGTGCGGGCCATCGCGAAATGCTGATAAGGCCCGGCGCTGCGCCCATACCAGGCGTCGTTCGATACGTTGAGGATCCAGTCGGGGCGCTGATGCGTGTCGATGATCGCGCCCGGGAAGATCGCCTCATAGCAGATCAGCGGCGCGAAGGGCGGCAGGCGGGCGAGGTTCAGGGTTTGCGGGCCGGGGCCGGCGCTCAGATCGATGGTGCCGGCGGTCAGCTTGTGAAACGGCAGCACGTCGCTAAACGGCATGTACTCGCCAAATGGCACGAGATGCGCCTTGTCGTACCGCGTCACGATCTTGCCCGCGGGATCGATGATTTCGATGCTGTTCCAGACTTCACTCAGCGGACCGGATGCCGGCGCTCCGCGCAGTGCGCCGGTGACGACATAGCCGTTTTCCGGCGCGACCGCCGCGATTGCCGCGCGATGCGCCGCGTCGCGCTCGAGAAAGAACGTCGCCGCCGCTTCCGGCCAGATCACCGCGGCGAGCCTATGCTCCGACGGCGCCGAGCTCAGCTCGATCAGCCGGTGAAAATTGGCTTCGGCCGCCGCGGGATCCCATTTCGCGGTCTGGGCGATCGAGGGTTGCACCAGGCGCAGCCAAACGCTGGTCTCGGCGCCGGGGGCCAGCCGCAAGCGCAGCGCGCCGGCGCTGGCCGGTACAAGGATCAGCGCCGCGGCGGCGATCACCGGCATCGCCCGGTGCCAAGGCCCGATCGGGGTCAGCGACGGCGTGCCCAGCAGCGCGAGGAGCGAGGCGGCGAGCACTGTCAGAAACCCGAGCCCGTACACACCGATCCACGCGGCGCTTTGCAACATCGCGAGGGCGCCCGGAAAGCCGCCGGCCCAGACATAGCCCAGGAGGTTCCACGGCAACCCGGTCAGGAGATGCCCGCGCAGCCACTCCGCGACGCTCCACATCACGGCGAAGATACAGATCCGCGCGAATCCGCCGAGCTTGAGCCGGAAGCGCGCCAACGCCGCCACATAAAAGCAAATGGCGACGTACACCGCCATTAGCGCCGGAAGACCCAGCACCGCGAAGGGCAGGGCCCACCAGAAATGCGCGATGTCGACAAAAAGCGCGGCGGCGACCCAGTAGAGTCCCGCGGCGAAATGGCCGAGCGCGAAGATATAGCCGAGCCGAGCGGAAGCCCACGGGCTGTGGCTGCCGTCGTCGAGCCACAGATACAGTGGGAAGACGATAAAGACGACCGGCGTTAGATCGACCGGCGGCAGAGCCGCCGCCAACAGCGCGCCGAGCAGGAAAGCGATCCCGTAGCGCCGCCAGCCTTGCTGCGCCGCCAGTTCCTGGGCGATCCGGCAGAGCGGCGTCGTCATGCGGGCGCCGGGCGGCGCGCGCAGGATCGTGGTTTCAGGCGCTGGCAAGGCCCTTGCCCTCGCTGCCGCCAAGCGGAAAGCCGCGCACGCGCAGCCGCTTGATGCGGCGCGGATCGGCGTCCAGCACCTCAAATTCGAGGCCGCCAGGATGCGGGATCACTTCGCCGCGGCGCGGCACCCGTCCGGCCAGCGTAAACACCAGGCCGCCCAGCGTATCGACCTCCTCGCCATCGCCGTTATGACGCAGCTTGGTGCCGTGTTGTTCCTCGAACGTCTCGATCGGCAGGCGGGCATCGGCGATGATGCTGCCATCGGGCCGCTCGATCAGGGTCGGCGTCTCGTCGACATCGTGCTCGTCCTCGATTTCGCCGACGATCTCCTCGATCAAATCCTCGATCGTCACCAGCCCGTCGATCCCGCCGAATTCGTCGACGACCATCGCGATGTGGGTGCGCGACTGGCGCATCTGGACGAGCAGGTCGAAGACCGGCAGCGATGGCGCGACCACCAACGCCTTGCGCAGCATCGAGGCCAATTTTGCCGATCGGCGGTCAACGACTGGCGCCAGCACGTCCTTGACATGGATAAAGCCGATCACGTCGTCGAGCGTCTCGCGATACACGGGCACTCGTGAGTGCCCGTTCTCGATCAAAAGCTTGATGAGTTCGCTAAACGGCCGCTCGATGTCGAAGGCAACGATGTCGACGCGCGGCACCATGACGTCGGCGGCGGTGCGGTCGTGGACCCTGAGGACATTGCCGATCAGCACGCGTTCTTGCGGGGTGATCGGGCTTTGTTCGTCTTCGTCGCTGGGGGCGGCGATCATCGCGTCGATCGCCTCGCGCGGGTCGCGCGTCCGCCAGATCATGCGCACCAATTGGCGCAGGCGTCCGATCGACCCGAGATGTTCGGATGGGCCGTCGCTACTGGGCGGCTCGGTTTCGCTCATCAGATACAGAATCCGGGTTTTGTCTCACATAGTGTCGCGATAGGGGTTCGGCACCCCCAATTCAGCCAATATCGCGATTTCGTGCGCCTCCATCGCCGCCGCGTCGGCGGCATTTTCGTGATCGTGTCCGAGCAGATGCAAGACGCCATGCACCACGAGATGGCGCAGATGGTCCGCAAACGGCTTCTCTTGTTCCGCCGCCTCGCGCCGCACCGTCTCGAACGCCAGCACGACGTCACCCAGCAGCAGCGGCGCGCCAGGCGGCAGCGGCACTGCCGGATCCGTGGCGGGGAAGGCCAGCACGTTGGTCGACGCATCCTTGTCGCGCCACGTGCGATTGAGCGCGCGCTGCGTCGCGTCGTCGGCAAGGGTGATGTCGACAATCGCATTGGCCGGCGTTTCGCCGCGCCGCAAGGTGAGGCGGGCCGCCTCGTCGGCGAGTTCCGCAGCCGCAACGCAAACTTGTTGCCAGCCGGGGCAGGGCGCCGTCACCTCGACGGCGAGCGCATCGGCAGTGCTCATCCCTTTACCTTGCTGTCGCGCGCTTCATACGCGCCGACGATGCGCGCGACGAGCGGGTGGCGGACCACATCCTTGTCGGTGAAGCGCACGACCGAAACGCCCTCCACGCCATCGATCGCGTCGAGCGCGTCGACCAGGCCCGAGCGGGCTTGCGGCGGCAGATCGACCTGGGTCGGGTCGCCGGTCACCACCATGCGCGACCCTTCGCCGAGCCGGGTCAGGAACATCTTCATCTGCATCGGCGTCGTGTTCTGCGCCTCGTCGAGGATCACGAACGCGCGCGCCAATGTGCGCCCACGCATAAAGGCGAGGGGCGCGACCTCGATCTCGCCGCTGCTCATGCGCTTGGTGATCTGGTCGGCGGGCAGCATGTCGTTGAGCGCGTCGAACAGCGGCCGCAGATAGGGATCGACCTTCTCGCGCAAATCGCCGGGCAAAAAGCCGAGCCGCTCGCCGGCTTCGACCGCCGGACGCGACAGGATGATCCGCTCGACCCGCCCGGTCATCAGCAGATCGACCGCTGCGGCGACCGCCAGATAGGTCTTGCCGGTGCCGGCGGGCCCAAGACCAAACACCAGCTCATGCTCGCGCATCGCCTTGACATAGAGTGCTTGCGCGGCCGAGCGGGCGGCGATCCGCCGCTTGCGGGTGCGGAAGCCGACATCTTCGCGCCACAAACTCAAATTCTTGTCGTCGCGCTCAGTCTGCGCGAAGCGCAGCGCCGCGTCGACCGCGGCGAGATCGACCTCGTGCCCGCGCTTGAGCTTGTCGTAGAGGTTGATCAGCGCCAGATGGGCGATTTCGGTCGCCGAGGCCGAGCCCGAGATCGCCAGCCGATTGCCGCGTGGCACCAGCGCGACGCCGAGCTGGCGCTCGATCTGGTCGAGATGCGTATCGCGCTCGCCATAGAGCAAGGGCAGCAGCAGATTGTCGTCGAATTCGATCTGGCTGCGCCCACCCGGTAGGCTGGCGACGAGATCGCTCGGCGCCGCGCTCATTGTGCCATCTCTGCCAAATTGCCTTCGATCACTCCGGTCAGGCTGTTGGCGCGCACCCCGATGATCTGCACCGGCAGGATTTTGCCGATCATGTCGGGCCCTGCGTCGGCGTGGACCGGCTGCAGATAGGGGCTGCGGCCGACGAGCTGGCCCGCATGGCGCCCTGGTTTTTCAAACAGCACCGGCATCACCGATCCGACTGCGGCGTCGTTAAACGCGCGCTGCTGCTGCTGAAGCAGCGCTTGCAGCCGCGCGAGGCGCTCGGCCTTTACCGGCTCCGGCACCTGGCTCTCGGCCGCCGCCGGCGTTCCCGGCCGCGGTGAATATTTGAACGAGAAAGACTGGGTAAACCCGATCTCGGCGACGAGGTCGAGGGTGGCGCGGAAATCCAATTCGCTCTCTCCCGGGTGACCAACGATGAAATCCGATGACAGGGCCAGATCAGGGCGTGCACGGCGCAGCGCCCCGACCGTCCGACGATAATTATCCGCGGTGTGCCGACGATTCATCGCCGCTAGCACCCGGTCGGATCCGCTTTGCACCGGCAGGTGCAGAAAAGGCATCAGCGGCTCGACGTCGCGGTGCGCGGCGATCAGCGCGTCGTCGACATCGCGCGGATGCGAGGTCGTGTAGCGCAGGCGCTCAAGCCCGGGCAGGCGGGCCAGCGCCCGCAGCAAATCGGCGAGGGACCACTCGCCACCCGTGGGAGCTGCGCCGTGATAGGCATTGACGTTCTGGCCGAGCAGCGTGATCTCGCGCGCCCCGGCGCCGACCAGGCGCTCGGCCTCGGCAAGAACCTGCGCCGCCGGCCGCGAAAATTCGGCGCCGCGCGTATAGGGGACGACGCAGAACGTGCAGAATTTGTCGCAGCCTTCCTGGATCGACAGCAGCGCGCTGATCCCCGGCGCGGTCGTCGTCTCGGGTAAATGGTCGAATTTGGGCTCGGCCGGAAAGCTCGT
>Ga0181537_10000752_pt1 | contig 30260 bp, 20 predicted proteins | sample PEATcosm2014_Bin_39_FD_119765 | JGI IMG/M metagenome (GOLD analysis project Ga0181537, IMG submission 119765) | Peatland microbial communities from MTU Mesocosm Facility, Houghton, MI, USA - PEATcosm2014_Bin23_10_metaG | ecosystem: Environmental > Terrestrial > Soil > Wetlands > Peat | place... | reverse complement strand
TTTGATGGCCAACCGTGCTCTTTATTTTCAATGAGTTACGTCCGAGGGGGTCTCTTTCACGGCGATAACACGGGTTCAAATCCCGTCGGGGACGCCAAACTAAATCAACTATTCGCAATTCCCTTCCAGAATTCTGCCGGTCCGTCATGGTCCGATAAGCGGAAGTGCGCCCGCTGGGCCGCGCCTCCGCAATCGGTTGTTGTCAAGCGCTACGGTAACAACGCGACCCGGCGCGGGTTTTTCGCCAGCCGGCAGGACATGCGCCCGGTAGACTGTGCGGGGCCAATTTTGACCTGTTTAGAGACATACATTATTCGAAGCTAATAAAACCCACGCCGGTAGCACCCAATAATCGAACCTTCAAGCACCTTTGTACCGTGATTGCTCCATTCTCCTTTGCCGAAGGGATGGGTATGCCGCAGTTTCGTCACGCCACGATCGGTCTATATGAGCTTTTTCTTGCAGAGCTTTTCCACTTATTGGGGCGCAGGGATCCGGGCCACAGGCTGCGATGCGGCAGTTGTTGTTCGGTTCGAAGATCGATTCCCGAGCGGACGACGCGGCAGCATCTCTGCTGAAACTTCAGAAGCGTTGTTTGTACGGCGTTTCTCAACCTTCCAATCTCCATCACACCCTGACTCCGCAAGAGCCAGCCATTCATGGCGAAGGACTACAAAATGACAGAAAGACGATTTAAACCCGTTGCGACGACCCGCATAGCGGCTCTTGCAACATCCACAAGCATTCTGAAGCGCCACGGCAGCGTGGCAATCCTGCTTCTGTTCTTGCTTGCCGCCATGACTAACGCTCATGCGACAGCGACGACGACCACGACAACCATTACCGCCCCGGCAGCGTCCTCAATCTCTGCCTTCGGCGCCAGCGTGACGCTGACCGCAACCGTATCGCCCTCTACAGCGGCAGGTACGGTGCAATTTAAGAGCAATGGCACCGCGGTGGGATCGGCATGCACCCTTGCCTCCGGCACGTGCCACATCGCCTCCACGACATTGGCAGTGGGAAGCGACTCACTTACGGCTGTCTTCGCTCCAACCAGCGCAGCCGCCTTTGTCGCCAGCACCGCTACCGCGGTGAGTGTCACCATCACCTCCACCACCACCACGGCGCTGGCCGCCACGGTGAACGGCGCTGCGATTCCCGCCGGCGGCACGGCCTCCGGCAGCAGCGTGTTGCTGACCGCGACCGTCGCACCCGCGGCGTCGACAGGCTCCGTGACCTTCATGAATGGTTCCACCACGCTGGGAACAAGCAACCTCAGTTCCGGCGTCGCGACCCTGGCTGTGACCGCACTACCGGTTGCCACCAACTCAGTGACCGCGATATATGCCGGCAATGGAACTTACCTGACCAGTACTTCAACCGCCGTCAGCGTCAAAGTTGTCGCCGGAACGTCATCGACAACAGCGCTTGCCGCTTCGGCCGCGACTATCGCCTCCGGCGCAAGCGAGAAACTGACTGCGACGGTAACGCCCGCGGCTGCGGCAGGCAGCGTGACCTTCTACGATGGAAGCACCTCGCTGGGAAACGGGACCATCGCTACTGGAACGGCGACGCTGTCCCTCACGACCCTTTCGGCGGGCAGCCACTCCATCACAGCTACTTATAACGGCAGTGCGACCTATGACCCCAGCAACTCGTCGGCGACCACCGTCAACGTGACCGTGACCACCACCACGGGGCTGGCAGCCACAGTGAACGGCACCGCGATTCCCGCCGCCGGCGCAGCATCCGGCAGCAGCGTGTTGCTGACCGCAACCATGAATCCTCTGGCGACGACAGGTTCCGTAACGTTTATGAACGGATCCGCCTCGCTGGGAACAGGCGCCCTCAGTTCCGGCGTCGCGACCCTGACGGTCAAAAACCTGCCGGTTGCTACCAACTCGTTGACGGCTGTTTATGGTGCAAATGCGCCCTACACAGGCAGCACTTCAACCGCTGTCTCCGTCAAAGTGATCGCCGGGACGGCAACAACAACGACACTGGGTATCTCCTCAGCCAACATCGTTCCAAGCGCCACCGAGACGCTGACCGCAACCGTAACCGTGGGCGCGACAGGTTCCGTTACCTTCTACGACGGAAGCACCGCTCTCAATACTGTGGCTCTTAGCGGCTCAACACCCACAGCCACTCTGGCGACTTCCACTCTTTCGGTGGGCGCACACTCTATCACTGCCGTCTACAACGGAAATGCGTCTGATGATCCCAGCACCTCTTCGGCGAAGACCGTCACCGTTGCCGCTCCAGAGACGACGACGCTGTCAGTGCCGGTTGGCGCGCACTACTATGGCGTCAGTGTGACGTTCACCGCGAACGTCTCGCCCGCACCCTCGTCAGGTTCCGTAACCTTCCTTGACAATGGCACGTCGGTGGGGACTGGGACTCTCAGTAGTGGAACGGCGACGCTGTCGCTGACCACGCTGGCGGTCGGCTCGCATCCCATCACAGCTAGTTACACCGCGAATGGGTCTACCTCTACGTCAGGATCCACGTCTGTCTCCGTCATCGCCACTCCGACGGCGATCGCCCTGTCAGCTTCTGTATCCACCACAACGGCCAGCACCCCTTTCAACCTGACCGCAACATTAACCCCCGCCATGGGCACAGCTACGGTGTCCTCGGGAAGCGTAACTTTCTACGATAGCGCCACCTTGTTGGGAAAGTCGACGGTCAATGGTTCCGGAGTCGCAACCCTGACGGGCATAAGCGTGACTGCGCCGGGCGCGCACTATCTCATTGCCTCCTACGGTGGTGTTTACAGCTCGGGAATAGCGGAGTTTGGCACCAGTCTTTCTCTCTCGGCGAAAGTGACCATCAGTTCCGCCCAGACGATCACCTTTACTCAACCCGCAGCGGGCACTTACGGCGGGACAGCTACGCTTTCGGCTACCTCAACCTCAGGCCTGGCAGTGACCTTCACAGCCAGCGGCGCCTGCTCTGTCAGCGGCACAACACTGAGCTTTACCGGCGTGGGCGTCAACGCCTGCACGGTGACCGCGCAGCAAGCCGGCAACGCCTCCTACAACGCGGCAACTCCGGTGCCATATACCGTGACAGTGAGTCCGGCAACGCAGGCTATCGGCCACTGGTTTAACTCTTCTACCACATACGGAGCGCCGGTTCTTCTCTCGGCAACAGCAACCTCCGGCGGGACGGTCGTCTACTCGGTGGTCTCTGGTCCCGGGGCAATCAGCGGAAGCACGCTGACGCCCTCTGGAGTTGGAACAATTACTGTGGGGGCTACCGTACCTGCCACTGCCGACTACACGGCGGTAACCGTTCCGGTGTCAAAGACCGTGACGGTTTATCAGGCGCCTTTGGTTATCACTGCCTCCAGCCCTTCTACCGTAGCCATTGGCGGGACCGTACCAACGATCAATCCCACCTTTGCTACGTTCGTTGGCACGGATACCGCCTCATCGTTGACCACAGGGCCGACCTGCACCACGAACTACAAGGCGAACAGCGCGCCGGGAGCGTACACCACCAATTGCTCCGGAGCGTCAGACTCCAAATACTCGATCACCTACGTGTCCGGTTCGTTTACCGTGTCCAAGGCTGCGCAGACGATCAGGGGCTTCTATAACTCGTCCACCCTCTACGGAACACCGCTAACCTTCACGGCGACTGCAAGCTCTACCCTGCCGGTCGTCTACACTGTTGCCTCCGGCCCGGGAACAATCAGCGGAAGCATTCTGACGCCCACGGGAGCCGGAGCAATTGTTGTTAATGCAAACCAAGCCGGGAACTCCGGTTACACGCCGGCGCCTCAGGTACAAGTGAGCGTGGTTGTTTACCAGTTGCCTCTGGTCATCACCGCATCCACTCCCTCGGCAATCACCTTTGGCACGGCAGTCCCGGCGATCACGGCGACCGCCGTTGGCTTCGTGAACAGCGATACCTACACTACGCCGCCAACCTGCTTTACGGCCTACACAATCAGCGGTGCAAACAGCCATCCCGCAACGTACAGCACCACTTGCTACGGGGCGGTAAATCCCAAGTATTCAATTTCCTACACCGCCGGATCGCTTACCGTGAACCAGGCGCCGGCTACGGTCTCCGTCTGGCCGACTGCCACTGCGATAGCCTACGGTCATGCGCTAAGTACCTCCGCATGGGCCACCCCCGGTTCCACGAGCGTCGTCGGCACCTTCGCCTGGACACCTAACAGCACGATCCCGCACGTGGGCTACAGTTACAGCGTAACCTTCACGCCAACCAGTTCCACCGACTACACCATAGTGACGGGCACGGTAGCCGCTAACGTCAACCCGGTGACCCCGACTATCTCCACCCTGCCGACGGCCAGCTCCATTCCGTATAATTCGCCGCTGTCCGCATCGAATCTGACCGGTGGCGCTGCCACTTTCACCCTGCCCAGCGCCAGCACCGTAACCGTGCCAGGCACAATCCACTGGACAAACGGCAGCCCTCTCCAAACCAACATCAGCACGATTAATTCCGAGGGCGTGACCTTTACGCCAACAGGAATTTATCTGGCGGACTACAACACGGCGACGAGCAACGTAAACGTCGTTGTGACCAAGGCAACGTCGTCGGTCTCCGTCTGGCCGACAGCCGCTACCATCACCTATGGCGCGGCATTGTCCACCTCCGGCTTGACCGGCGGTACTGCAAACCCAGGCGGTGGCGTCTTTACCTGGGCCAGCGGCGCTACTGTCCCGGCCGCGGGCACACCTTCCGAGAGCGTCACTTATACGCCATCGGATACGACGCACTACGGCACGGTAACCGGCACCGTAAAGGTGACCGTCAACAAGGCAACGCCTACGGTCTCTTCGTGGCCAACCGCATCCGCGGTCACCTATCCCGCAACGCTGGCCAGCTCGAATCTGACCGGCGGCTCTACCGCGGGCAAATTCACGTGGACCACTTCCACCACTACTCCGACTGTGGGCGGGGGCCCGTACCCCGTGACGTTCACGCCAACCAATTCAACGGACTACACCACGGTGCCTGGCACAGTAGCCGTTACCGTGAACCCGGCGGCGACGACGGTCTCGGCCTGGCCAACCGCGGAACCGCTTACCTTTGGTCAGACACTGGCCAGCTCCGGATGGGCTACCACGGGTGAGGCCAGTACGGACGGTACTTTCGTCTGGACGGACAACACCGTACAGCCGGGAGTCGGCACCGCGTCGTATAGCGTTACCTTTACTCCCAGCTCCCCTGACTTCAGCATCGTGAACGGTGGGGTAAACGTCACCGTCAACGCGTGCGGCTATCAGGACATCGCCAACACATCGTTCTCTACAGCCCTGAATGTCGAAACCGGCAGCCAGACCATGTCCGATCCGACTCTGGACGCCGAGGGCATTAACGAGAGCGCCGTCTGCGACGCCACCCCGTCGGACACAACCATCGTCACTTACCCCTTTATCACTTCCAACGCGCAAAGCACCTGGGCTGCCGACTCCAATTCCTACGGGACAGACGCCGCGGTGCTGGCCTACGGAACTGAAGCCACGCAGGGCTCCGGCGCCACTATCACCATCAACGACGATGGTGCGGGCGACCCCGGCTCCATCAGTACCTCTCAAAACAACAGCAGCGGCGTGGTCGCCTCGATGGGCGGCACCGTCAACATCACGGATACAGTCATCAACACCTCAGGCAACAACGCGCACGCATTGGATGCGACCTACGCGGGCACTTTGAGTATCAACAACGTAGCAGCCACCACCACCGGCGACAACAGCTCCGTAATCGCCACCGGAATTGGCGGCGGCTTTGTGACGGTAAATGGCGGCAGCTATACTGCCACCTCCAGCAGTGTGCGTTCGTCGGGCATTCGGGCCGCGGGCACGGGCAGCACAATCACCGTGAACGACGGCTCCGGCAGCGGGACCACCATCACGGCACAGAATGGGGAGGCAGTGATCATCGAGGGCGGAAACACGGTGACCATCAACAGCAACGGAAGCACCACGCTTTCCGCTGCGGCGGGCCAGCAGAATAACGGCATCTACCTCTACCAGGGCACCTTGGGAGACGCCGCGCCCGGCACCAGCACCTTCAACATGACCAACGGCTCCATCAGCTACACCTGCGACGAGACCGTAACGTCGAGTTGCGCGAGCACCGGGACCATCAAGGACCAAAACATTCCGGCCTCCGTCTTCGCAGTAACCAACACCACGGGCATCATCAACCTGACCGATGTGACTGTGCTCAACGACACTCCCTACAACCCGCAATCCGGCCCGGAAGACACCAACGGGACTCTGTTGACCGCGTCAGCGCTGAGTCAGGCTGCCGGCGGCAATGTCACCTTCAACGCCTCTGGTGAAACACTGACCGGCGACGTCGTTGTAGACGCCATCAGCTCCGCAACCTTGAACCTGGCTGCGGACACTGCAAGTACCCCTGTCTCCTCCACGCTGACCGGCGCAATCAACGCCGCAAACAGCGGAGGAACGGTCAACCTGACCCTTGACGCGACCAGCTCATGGGTGGCCGCCAACGGGCCTTCGTACCTGACCACGTTGACTGGCCCAGGCGCAACCAACGTCAACTGCTTCAGCCTGGGACAATGCTCGGTCTATGTAGCTGGAGTACTACAAACAAGCATCCAGTAGATGCTTAGAAAACAAGGGGGCGGGAAACAGGGGACAGCATTCATGGTCCCCTGCTTCCCGCCCCCTTCTTTTTGCTCTATGTTCATTTGGCTTTCAAGCCGCTGCAGCTCGAGAACATAATTGGGAATGCCTTAGAGCCGATAGAAGGCAAATCTCAGGTTGACGGTCAATCCGAAAGTAACATCCCCGAATTAGTGCCGTGCTACAATTCCGTGCAGAATGGAGTCGTGGAAACTTCCCTTCCACCGATTGCCATCAATGACCGGTTTCCCCGCTCCCTGGCGCCAGCAGATTGTTAGTTCAGCGCTCACAGAAGACATAACTTGCCGTTCAAAAAACGGGGTGTGGCGTGCCTATTTCTGTCGACACAGCGTTTGCGCAACTTCCCACAAATATCTTCGATCCGGCCGCGACGCCCGCACGTTCTATCTTCGATTTATCGATGCTGGTGCTGGCCATCACTCTGGCCATTTTTCTTATTGTTGCGGGGCTGCTTCTTTACGTGCTGATTCGTTACCGGCACCGGCCTGGGGATTCGGATCGGGAGCCGGCGCAGATTTACGGCAGCAATCAGATTGAGTTGTCCTGGACGGTAATTCCGATTCTGATTGTGGTGATGCTGTTTCTCTCAACCACACGGGTGATCCTGGGAACTCAGGCGATCCCCAAGCCTGAAAGTGCATTCAACGTGACCGTGATCGGGCATCAATTCTGGTGGGAATACCGTTATCCGGGGCTGGGAATTGTGACAGCCAATGAACTTCACATACCGATCAGCGATCCGGCCCATCGAACCCCGACTTATCTGACCATGTCGTCCGCGGACACGGACCATAGCTTCTGGGTTCCTCGACTGGCGGGCAAGATGGATTTGATTCCGAACCGCGTTAACACGATGTGGCTCGATCCGCAGCAACCCGGCCTCTATCTTGGCCAGTGCGCACAGTACTGCGGCACCCAGCATGCGAAGATGCTATTGCGCGTCTATGCGCAAACTCCCGCGGACTTCGCCCTCTGGGTCAGTCAACAGAAAAGGCCTGTGGAGCAAGGTTTCTCAGGTAACCCCGCCGCCGCAGAAGGCCAGACAGTCTTCATGCACAACGCCTGCATCAACTGCCATGCCATCACGGGAACGGTCGCTACGGGACGCTTTGGACCTGACCTGACCCATCTGGCCAGCCGCGACACTATTGCATCGGGGGCCATCAAGAACACTCCGGAGAATCTTCGCCAATGGATCGACGATCCAAACACAATGAAGCCTGGCTGCCTGATGCCGCCGATGCATTTGAACGAGCACGATCTGGATGCGATTACTGCTTATCTCACGCAGCTTCACTAACCGTTGACCCGAGAGGGATGCCCGATGAGCACCACTCACGCAGTGGAAGGAATTAACGAGACACCGGCGACCGAACAAAGGCTCCCTCCGCTCAATGTGGTCTACGAGTGGTTGACGACGGTCGATCATAAGAAAATCGGATTGATGTACATCGCCTACGCTCTCTTTTTCCTGGTGATTGCCGGTGGCGAGGCGATCCTGATGCGCATTCAGTTGTCGATGCCCAACAACCACTTTGTGTCACCCCAGGTGTTCAATCAACTCTTCACCATGCACGGTACGACGATGGTGTTTTTCGTCGGCATGCCGATCTTGTTTGGGTTTGGAAATTACCTGGTTCCGCTGATGATCGGCGCGCGCGATATGGCGTTTCCGCGGCTGAATGCGTTCAGCTTCTGGATATCGGCTTTTGCGGGCTTTCTGCTCTACTTCAGCTATGTTGGCGCGAGCGGACTTTACGCGGCAGGATCGGCGCCGGATGTGGGCTGGTTTGCGTATGCGCCGCTGACAGCGAGGGTGTTCTCTCCCGGACACAGCACGGACTACTGGACGCTTGCCGTGTTTCTGAGCGGCGTTGGGTCTATCGGAACGGCTTTGAATATCGTGACCACGATTATTTGCATGCGTTGCAAGGGCATGAAGATGAGCCGCATGCCGTTGCTGGTCTGGTTATATCTGGTGATGGCCAACCTGGTATTTGTTACGGTGAGCCCGCTGACCGCGGCGCAGATCATGCTGACGCTTGACCGCTATCTAGGCGCTCATTTCTTCGATACGCAGGCGGGCGGATCGGCGGTGTTGTGGATGCACTTTTTCTGGATCTTCGGTCATCCGGAAGTTTACGTGCTTGTGCTGCCTGCATTCGCGTTCGTCAACGAAATCGTGCCGGTCTTTTCAAGAAAGGCCATCTTCGGTTATCCGGCGATGGTGGCGGCGTCAGTGGGTATCGGCTTTATCAGCCTGAGCGTGTGGGCGCATCACATGTTCACGGTGGGCATGGGCGCGGCGGCGAATACGTTTTTCGTGTTTGCCACTATGGTGATTTCAGTTCCAACGGGGATCAAGATCTTCAACTGGCTGGCGACAATCTGGGGCGGCCACGTAATCTTCGCGACTCCCATGATGTTTTGCGTGGCGTTTCTATTTCAGTTTTTAATCGCGGGACTTACCGGCATCATGCTGTCCGCGGCTCCGTTCGACTGGCAGTTGGGAAACTCGTATTTTGTGGTGGCGCACTTTCACTATGTTCTTGTGGGAGCGATCCTGACTGCGCTGTTTGGGGCCTTTTATTACTGGTATCCCAAGATAACGGGAAAGATGTTGTCGGAAGCGCTTGGTAAGTGGCACTTCTGGCTCTTTATCATCGGCTTTCATCTCACCTTCGACTTTATGCATATACCTGGACTACTGGGCATGCCGCGGCGCATTTACACCTACGAGGCAGGCCGCGGTTGGGACACGTTGAATTTCATTGTTGGGGTGGGATCTATTCTGCAAGCGGCAGGGGTGCTGATTTTTGTGTTCAACATGGTTCGGTCGTATTACAAGGGCAAGGAGGCAGGCCACGATCCGTGGGATGCGTGGACTCTGGAGTGGGCTACGACCTCGCCCCCACCGGCTTATAACTTTGCTGTTTTGCCCACGGTGAAGAGCCGCCGGCCGTTGTGGGATTTGAAACACCCTGAGGATCCAGATTCGGATTACGAATGATGAGAGACGCGAGCGCAATCCCTATGGAATCGACACTGGAGACGCCCTGTACGCTTCCCTATCGCGGGACGGTGGGCATGGCGTGCCTGATTGTGGCCGAGTCGGCGATTTTTATCATCTTCGTGGTCGCGTACATCTTTTACATCGGCAAGAGCCTCAGCGGTCCCACACCGGCACAGGTTCTGGAGCTACCGATCCTCGGCACCGTTTGTCTGCTATCGAGCAGCATCACCGTCCACTTTGCGGTAAGCACGTTGCGCAAGAACCACCTGAGTAGCTGTACGCTGTGGCTGGCCGGAACTGTTCTGCTGGGGACCATCTTCCTGATAACGACAGCACGCGAGTGGTATCACCTGATCCACGACAAAGGCTTGACGATACAGACCAATCTCTTCGGAACGACTTACTACTCGCTGGTGGGCCTGCACGCCACGCACGTGGTAGTGGGCCTGATGATGCTTTCGCTTGTGCTCGGCTTCTCTGTATTTGGCCTTGTGAATGAGGAACACTCGGAGAAGCTGGAGACGCTGTCGCTTTACTGGCACTTTGTGGATGCGGTGTGGGTGGTTGTTTTCACGGTTGTCTATGTTTTGGGCAGGTAGATTGCGGAAAGGAGGCGCTTGATGGAGCACGATGAATCGATGAACGAGGCCGGACACGAGCTGGGACACGGAATTCATGACGACGTGGTTCTTCTTCCGGCGCCGACGGCTTGGCCCATGGTGCTCGGGCTTGGAACCGCACTGCTGATTACCGGAATGGTGACGCACTGGGTCATCAGCCTGCTCGGAGTCGTGCTCGTTCTGCGTTCCGCAGTCGGATGGTTCTTTGAGGTGTTGCCGCACGAGCGTCACATTTCGGTTCCCGTTCAAGTCGAGGTCATCACATTCTCGACCACGCGGAAGAGGCACGAACAGTTACCCACCGACCCAAGACATCGCAAATTGATGCCCCTCGAGACGTTCAGCATCGTCGCGGGAATCAAGGGCGGCATTGCGGGCGGCATTGCAATGATCGTTCCCGCAACGATGTTCAGCCTGCTCAAATACCACAGCCTTTGGTACGCCATGAACCTGCTGGCTGCGGGAGGCTTTGTGAGTTGGGCTGGTGAAAGCGATGCGTTCCTGGCCCAGTTTCATCCGATGGGGCTGCTTGCCGCGTTCGGTATTCACGCTCTCACTTCGGTGCTGGTTGGACTGCTCTACGGCGCCATGCTCCCCATGTTTGCCCGCAGGCCCATACTCACCGCCGGCTTCATCGCGCCATTTTTGTGGACCGGAATACTCTACTCGGCGTTGGGAGTCATCAGTCCAATCTTGGACGCGCGCATCGACTGGCTGTGGTTCGCAGTCTCGCAGATCGCCTTTGGCCTGGTTTGCGGCTTTGTCGTCAATCTCCAGGTGAAGGTGCGGACGCCGCAGTTCCGGGCTTTGCCGTTTGCAGTTCGCGCCGGCCTGCACACCGATCAACCCCATGATGAATCCACGCCGAAAGATGAAGATCAATGAGTTTCGTCTCTCAAATTCGGGCAGCCAGTCATGTTCTCATGCTGCTTGCAGTATGCCTGGCTGCGGTTTCGTGCAGTCATATCCCTGGCCGGCCGGGCCCCGGACCCGAGGTTGTGCGTCCTGAGGAGGTGCTTACTTTCCCAGCCCTCTACAAACAGAACTGCGCCGCCTGCCATGGAGAGGACGGCAGGGATGGCGCGGCTATTTCACTTGCCAATCCGGTGTATATAACGCTCGCGGGTGAGACTCATCTGCGAGTCGTGATTTCGAAGGGCGTTCCCGGCAAACTGATGCCCGCATTCCAAAAGAGCGCCGGCGGAATGTTGACCGACCAACAGGTCACAGTGCTGGCACAGGGCATTGTTCAGCAATGGGGAAACACCAATGCGATTGCGGGGGAGAATCCACCACCCTATCTAGCCACTCTGACAGGGAATTCCGAACATGGGCAGCAGGCTTATGCGGTTTTCTGCGCTCGATGCCATGGTACGGCCGGTGAAGGTGGCCCCGCCGATGGAAATCCCAACTCGAAGAGCGCCCGGCTCGGATCGATTGTCGATCCATCCTATCTGGCACTCATCAGCGACCAGAACCTGCGGAGCATTGTGATAGCCGGCCGGCCAGACCAGGGAATGCCGGACTGGCGCAACGGCGCCGCGCCGCCAATACCTATGACCGATCAGCAGACAACCGACATTCTGGCCTGGCTGGCCTCGAAGCGGGTAACCGATCCAGGCCAACCTTATCCCGCGCATCCCTAGAAGCGGAGCGATGAGATTTCGAAGGAGCAGATGATGTTGGCGCGAGGACAGGACGCAACATGGAGCAGAACGCTATGAACCCGATTGAGCCTCTTCCACCCGCCGATGGACCCGGAACGGCCGAGCCTGCGAATTCACAGAGTGCCGGTCATTCGCGCCGCGTATTTCTATTCAAGCTTTCTCTCGTGCTGAATGGAGCGGTCGGAATCGTTTTGGCTATCCCGATTCTCGGTTATCTCCTTGGACCTGCGCTGAAGAAAAGCTCCAACGAGGACTCGTGGATCAAGCTTGGTCCGCTGAGCGATTTTCCTGAGGGTGAGACTCGCCTGGTAAATTTCCGCAACCCAGTCACGACTTCCTGGGATGGACAGACCGGAGATATTCCATGCTGGGTGCGCCACATTTCCGGAAACAGCTTTCAGGTGTTTGCTATCAACTGCGCTCATCTTGGATGCCCGGTCCGCTGGTTTGCTCAATCGAAGCTGTTCCTCTGCCCCTGCCACGGCGGCGCTTATTACGAGGACGGATCGCGCGCTTCCGGGCCGCCGGAACGCGGACTCTTCGTGTACACCTACAGAATCTCCGCTGGCGCCCTGATGATCAGCGCCGGCAAGATGCCCACGCTTGCGGCACACAACTGCACCAAACCGGGTCTCACACAGATTCAGGCTAATGCCACATTGACGGCCGCTGGCACCGCAGAGTCGAACTCAGGCGAAGACGCCCAACCGAGGAATACCCCATGGCCAGCCTGAAGCAGCGGAGCATCGACGTTTACAACTGGTTCGAGCGGCGGCTCGGACTGGGTGCGCCGACGATCGAAGCGGCCGAGCACGAGGTTCCATCGAACACCTCGAGTTGGTGGTATGTATTTGGCAGCGCGGCCACGGTGATTCTGTTGCTCCAGATCGTCACCGGTATTCTGCTAGCGCTTGTCTATGCACCCACCGCCAGTCAGGCGTGGGGCAGCCTTGAATTCCTGGACCACAGCGTCAAGCTCGGCTGGTTTCTGCGCGCTATGCACGGGTGGGGATCCGATTTCATGGTCGCGATCGTCCTGATTCATCTTGCGCAGGTCTTTCTCTTCGGCGCCTACAAATTTCCGCGCGAACTCACCTGGATCGTCGGCGTGTTCCTGTTGCTGCTCACCCTCGGCATGGCATTCACCGGGCAGGTTCTCCGCTTCGATCAGGACGCCTACTGGGGACTGGGAATCGGCGCTTCCATCGTCAGCAGGGTTCCCTTTGTTGGCGGCCCGCTTGTAGACCTTATGCTGGGAGGCCCCATCATCGCGGGTCCGACGCTCTCCCGTTTCTTTGCCTTGCACGTCTTCGTTATTCCCGGCATTCTGCTCGGGCTGGTCGGCCTGCACTTGTGGATGGTGCTGCGCCTGGGAATCAACGACTGGCCGATGCCGGGGCGGCTGGTGAGCAAGAAGACTTACATACAGGAGTATCACGATCTCGCCAAAAAGACCGGCATCCCGTTTGTGCCGGACGCCGCTTGGAAAGACGCCATATTCGCGGCGGCGATCCTGTTGGCCATCATGGCATGCGCTGTATGGTTCGGGCCCTTTGGGCCCACAGGACAGCCCGATCCCACGATAATCGAAACTGCGCCCAAGCCCGACTTCGCATTTCTCTGGATCTATGCAGTTCTGGCATATCTGCCGCCCAGCCTCGAAACGCCCGTGCTGTTCATCGCGCCCATCCTTGTAATCGGGGCCATGCTGTTGCTTCCGCTGGTCTCGGGCGAAGGCGAAAAGCATTGGTCGCGCCGCCCGGTGGCTGTGTTGTCGATTGCGGTTATCGCCGTTACGCTTGGCGCCTTCACGCGCCTGGGCATGTATACCCCGTGGAGTCCCGTGATGAACGCATGGACCAGCGATCCGATTCCCGCGCTCGATCTGAAAGATCGCACTCCGCTCGAGCGGGAGGGAGCCCTGGTTCTGCAAAATAAGCAGTGCCGCAATTGCCACTCCATCGGAGGAGCCGGCGGCATGCGTGGCCCGGCGCTGGACACAATAGCTTCGCGCATGACGGAAGACCAGATCATTCGCCAGGTTTTGCAGGGTGGCGGAAATATGCCGGCCTACGGCAACGCGCTCAATCCTTCCGAAACAACCGCGCTTGTGCATTTCCTGTTGACTCTTCGCGGCAATCTGTCGCCGGCGATCGATGCTTCGCGGAAAATGGTTCTATCCAGCGAACAATCGACGCCGCCGACTTCGCCGAGGCCGTCGTTACCCGACGGACGTTAGTCTTGAGTTTTGCGGTTACGCTATAGCAATGCCTCCTGAGTACCAGGCAATCTTCGACGAATGGTCGCCGCCGGTCTTTCTCACCACGATGGTGATTCTCAGCGCCATTATTTACATTCGCGGATGGATCGCGATCCGAAAGACACGGCCTGCACAATTCACGACCTGGCGGCTGACAGCTTTCTTGCTCGGGCTTGCCACAATTTGGCTGGCAATCGCTTCACCATTGGATGGCTTTGCCGATGCGCTACTCAGCGCTCACATGGTGGAGCATCTGCTGCTGATGTCGTTTGTTCCGCCGCTTCTGCTTCTTGGGTCACCGCAAGTGCCGCTGTTACGCGGTCTTCCGCGAATTGTGACCGTCCGCCTGCTGGGCCCTCTGCTTCGCCTGAAGTCGCTCCGCGTATTCGGCCGTTGGGTCACCACACCTATTGTGGCGTGGCTGGCAATGAATCTCGCTTTTCTGGGGTGGCATGTACCCGCGGCCTATGACTTCGCGCTGGAACACGAGCGATGGCACGACGTTGAGCACATCTGTTTTCTTGGCACATCTATTTTTTTCTGGTGGCCGCTGATTCGCCCGTGGCCTGCAAGCGCGCGCTCCCCAGGCTGGGCTATGCTTCCTTATCTGGTCGGGGCGGACATTGTTAATACCGCGCTCTCGGCCTTCCTGGCCTTCTGCGACCGCCCGGTCTACGCTTATTACTTGAGCCAGCCGAACCGCTTACACATTTCGCCTTTGGCGGATCAGGTTGTCGGCGCAGTCATTATGTGGGTCATCGGTTCGTTGGTCTTCCTGATCCCAGCGGTTCTTGTTACTGTAAATCTTCTGCAGCAGGACTCGAAGCCGCGCACATGAATGCGGCCATGGAATCGGCACCGGCATTCATTGCGTGTTTCGAGGGAGTAATGTTACTCGGTTGCGTCACGCTGCGCCCGCGCCTCTTTCACCATGGTGAGGAATCTGCGCGCCAACTCATGGATGCGGTGTTCCTGGCGCAGCCGCAAGGACTCTTTGGGCAACAGTTCGCTTCCCACGCCGATGGCGCTTGCGCCGGCAAGGATGAAGTCAAAAGCCGTGACCTGATTGACGCCGCCTGTAGCGATGAGAGGAATCTGCGGGAGTGGGACCTTGAGGGCGCGGACATATTGCACGCCGCCCACGGGAGCCAACGGGAATATCTTGACGAAATCGGAGCCTGCCTTCCAGGCCGCGATCACTTCGGTTGGGGTCAAGGCTCCCGGAAACACCACGACATCCACATTGTTGGCATAGGCCACCACTTCCGGAACAAATCCCGGGCTGGTCAGGAACCGTGCGCCGGCATCGACGGCTCGCCGAGCCAATTCCTCATCGATTACGGTGCCGGCGCCTACTGCAAGATTGGGGTACCGCTTCGCCAGATCGGTGACCACATTCAGCGCGCCGGGACTGGTCAGCGTGATTTCGACCACTGGAATTCCGGCGGCGTAAACTGTCTCAGCCGCAAAGCGAGCATGTTCCTCTGACGAGACACGCACGGAAGGCAAAACACCCGTTGCCTCGATCTGAGTTCGAACTTCGTTTCTTGTCATCCAGCCTCCGCGTTCCTTTAGCGTATCTGCGATCTCGTAAAGGAATCGTGATGCCGCATTCATTTCGAGCACAGTAACTAACTGGAACGAGACAATTGGACGGCAACAGGCAATACTAACCCCTGATGCAATGGATGCGCGGCACCCTTGCTAAGGGCGGGCTGGAACCTGTTCGATGATCCACTTGATCATTTCCCTGGCGGCGGCGAAGTTGTCGTAACCCGCAGGCAGTTTGCGGCCGTCCGTGTATTCGTTGTAGAGCCAGGGATCGACGGTTGCGAAGACGGTGCCTTTACCATACTTCGCTGTCGCCATGAGGATTCCTTCGCTGTCCTGAAACGCCGTAACGGCTGGAGACGTAACGGTAATGTTGCAAACATCCTTCATGTACAGGGTATGCGGGTCGTGGAAGATGGAACCGCCGCCGGAAACTACGATCTTTCCCATCTCGAACGAGCTCCCCACTACGTGCTTGCGCAGCACGCTGTTGAAGTGGATGCCGAACTGGTCCGCGATGAGATTGAAGTGGTCCAAGTCAGTGTTTGCCGGATCGTTTGCGAGCAATACAAGCACACCTCCCTGCTTGACCCATTCGGCAATTTGCGCGCCATCTTCTGGCTGCACGAAATGGGGGTTCGGATTCTTCGCCAGCGTATCCGGAGACGCGATGATGTAGACCTGCGCCTGACTGAGCGCCTGTACGGTGGGCGCCGTATAGAGCGTCTTAGTCAGCGCCCCGAAGTTACGGATGGCGTGACCCAGGAGATAGTAACCGTCGTTACTTTCGTCGTCCCATTTGTAGTGGAAGAGGCTTTGCTGACCGAATGCATCCGGTCGTTTCTGGCTGTTAAACCAGGCATCCACAAACACCGTGTCGCCGCGTCCCAACTTCGCTGCTTGGGCGGTCTCCACTTCGGTGCTTGCCAGCAGGAATGCTCCCACACCCTTTGGATCGTCGGTAACTGTCTTTTCCCCCGTGTAATAGCTATAGCTTCCGTCCCGGTAAGGGTCACCGCCGAGGCCGGCAGCTTTCACGGTATCCGTCAGCGAGACTGAACCTCCCTGGCCGGCCACAATGAAGTGGCTTAGTATTCCCTTGTATCCGCGCTCCGCATTGACGAGATAACTCTTCGGTAGAAACCCGAGCCTTACTCCCTTGGCAAGTGCATAGGCGAACATGCACGATGCAGAGGACTCTGGATAGTTCCCCTTCGCTCGGGACTTATCGAGCACTTGATACCACAGACCCGTCCTAGCATCCTGGTATCTCGCTACCGCCTGGGCATCGTGCGTGAGATCGGCGATCAACTGCTTCCGTCCCGCATCTTCTTCGGGATAATAAGAAATAGTGTCCACAAGAGCCATCATTTGCCAGCCCATGCCACGGGCCCAGAACTGCGAAGAGAGGCCAGTGCTCTTGTCTGCCCAGCGCTCCTGCTTCGACTCGTCCCATCCGTGATGGAGCAAGCCTGTCTTCACATCGCGGGCGTGCTCATCGATGAGCGCGAATTGATGAGTAATATCCGCGAATGCCTCGGGATGATGAAAGGTGGAAGCATATTCGGCGTAGAACGGTTCCGCCATATAGAGGCCGTCCAGCCACATTTGATTTGGATATTTCTGCTTGTGCCAAAAGCCGCCAGACGCGGTGCGGGGTTGGTGAATCAGTTGGTCGTATAACAGCGCAGCGGCCTTTGCGTAACGCGGGTCCCGAGTTACACCGTATAACAGGAGTAATTGGCGTCCAAGCAGAATGTTATCGAGCTGATGCTCCTCTAATTTCAAAGTAGGGATGGAACCATCCGGGCCGACAAACTGGTCTACCGAGGCCTTGATGTAGTTGTAGTATTTTGCATTGGCGGTATTCCACCAGACTTCGTCCATGCCTTCAAGCAGTGTGCCAAGCTCGTAATTCCATACCCAGCGCTCGCCGGCCGGAACGAATCGCCCATCTGTCCAGCGGTTGATTGCGGCGTTCGCGACGCGCACGGACCAAGGCTGCTCTTCCGCAGTGGCATACGGACGAATACAAGTGGCAACTGCTGCGAATAAAATCAGCCGAACAAGACTGCGATCAATCTTCATGCGCGCTCCGAAGCGATTTTTCTACTGCGGATAAGCCGCCAGGTGAGCGAGCTTTGTGCCCGCCCGGTTGGTTATCCGCTCCCCTTAACTGGCCTTCACTTCCAGCGAATACTACCCCAAGGTTTTGCCGCTGTATTCAGAATCGGCTCAGCCTGTCACACGCCTGGCACCGCACTTTCACGACACCTTGAAATGGGGTGGGCCGCCGCCCAAACCATCATACGCCTGAAAATCTGAGTGGTCATACCACTTGGCGAGCGGATATTCCCCCCCCAACGGTATCAGGCGGTTGAAATGGCGGCGCGCTTCCCAAAGGTCGAGAGATTAGGCTATACGTAACCTGCAGGGGATGGTGGGTCCTTGACGGTGCGGCAGTTCCAAGTCCGTAGTCTCAGTTTCTGCGGTTGTTGCAATTCGCACTCGCGCAATGGCATCCTGTGGCCTCTGAGGTCCATACCGTCGTAGAGCACGGATTCTCACGGTCACTTTATAGGAGAGGTTCTTTTGAAGACACTCGTTCGAATCCATTCAAGGTTAGTTTCTATATGTGTCTCGACAATTTTGATCCCAGCTCTCTCTCTTCGAGCACAGGAATCCGCGCAGCTTCCTCTGATGCCGCTGCCGGCACACGTGACGCAGGGCAGTGGGCAGTATGTGATCGACGGGAGCTTTGGTGTCGGCCTGGATGGATTCACAAATCCTGTTCTCGTCTCGGGCGCGCAGCGTTTTCTGGATACGCTTTCCCGTGAGACGGGGATTCCGCTTTCAAGCACGGCAAAGGCCAACAAGGCCACCTTCATCATCACAACCGCCGGGGCCAGTGAGCCCGTGCAGCAGTTAGGGGAGAACGAATCCTATCGCCTGGTTATCTCAACTACCGATGTGAAATTAACGGCCGCAAATCCATTGGGAGTGCTACACGGATTGCAAACGTTTTTGCAACTGGTGAGGACGACGCCGCAGGGATTCAGCGTTCCCGCGGTCACGATCGATGACCAGCCCCGATTTCCATGGCGCGGCTTGATGATCGATGCCGGGAGGCACTTCATGCCGGTCTCAACGATCGAGCGAAACTTGGATGGGATGGAGGCAGTCAAGCTGAATGTCTTCCATTGGCACCTTTCGGAGGACCAGGGCTTTCGAGTGGAAAGCAAGAAGCTTCCACTACTGCAGGAGAAAGGTTCGAACGGGCTTTACTATACGCAGGAACAGATTGGCGAGGTAATCGAGTATGCGCGGCAGCGCGGGATCCGCGTGGTTCCCGAGTTCGATATGCCGTGCCATACGACATCGTGGTTCGTGGGCTATCCGCAACTGGCAAGCGGGACGGGCCCGTATCAGATCGTGACGAAATGGGGCGTATTCGACGGTGCTATGGATCCTACCCAGGAAAGCACTTATGAATTTCTCGATCAGTTACTGGGTGAAATGACAGCGCTGTTTCCCGATGCATATTTTCATATTGGCGGCGATGAGTGCGACGGAAAGGAATGGGACGCAAACCCGCGCGTGAAGGCATTCATGATCGCAAATGGCTTGAAGGACAATGCCGCATTGCAGGCGTATTTTACGGGACGGCTGCAGAAGCTTGTCGCAAGCCACCATAAGGTCATGGAGGGTTGGGACGAGGTGCTGCAACCCGACACGCCGAAGGACGTCGTGATTCAGTCGTGGCGCGGACAGAAATCTCTGGCTTTAGCGGCGCGGCAAGGAAACCGGGGACTGCTTTCAACCGGATACTACATTGACTTGAATCAATCCGCGGCGCAGCACTATCTTGCCGATCCGTTGAGCGGGGATGGTAACTCACTGACTCCCGAAGAAAGGGCGCGCGTGCTAGGCGGCGAAGCGACCATGTGGAGCGAGTTTGTAACTCCGGATAACATCGACAGCCGCATCTGGCCGCGCACGGCAGCCATTGCTGAAAGGCTGTGGTCACCGCAGGATGTCCGCGATGTGGATTCGATGTATAAGAGGCTCGAGGCCGTATCGCAGAAGCTTGAGTACTATGGATTGGAGCATCACTCGTTTAGCCACCTTATGTTGCAGCGCATGACTGGCGAAACCGATCCGCAGGCTTTGAAGGTCCTGGCTGCAGTGGTTCAGCCTCCGGAGGGCTACGAACGCGGGCAGTTGAAGGACTACCAGAGCTTTACGCCGCTCAACCGGCTTGTGGATGCGGTTTCTCCGGAGAGCGATACCGGGCGGGAATTCGGCGATCTTGCGAAGCTGATTACTCAGGGGAAAGCATCTCCCGAGCAATGGCAGGAGGCCCGTGGGTGGCTGTTGCTTTGGCATGACAACGATGCAAAGCTGGAGCCGTTGCTGGAACGCTCGGATCTTACGGCTGAGTTAGTTCCTCTGTCGCAATCCCTGTCTCAAGTGGCGGCGATTGGATTGCAGGCGTTGGACGATTTGAAGGAACATCGAGCATTCAATACTGACTCGCTTAAGAGGAATCTGGACATCCTGAAAGAGGCGGAGAAGCCGCAGGCCGTGCTGCTTGATACGGTGACTCCTTCTGTTGAACTGCTTGTGCGGGCTACCGGGAATCACTAGTTGGCGCTGCATTTACTTAGTCGCGAATACTTTCACATTCGACTTACTGGAGTGACAGAATGATTCGTTATGGATTGCTTGGGTTTGGACATCATTGCGTCAGGCGGCTGGTTCCGGCGTTTCCGGGCGCGCGCAATTCTGTGCTGGCTGGTCTGTGGCGCCGGGACTTAGAGAAGGCGAAGGCTAATGGACTCGAATACTCTATTGAGCATGTCTTTGCGACGCCGGAGGAGTTATGCGCTTCGCCGGATATTGACGCGGTGTTTGTCACTTCCCCGGATGCTCTGCACCTGCCGCACGTGTTATTGGCTTTGTCGCACGGCAAGCCCGTGATATGCGAGAAGCCACTGGGCATGCGGACTAGCGAAGCGGAACAGATGCTGGCCGCGGCGACGAATGCAGGAAAATGCCTGGGTGTCGCGCAAAATTTCCGCTACAACACAAGCCTGGAAATCATGCGCGGCTGGATTGCGGAAGGGCTCATGGGACGGCCGGTTCTGGCGCACTCGCAGTTCTGTTATCTTGCCGAGACCAGCCCGCGACAGTGGATTTACGATGCGGCCCTGGCTTGCGGCGGGCCTATTGGCGATGTGGCTATTCATTGCATCGATGCTCTGCGCTTTGTGTTGAATGCGCGCGTGGCGGCGGTGAACACGCTGGCGCGGACCGACGATGTATCTTTTCCGCTTGAGGCTTACGCCGCAATCGGATTGGATTTTGCAGGGAGCGCCATGGGGACCGTGACCGTAAGCACTCGTGGTGCTTACCGGTCACACATCGAAGTAACTGGTGAGGCGGGCGCGATTGTCTGCGTGAATGGACTTACTGTGGACCAGGATGTGGAGGTTCAGCTCTGGCGCGAGGGTAAGATTGCGGACCAGAAGACGGTGTCGAATGCCGACGGATACACGCGCATGCTGGATTCCTTCTCGGACTGGGTTGAGGGTCGAGGCGAATTCCGGGCTACCGGGGCTGATGGTCTGCATAACCAGCAAGTCCTGGATGCGGCCTACAGGAGCTGGACAACGGGTCTGCGTCAGGTATTGCCGCCTGGATAGCGTCAGTAACGCAGACCGAGGCTCATGGGAAAATCCTCTTCATCCTCTTCCAGAGGACGTAAGTTGGTGTGCTCCAAAATGACCCGGCGATAACGGTTTCGAAGCAAGAAGTGTGCGGTAGCAAATGCCGCGACAGCCACAAGGTAGTGGGGAATGCTTTTCTCGATCCACGGAGTAAGGGCAAGCGGGAGCGCGCTGACCAACGGCAAGAACGCAAAGTATTTGAGAACTGTGAAGGCGAGGTTGGAGGGCTCTCTGGCAGTCTCGCCGGTGAAGGGAACAACCTTGACGCTGAGAAAGAGAATGTCTGTGAGCAACAGGCACATGCCGGCGGCGATGAGAGCCTGAGCAGCGATTGCCGGCCAGGTTCGCAGTTCCGCGGGAGCGATCAAGTGAAATGCCAGGCAGGCCGCGCAGGTGGCAGTAATTCCGCAAAGGAATGCCCAGATTTTGGCTGCTTGTAATTGCTCCATTGCCGTTGGAAACTGCGGAGGCCTGCCATGCACGATGCGAAATACCCAGCTTCCCTGCTTGTTGCCGGGAGAAACAAAAGCCATCCGCAGGCCGGCGATCGTCCAGAAGGCAACGATGCCAACAGCAGCGCGCATGCCGTCTGCTGAGATTGCCATGCGGACGTGGTTGTGGACAACTTCGAAGCGCAGGATGGTGGCGACGACAACCGAGAGACCTACCCCTCCATAAAGCACGAGATAGATGCGATAGCGCTGGACGCGAAACAGGGTTTGGCTGATGAAGTGGAATACCGCACGGCATACCGGATTGCGGATCAGCGTGGCATGGAGGAGCAGATGGGATGGCTGCGCAAACCAGTTGCGCGTATCGCGCGCGCCGGAGCCTACGACCAATTGACGCACGCGGCGGAGGTAGGCAAAGGGATAGGCAAGCATGGCCACGGCAACCGTGATGAGTAGCGCTTCGCATCCGGCTTGCGCGAGGCTTGAGTAAATGGGTAGGGCGGACGGCCCTTCCAGCAGCCGCTGATAGATGCCGAGAAACCAGAATGGCGGACAGAAGAAGACGAGAGGGTTTCCGGATTGCAGAAAGACCGGGACCGCGCCGGAGAGTACGGGAAAGGTGAGAAGGAGCATGACCAGCACGGTGATGGAAATGCCTTGCAGGAGAAGCGAGAGCCGGCGGAACAACCGTTCTCCGAAGAGAGAAAGCAACACTCCCTGAATAGCAAGGATGAAGGCAGCTGCGAAGAGACCACTGGCGAAGACAGCTATAACATGGCCGGCAAGGAAGCGCGGCAGATTCGCCGGGTCAGTGGCCGCGGGAAGGACGATGGGGGCGAGAATGTTGACGTTGAACAGAAAGCCGGCGATGAAGATGGCGATGGCGGAGACGCGCGCCAGGAAGAGCCGGCGGACGGGGATGGGCAGAGTGGTGAGAACAAAGATATCGAGCAGGTCTGGGAAAAAGAGGTCCCATTCAAAGACCGTGACGATGCCCATGACTACGAAGGAATAGAGGACGAAGAAGAAGTGATGATTTACCTGCAGCCAATAAGGTGGCGGGCCTCCGGTTGCGTAGTGGGCCGGCCAATTAGGAAAGGGATGATAGACAGGCCACAGGTACACCGCAACTGCTAATCCGGGAAGTCCGGTTGCACAGGCAAGCTGAACCATTCGCGTTTTCGCGTCGCCATCGGGCGAGGCGGTTTCATGGTTGAAGAAGCGCTCAATGAAATGACGGATGAGCCACGAGAGCTGGCTGCGATGGGGCGGGCGTACGACTCCAAGAGCCGCCTGCGCATTCAAGGGGAGCGGCTGGTCCGCGGACATGGTGAGGAGACGCTGAAAAGTATCAGACATGGGTTATCCGCATCACCTCGACCATTTGCTGGGCAAGCTGCCGGGTGTCCTGTTGTTGAACCAGTTGCGCAAAGACGCTTTCAAGGTTTGGAAGGCTCATGAGACGGGCAAGATCGGAAGGTGGGGAGTCGGCGAGGATTCTCCCCTTTGCAATGACGATGACGCGGTTGCAGACCTGCTCTACGACTTCGAGCACGTGCGAAATGTAGAGCACCGCTTTGCCTTGGGCTGCGAGTAGTTCAAGCAGATCTTTGAAGAGGCGGCCGGAGACGACGTCGAGGCCGGAGAGAGGCTCGTCAAAGATGAGCAGCTTTGGATCGTGCAGGAGGGCGGCGGCGATGAGCACGCGTTGGCGCATGCCCTTTGAATAAGACGAAATGGGAGTGTATTGCCATGACTCGAGATTGAGGAGCTTGAGCAGTTGAGTTGCTTTCACTTCGATGAGGGATTCGTCGAGCCCGCGGAGGCGGCCAACCAGTTGCAGATATTCGAGGCCCGAGAGGTAGCTATAGAGATGTGCTTCTTCCGGTACGTATCCGAATGCGGCGCGGAAGGCGACCATGTCTCTTGCAATGTCCTGACCTTCGAAGAGCACGCGGCCGTCGTTGGGGCGCAACATGCCGGTGACGATTTTAACGGTGGTGGATTTGCCGGCTCCGTTAGGTCCGAGGAATCCGACGATCTCGCCGGGTGCCACTTTGAAGCTGACATTTTCAATGGCGGGAATGCCGCGATAGCTGCGGTAGAGGTTTTGCAACTCAAGCATGGTGGGGACCTCCGCTGCGCCGCGCGGGCGCTGTGCAAACAAAGATATGGCTCATGCATTCAACCCCAGGGTTGTTATTACTTCTTCGGGAATTTCTTCAAAATAGAGGACAGCCGATTTGGCATGAAAGCGGTTGTAGTCGAAGAGTCCGAAAGCAATGCCAAAGAAGACGATCGCAAAGCCGGCAAATTTGAAGGGCTGGTTCAGTGCATCGTGTTCAGCGCTGGAAAGCCATACAGCGAGGGGCAGGCAGACTATGAAGAAGGCCCAGAAGACGAGCTGGATGTTGGATTTTCCGGGGAGATAGGAACAGGTGAAAGGAACTTTATAGAAGCCAATCAGACAAAGCTCGGAAAGAATCCATCCCAGCAGGGCCAGTATAAGCAGATGGTCCGCGACGTGACTTGCCGGTCGAAAGCTGAGCGAGAGAACACCCGCGAGTAGCCATGCCGGGACAACGGCAAAAAGCAAAAGCGCCCCACGGGTTGCGGCAATGTACACCTGCGAGGGGCGAAGCTGCGTGGTGCGCAATACCCAATTGGCGGTGAGTGAAATGGGCAGTGCAAACACGCTGCGAAGACCAAAGACCGCAAAGGTCATCATCATGAAGGAGGACATGAGGAAGTCGGAGGGTAGAGCGCTGGGCGCTGCATTTGCGAGTTCGCTGCGCAGCCAGGAAAGCGCGATAGCAAAGACCAGGGCAAGATAAAAAGCAAAGGCGACGCGATGCTGGCGGCTGCGCGTGAGCGAGCGAATGCAGAAAAGTGCGATAGCGGCATGGAGTGAGCTTCCGAACGATGGCACAAAATGGAAGCTGCCCGCACCTGGAACCAGATCGGGTTCCTCGACTGTCTTTTTCATAGTGCGCATGTAACAGAGAAGCAGCGACACGGCCGCACCGCAAAGAGCAAGCGCCAGGCCGAGCCACGCGCGGGAGGCGAGCCAGAAAAGCTGAGAAGGCAGCGTTCCGTTCAACTGATTGAAGAGGGCAAAGAACCAGTAGGATGGCGAACATGCAAGAAGCCATTGGTTTTGCGGAGTTGCCAACGCGGCAGGCGTGGTGAGCGACGGCTGCAGGTAATAGACGCCAAGAAAGAGGCCGAAAGCGGCGAGTTGCAAAAGGGCCGAGAGGCGAAGGAAGATGCGGCGAGGGAGCAGGAGTGCGGTGAAACCTTGAATGGTGAGCACTGAGCAATATAGAAATGCGCTTGCCGCGACGATGGTAAACCAGTACGCCACAAGACACTGATAGAAACCCCACGAGGAGTTATGCAACATCCCCAGCAAGAACGGCACAACGAGCCCGGACATGCAGTTCAGGGTGAGGATGGAGAGACCCAAAACCGAGGCCGAGGCAGATAGCTTCGCGAAGAGGATGGTCCGGGGAGCGACTGGCAGGGGCGAGAGCACCATCACGTCACGCCGGTCGGGAAACGTTGCGTCCCAACTGATGACGGTAAAGAGCCCGGTGACCAGAATCATGGTTGCGATGAGATAGTGCTGCATGTGCAAGCAGAATGCATAACGAGCATCGGGGTCTTGTATCGACTCGAGCCCGACATACATTACGACTGAATGGACAATGCTGAGCATGATGAGCACGCCGGCAAACTGACCGAGAAAACCTGTGACGTCGGCTTGAATCGAGAGCGCCTCCAGGTCGATAACGCGCAGGAGAAACTGCCGGTGGAGAATGCGGAAGTCGAGGGGCAGGCGCTCGATCAGTTTTTGGATCAGGTCATGCATGGATAAGATCCGCAATCTGCCGCGCCATCGATTCCGTATCCTGTTCGACGGCGAGCTGGGAGAAGATTTTCTCCAGAGTTGGCAGCTCCATCAGGGAGCGGAGATGTTCGATGGAGTCGTCGGCGACGAGTTTTCCGTGATGGAGAATCACCACCCGCGAGCAGATGCGTTCTACCGTGTCGAGCTCGTGGGAGCTGAATAGAACCACTTTTCCGCGTGCGGCCAGTTCCTGAATCAAGCTGCGTAACACCAGCGATGAGGCAACGTCGAGTCCCGAGAATGGCTCATCGAGAAGTATGAGTTTAGGATTGTGCATGAGCGCGGCAATGAGCAGGACCTTCTGGCGCATTCCTTTTGAGTATCCGGAAATGGAAGCGTGGCGATCGTCGTGGAGCGAGAAGAGGCGCAACATGCCGTCGATGCGCGGCGTTGCTTGCTTTGCCGGCAAATTGCGAAGCTGAGCGACCATGGTCAGGTATTCCGCGCCCGATAAATGGGTATAGAGATAGGGCTCCTCGGGAACATATCCAAGCCGCCGCTTGTAGACCATCGGGTCGTCCTGAATGAGTTTGCCCTCGAACAGGATTTGTCCCGCGCTCATCTCGATCAGCCCGGTGATCATCTTCATGGTGGTGGATTTGCCCGAACCGTTGGGTCCCAGGTAGCCGGTGACTTCGCCGGGCCGGGCCGAAAAACTTACATCGTCAACCGCGGCGATGCCGGAAAACCGCTTGGAGACGTGGCGAAGTTCAAGCACGATTCACCTGTCCGATCAAGAGCATACCCCTATGTAGCAAACGGCATAGAGGCTTGTCAAGTAGATTGCTACATAGCTAAAATGTGCCATGGCACGCGAATCTGAACTTCCGGCAGCGAAACTTTCGCATACGGCGGCACTGATTCTGCAGGCGGTGGATGCGGGGTTTGTCTACGGTTTCAGCATTATGGAGATGACCGGCCTGCCCAGTGGGACCGTCTATCCGGCGATGCGGCGGCTGGAGCGCGATGAGCTGATCCGCTCGAACTGGGAGCGCCAGTCGATTGCCGACGCGGAACAGCGGCCGGCACGCAAGTATTACAAGCTGACAACAGCCGGCAAGATCACTTTGGAAGCCTCGCGCAAACGCTATCCGCTGCTGGCGAAATTGATTCCGTCAGAGGAGGCGAGGTCCGTATGAAGCCTCTGATCGAGCCGTTTCTTCGCGCATTCGATATGGGTTTGCTGTGCGGTGCGTCTCTGATTGTGCCGGCGAGGCAGCGGAGAGAATGGCGGCGTGAATGGCAGTCGGAGTTGTGGCATGTGCGGCAATCGTGCGCATCGGCGCACGAAGTTTCATGGGAAGCGGAGCAGGAGGTGACGGCATTCTGCCTGGGAGCGTTTCAGGATGCGATTTGCCTGCGACAGCAGGGTGGGCAGACAAGGATGCCGCTGATGGCGCCGCAAGGATCGGCGGCCCAGTGCGTTTTGCTGCTTGGGGCCGCTTTGGCCGCATGTTATGCCCTGGCGCTGGTGTTGCCGGGAGTGCGCGAGGAACGCAGTCTTTCAATGGGGCAAGTCAATCCTGGCCTGGTCATGATTCAGAACGCGGGTTACAGCGACACTTCGTCTCCCACCGTTTTGCCCGGGCAATATCGAACATGGAAGAGCCGGAAGCAACATTACTTTGACGGGTTTGCTTTCTACCGGGTCACGCAGGAGAACGTTGAACGTGGGGCGGCTATCTCCGTGTCTCGGGGAATGTCCGCATGGGGAGTGGCGCACGCGAGCGCGAATTTGTTTTCGCTGCTGGGATTGCCATTGCGGTTTGCGGAGCCGGACGATAAAGCCGGCGATGGAATTCCCAGCGTGATTTTGAGTGAGACGCTTTGGACACGGGAGTTCGGCGCGAGCCCGCATGTTGCAGGCAACGTGGTGCGTGTGGGATCGCGGATGGCGAGGATTGCCGGAGTTGCGCCCAATGGCTTTTGGAAGCTGCCGGGGAAGGTGGATGCCTGGTTACTGGAGCCCGATTCCGAGATGGCTCGCAGAAGCGCGGGGTACGTCGTAGCCCATTTAACAGACGCGGGCCGGGCCGAAATGTGGACTCAGGCAGTCCACATTACCGCGTATGGGCCTGATGATTCCGAAGACGATCTGGTGGGGATTTCTATTGAGGATTACCGGCCCAAGCCATGGACGATCTATCTTTTCGCGCTAATGCTGGCCTTGCTTGCATTGCCTGCCATCACTTCCGTTTCACTGGGTGAATACAGTCCGAGTCCGCAAAGGACATCATGGTCGAGGCGCATCTACCGGTGGAGTTTCTTGTGTGTCAAAGTCGCGCTGCTGTTGCCGATCGTCTATTTTGCATCGCTGGACGCTGGATATTCTTTGACGCCGCCATTCGCGAATTCGTCGGCGTATCTTCAACTAGTTTCCACCTTCGCCTTGTGCCTATTTGGATTGCGCTGGGTTCTGCACGATCAGCGTCAAAGATGCCCGGTCTGCCTGAGGAGAGTGGAACATCCGGCACAGGTAGGTCAGGCATCAAGGACGTTTCTGTCCTGGAATGGCACGGAGCTGATGTGCATGGACGGCCATACCCTGTTGCATGTGCCGGGAATGCCGACGAGTTGGTTCGGCGCACAGAGATGGCTCTACCTCGACACATCTTGGGAGTTCCTGTTTGCGGGTCCGGGAGCGGGAGTAAAGGGCAGTGTCCTTCCATGAGACTGAGCTGAATTGACTTTGGCCGGACGGTCAGGATTAGAGCTTCAGGGCTGGAGATTCTGGCGGTTGGGCGGATTTTTTCTGGTCAGGCTGCCACGAATCTGATTGATCGCGACGATCCACGGGACAACCAGGGAGAACAGAAAGCGGGCAAGGAGTGCACGCGGGCCTGTGCGCAGCAGGAAGGGCAAGTTGTGGCGAAAGGCAAACCAGGATTCGAGCACAAGAACGAGGAGGAGCGGCGCCACCGACCAATGGAGAGCGATGAGAGCCAGAACCTCAATGATGCAGCGAGCCGCGTTGCGCAAGAGGCGCGCTGGGCGAACGCCGACAATACCGTCGCTGATGGCATAGCGGGCAAGTTGTCGGCAAGCTGAACGAAACGAATATTGCGGGCGATAGAGGGCTTTGGCACGCTGAACGAATACCGGCGGGGCGAGATGGCGCGCTTGCCGATCGAAGAGCGTGTCTTCGCCAAAGAAAACCGACTCGGGAAAGCCGCCGATGCGACGCCAAAGGTCTTTGCGAAAGGCCATGGAGCGGGCGGTACAGGACTTTGAGGGCGTTTCAACGGAGAGCTTAACGCCGAAGAAGTGAGCGGAGGCAAGGTCCCAGATGGTTGGATCGGCGAGGTCGAGGCAGGATCCACCCAGGGCATAATCCGCCGTACCGTCTAGCAGGGGCGCGGTGATGCGGGCGAGCCAATCTGGCGGATAGGTGCAGCCGGCATCGGTGCAGGCAATGATTTCAGAGCCGGTGTTGGCGATGGCCAAATTGCGGCCGCGGGAGATGGGCCCCGGAGAATTCCTGAGGTTGCAGGATTCGTCGCGGATGGGCCGGAGGGCAGGGTGATCGCGGGCCGCGCTGACGAGCCAATCCCATGTGCCATCGGTGGAACCGCCATCGACGATGACAATTTCAGCCGCAGGCGGCGTTTGCGCCAGCAAGCTGGGAACGAGCCTGGCGATGTCCTGGACCTCGTTGAGGACGGTGGCAATGATGGCAACAGGCTGCATTTGTGAAGTATAGGGTGACGGCACCCAGGTCCAGCGACGGCCCGAGGATCCTCTTAGGGAGATGTTTGGACTGCTGTTACTTCGGTTGCCGCTTGCGTAAACCGGAATCGGAGGCTCCATTGAGAGGAAACGGGCTTACCGCCGACGGTCGGAGCCTTAAATTTCCATTTCCGTGCGGCCTGGAGGGCCAGATTGGCAAAGTATCGGCTTGGTCCCTGTGAGTCGATTTCCGCATTCGAAACATTGCCTTGTGGATCGACTGCGACCTTTATGGCTAGCTCGAACTGCCCGCGAATAGTGTCTGTTGCGGGCGGAGGGACATCTGGCATTACCCGATCCGCAACAGCGCCTTTGTTTTCGACGCCGTCGGAGGCTGGATTTGAAGCGGCTGGCGATGAGGACTGAGCGTGGCGGAACCAGACAAAGAAGGTCGCGGCCAGAACCAAGAGTATTAGGACTGCGGCAATCAGCAAAGGCCTTTTGCGTCCTGCTGAGGGCGGCTCTCTCAGCTCCTCCGGCACCCTCACTTCGCGGACTGGGGCAGGGACCGGCGGCTCGGGTTGAGGACGACTGGATTCTGGTTGAAGACGGGCCTTGATATCGTTCAGGGTGCATCGAAGTGCGGGGTCGGAGCGGAGGCACTCCTGCGCAATGGCGTAAAAGGGTTGCGGAATGGAGGCCGGCACGATGGGCTCGCCCTGTGGCGATT
>Ga0181537_10000751_pt1 | contig 30263 bp, 23 predicted proteins | sample PEATcosm2014_Bin_39_FD_119765 | JGI IMG/M metagenome (GOLD analysis project Ga0181537, IMG submission 119765) | Peatland microbial communities from MTU Mesocosm Facility, Houghton, MI, USA - PEATcosm2014_Bin23_10_metaG | ecosystem: Environmental > Terrestrial > Soil > Wetlands > Peat | place... | reverse complement strand
GATACGCAACGCCACGCCGTGGTCCTGCGCAGTTTTCAGAAGCGCACTGGTGTCCTTGGGAAAGCACGAGCCGCCGAAACCCGGACCGGCATGCAGGAATTTCGAACCGATACGATTGTCGAGCCCCATGCCGCGCGCCACTTCCTGCACGTCGGCACCGACCTCTTCGCACAGGTCGGCGACCTCGTTGATGAAGGTGATCTTGGTGGCTAGGAAGGCGTTCGCGGCGTATTTGATCAGTTCGGCGGTACGCCGGCTGACAAAAAGTAGCGGCGACGCGTTGAGATAAAGCGGCCGGTAGATGTTGCCGAGCACAGTGCGGGCGCGCGCATCGTCGGTGCCGACGACGATACGGTCGGGATGCTTGAAGTCCTGGATAGCGGCGCCTTCGCGCAAGAATTCCGGATTGGAGACGGCCTGGATCTCGGCGTCGGGGCGTTTTTCACGCAGGATATGCTCGATCTCGTCGCCGGTACCGACCGGGACGGTGGATTTGGTCACGACCACTGCCGCAGGCGACAACAGCGGCGCAATCTCACGCACGGCCTCATAGACGTAGGTCAGATCGGCATGGCCGTCGCCGCGGCGCGACGGCGTGCCGACCGCAATGAACACCGCTTCAGCCTGGCCGACGCGCGATGTATCGGTGGCGAATTCGAGCCGCCCCTGCCGCATATTGGCCTCGACCAGATCGTCGAGGCCAGGTTCGAAGATCGGAATTTCGCCGCGGTCGAGAGCCGCTACCTTGGCGGCGTCCTTGTCGATGCAGATCACCTGGTGACCGAAGTCGGCAAAACAGGCCCCGGAAACAAGTCCGACATATCCGGCGCCGATCATGGTTACGCGCATTCTGATTCCCGCTTCGATTTACACATTGCTTTCCGGATCATCGACTGTGGCCACGGATTCAATCGGCGCGCCCTCCGCGGTTTGCGCAGTCCGCCGCATCAGCGACAGCCAGCGCCGGCCGAACAGCGCCAGCACCAGCGCCCCATAAACCAGGCTGCCGATCAGCGCCAACAGCAGCAATTCCGATTCGGCGCGGAACCTAGACCACGAGGATAACAGTGCGGTGACGACGGGATCGGCGACTAACAGAACGACCGCCAGCGCGACGCCCGCAATGGCGAGCCTTACGAGCGAGGTCTTGAGTTCCGCGTCGACGGCGATGACATGCGCGCGCACGGCAAAAAACAGCACCAGGACGAAATTGATCCAGGCGCCGATCGAGGTCGCCAGCGCCAGGCCAACCTGCGCCAGCGGCACCATCAGCACGATCTTGAAGGCGATGTTGATCGCGGTTCCGATCAGCGCCGCCTTGACCGGTGTCGCGGTGTCACCACGGGCGAGAAATGGCGCCACGACGCTTCGGATCAGCACGAAAGGCACGAGCCCGATCGTATAGGCCATCAGCGTCATCGCTGCGGCGTGCGCGTCGCCCGCGGTAAAAGCGCCACGCATGAACAGCGCCCGCATGATCAGTCCGGGCACCACCAGGAAGGCGACGACGCAAGGAATTGCCAGAAGCAGCGCAAATTCGATGGCGCGGTTCTGCGCCGAGCGGGCCCCCGCCTCGTCGCCGGTTGCAAGCCGATGCGTCATTTCCGGCACCAAGACAGTGCCGACCGCGATGCCGATCACGCCGATCGGGAGCTGATCGATGCGGTCGGCGTAATAGAGCGCCGAGATCGCGCCAGCGGACAAAAAACTTGCGATGATGGTATCGGCAAACAGCGCCAGCTGCGTACCAGCCGATCCGATGGTGGCCGGCAATAGCGCCACGAAGAAGCGGCGCACATCGTCGTCCCAGCGCAGCGCGCGAAACCAGGTCATCACGCCGGCATAGGACGTATCGGCGGCGACCAATGCGGCTTGCAGCACGCCCGATATCAGAACGCCCCAGGCAGCGGCATAGCCGGCACCCGGAAACAGCGTCACCAGCGCCAGCGTCGCCATCATCGTGACGTTGAGGAGGATCGGCGCCGCGGCAGCGGCGGCAAAGCGATGCAGCGCGTTGAGGATGCCGCCCCACAGCGTGACCAGCGTGATGAGAAGAAGATAGGGGAAAGTGATCCGCGTTAGCGACACCGCGAGCGAAAATTGTTGCGGTTCGCGCGAAAAACCCGGAGCCAGAACTTCGATCACCTGTGGCGTAAAGATCAGCGCCAGGGCCAACAGCACGACCTGGGATGCTAATAGCAGCGTAAAAATGCGATCGCCGAATTCGCCCGCCGCCTTCTCGCCTCCTTGGGTGCGGATGCGGGCATAGGCCGGAATGAAGGCGGCATTGAATGCACCCTCGGCGAAGATGGCGCGGAAATGATTCGGCAGCCGGAAGGCCACAAAGAACGCATCGGCCACCGGGCCGGCGCCGAGAATGGCGGCGAGCATGATGTCGCGCATAAAGCCGGTCAGGCGCGACAGCAGCGTGTAGCCGCCAACGGTGAGAATCTTTTTGATCATTGCCGAGTAGGTACCACGATCCGCTCGTCCCCGCGAAAGCCGGGGCCTGGCGTGCCGAAATTTTCTTTTGGATTCCCGCTTTTGCGGGAATGAGCGGAGTAGGTTCTAGCCCGCGAGCGCCCGCCGCACCGCCGCGATGATGCGGTCCTGGACCGGCGGCTCGAGATAGGCGTGCATCGGCAGGCTGATGACTTCTTTGGACAGCTGTTCGCTCACCGGCACGCCGCCATCGGCGACCGGAAAGTCCCGATAGGCCGGCTGCCGGTGCAGCGGCTTGGCGTAGTAGATCGCCGTCGGGATGCCCTGGGCCTTGAGCGCGGGCGCGAGCGCATCGCGCTGCCCGGGCTTAAGCCGGATGGTGTATTGCGCCCAGACTGAAGTCGATTCGTTACCGGTACGCGGCACCGCCGCGATATCGGCCAGCGCCTTGGAATAGCGTGCCGCCACTTTGTCGCGCGCGGCGATTTCCTCAGGAAAGATTTTCAGCTTCTCGATAAGCACCGCCGCCTGGATGGTATCGAGCCGTCCGGTAATGCCGATGCGCGCGGCCTCGGAGCGGTCGACGCCCTCGCCATGCAGGCGCAGGCTTTTCACGCGCGCGGCCAACGCATCATCGTCAGTAAAAACGGCGCCGCCGTCGCCATAGCAGCCGAGCGGTTTTGCCGGAAAAAAGCTTGTTGCGGTCGCCGTCGCGAGCGTGCCGAGCTTGCGGCCCCGGTAGTTCGCGCCGAAGGCTTGCGCGGCATCGTCAAGCACGAGAAGACCGTGCGCGGCGGCGATGGCGTTGATCGCATCGTGATCGGCCGGAAGACCGAACAGATCGACCGGAATGATGGCACGCGGCTTCAAGCCGAGCTTTTTCGCGGTTGCCACCCCGCGCTCGCAGCTTGCCGGATCAAGGTTGAATGTATTGGCGTTGACGTCAGCGATAATCGGCGTGGCGCCGAGGAGCACCACCATTTCCGCGGTCGCGTGATAGGTAAACGACGGACAGATCACCGCATCGCCGCGGCCGACGCCCCACGCCATGAGCACGAGTAGCAGCGCGTCGGTGCCGCTGGCGCAGCCGATGGCGTGCCGCGCGCCGCAGAAGCGGGCGAGATCCGCTTCGAACGCCGCCACTTCGGGTCCCTGGACGAATTGGCAATGCGTCAAGACGCGCGTCACAGCATCGTCGATGGCGCGGCCGAGCCGGCGCCGCTGCGCCGCGACGTCGATGAACGGGATCGGCTTTTCGTCAACGCGGGCGTGTTGATTCATTATCGATTTTGAACTTCTTCTGTGGCGGGCCCGGCAGGAATAAAGAGCGATCAACCGACGACGCGGCGCGGTCCTTTACGCGCCGGCGCCGCAGATTGGGCGCTGCGCGCGTCGAGGCAGCGGATGGCGATTTCGAGACTGGCTACCGCTTCATCGCCGGTCACCGCCGGCGGCTGGCCGCTGCGGATGGCGTTGACGAAGGCGACCAGCTCTGAACGCAACGGCTCGGCATAGCCCACCGAGAGATGCCGCATCGAATAACTGCCGTCAGGTTGGAAGCCGAAACATTCGGTGACCTGCAGCGTGAGCAGATCGCCGATCAGGTATTTGTCGCGCGTGGCGATGTGGATGGTGCGCGCTTTAAATGGGGTGAGCCAATTGGTGTTGATGTGCGCGAGCACGCCGGAGGCGGTGCGGAACTGAAGCAACGCGATATCTTCGCGCTCGGCGACCGCGCTCGACGTCTGCGGCTGGATTTCGACGATCTCGGAATCGGTGAACCAGCGGATGAGATCGATGTCGTGGACGGCAAGATCGATGACCACGCCGACATTGGACATGCGCGGCGGAAACGGCCCGACCCGGGTGATGGCGATCGAAAGAATGTCCTGGTCCTTGATCGCCCGCTTGATTGATTCGACGGCCGGATTGAAGCGCTCGACATGACCAACCATCAGCGTGACGCCGGCACGACGGGCGGCAGCGACAATGGCGCGGCCCTCCTCGACGGTCGAGGCGACCGGCTTTTCGACCAGAACATGGATGCCGCGCGTCGTGCAATCGATGGCGAGTTCCCGATGCAGATGGGTCGGCGCGGCGATCGACATCGCATCGACACCCGCGGCGATCAGATCGCTGGCTTCGGCAAACGCGGCGCAGCCGAGCTTGCCGGCAACGAATTCACGGCGCTTGCGGTCCGGGTCGGCGACACCAACCAGTTTCACGCCCGGCAGTTCCGAAAGCACCCGGGCATGATTACTGCCCATCACGCCCACGCCGACCACGCCAACGCGCAGCGTTTTGTCGGCGTCTGCTTTCTCCGCCTCACTCATGACTCGATGAGCCCCCTCGCTACCCAACAGCCACCCCAACGTTTTCCCGTAGCACGACCGATGCCAACTGGCGACGGGGATGCAGGGCAAAATCCGAACACGATTTGAGTCAGAGATTTACGCCGCCGATCGCAGAAAATTTACTAAGTTATTTCAATGACTTATATCGATCAGCCGGTGCGGCCACTCACGACCGCCGATAATCGTCCTCAATGCGGACGATATCGTCTTCGCCGAGATAACTGCCGGTCTGCACTTCGATCAATTCGAGGTCGATCTTGCCCGGATTTTCGAGCCGATGCCTGGTGCCGATCGGAATATAGACCGATTCATTTTCGTGCACGGTTTTGACCTCGTCGCCGACAGTGACGCGGGCTGTGCCGCGCACCACGACCCAGTGCTCGGCGCGGTGATGGTGCAATTGCAGCGATAGCCGGCCGCCCTGCTTGACCACGATGCGTTTGACCTGGAAGCGGGGCCCCTGATCGATCGACTGATAGGAACCCCACGGGCGATGCACTTTCAAATGCTCTTCGGTCACCGCCGGCGCGACTTCCTTCAGTTTCGCCACCAGCCGCCGCAAACCGTCGCCGTCTTCGCGCTTGGCGACCAGCACGGCGTCGTCGGTAGTGACCACGACCAGGTTCTCGACGCCGAACAACGCGACGAGCTGCTTGTCGGTCGTGACATAGGACCCGCGTGAGTCGACAAACACGACCGAGCCATGCGCGGAATTGCCGAGCGCGTCGCGATCGGAAAGTTCCCAGACCGCCTGCCACGAACCGACGTCCGACCAGCCGTAAGAGACCGGCATCACCGCGGCGCGCGTGGTGCGCTCCATCACCGCATAGTCGATCGACTTCGCGGTGGCGCGCCCGAACGCTTTGGCATCGAGCGTGACAAAACCGAGATCGGTGCCAGCGTTTTGCACCGCCGCCTCGACCGCGGCCACGCTGTCTGGCTCGAAGCGCTTGTATTCGTCCAGCAGCAAGCCGGCGCGGAATGTGAAATTACCGGAATTCCACAAGTAGCCTTCTTTCACATAGCGCTCGGCGGTTTTGGCGTCGGGCTTTTCGACGAATTTTTCGATGGCGAAAACATCCGGATCGATCGCCGCGCCGGCGCGGATATAGCCGTATTCGGTCGCCGGACGGCTCGGCCGCACGCCGAAGGTCACGATGCGGTCATTGGCGGCGGCATCGCCCGCAAGGGCGCAGACCTTGGCGAAGCCCGTCGGGTCGGTGACGACATGATCGGCGGCGAGTGCCACCAGCACCGGATCGCCGCCGCGCTTTCGCGCAAACGCCGCGCCCGCCGCGATGGCCGGCCCGGAATCGCGCCGCATCGGCTCCAGCATGATATCGGCGGCAATCCCGATCGCCGCGAGCTGCTCGGCCACCAGAAAACGATACTGAGCGTTGGTAACAACAATCGGTCGGCCGAACAGGGCGGGATCGGCGACGCGGCGGATCGTCTCCTGAAACGTCGAATACGGACCAAACAACGCCAAGAACTGCTTGGGCCGGCCTTCGCGCGACGCCGGCCACAGCCGCGTTCCGGCGCCGCCGCACATGAGCAAGGGGATGATCGGTTGAGCCAAGGTGTGCCTGCGAATGACCCGATTGAATGGGTTTGTTGGCGGCCGGGACTGTGCCGCATTTCAGTTAAGAATCCTTACGACCGCCCGGTAGGGCCATAATGGAAAATGGAGAATTCCGATATCGGCGTTTGCCGCATTATTTTTTACGCAGCACCCGGCCGGCGACCGCATCGAGCTTTTTAACAAGCCTCGGATCGCGCGCCTTGGGCGCGGTGATCAGCGCATTGTCAAGCGCGCGGTCGGACCCGATCGGGCACGGCTCGTGCTCGCGGGGAAAATCCTTGGCTAGGCGCCCGACAAGCCGCGCCGCCTTTTCGGCGTTGGCCAGCAGTACCTTGACGATGTCCTGCACGGTGACGGCGTCGTGGTCGGGGTGCCAGCAATCGAAATCAGTCACCATGGCGACGGTCGCGTAGCAAATCTCGGCTTCGCGCGCGAGCTTGGCCTCCGGCATATTGGTCATGCCGATCACCGAGTAGCCGAGGTTCTTGTAAGTGAGACTTTCCGCCAGCGTCGAGAATTGCGGGCCCTCCATGCAGACATAAGTACCGTCGCGTACGATGCCGATGTCCTCGGCCATCGCAGCCTCCGCGAGATGAATGCGCAGCCGCGGCGACACCGGATGCGCCATGGAGACGTGGGCGACGCAGCCCTTGCCGAAGAACGAGCTCTCGCGCTTGTGGGTACGGTCGACGAACTGATCGATCAGCACGAAAGTGCCGGGCGGCAAATTCTCCTTAAACGAGCCGCAGGCCGACAGCGAGATGAGATCGGTGACGCCGGCACGCTTGAGCACGTCGATATTGGCTCGGTAGTTGATGTCGGACGGCGACAGGCGATGACCGGGGCTGTGCCGAGACAGAAACACCACCTGCAGGCCGGCGATCTCGCCAATGCGCAGCGGCCCGGATGGCGCCCCCCACGGGCTCTTGATGGTCTTCGAGCGCACTTTCTCCAGGCCCGGAAGATCGTAAATGCCGGAGCCGCCAATGATGCCAAGCACCGCCTTGGTCATGAGAAATGATTCCTCGCGTTTTGAATGGAAGATGCCGCCGCGCCGGGAAGTTCGCCGGATGAGGCGGAAAAATCAATGATGCAGGAAGACCATCGAGATTTCCGGCACATAAGTAATGATCATCAGTGCGATGAAATTGATGAGCAGGAACGGCAGCACGCCGAGATAAATGCGGCTCAACGGCGCATTGAAGATCGCCTGCGAGGAAAACAGATTCAGCCCGAACGGCGGCGTATACATACCGAGGCTCAGATTGACTGCGACAATGATGCCGAAGTGAATGGCGTTCACCCCGACGCCGCGCACGATCGGCAGCAGCAGCGGGGTGAGGATCAGGATCGCCGCCGGCGGTTCGAGGAAGCTCCCAGCCAGGAGCAGGCCGATATTGAGAATAAGCAGCAACTCCCACTTCGGCATCTGCAGGGCGTCGATCGAGGCAACGATCTGTTGCGGAATGCCGCTGGTCGTCAGGAGCCAGGAGTAAATTCCGGCCGAGGTGACGATCAGCAGAATCTGCGAAATGAGATACGAGGCGCTCAGGAGAATTTGCCAGCAACGGGCGAGATCAACTTCCCGGTAGATGACCATAGTCACAAACAGCGAATAAACCACGGCGACGCCGGCGGCCTCGGTCGGCGTGAACACTCCGCCATAAATGCCGCCGAAAATCACGGCGAGCGAGCCGATCGACCAACTCGCATCCTTGGACGTTTTCCAGATCGTCACCCAGTGCGCCTTGTCACCGAGCGGAACACCTTTGATCCGCGCGTAGCTGATGACGAACGCGGCGTCGATAACGCCGATGAGAAGGCTCGGCAGGATGCCCGCGGTGAACAGCTGCACCGCGGACTGCTCCGCCGACACAGCGTAAAGAATCATCGCGATAGACGGCGGAATGACAACGGCAATTGCACCCGAGGAGGCGATCAAGCCGACGGCGAAGCGGTCGTTGTAGCCCCCTTCCTTCAGAGACGGATAGATCATCCGTCCCATAGCAACCACGGTACCGACCGCGGTATGCGACATCGCGCCGAACAGTTCAGAAGCTGCGACCGTCGTCACCGCGAGCGAGCCGCGCACGCCGCCAACGATGGCCATGACCATGGCGATGATGCGCCGTGCGATGCCGCCTTGCGCCATGATCTCGCCGGCCAACACGAAGAAGGGAACGGCAAGCAGCGGAAAATTGTCGAGGCTGCCAAACATATAGGTCTGGATCGCGTCGGTCGGAATATCGGTGCTGACGGTCAGGACCGCGACGATTGAGGTCACGAGCAGGATGAGAAAGATCGGAAAGCCTATGATCAGCAGGATCACCGGCAGCCCAAAAAAAACGAAATAGCCCATCGCCACCGTCCCTAGTGCGAAGGCCCGGCGTCGCCGGCGCCACCGACGCCGCGCCGCCAACGCACGATGAGCCGCACCGCGACCAAAAGCGCCATCAGGGAGTAACCGATCGGCACCATCGCCTGCGGAATCACCAGCGGGAAATTTGCCGCCTGGCTCCGCTCGTCGAATGCCGCAAGCTGGGTGATGACCGGGTAGGCGAATATCGTCACCGCAGCGGCCGTGGCGATCATCACCAGTTCCCCCAACACGTTGAAGAACTCACGCAGCGGCGGCGGCAACATGCCCAGCACGACGTCCATGCGGATCTGCCGTCCCTCCCAGGCGACGGCGCAGCAGCCGGTGAACACGCAGCCGACCATAAGGAACAGCATGATCTCCTCGGCCCACGGAATCGAAACGCTGAAGAAATAGCGGCCGATGATGTTGATGAAATTGATCGCCACGCTCGAGATCAGGCAAATCGCCGCCGCGGTGCGGGTGAAAGCAATCAGCCAGCGAACGCATTTAATTATACTGTCGATCACCGTCGAACCTCTTGGCCGGGGCCGCGCACTTCCCGGATCACTGGGTCGGGGCCTGTCGTGTGCGCTTTGCCGCATCGGACACGATGGCATAGGCGTCGTGCAAAGCGGGCTTGGATTTCGAGACGTCCTCGCCGACGCTCACCAGCATCTTCATCATCGAAGCCTGCTCGTCGGGTGGCAGGCTGATGAGTTCGCCACCGCCGTCCATCCAGGCCTTGCGCTGGTCCTGGTCCATCTTGAGCGCCACTGGACTAAGCGCCGTCGATACCGCGGCGCCGTCGCGGTCGACAATGTCCTGCAAGTCCTTGGGCAGGGAATCGTACCATTTCTTGCTGACCTCAAGGATGATGAAGATCGCCGGCTGATTGGTCTCGGTGATGTATTTCGCCGCGTCGTTGAAATGCAGATGGACGAAGGGACCTATGCCGGCAACCGAACTGTCGATGGCGCCCTGCTGCAGCGCCGGCAGCACGTCGCCGAGACTCATCGCTACGGGCGTCGCACCGAGCCGGTTGAACGCCTCAGTCTGGAACTGCGAGGCGAAGATCCTGATCTTCTTGCCCTTGAAGTCGGTGACGTGTCGGATGGCGGATTTGGAGATTACGCATGACGGCTGTGACATGATCAGGCCGACGCCGTGCAATCCCTTGTCGGCGCCGAGCGAAAACATCAGCTTGCGCACCGCCGGATTGGCGGCGACGCGCTGACCGTGCTCGAGCGAATCGACGAGGCCCGGAGCGGCCATCACCTCGAAGCGCTCATCGACGCCAACAAAAAAATCCGGCGGGATGGCGCCGGCCTGTATCGATCCGAACTGGATGCCCTCGATCTGGCGCGGGATCGAGCCCAATTGGCTCGCCGGATAGACTTCACCCTTGATCCGGCCGCCGGAATCCTTTTCCACCGCCGCGGCAAAATCTTTGGCCAACTGGTGGGGCGCGTCGTTGATCGTTGGAGTCGTGACCTTCATCACAAAGGTCGGCGCCTGTGCCTGCGCCGGACCGTGCGCCAGCAACATGGCGAAGGCACCCGCAGCAGCAACTGTAACTACTCCCCATCTTACGAAGCCCATATCAACCTCCCTGTCAGGTGCCTTTATTTTTCTTGCGAGTGCGATGGACAGGCAACAATCCCCGCACGTTGGCTTTTATTCTTTGACGGGCGCTGCGGCGTATGACCGCACCGATGCAACCGTGCGACTTACGACGCGCGACGCCATATTTTTGACGTTAGATGAACGCCCCCAAACGGACAACGAGATTTCGCCGCAAACGTCAATGATTTCGTTGCGCCGCCTCCGTGACTATTTGATAGGCGGTGTTGAGTTGCGGCTGCGTGCTGGAGACTTCGTCGCCGGCGCTGGCGATGATCTTAAGGAGCGCGGATTGCTCGTCGGGCGGCAGGCTGATCAGTTCGCCGCCGCTTGATGTCCAGCTTTGGCGTGCTTTGTCGTAGAAATCGACCGCCCACGGATTGATCGCCGCCGACTCCGCAATGGCGTCGCGGTCGACAATCTGCTGCAGATCGGCAGGCAATGCGTCGTACCATTTCTTGCTGATCTCGGCGATGGCGAAGATCGCGGATTGATGCGTTTCCGTCACGTATTTCGCCACACCGACGTAATGCATGGTGGTGAAGACGGCGATGGCGCCGAGCGCGCCGTCGACGGCATTGTCCTGCAAGGCCGGCAAGACATCGCCCAAGGTCATCGGCTTCGGCGTTGCCCCGAGCCGCGCCATCGTCACGCTTTGAAACCGCGAGGCAAGAATTCGTATTTTCTTCCCCTTAAAGTCGGCAAGATGGCGGATCGGCGTTCTCGCCACGACCGAGGATGGGTTGATCATGAACAGGCCGACGCCGTGCAGCCCCTTGTCGGCGCCGAGGCCGAGCATCAGCTTGCGCACAGCGGGGTCGGCAGCGAGGCGCTGTCCCTCCGCCATGGAAGGCGCGATCCCGGGAGCAGCCAGAACCTCAAAACGCTCATCGATCCCGACCAGGAAGTCCGGCGGCACAACCAGACCCTGAATGGCACCGAATTGCACGCCCTCGGCCTGCTGCTGGGTCGAACCCAATCGGCTGCCAGGATAGACCTCTGTCTTGATGCGGCCGCCGGAATCCCTTTGCACGGCGGCTGCGTAGTCGTCGGCAAATTGTTGCAGGGAATCGCCCTGCGTCGCCAGCGCAATTTTCATCACATAGCTTTTGCCATCCGCCAGTGCGGCGGACGACAGAGCAAGCCACAAGACGAGCGTGCCAACGAGGGAACACGCAGTAACTTTAGATCCCGCGATGAACATAGGTCCCTCCGGGTCGCCGTCGGAACATGTCAGCGGTGATTACTGGCTCGCCGTCTGCCGGGTCCGCGTGGCGGCGTCGGTCACAATCTTGTAAGCGGCGGCGAGAGCCGGACTAGATTTCGACACGTCGGCGCCGACACTTGCCAGGGTTTTCATCATCGAGGCTTGTTCGGCCGCCGGCAGCTTGATCTCTTCGCCGCCGCTCGACGCATAATTGACTTCGGTCTTGCCGCGCAGATCGATGGCGATCGGATTGATCGCGATTGCCTGCTCGGCGGCGTCCTTATCGACGAGTTGCTGCAAGTCTTTGGGCAGCGCCTCGTACCATTTCGCGTTAACCTCGGCGATGATGAAGATCGACGGCTGGTTGGTCATGGTCACGAATTTCGCCGTGTCGACGAAATGCATGTTGGCGATCGGGCCCATGCCGGTCACGGCGCCATCGATGGCGCCCTGCTGGATCGCCGGCAGCACATCACCGAGCGACATCGCCACCGGGGTCACGCCGAGCAGCTGAAACGCCATGCTTTGAAACGGCGAGGCGAAAATCCGAAGCTTCTTGCCCTTGAAGTCTTCGAGATGGCGAATCGGGTTTTTGGTCACGACGTCGGAGGGTTCAGCCATGAACAAGCCGACGCCATGCAGACCCTTATCGGCGCCAAGCGAAAGCATCAGATTGCGTACCGCCGGGTCGCCGGCGAGGCGCTGCCCATGTTGCTGCGAATCCACAAGGCCGGGCGAAGCCAGGACCCCGAAACGGGGATCGAGACCGCTCATGAACTCCGGCGGAACGACTTCACACTGGATGGCGCCGAACTGGGTGCCCTCGATCTGCCGGGGAATCGCGCCAAGCTGGCTCGCCGGATAGACCTCGACCTTGATGCGTCCGCCGGAATCCTTCTCCAACGCCGCACCGAGATTCCTGGCATAGGTGTCGGGAATGTCATGGATGGTGGGCGTCGAAATCTTCATCACGATAGGCGCTTGGTCCTCCGCCCGCGCCGCACCGAGCGACAGCGTCAGAGCAACCGCTTCTATGGCGATAAAAGAACACGCAATACGCCTGTATTTGCTGCTCATAATGTCCTCCCTGCCAGCTTTAATGCCCGCGCCGCATTATCCCCAAGCGGCGTCGAGCTTCCCCAGGCCGACGCCGTGAGGATAGCGCAATTCCGCGCGGTCGGCGCGCGGAATCCAGCGCTGTGACGGACTGCCGCGCCCAGACCGGGGCGGGCCCAGGACGATTATTTCACCCGCTGCGCGGCGTCGCTGACGATCTTATAGGCAGCGTTGAGCAGCGGCTTCTGTGCCGACACGTCGGCACCCACGCTCGACAGCAGTTGCAGCAATGACGACTGCTGATCCGGCGGCAATTTGATCAGTTCGCCGCCTCCCGTTTCCCAAGCCTTGCGCGAATTCTCGGTGATGTCGAGCGCCTGCGGATTGACCGCGACGGATTCCCGCGCCGCGGTCTGGTCGACGATTTGCTGCAGGTCCGGCGGCAGCGTGTCGTACCACTTCTTGCTGATCTCAACGACGGCAAAGATGGCGGGCTGGCCGGTTTCGGTCGCGTATTTCGCCGCGTCCTGATAGTGAAATGCGGTGAACACGGCGGTCGAGGCGACGGCGCCGTCGATCGCACCCTGCTGCAGGGCCGGCAACACGTCGCCGAGACTCATTGCCACCGGCGTAGCCCCAAGCCGATCGAAAGCCTCGCTTTGGAATCTCGACGCGAAAATCCGGATCTTCTTGCCCTTGAAGTCGGCCAGCTCACGGATCGGCGTTTTGGCGGCGATGGCGGCCGGGTTGACCATGAACAGCCCGACGCCATGCAGGCCTTTGTCGGCGCCGAGGCTGAGCATGAGCTTTAAGACTTCCGGATCGGCGGCGAGCTTCTGACCCTGTGTCATCGACCGCACGAGACCCGGCGCCGCCATCACTTCAAACCGCTCGTCGACGCCGACCAAAAACTCAGGCGGAACGACCTGGCACTGGATTGCGCCGAACTGCACACCCTCGGTCTGGCGCGGTATGGCGCCTAATTGGCTCGCCGGATAGATCTCGGTTTTGATGCGACCGCCGGAATCTTTCTCCAGCGCGGCGGCGTAATTTTTCACGAACTGGTGGATCTGATCGTTGATCGTCGCCAGCGTGATTTTCATCGTGTAGGTCTTCTCCTGTGCCTGGGCTGCCCCAAGCGTTACGATCAGTGACATGACCAGCGCGCAAGCGGCGATTACCGGCCGCGCAAGGCGATTGCAATTCTCGGACAACATTTCCTTCCCCTTGGTTTGTTATTTCACTAACAGCCGGTTTTATCAGCCGGCCGTTTTTACTTCCCCGGCAAAATTCGGCACTGCCTCCCGCAACACGCCATAAATCGTCGCGCGTTCACCGATTTCCAGGTCCTTCTGCAACTTGTCGATCCAGCCTTGCACAACTGTAATCGAGGGGCAAACCGGCTTGGCGGCGACGACACCTTCGATTCCAATGTCGGAGCTTCCCTCCTCGCTCGCGAAAAGGATTTCGTTGAGGCGTTCGCCGGGGCGAATGCCGGTATAGACGATGTCGACGTCGAGGCCCGGTTCGAGACCGCTCAAACGGATCATCCGTTCGGCGAGATCGACGATTTTGATCGGCTGGCCCATATTGAGCACATAGACCGAAATATCGGACCGCGCAGCGCCGACCGCATGGCTCGCCGCCGTAATGACGAGATCGCAAGCTTCGCGGATGGTCATGAAATAGCGCACCATTTCCGGATGCGTGACGGTGACGGGGCCACCCGCCTCAATCTGTGCCTTGAACTTGGGCACCACCGAGCCGTTTGACGCGAGCACGTTGCCGAAGCGCACCGCAATCATGCGCATCGGCGGCTTGCCACCGTTGGTGTGGCCGGCGCGTCCGGCGTCCAACGCCTGGCAGTACATTTCGGCAAGGCGCTTGGTTGCTCCGAGCACGGATACCGGATCGATCGCCTTGTCGGTCGAAATCATCACCATGGCATCGGCGCCAGCCTCGATCGCGGCGTCGGCCACGTTCACTGACCCGAATACGTTGGTCTTAATACCCTCCTCCCAGTCGCGCTCGAGAAGTGGCACATGCTTGAGCGCGGCGGCATGGAACACGAAGTTGGGCTTAAACCCGGCAATCAAGCGAAAAATCCGCTCGCGATCGCGAATGTCGGCAATCCGCCCCTCGACCACCGTCGCGCTCGACTTGGCGGCGAGTTGTTCGAGCACCGCATGCAACGCCGGTTCCGAGTTCTCGAGAACGAGCAGCCGCCCAGCGCCGAAATTGACGACGCGATCGCAAATCTCCGAGCCGATCGAACCGCCGCCGCCGGTGACGACTACAGTCTTGCCTTTGACGAAGTCCTCAAGCCGCCGGTAATCGATCCGCACGCTTGGCCGCAGCAGCAAATCCTCGACATTGACCGGCGCGAGCCGCAGTGCCTCGTCGCCAGCTTCCAGCGACGGCAAGCGGCTCGTGGTCAGGCCGAGCCGCCGTGCCTGCATCAGCATCGTCTCCGGATGCAGCTCGGGCAGTAGCGCGCTCGGGGTGAGCACGAGGCGCCCGACGCGAACGTCCAGCGACGCCAACGAAGCGACAATCGTCTCAAGATTCTCCGGGCGGCCGCGCACACGCACGCCGCGAAGCGATTGGCCCTGGTCGGCGGCCGACGGAGAGAGGATGCCCACCGGCCGAACTTTCTTGACGGCGCCGCTTTCGATCGCGCGCAACAGAACATCCGCGTCGGCGGCAAGCCCGACCACCAGCGTCGGGACTGCATCGGATTCCTTGACGTGCTGCTGCGTGCGGAATTGTCTGAACAGGCGGTACGCAAAACGCGGGCCGCCGAGAAAGGCCATCTGTAACAGCCAATAGAGCGCAATCGTAATCTTGCCGAAGAAATAAGTACCAAACAGGGTCGGATAGAGCAGAATGTAATCGAGTACGAGGAGCGAAAGCGCGAGCACCGTTACCGCGCGGACAATGTTCGATAAATCCTGCGCGGAGGCAAAACGCCACTTGCCCATGTAGAGTTGGAAATACCAGTAGACTATTCCGGCAAAGACGACGTAGCAGGGCAGAATGAAAATGAGCCAGTGGTAGCGCTCGCCGAGGCCGCCGTTGTTGCCGTCAGCGAAGCGGATATAGAGGGTTGCCAGCAATGCCAGCGCCGTCATCGCAAGGTCGTGGACGACGATCAGAACGCGCCGGGGATTACGCAGAAAATCCATCATGGGTGACATTATAGTCCAGACCGCGCGGCAATATGAGACTTCATATGCGCCGCTCAATGCCGACGATAATCGCGGTACCAGGCGACGAAATTCCGCACCCCCTGCTCAATCGGGGTAGCCGGGCGGAAACCGACGTCGCGCATCAGATCGTCGACATCGGCGCAGGTCTCCGGCACGTCGCCGGGCTGCATGGGCACGAGCTCGATTTTGGCCTTGCGGCCGAATTCCTGCTCCAGGAGCTCGACCACATGGGATACCTCGACTGTCCGGTTATTGCCGATATTGTAGATGCGCCATGGCGCAGTGCTCTTTGACGGATCGAGCGTGACGCCCTGCACCGCTTCCGTTTTCGCCGGCACAAGGCCGATGATGCGCTCGACCGATTCGATGACATCGTCGACATAAGTGAAATCGCGCCGCATCCGGCCAAAATTGAACAGCTTGATCGGCTGACCCTCGGCGATCGCCCTGGCAAAGATGAACATCGCCATGTCCGGCCGGCCCCACGGGCCGTAAACAGTAAAGAACCGCAACCCGGTCGTTGGCAGCCCATAGAGATGACTATAGGCGTGGGCCATCAGCTCGTTTGCCTTCTTGGTCGCCGCGTAAAGACTGATCGGATGATCGACGTTATCGTGGACCGAGAAGGGCAAATGCGTGTTGGCGCCGTAAACCGAGCTCGACGAGGCGAAGACGAGATGCTCAGTGCGCCGGTGGCGGCAGCCTTCGAGAACGTTGAGGAAGCCCGCGAGATTGGCATCGAGATAGGCGTGCGGGTTTTGCAGCGAGTAACGCACACCGGCTTGCGCGGCGAGATGCACCACCGGACCGAAATTGCCGTCACGGAAAATCGCTTCAGTACCTTTGCGATCGGCTAGGTCGAGCTTGTGAAAGATGAAGCTTTCGAATTGCCGTAGCACCGCAAGCCGCGCCTCCTTGAGTGCGGGATCGTAATAGTCATTAACGCTGTCGATACCGACGACAGCGCGGCCGTTTTCCAGAAGCCGCCGCGCCAGCGCAAAGCCGATGAAGCCTGCGGCTCCGGTAACCAGGACTGGAGACTGCGCGGATTTGCTCACAGCCGCCACAATTCGATTTTCTCAGGACACGCGGCGCGATCAAGCTGCGACTTTACGTCGAGCACGACGCCTCCGTTCGCACCGAGAAGCTTGGCCACAAGCGACCAGCCGCCGCGCACGAAAGCATCGTGCGCGACCGCCAATATCACGGCATCGGCGGGACGCAACGCCTCTAGCGTCACGAGGTCGATACCGTATTCGTGCTTGACCTCGCCTGGATCGGCCAACGGATCGTGCACCTGCACCGCAAGTCCGAACGATCGCAGCTCGCTGACAATGTCGGCGACCTTGGAATTGCGCGTGTCCGGCACATTTTCCTTAAACGTCATGCCAAGGATAGTAACCGTCGCCGCGCCGTTCTTGCGCTTGAGCAGGCGGCGTACGCATTCCCGAGCGACCCGCTGACCGACGCCATCATTGATCTTGCGGCCGGCGAGGATCACCTGCGGGTCGTAGCCGGCCTTTTCCGCGCGGTAGGTCAGATAATAGGGATCGACGCCGATGCAGTGTCCGCCAACGAGGCCCGGCGTGAATTTCTGGAAGTTCCATTTGGTTCCCGCGGCAGCGAGCACGTCGCCGGTATCGATGCTGAGGCGCTCGAACAACGCCGAAAGCTCGTTCATGAACGCGATATTGAGATCGCGTTGCGTATTCTCGATGACCTTGGCGGCTTCCGCGACCTTGATCGAAGGCGCGCGATGAATACCGGCTTTGACGACTGAACCATAGACATCGGCAACGATGTTCAGGGTCCTTTCATCCTGGCCCGCGACGACTTTGGTGATGCTCTCGAACCGGTGGGTCTTATCGCCCGGATTGATGCGCTCCGGCGAATAGCCGACGGTGAAATCGGGTCCGCAACGGAGCTTTGAGGCGCGCTCGAGCAGCGGTACGCAGTCTTCTTCCACAGCACCGGGGTACACAGTGGACTCGTAAACCACGATATCGCCGCACTTGAGAAAACGGCCGACCGTATCCGACGCGGCGAAGATCGCGCCGAGATCCGGGCGATGTGCGGCGTCGATCGGGGTCGGAACGGTAACAATATAAAAATCGGACTGCGCCAATACGGCTGGATCGCTGGCATAGGTCAGTGTCGGATACGCCAGCTCGGATTTGTCGACCTCGCGTGTGCGATCGAGACCCGCGCGCAGTTCTTCGATCCGGTTGCGATCGACGTCGAAGCCGACCACTGCCGCGCCGGAGCGCGCAAATGCGACCGCCACCGGCAGGCCGACATAACCGAGCCCTATCACGGCAATCTTGCGTTGATGCGCCAAAGCCGATCCTTTGAACTGAACGCGCGCGGTGGGGGGCTTTGTTTAACCTCGGTGGCGCGCTGCGGCAACAGCAGCGGTGCTGCTCCAGGCAAAAAGCCTCGCATCATCGTTAAGCATGATGCGCGATTGCAAAAACTTCATTGTTTGTTCCGCCTCGAGTCTATATGCAATTCCCATCGGTCATTGACGCGGAAACGGCATCGATGTGCGGCATTGCAGGCTTCGTCGGCGCGTCTCCGCAGAGTACGCTTGGCAATGCCGACGTCGTCGCCGAAGCCATGGCGGCAAGCCTGGCGCATCGCGGACCCGACGACCAAGGCATCTGGACCGATCCCGAGGCCGGTACCGCACTCATCCATCGGCGCCTGTCGATCATCGATCTATCGCCTGCCGGGCATCAGCCGATGGTGTCCGCCGACGGACGATTCATCATCAGCTATAACGGCGAGGTTTACAGCTATCAGCCAATCGCCGCGGAGCTCGCGGAGCGCGGCTGGAAATTCCGCGGCCACTCCGACACTGAAGTCATTCTGGAATCGTTTGCCGCCAACGGCATCGAGCCGACGCTCAAGCGAATGATCGGCATGTTTGCCATCGCGCTGTGGGACCGGCGCGAGCGCACGCTTACGCTGATCCGCGACCGGCTCGGCATCAAGCCGGTCTATTGGGCGAAGTTCGGCAATCTGTTTCTGTTTGGTTCGGAGCTCAAAGCGCTGCGCGCCCATCCCAACTGGACGCCGCGTATCGACCGCAACGCCGTCGCGGCCTTCATGCGGCATAATTACATTCCGGCGCCGCACACGATCTACGAAGGCGTCCACAAGCTTGAACCCGGAACCATGCTGACCTTGCCGTGGCAAGGCGAGCCGCAGATTACGCGCTTTTGGGATGCCCGCACGGTGGCACGCGACGGATCGCTTCATCCGATCGAAGGCAGCGACGCCGAGCTTATCGAACAGCTGGAAGCGCTGCTGCAGGATGCTGTCGGCCGCCGCATGATCGCCGACGTGCCGCTCGGCGCGTTTTTGTCCGGTGGCATCGATTCATCGACCGTGGTCGCGCTGATGCAGGCCGCGCGCAGCGGCAAGGTAAAGACCTTCTCGATCGGCTTCGAAATCCCCGGCTACGACGAGGCGCCGCATGCGGCGGCCGTGGCGCGTCATTTGCAGACCGAACATACCGAGCTGACGGTCACGTCCAAGGAAACGCTCGACGTCATCCCGCGCCTGCCGGAATGGTACGATGAGCCGTTTGCCGATTCATCGCAGATCCCCACCTATCTGGTCTCGGCGATGACGCGCCGGCACGTCACCGTGGCGCTATCCGGCGACGGCGGCGACGAACTCTTCGCCGGATACAATCGCTACCAGCTCACGCAACGGTTCTGGCGCGCGCTGTCGATGCTGCCGCACTCGTTGCGCAAAAGCGCCGCAACCGTGTTGACCGCGGTCAGCCCCGATAAATGGAGCGCTCTTCTTGCCGTCCTGCCATCGCGGCTTCGCCCGCCGCAAGCCGGCGACAAAGTGCATAAAGTCGCGACCGTACTGCGGCTCGACAGCCCCGATGCGGTCTATCGCCGCCTGGTCAGCCATTGGGAACCTGCCGATGTCGTGCCGGGAGCCCACGAGCCGGAAGGCCTGCTCGACGACGCGACCGTGTTGAAGGATTTTCCCGACCTTTTGTCTCGCATGCAGTTTCTGGACCTTGTCACCTACCTGCCCGACGACATTCTGACCAAGGTCGATCGCGCCAGCATGGCGGTGGCGCTGGAGGCCCGCGTTCCGCTGATCGATCACCGCGTGGTGGAGTTCTGCTGGCGGCTGCCGCCCGCCGTCAAAGTCCGCGGCGGTGTCAGCAAGTGGATCCTGCGGCAGGTGCTTTATCGGCATGTCCCGCCGGAATTGATCGAGCGGCCCAAGATGGGATTCGGCATTCCGCTCGGCGAATGGCTGCGCGGTCCGTTGCGCGACTGGGCCGAGGCTTTGCTCGATGAGCGGCGCTTGCGCGAAGCAGGCCTGCTCGATCACGCCGTGGTTCGCCGCTTCTGGCAGGAACACCTCGACGGGCGGCGCAATTGGCAATACCTGATCTGGGACGTGCTCATGCTCGAAGCCTGGCGGGAGCGTTGGGCGTGACTTTTATTTAGCGGCTTGCTTGATGCCGACAGCGCACCAGAACGGCACGCTTTCAGAAAATTTCACATTGTTGAAACCGGCCCGCGTCAGCATCGCCTCGATTTCTGTGCGCGAAAAACGCTTCTCCAAACGCGTGCAGAAACGATCATAAGCGTCCGTCCGCATCACATAGAACGATTTATCGGCATAATAAGACAGCGGCACGGATTGCGCCGAAATTCCGAACCTGGAAAGAAGGCGCGCTAGGCACGCCAGCGGCCAATAGACCAGCGCGGCAATGGTCTGACTGACAACCAGCCGGAGCGGATGCGGCAAACGTGAAATCACAAGGCGTGCCGCATTCGTCGTTCGCCACAGCGCGCGATACCAGGCCGGACGATTATCGAGGGCGTAATAGAGATAGACCAAAAACGGCGCGCCGGGTTTGAGCTTGCCGGCGATGGCTTCGATCGCGGCCTGCGTATCCGGGACATGATGCAGGACACCGAGCGAATAAGCGAAGTCAAGCGAGTTCGCCGGCAGCGGAATTTCCGCAACGCTATTGGCGTGAAAGCTGACATTGGTGGCGAAGCGCAAGTTCTGCTTTGCCACGCCGAGCGCCTCGGGGCTGGCATCGAGCAGATGCAGGTGGCCGACGCGCAGCGCCACCAACATCGACCAACGCCCGGTGCCGCAACCGACATCAATGCCGGCGCCGCCGCCCGGCGGCAGTAGCTGCCACGGAAAAATGCGGAAATAGTCGTCAAAAATCTGCTGGCGCTGTTGCTCTGACAGATGGTCGCTGTCCTGCCGGAATGTTGACCATTCCGCGCCAAATCCGCGCGCGACCTGCGGGTCGAGGTTATTATCGGCACTAATGGGCATGCTCGATCAAGGGCGCATGATCGTCAGAACGTCCATCGTCCAGATTCTCGGCTAAAACTTCGGCGATTGGCCGTGGCGCGGGTTCGGCGAGCGCACGGTACATTTTTTCGTAACAGGTCACGCAAGCGTCGAGCGAAAAGCGCTGTTGCACGCGCAGCCGCGCGGCATCGCCAAAACGGCGGCGTAACGCGGGATCCTTTGCCAGCCGCAGCAGCGCCGCGGCGAGCGATGCAGGGTCGCTTGGACGCACCAAAAGGCCTGTCTCGTTGTTGGCCACCGCATCGAGATTGCCGCCGACAGCCGTCGCGATTGTCGGAACCGCCGCGGCCATTGCCTCCAGCAAAGCGTTGGAAAAGCCCTCTTGATGCGAGGGCAGGACAAAGACATCGGTCGCCGCGAGCAGTCCGTCCACATCGGAGCGCTCGCCCAGCCACATTATATTGGTGGCGACATTCGCGGCCTCCGCCTGCCGTTTCAGTTCGGCGCCGACGCCGTCGTCGCGACCGACGGCAAGCAACCTCCAAGGCGCAGGCAAACTGTCCTTGATGATGGCCAGTGCCGCAATGAGATCGTGATGGCCCTTATAAGCAATGAGATTGGCAACGACGGTGATGACCAAAGCGTCGTCGGAGATCTGAAGCGCGCCGCACAGGCGCGCCCGCTCAGCCGCAGCGGTCGGCGCCGGCAAGTTGATGCCGTTGTGAATGAGCGCGAGCTTTTGCCGGTTGCCGACTTCGCCCGCGAGCTGCTCAACCACGGCCCTCGAATTGCCGATCAATGCATCGGTGCGGCTGTGTAACAACCGCTCCAAAACGCCGAGCAGCGGGTAGTGCGCCTGATAATCGGTCAAGGAACGCCGGCTCATGACCCGCCGCTTCCGCCGCCCGGCGAGTTCGGCAGCAGCCGAGCCGTACACATAGGGCCGCGGCAGAAAGAAATGAACGATGTCAGGCCGCTCGCGGCGAAGAAAACGCGCCAGAGCAAGCGTCGCCCTTGGCCAATGCAGGAAGCGTGACCGCCTTGGGCCTTCGACACGCACGCCTTGCGCCGCAACCTGGGATTCCAGTGAGCCGCCACGCTCCATGACGTAGAGCGCGACGTCTATGCCGCGCCGTCGCAACGCCGGAAGGACGCGCGCAAGGTGGCGCTCGGTGCCGCCGATGTCGAGGCGCGATGTAACGACGGTGACGCGCGGAACCGGCACGATCAGATAATCACGTCAGGACAACATGCCGCGCTTTTGCATGAAGTCGATGATACGATCGGCGAGGTCCCCAGGGCTTTCCTTGAGCGCGTCGAGCGTCAATTCGGGATTAAGCGGCGGTTCATAGGGCGAATCGAGCCCGGTGAAATTCCGCAATTCGCCACGCCTCGCCTTTTTGTAAAGCCCTTTCGGATCGCGCTGCTCACATGCCGCAAGCGGCGTATCGACGAATACTTCGATAAATTCTCCCGGCGCGACGAGATCACGCGCCATTTCACGCTCGGCGCGGAACGGCGAGATGAAGGCGACCAGCGTGATCAATCCGGCATCGACGAACAGTTTCGCCACTTCGGCGACGCGACGGATGTTCTCGACGCGGTCACCTTCGGTAAAACCAAGGTCGCGATTGAGGCCGTGGCGGACATTGTCGCCGTCGAGAACGAAAGTGTGCTTGCCCAGCGCGTGCAGTTTCCGTTCGAGATTGTCAGCGATGGTCGATTTGCCGGCGCCCGAGAGGCCGGTAAACCAGAGCAGAGCCGGTTTCTGGGCGTTGAGCCGCGCGCGTGCCTCCTTCGTGACTTCGAAGGACTGGAAATAGGTGTTGGCGGCACGGCGCAGGCCGAAGCGGATCAAGCCTGCGGCCACCGTCGCGTTGCTGTGGCGGTCGATCAGAATAAAGCCGCCGGTCTCTCGGGACTCGTCGTAAGGATCGAAGCTTATCGGCTCTGCGGTCGCGATGTTGACGAAGGCAATCTCGTTGAGTTGCAGCTCCTTGGCGGCGAGATGATCGAAAGTCTCAATGTCGACTCGATATTTCAGCTCGGTCACCATGGCGCTGACGGTCTGCGCGCCGGCTTTAAGCAAATAATTTCGGCCAGGAAGCAGCGGGCTTTCCGACATCCAAACGAGATGCGTAGCGAAGGCATCGGCGCGCTGCGGCGGCTTGTCGGTCGAGCTGATGATGTCACCGCGCGACACGTCGACCGCATCGGCCAGCACCACGGTCACTGCATCAGCTGCAGACGCGCTCTCAAGCTCGCCATCCATCGTCACGATGCGCGTGATTTTCGTGCGCACGCCGGTGCGCGGAATGACGATTTCCGTCCCCTTGTGCAGCACACCGGACACGACGGTTCCAGCATAGCCACGGAAAGTCGCATCCGGCCGGTTGACATATTGCACCGGCAATCGAAGCGACATCGCATTCGGCCGCGTGTCTATAGCGACGGTCTCGAGATAATGAAGCAACGGCAGGCCCTGGTACCAAGGCATCCGCGCGCTGGCACGAACGACGTTGTCACCGTGCAGGGCCGAAACCGGAATCGCGGCGACGTCGCAGGCGGGAAACCGGCTGGCAAATTGCGCAAAGGATTCGGCAATTTCGGCGAACCGGCGCTCATCGAAACCGACCAGATCCATCTTATTCACCGCCAGCACAAATTGGCGGATACCGAGCAGCGAACAAATAAAAGCGTGACGTCGCGTCTGCTCGAGAAGGCCTTTCTCCGCATCCACGAGAAGGATTGCAAGATCGGAAGTCGACGCACCCGTCACCATGTTACGCGTGTAGTCTTTATGACCGGGCGTGTCGGCGACGATGAAACGCCGGCGCGGCGTACCGAAATAGCGATAGGCAACGTCGATGGTAATGCCCTGCTCGCGCTCGGCCTCAAGCCCGTCGACCAGCAAAGCGGGATCGACATCGCCCGCCACGGTGCCGTGCGTCTTGGAATCCCGCGACAGCGCCGCAACATGATCGTCGAAGACGAGCGACGCATCGAGAAGAAGCCGCCCAATCAGCGTCGATTTGCCGTCATCGACGGAGCCGCAGGTCAGCACGCAAAGCTGATCGCGGCTGGCCGCAAACGGACCTACCGCTGCGGCGGCAGCGATAGCCGGTTCAGAAATAGCCTTCACGTTTTTTCTTTTCCATGGAATCGGATTGGTCGTGATCGATGAGCCGCCCGGCGCGTTCCGATGTCTGCGCCGCCTGCATTTCGGCGACAATGTCGGCGAGCGTCATCGCATCGGATTCGACCGCGGCAGTCAGTGGATAGCAGCCAAGCGTGCGGAACCGCACCTTGCGTGCAGTCGGCCGTTCGTCGGGCTCAAGCCGCATGCGGTCGTCGTCCACGACGATCAGCCCGCCGCCGCGCGATACAACCGGACGCGGTGCCGCAAAATAGAGTGGCACCACCGGAATGTCTTCATGTTCGATGTAACGCCAGACGTCGAGCTCGGTCCAATTGGACAGCGGAAAAACGCGGATCGATTCACCCTTGGCGATGCGGCAATTGTAGATGTGCCACAGTTCCGGCCGCTGGTTCTTCGGATCCCAGACATGATTGGCGGAGCGGAACGAGAATACGCGTTCCTTGGCACGGCTTTTTTCTTCGTCGCGCCGGGCGCCGCCAAACGCGGCATCGAACCCGTGCTCGGTCAGCGCCTGCTTCAGCGCCTCGGTTTTCATGACATGGGTATAGAATGACGACCCATGCGTGAACGGATTGATGCCCTGCGCAAGACCCTCGCGATTGGTGTGCACGATCAGGTCGAGGCCAAGCTGCTTCGCCGTCGCATCGCGGAAGGCTATCATTTCGCGAAACTTCCAGGTCGTATCGATATGCAGAAGCGGGAACGGGAGCGGCGATGGAAAGAACGCCTTGCGCGCCAGATGCAACAGCACCGACGAATCCTTGCCGATGGAATATAAAAGTACCGGCTTGTGAAATTCGGCCGCCACTTCGCGGAATATGTAGATCGCCTCCGCTTCGAGGCGGTGCAGATCGGCGGGCAGCGGTGGTCTGGTCAGAGCCGACTTGGTCACGTCGCGACACCGTAATGCAGTTTGACCCAGTCCCGGTGCGCGCCGGCCTGAATGCGCCGCCACCATGCTTCGTTGCCGAGGTACCAATCGACGGTGCGCGCAAGACCCTCAGAGAGCGCCGTCGCAGCACGAAAACCGAGCTCCTTTGAGAGTTTATCGGCACAGATTGCATAGCGGCGATCGTGCCCCGGCCGGTCTTTGACGAAACTCATGAGACCGCGCGTGGGCTTCCTCTTGGCGGCGGGACAATCTGGAAACCGCACCGCAAGCTTGTTATCCGCGGCAAAGCGCCGGTCGATCTCATCGCACAGCAGTCCGACGAGTTCGATATTCGCCATCTGCGCGCCGCCGCCGACATTATAGGTTTCGCCGAGCCGGCCTTCGCGTAGCACCAGCGCGATGGCGGCGCAGTGGTCTTCGACGTAAAGCCAGTCGCGGACATTGCCGCCGTCGCCGTAGATCGGCAGTTTCTGTCCGGTGACGGCATTGACGATCATGAGCGGGAGAAGCTTTTCCGGAAACTGATACGGACCGTAATTGTTGGAGCAGTTGGTGATCGTCACCGGCAGTCCGTGCGTGTGCGCATAGGCCCGCACCAGGAAGTCGCTCGCCGCCTTACTGGCGGCGTATGGCGATCTCGGATCGTAATGCGAGGATTCGGTGAATGGCGGATCGTCCGGTGCCAGCGAGCCGAACACCTCGTCGGTCGAAATGTGATGAAACCGGCGTCCGGCAAACGACAATTTCCAGGTTGCGAGCGCGGCGTCGAGCAAGGTGTGGGTGCCTTGCACATTGGTACGCGTGAAAACCTGCGACGCATAAATTGAGCGGTCGACGTGGCTCTCGGCGGCGAAATGAACAACCGTGTCGAAGTCGAAGGTCTTGAACAGCGATTCAACCTTGGCTGTGTCGCAAATGTCGCCATGGACAAACTTGCACGCATTATCATCGCAGAACGTCGCCACGCTCTCGAAATTTCCGGCATAGGTCAGCGCATCCAGAATCACGACATGGTCGGCCGGCCGGAACCGCCGCCAATAGGCTACAAAATTGGCACCAATGAAGCCCGCGCCTCCGGTCACCAAAAGCGTGGACATGAAAGCCGCCTTAACCTCGATTAGCCGTCGCAAGCAACGCGACGGTCTCGCCGATGCCCCGGCGGATATCGCCGGCGAAATTGAACCCACGCTTGACGAAGCGGTTACAGGAAACCTCGTAGGAAAGCTGGTTCATAATCGGACTATTGACGAAAGATAATTCCAAGTCCGGCACAAATTCGCGAATGCATTCGACAATGTCGCGTACCGTCGCATTCAGGGTCAGCGCGTTGTAGACGCGCCCATCGAACAGATCCTGGCTGACGACGAAGGCGATAGCGCGAATGGCATCGAACAGATCGAGATAGGGCCGTTTCTGTTCGTAGGCGCTGCGCCAAATACTCAGCGGCTGCTTCATCACGGCCTGCCAGCAGAACTTGTTCACGGCGGTGTGGTAGCGCATCCCCGGCGAAGCGCCGAAGATCGTGCCGAAACGGAAGACCAGCGCCCGCAAGCCGTGACTCTTGGCGAGCGACTGCACCAGCGCCTCCTCCTTCAACTTGGTCGTAGCATAGGGGCTTTGTGGTTTCAGTTCTTCGGCCGTGCAATCCTCGGACACCACGTCGTTCTGCGTGCCATAGACACTAGTCGACGACAAATGGATCAGCCGTGTGCCGGTTTCACTGCAAGCCGCAGCAATCTTCGACGTGGCGTCGAAATTATTGGCTTCGAGCTCGGCGGCGCGGTCGAATGTTCCAGCGGCGTCGGTGATTGCGGCGAGGTGAATGACGACGTGCGCGCCGTCGATCAGCGAGGGAAGATCGGCCTTGCGCACGTCGGCTTCGACGAAGCGGTAGCGGCCGACCGCGGGAAGACCGAACAAGGACGGGTAGCGTTGGGTCATCATGTTATCGAGCATGACGATTTCCGCGTCGGGAAAATGCAGCGGCAATTGCCGGGTCAGCGCCGAACCGATATGGCCGAGCGCACCGGTAACAACGATCTTCATGAAGTCCGCGCCTTTCGAAAAGATAGAAACTCGGGATATGTCCGAAGATAATCGGGCTCCTCGAACGGGCGATCGCACAGAACGACGACGACCGATTGATCCTGCTTGAAGATAACAGTGTTCCAAAGTGTGGGTGGCACAAGCACGGCGGAATTACTTCGATCGAGCGTGAAAATTCGTTTATTCGCGCCGTCGTCACAGCTAACATCGACGGCGCCATGGACGCAGACTATGAATTGCGTGCAACGACGGTGCGCATGATCGCCTCGGTGCGATCCCAGAGGGGCCGTCAGCGTAAACATGCGCGCAATGTCAAACGGCACTTGTGCAGCGGCTTGCGCGACGACAACCGCCCCATCCGCGCGCGCAAAACGCGGCAGTTCAATTGCGCAGGCGTCAGCAACCGCAAATAAATTGCAAGACCTCATGCGCTTACGGACGCACTGCAGCGGCTGTGGAGCCGTGAGCAGCGCGCGGAACGCCTCGTGCACCCGCCTCTTGCTCGAAATAGTTGCGGATTCCGGAACTGAGATCGATCTGCGCACGCCATCCCGCACGTTCATGAAACAAGCTGGAATTGCCGACGAAATTTCGCCGTTCGATCGGATGAAGATCGGCCGGCTCCGGCAAGCGGTGGATTTCGATCCGGCGCCCAGTCTGTTTCGACGCTTCCGCGGCGACGAGCGAGAAAGCCTCGGCCAGGCTGTGTCCCTGCCCCCTCGAGATCACGTAATGGCTGCCGTCGCAGGCCAATGGCGTCGCGATGGCCAGACAGAACGCGTCGACGACGTCGTCGATATGCGTGAAATCACGCAGATAGGCTCCCTCACCGAACACCGTGAGCGGCTCGCCATTTGCGGCACGCTTCATCATGGCGTTGAGGATGCCACGATTGGAATTCACCGAAGAAATTCCGTAGCCGTAGACATTGGAAAGTCGAAGGCTACAAGCCCGAAGCACGCCGCGACGAGTCGCTTCGCGCAAGATCGTCTCGCATTCGAGCTTATGCCGGTCATAGACCGAGCATGGCCGATCCGGCGTCCGCTCATCGACCGGATTAGCGTGCTTGTCACCGACGATCGTGACTGTGCTGGCGAAGATCACGGGTATCGGGACTTCGCTTTGTTCGGCAGCGTGAACCAAAGCGTGTATTGGCTCGATGTTGAGGGAATGGTCGCCGGCAGGATCGGCTTCGGCAGCCCGTAAATCAGTGCGGGAGGATAAATGAACGATCGCACCCGCGTTTGCGATCAGCGCGCGCCACTCTGCCGTGTCGCGCAAATCGGTCTGGATGTGCTTGACCGTCGTACTCGTCTTGCCGGTCGGCGCAACAGTTGAGCGCGACACCAGCCGTAATGCACGTCCCTCGCCCGTCAGTCTTTTGACCAAAGCACTGCCGATATAGCCGCGCGCGCCGGTGATAACGATGGGTTTCATTGAGGTGATATCAAGAGCCAACTTGCGGCAGACGATCGCGACCCAGTTCGCGAAGCAGCGGGTAAGCGCTATCGCGTTTCGACACAATTGGCGTTTCTACCGGCCATCGGATGCCGATCTGCGGATCGTTCCAGAGCAGTCCGCCCTCGTCAGCATGATCGTAGAAGCGACTTACTTTGTAGTGCAAATCGGCAATTTCGCTCAGTACGCAGAAGCCGTGCGCGAAGCCCGGCGCCATGTAGATCTGACGCCGGGGCCCCTCGTCGCTCAATTCGGCGCCGAACCAGCGTCCGAAAGTCGGCGAGGATTTGCGCAGATCGACAACAACATCGAAGATTTTTCCGTGCATGACCGTGACAACCTGCGCCTGCGGCTGCCGTACCGTGAAATGCAGGCCGCGCAGCACATTCTTCACCGACCGCGAATGATTGTCCTGCATGAATTCATCGACGATCCCGGCCTCCCGATAGCGCGACGACTGGAAGCTCTCAAGAAAAAAGCCGCGCTCATCGCGAAAGCAGCGCGGTTCGATGATCAGCACGCCGCGGAGCTCGGTTTCAATAACGCGCATTCGCCGCTACGCGATCCAGGCCTTGCGCCGTAGCGAGGACATAGAGCCGCCCCCGTCGCGCCATCAGTTCGTCCCAAGTTCCGCTTTCGGCGATCTTGCCCTCTTCGAAAACATAAATCGAATCGGCGGAGCCGACGGCGGCGAGCCGATGCGCAATAACGAGAACTCCGATTTGCTTCCGGAGTTCATCCAGCGTTCGCAGGATTTCGAGCTCGGATGCGGCATCGAGCGCGCTCATCGCTTCATCTAAAATCAGCAGAAGAGGATTGGTAAGCAGCGCCCGCGCAATCCCCAGACGCTGCCGTTGGCCGCCGGAGAGCTTCACGCCCTGGTCGCCAATAATGGCGTCATAGCCTTCGGGCAGCGCCATGATGAAATCATGTGCATGCGCCCGCCGCGCCGCCTTTTCTACTTCCTGCCCCGAAGCGGCCGGATTGGCGAATGTCAGATTATCGCGAATAGAGGCATGGAACAGGATTGTCTCCTGCGGCACATAGCCGAGGGCGCGGCGCCAGGCGCCGAGCGGCGCCGAAGCAAAATCGAGATTTCCGAGGCGGATCGATCCGGCGCTTGGCTCCGTCAATCCCAGGAGCGTGTGGACAAGGGTGGATTTTCCAGCGCCCGATCCGCCCACCACCGCCGTCAGACCCGGCACGGGCAACCGCAGATCGACGCCGGCCAGTGCCGTGCGCTCGCCGAATTTCACTACAAGGCCGTGCACGGCGAGATTTGTGGGCAGATCGACCTTCAATCCCTGCTCTGCCCCAGGAGAATCCCGCTCGGCCTCGGCCTCCGCCGTAGTCTGCAATGTGTCGATGACTATCAGCGCGTGGATATTCCAGTTGAGGTGATGGATCTGCGCCTGCGTTGCCGTGATACGTGGGAACAAGCGCCCGAATAGGGCAAGAACGACGACGACATTGGCCGCCTGCACTCCCATCCAGCCGCTGCCCACCGCAAGGATGGCGGCAAGCCCCACGAATGCCAGAAATTCAAGAACACTGCGGACGGT
>Ga0181537_10000749_pt1 | contig 30295 bp, 27 predicted proteins | sample PEATcosm2014_Bin_39_FD_119765 | JGI IMG/M metagenome (GOLD analysis project Ga0181537, IMG submission 119765) | Peatland microbial communities from MTU Mesocosm Facility, Houghton, MI, USA - PEATcosm2014_Bin23_10_metaG | ecosystem: Environmental > Terrestrial > Soil > Wetlands > Peat | place... | reverse complement strand
GCGCTCGCGCAGATTTTTCACCAGCTCGCGATACCGCTCCAGCGGCCAGACGCGAACCGGCTGGCCCGCGCCCGTGTGGATGAGAACGACCCGGCCCGCCGGCCGGGGCAGCAGCCGGATTTTGTCGCGCTCCTCCAGCTCCATGTCCAGGGCCCGGGCGATGACCCGCCAGTAATCATACCGGTGGGCGAGCGGCGGCGGCGGACTCAGCGAACGCGTCAGAAACGCCTGGCTTCCCACCCGCGGAAATCCCAGCCGCGCCCGCGCCCCGCTCAACCAGAGCAGCAGATGATCCCGGGGATCCCAGGGCCGGCCCGACAGCGCGACGTCAAACCGCTCCCGCCGCAGTTGTTTCCACAACCCGAACATCCGCTGCCAGGGCCACGCCCAAAGCTCGTACTTGCGATTGAAAGCCGTCCACGGGGCATTGAAGGGGATCACCTTGACCTCCGGCCAGAACCGGTCGAGCAGGTCCGCCGCGAATGGTTTCGCCAGCAGCGTCACCTCGAACTTCTCGCACGCGCGGCGCAGGAACGGCGTCGTGATCGCGAGATCGCCCACGTTCCAGAGTTCCAGGACGAGCAGTTTGGGTTTCACAAGGGGCGGCGGGCCGTCAGGCAGGCGGACCAGCCCACCCAGTGCGCGCGCGCGGTGTACTTCTGCCGGCTCGCCGGCAGAAACTGATACAGGAGATGTGACGCCGCGAACAGCCAGTTTCGCGAAGTCCCCTCCGCCACAATCTCCAACCCCGCCTCGCGGGCCAGCCCGGCAAGTTCCCCGGTCGGCACAACCCGGACGTGGGTGGGATCGTCGTAGAAATTCATCGTGAAGGTTCCCGCGCCCCGGCCTTGCGGGCTGGGCAAATCGAGCGTTTTGGGGTGCGGCGTTTCGAAATAGATCCGGCCGCCCGGCCGAAGCAGCCGCGCGGCTTCGCGCATCAGGGGCGCCACGTCGCCCAGGTGCTCAACGAGGTGCATGCAGGTGATGGCCGTCATCGAGGCGTCCGGCCACGGCAATCGTTCACGCTCCAAATCCGCGCGTTGAAACTCGCAACCCGGGGGATATTGGGCGGGGAAGCCCGCGATGTCCGTCGCATACAAGCGCAGGTCCGGTCTTAGCTCCGCGATGTGCCGCAGGGTTTCGCCGTCCGATGAACCCAGGTCCAGCAGCGTTCCGTTGCGCGGCGTTCCCGCCACAAATGCCGCCCGCGTGTCCACCCAGGGCGTATGCCGCAGACGGGCCCAATTCATAACGCGAGTCGGTTTGCCATGCTCAAGGTCCGGACAGCCTAGTAGGCACACGCGCAAGTGTAAAGGTTGCCGGTGGTTGCGCGCGAAAACAAAGCTGCTCCGGCGGCCCATCCCCAGTGCAAATGTGATGCCCGTACGTGCCTTCATGCCTGCCAGCGAAACACCGGCCGGGCCACTGCATGGTTCACCCTTTGCCCCGCGCTCGTCCGGGTATGTAACGCGTACGAAAACGGCCTCTGAAAATAGATCCCGCCGGCCAGCCGCCTCAGCCGGTGTTGCAGGACCAAAAGCCCTTTGAGCCGGCGCGCCCAGGCCGGCGCCGATTGCGCCAGTTCCCGCGCCTCCCGCCGCGCGTTCGCGCCCGCGCTCATGTTGGCGCCCGTCATGGTGAAAACCGACGTGAAGCGCCGCAGTACTGCCATGCGCGTGCCCCGTCGCAGGAGGCGCAGCATCCATTCGCCGTCCCCGACGTCCCGGTAACGGGGATCGAACAGCAGCCCTTGCTCGTGGATCAGGCTCCGTCGAAAGAACGTGGCGCAGGTGAACGTCTGCAAATGCGCCACCCAGGTGTGGTGCGTCCGCGGAGTCAGAACCTTGCGGTGAAACAAGTATTCCCCCTCCGGGTTCACCACCACAAAATCGCCAAACACCATTTCGACCTCCGGCCGGCGCTCAAAAAAATCCGACACCGCGGACAACGCGCCGGGCAGGTATTGCTCGTCGCAATTCAAACACGCGAGCAGCTCCCCCTGCGCGCGGCGCAGGCCCCGGTTCATGGCGTCGTACATCCCCGCGTCCCGCTCCACAAATGCCCTGACGCGCTGGTCCCCCGTCAGCCAGTCCAGCGTGCCGTCGTCGGACCCGGCGTCCTGGACGATGTGTTCCAACGCCACGCCCTGGTCGGCCACCGAGGCCACGCAGAGTTTCAGCCAATCCGAGTTGCGGAAGCTGGGGGTGACGATGGAAAAGCGCAAGTTAGGATGCGTCACCATTCAATGGGCGCCGCCCGTTCAGGCGATCGAGGAGGGCCGGGCCTGCGCCAGTTTCCAGGCGTCCGAAACCCGCGCCTCAGTTGATTGCCCCGCGCGCGATGTTCGCCCAACCAAGGCAGATCGTTCCGCCGCATCATGCGATTCTTTGGAATACCCGGTTGTGGCCAACGCGCAGGATTTCTCGAAAAGCCCGGCCGTCAATCTCCCGTGCGAGCCGCGACGGCCCGGGATGCCCTGCCGTTGCAAATAACGGCGGACGGTACGTCGTGTCCAAGCTCGCGTCATCCAGCACAATGATGCCGCCCGGCCTTATGCTTTGCGAACACACTTCCCAATCCTGCCGCGCCACCTCGTAATCATGGTTGCCATCAATGTACACCATTTCCCAGGCGATGGATCGGATCAACTCCTTCGCCTCCGACGCCGTCGAAAACGCCTTGAGCAGTCGCGGCCGCGGCAGCGCAAAATGTCCAAAATGCTGGAGCGTGTCGCCCAGATAATCCACATCCTCCCGGTACTTGGAAACCGCGTCCCCGACGGCCGTAAACGGCGAAATGCCGTGCACCTGGCATGGAACTCCGCTCGACCGCGACAACAACGCCAAGAGACTGATGGTCTGCCCGCGATACACCCCTATTTCAAGGAAATTTGCCGGCTTGAACTCTTCAAACAATAAAAACCACATGACGTGCATGGCATCTTCGTTGAAACCACGGCGCTCCTCGCGGAAGTAGGCCCGATGCTCGCGCAACTCCGCCGGCAGCCGCTGGTTGAAGAAACGAAAGCAATCCAGGTAAAACTCAGTCGGGTCCTGCAGACTGCGCTCCCAGCCCGCCCGTTCGATTCGCGCCGGCGCCCGTTGCCTTAGGATAGACCGTTGCTGCCGTGGAATCGCCAATCTTAAATAGTGGGCGCGTAGATAACCAGTGATTGATCTCATGTGGTGGCCAGTTCCTGCATTTTCGACACTGCCCTGCCCGGTTCAAGCAGTCCAACGGCAAGGTTCCAGCCGCCGGGCTGGGTGGTATCTGCGAACCGCCGGTGGCAAGGCGTGATCATGGCGCCGCACGCTCAGGCGATCGCGGAGGGCCGGGCTTGTGCCAGTTTCCAGGCGTCCGAAACCCGCTTCTGCGGAACGCGCGCCGGTATTCTCATGCCACCGTTGATTGCCACACTCATCCCAACTATTCCCAGGAAGACGGGCAGGTCCCCGGAAAACGAGCCGAATACGCTCAGGAAGAAAACAAATTTCGTGACGTAGGCGGCCAGGAAATAGGTGTTAAATCGTTGAAAAGCCGGATCGCCGTACTTGTAGTTGTTATACAGCACCTTGATTCCCGCGCCAATCAACCAAAGGAACCCCAAAACCCCGCCGAGGCCAAAGGGAATGATGACGGACAGCGGTCCGTTATGGTAATCGCCGGCCAGCTTCGCCCCTTCTTCGCTTTCGTCTCCTGAGATTGGCGTCTGGAGCTTTTCCAACTCGACCAGGTCGATGGAATAGCCCTTGCCCAAAAGCAGGTGCGGCGGGATTTCCGGCAAAACCTCCTTCCACATTTGTAGCCGCCACTCGCTCGACGCCTTGGCTGACTCCTCGGCTTCGTGGCTGACCTTGACAAACGGCAGCACCGACAGGGTGCGCTGCATGGAACCGGGCAGGTGTTCGGCCAGCGGGATCAAGGCCACAAACACCAGGGCGATGCCGCTCAACAAGACCGGCATGAAACGGCTGTTGTACAATCCCTCCAGGAAAAACAGCATGGCGCACGTCATCACGAACAGGATCAAGGTTGACCGGAAACCTCCGAACATTGAGATGGCGAACAGCAATAAAAAAACCGGCGCCCGCCACAGTTTGCCGCCATTGAAAATTCCCCTCAGCCCGTACCGCGCCAGCATGGTGTAAATCACCGCGCTGCTGGCGAACGCAATGCCGCCAAATCTTACGAATTGCTCCTGCCCGGCGGCGGACGCAACTTCCGGCTCCAATGCGCCGGTGGAGGGAAAGATCAGGAAAATGTAATACACCGCCGATGGCCCCACAAACAATGAAAGGTCGGAAATCGCACCCGTCATCGGACTGAGCAAAAACGTTGTGGCATAGCGGTTCACCTTGTCCCGGGGGATTCGCTGGGCCGTCAGCGCCAGGTAGCCGGCAAACGCGCCCAGCAGAAAGATATACCGTTTGCCGCCCACGCTCGAACCGCCCGCCACTTGCAATCCAAGGCCCCCGGTCAGTTTCATGGTCGCCAGGACCACGCATGCCAGAAAAATCAGCGGCCAGAAAATGATGCGGACATGGATGAACGGCGCCTCCTGGTTGATGGCGTGTTCGATCATCGATATCAGCAGGCTGCACGCCGCCAGGGTCAGCATCAGCGTGGGTCTTCCCGGCAGAAAAAACACCATGGCCGACGTGTTCCACGCCGCGATCAGCCAGAAATGGTGCCATCGAAGCAGAAACGGCACCATCATGAGCAGGAGCACGCCTATCAACAGGCCGAAACTCGTCATTTCATCCCACGTCGAAATCTCGTAACCGACGAAAAGCGCGATGGCCGCGCAAATCGCGTACATGATCAAAGACCGCAGTAACAACGTGTTGGACATTTGTCAGCATGTAACAAAGCACTTTTCCGGCCGTTTCGCAACCACATTCCGGGCCTGGCAGGCTGGTTTTTCTCCCTCAAGGTCCCTGCAGGAAGACTCCCTGGGTCGTCGCAGGGATGGGAAAGGCAGCTTCAATTATTCTCTCGACTGCATTTCCTTCAAATCTATTCTCACGCCGTGAAATCGGAAGCCAAATCGGACCCGCCGCCCCCTCCGAGCTTGAGGCCATTGTTTTCCGACAAAATGCGTCCGGAAAAAGCTCCATGAACGAAATTCTGCGCAAATGTCTTCTTTGGACCGCGCTCGCGGAACTGGTTTTTCCGGTCCGCGCCCGGGCGCAGGCCTTGACACCACTTTGGACCGACCGGAATTCCTCCCTCTATGTCGATTGCTGCCCCGCCGTTGGTCCGGACGGCGTCATTTACGTCACGGTTTCGGGAAGCGCAAAGTACTTGGACGCCAGCGGCGGCAAACTCATCGCGCTTGAGCCCCGCGGCGTCGAAAAATGGTCCTTCACGACCCCCATAGACATCAAATCCTCACCCGCCATCGGCGCCGACGGCACCATCTACTTTGGCTGCCGCGACCGCAAGCTCTACGCGGTCAGCCCGATCGGAAAAGCGCGCTGGTCTTATCTCACCGGCGCGTGGGTCGATTCCTCGCCCGCCATCGGCACCAACGGCGTCATTTATGCCGGCTCCTGGGACGGCAAGTTTTACGCCATCAATCCCGACGGCGCCAAAAAATGGGAGTTCCCCACCGGCGGACCGGTGGATTCTTCCCCCGCAATCGGGAGGGACGGCGTCATCTATTTCGGATCCCACGACAGCAATTTCTATGCGCTCAACCCGGATGGCGCGGTGAAATGGAAATTCCCGACGCTGGGATCAATCGTCTCCTCCCCTGCCATCGGCGATGATGGCACCATTGTTTTCACGTCCGTGGACGGACGGCTCTACGCGTTGAACCCCGACGGCAGCGAGAAGTGGCATCTCTGGACGGGCGGCGTGGGTCAGGCCTCGCCGGTCCTCGACGCGGCCGGCAACGTTTATCTCGGCGTGAACAACATGTTCTTCGCGGTCAAAGCCGATGGCACGAAGAAATGGGACTTCGGCTATCCCGTCATCGAAGGCGCGCCGGCCGTGGCGGCGGACGGCACGGTTTTTTGCGGGGGCACCGGCGAAGGCGTCGGCACCCTGTTCGGCTGGACGGCCGACGGCACGCTTAAATATCTGCCAAACCTCGGCGGAGTCGTCAACAGCTCGCCCGCCCTGACCCGGGATGGAATCATCTACATCGGCGCGGGGACAACCGTCTGCGAGGCGTTCAAGGGCGGCGCGGGCTTGGCGCGCGGCGGCTGGCCGAAATTTCGCGGCAACGCCGCCCAGACCGGGCGCGCCGGGCCCGAATGATTGGCCCTCATAATCCGCGCTTGTGAAAAAAATCACAAATTCAACTTGCCCTCCTTTTACGGCCTGTTTAGCTTCTTTCCGACGGCCGCTTTTCGTCCGTCCACACTTATGCCGACGAGCACAGAAATTGCCTATGACAGCAAGATTGAAGGCGATGTCGTCGTCACCCGCGTGGATGCCGCGCTCAACTGGTTTCGCAAGAATTCCCTCTGGCCCATGCCCATGGGGCTCGCCTGTTGCGCCATCGAATTGATGGCCACCGGCGCCAGCCGCTTCGACATTTCCCGGTTCGGCGCCGAAGTCATGCGCTTCTCGCCCCGCCAGTCCGACGTCATGATTGTCGCCGGAACGGTCACCTACAAAATGGCCCTCGCCGTCAAGCGCATCTACGACCAGATGGCCGAACCCAAATGGGTCATCGCCATGGGCGCCTGCGCCTCCACCGGCGGCATGTACCGCAGCTACGCCGTCCTTCAGGGCGTGGACCGCATCCTGCCCGTCGACGTCTATGTCGCCGGCTGTCCGCCCCGCCCGGAGGCGCTCTTGGACGCCCTCATCAAGCTCCAAAACAAGGTCGCCCGCGAACCCTTCCTCGCGAACCAGAAAAAGGCCGGCTGAACCTTACCACCGCCGATGAACCATCTTCCAAATCGCTTTACCTGTGCGCTGAAAACCCGCCCCTTTTCACGATTTAACGATTCAATGATTTGACACCTTATTGTGACCGCTCTCGAACTCGCCCAACAACTGAAAGCCAGATTCGGCGATCTCATCGCCGACCCCGTTGAGTTCCGCGGCGAGGCGACGCTCAAAGTTCGGGACGCCGAACGCATCGCCGAGGTTTGCGCCGCGGCCAAGCAGGACCTCGGTTTCGACTATCTCGTGGACCTGACCAGCGTGGATAATTACGGCGACGACCCGCGTTTCACCGTCGTTTATGAGCTTTATGGTTACGGTCATCGCTGCCATCTCCGCCTTAAAACCGACGTCAGCGAGGAAAAATCCGAACTGCCCACCATCACCGCCGTCTGGCGCGCCGCCGACTGGCATGAACGCGAAATCTACGACATGATGGGGCTGCGCTTCCGCGGGCATCCGGATTTGCGGCGCATTCTCATGTGGGAAGGCTACCCCTATTTTCCGTTGCGCAAGGATTTTCCCCTGTCGGGCAAGCCCAGCGAAATGCCGGATGTCGCCTTCACCAAGGCCGCGCCGCTCGAAGGCGGGCCATTTGTGACCGTCGACGGCGGCAAGGACAGCACCGTCCGCGAACCCCGCTCGCGCCTGCCGGAGAATTGACTTTCATGGCCACCGTCCAAGACCTCGAGTTCAAAGACCCCGCCGCCCGGGTTTCCGGGGCTGCGGATGAACTCCGCGACATGCAGGGCGAAAAGATGGTCCTCAACATGGGGCCCTCCCATCCCGCCACGCACGGAGTGTTGCGGCTGATCCTCGAACTCGACGGCGAAATCATCACCAAGGCGGCGCCCGATGTCGGGTTCCTGCATCGCGGCGATGAAAAAATCGCCGAGAACATGACCTACACCCAGTTCATCCCTTACACGGACCGGCTGGATTATCTCGCGCCCCTCGCCAACAACGTCGCCTACGCCCTCGCCGTCGAAAAACTCCACGGCATCCAGCAGGACCTCCCGCCGCGCTGCCAATACATCCGCGTCATCTGCTGCGAACTCGCCCGCATCTCCGCCCATCTGCTCGGCCTCGGAGCATTCGCCATGGACGTCGGCGCGCTCACCGTATTTCTGCACACGTTCACCGAGCGCGAGAAAATCTACAACCTCATCGAGGCCCTCACCGGTGCGCGTTTCACGACCACCTATACGCGCATCGGCGGCGTTTCCCGCGACCTGCCCCCCGGCTGGGTCGGCCAATGCCGCAAGTTCCTTGAGGAAGTTGTCGTCAACTTCGACGAATCGGAAAAGCTCCTCACCCGCAACCGCATCTTCGTGGATCGCACCCGCGACGTCGGCGTGATTTCCCGGGCCGACGCCATTGACTACGGCCTCACCGGCCCCAACCTGCGCGGCAGCGGCATCGATTACGATCTGCGCAAGGCCCATCCCTATCTCGTCTACAGCCAGTTGAAATTCGACATCCCGACCGGGTCCGTCGGTGATTGCTACGACCGTTACCTTGTGCGCATGGAGGAAATGCGCCAGAGCGTCCGCATCCTGCGCCAGTGCCTCGACCAGTTGCCCGACGGGCCCGTCAGCATTCCCAACGGCAAAACCGTCCTGCCGCCGAAGGAGAAGGTCCTCACGAAGATGGAGGAACTGATTCACCAGTTCATTCTTGTCACCCAGGGCGAAAACGCCCCGCCCGGGGAAATTTATTTCGGCGCGGAAAATCCCAAGGGCGAGCTCGGCTTTTACATCAACAGCCGCGGCGGCGGCACGCCTCACCGCCTCAAAATCCGCGCGCCCTCCTTTGTCAACCTCGGCATCCTCTCCCATCTGCTGCCCGGCTGCATGATGAGCGACACCGTCGCCATCCTCGGCTCGCTGGACTTCGTCATGGGGGAATGCGACCGCTAAACCGATGAGCTTTTCCGTTCCACCGCAGCTTGAGGCCGAGTTGAACGAACTCGTGACGCATTATCCGCAGAAGCGGAGCGCATCGCTCATGTTCCTGCACGCCCTCCAGGAACACTTCGGCCACATCTCGAAGGAGGCCGTCGAATGGGTCGCCGCGCGGCTGGACCTGCAGCCCATCAACGTTTACGAGCTCGTCACTTTCTATCCCATGTTCCGGCAGGAACCCGCCGGCAAATACCAGATCAAAGTCTGCCGCACGCTCAGTTGCGCCCTCGGCGGCTCCCACCAGCTCCACGAGCATTTCTGCAAAAAACTCGGGCTCGACAGCCACGCCCACGGCCTCCAGACCACCAAGGACGGCAAGTTCTCCGTGGAATTCGTCGAATGCCTCGCCAGTTGCGGCACCGCCCCGGTCATGATGTGCAACGATGACTTTTACGAAGGCGTATCCAATGACAAGGCGGACGAGATTGTCGCCAAATGCGGATGAATTTGAAATTTGAAATTTTGAATTTGAAATTCCGCGCCGCCGGCGCAGGTTGGCTGCCCGACATGGATTCGAACCATGACAAACTGCTCCAGAGGCAGTTGTGCTACCGTTACACCATCGGGCAAGATGGCCCCATGAGGCTACCCATTTTGCCCCGCCCGTCAAGCCGCCAGAAGCTCTCGACCGCATTGCCCGTCTCCTGCCCCATTTTAACGATGTAACGATTCAACGATATCACCCAACCCGCATGCCCTCCGAATACCGCCTCATCCTCAAATACGCCGACCAGCCCGGTTACACGCCGGACCTCGACTGCTATTTGCGCCATGGCGGCTATGAGACCCTGAAAAAGGCCCTCGCCATCGCGCCCAAGGACCTGCCCGACGGCAAGAAAGTGTCGCCGCAGGAACAGATTCGCGAGGATGTTAAGCTCTCCGGCCTGCGTGGCCGCGGCGGCGCGGGTTTTTCCTGCGGCCTCAAATGGTCGTTCGTGGACCGCCGCAGCGGCAAACCCATCTACCTCATCTGCAATGCGGATGAATCCGAGCCGGGCACCTTCAAGGACCGCCAGATCCTCCACAAGGACCCGCACCAGATGATCGAAGGCATGATCATCTCCTGCTTCGCGAACGACGTGAAGCTCGCCTACATCTACATCCGCGGCGAGATGCCGGATGGCGCGAAACTCCTCAACCGCGCCCTCGCGGAGGCCCGCGCCAAGAATTTCCTGGGAAAAAATATCCTGGGCAGCGGTTACGATCTGGAGATTTACGTGCATCGCGGCGCGGGCGCCTACATTTGCGGCGAGGAAACCGGCCTCATTGAATCCCTTGAAGGCAAGCGCGCCTATCCCCGCATCAAGCCGCCCTATTTCCCCGCCGTGCTTGGCCTCTACCAGTGCCCGACCATCGTCAACAACGTCGAGACGCTTTGCGCCGTCAAACACATTGTCGCGCTGGGCGCGGGCGAATTCGCCAAGCTCGGCACGCCCAACAACACCGGCACGCGCATCGTCAGCGTCAGCGGCCACGTCAAGAAGCCGGGGTATTACGAGATTGAAGTCGGCAAGGCCACCATCGGCCAGCTCATCAACGACCCCGCGTTCGGGGCGGGGCTGCGCGACGGCCGCAAGCTCAAGGCCGTCATTCCCGGCGGCTCGTCCGCCAAAATTTTCAAGGCCGGCGAGAAATTCAAGCTCAAGAAAAAAGTGGACGGCAAGGACGTCGAGCAGGAGGTGGACATGCTCGACCTGCCCTATGATTTCGATTCGCTCATGGCCGCCGGCAGCATGTCCGGCTCCGGCGCCATCATCGTCATGGACGATTCCACCGACATCGTCGCCGCCCTCGCCAACATCAGCGAGTTTTACGCGCACGAAAGCTGCGGCCAATGCACCCCCTGCCGCGAAGGCTCGCTCTGGATGAGCAAGGCCCTCCATCGCCTCACCCACGGCGAAGGCCGGAAGCAGGATGCCGATTACCTCGTGAAAATCGCCGACAACATCCCCGGCGGCCGCACCATTTGCGCGTTTGGCGAGGCCTGCTCCTGGCCCGTCCAAAGCTTCGTCGCCAAGTTCAAGGACGAGTTTGTGGCCAAGGGCGAAGCCGACGAAAAACGCCGCGCTGCCAGTCAGGGCGCCGGGCCCACGGGCGACATGAAGATTGCCGCCAGTCCGCAACCATCATGAACCACGCTTTAGACATCCACCGCGGAGACGCCGAGGCGCGGAGTTATGACAAAGGCGCAATAACTGAATGCAAAGCGCATCATTGATGGGCTACCGATTTACAATTCATTTTAACGAACAGCATATCAAATATGCTTCGCACAAATTTTTCTTCAGGCGATTTAGCAATTCAATTATGTCGGCGACATTCATCGCGGTGCTGATTGTTGTGTTGTTTGTTGCGGAGCGAAAAATTGATTGGCTCACCGGGATGGGTTTGGGGGTTCTTCTCGTTGCATCAACCTCGCTCATTTCATTTTACTTTCGATCGACTCAAAAGCGGCTGGCGCGTCTAAAAAAACAAGGCGGAACGATCGACTACGAACTGTCAGAAGAGTTTCTGAAAACCAAAACCAGTTCGGCATCGGCAGAAATCAAATGGGACGCGTTCAAGGCGATCTGGATATTTCCAAAAGCTTGGCTGCTATTGGCCCGCGATGGCGGTTACTTGACTTTCCCTTTGGATCAAATCAGCCTCGAAATTAGGGAATTTTTGAAACAGAGAATTTACGCTGTCGGCGGTTTAATTGAATGAGTGCGACCCCCACAACCGAATCGAAACCCGCGCCGCCGCCGGTGGATACCATCAAGGTCAAGGTGGATGGCCGCGAAATCGCCGTGCCCAAGACCATGCCGGACCCGCTCACCGGCAAGCCCGCGGCCACCACCATGATCCAGGCCTGCACGCTGGCCACGGTGGAAGTCCCCCATTACTGCTACCATCCCAAGCTGCCCGTCGCCGGCAATTGCCGCATGTGCCTCGTCGAGTTCGGCACGCCCGCCATGGGGCCCGACCGCAAGCCGCTGCTCAACCCCGACGGCACGCCCAAGATCGCCAAGTCCCCCCGCCCCGCCATCGCCTGCGCCACGCCCATTTCCCCGGGCATGGAAATCTACACGAACACCCCCGGCGTCAAACAAATGCGCGAGGGCGTCCTCGAATTTCTGCTCATCAATCATCCGCTCGACTGCCCCATTTGCGACCAGGCCGGCGAATGCAAGCTGCAGGAGTATTCCGTCGAATACGGCCAGGCCAGCAGCCGGTTCGCCGAGGAAAAAGTCCACAAACCCAAGCATGTGGACCTTGGCCCGCGCATCGTCCTCGATGACGAACGCTGCATTCTTTGCACCCGCTGCATCCGCTTCTCGCGCGACATCGCCGGCGACGACGCCCTCGGCATCGTGAACCGCGGCAGCCACAACACGCTGAGCGCCTATCCCGGCAGGGCGTTTGACAACAATTACACGCTCAACACCGTGGACATCTGCCCCGTCGGCGCGCTGACCTCGCGGGACTTCCGCTTCCAGATGCGCGTCTGGTTCCTCAAGGAAACCAAGAGCGTCTGCACCAGTTGCGCCACCGGCTGCAATATCATCATCGGTTCGCGCGAGGAAAAAGTCTACCGCTACGAACCGCGCGAGAACAACGCCGTCAATTCCTCCTGGATGTGCGACGCGGGCCGGCTCAATTATAAATGGATCGGCGCGCCGAACCGCCTCACCGAACTCCGGCGCCAGAACCCCGGCGGCGGCGGCGAACGCATCACCTGGACCGTCGCCGTTCGTGAAATTGCCGAACGCCTCACCAAGGCCGCGCCGGGCTCGCTCGCCATCGTCGCCTCCGCGAGGCAGACGAACGAGGAACTGTTCCTGCTCGGCAAGCTGGCGCGCAAATACAACGCGCTCACGGATTCCGTCCCCCGCGCGCAACCGGGCGACAAGCTCCTCGTCAGCCCCGACCGCAATCCGAACGGCAACGGCGCGAAACTCACCGGCATTTCTCCGGCGCAAATGGGCGCGAACCTGCCGCAGATTGCGCGCGGCATCGAGAGCAGCACCATCAAGACGCTCATCGTCTTTGGCGAGGACGTCACGAAGCACGGCATCGGCCCCGATTTGCTCGCCCGGCTGGACACCCTGGTCGTCAGCGACATTTTGCCAAACCAGACAACCGCGCTCGCGCATTATCTTTTGCCCGGTTGCGCCCATGCCGAGAAGCGCGGCTCCTTCACCAACGGCAAGGGCCGCGTGCAGAAATTCGTGAAAGCCGTCGAACCGCGCGGCGACGCCCGGCCCGAATGGGAGTTTTTGCACGAGCTGGTCCTCAACGTCACCGGCCAGGATGGTTACGCGAGCATCGAGGGGCTGTTCAATTTGATGGCGCAGGAAGTGCCGGCGTTCAAGGGCCTGACCTGGGCCGGCCTCGGCGACACCGGCGTCACGATTCCGATTTGACAAATGCACAATCTCCCGACCATCCATCCCATTCTCGCGGCGATGACGCCGGGCGAGACCTTCGCCTTGTGGAGCGTGGTGAAGATTGTCGGCGTGGTGGCGATTCTGCTGGGCATGGTCGCCTATTCCGTGCTGGCCGAGCGCAAGGTTTCCGCCTTCATCCAGGACCGCGTCGGGCCGAACCGCACCACGTTCCCGCTCATCGGCAGCATCCCCTTCCTCGGTCCGTTGCTCGCGAGCTGGGGCATCTGGCAGCCGCTCGCCGACGGCCTGAAATCCTTCCTCAAGGAGGACTTCACCCCGGCCCACGTCCGCAAGGTTTATTTCTGGCTCGCCCCGGCCATCACCATGATTCCGGCCTTCCTGACCGTCGCCGTGATTCCATTTGGCTCGCAACTGGGCGGCCAGAAAATGGTCATCGCCGACCTCAACGTCGGCATCCTCTATACTTTCGGCATCGTCTCGCTGGGTGTCTACGGCATCGTGCTGGCGGGTTACGCCGCCAATTCCAAGTATCCGTTCCTCGGCGGCATCCGTTCCAGCGCGCAGATGATTTCCTACGAAATCGCGATGGGCATGTCCGTCATCCCGGTGTTTTTGCTCGTGGGCAATCTGAACCTGGGCAAGGTGATCGATTACCAGGCCGGCTATCTCATCCCGTGGCTGCTGCCAAACTGGCTCGCCTTCAAGCAGCCGCTCGCCTTCGCCATCTTTCTCATCGCGGCCTTCGCGGAAACCAACCGCCTGCCGTTCGACATGCCCGAGTGCGAAACCGAGCTCGTCGGCGGCTACAACACCGAATACAGCTCCATGAAATTCGCCATGTTCTTCATGGGCGAATATGCCAACATGATCACGTCATCGGCGATGATGGTGACGCTATTCTTCGGCGGCTGGACGCTGCCGTGGTTCGGCCTCGACCAGCCGGCGGGCGACAACCTGGTGATCGGCCTGCTCCACATCGGCATTTTCCTGGCGAAAGTGGCCGGCTTCCTGTTCGTGATCATCTGGGTGCGCTGGATGTGGCCGCGGTTCCGGTATGATCAATTGATGAGCCTGGGCTGGCGCCGGTTCATCCCGCTGGCGCTCGCCAATATTTTGGTCACGGCCGCGGTTTTGTGGGTCATGGGTAAATGAAATGATTGTCAAACGCGACAAACTGAACTTTTGGGAAAGGCTTTACCTGCCGGCGGTCCTCGGCGGGTTCAAGGTCACCATCCGCCATTTCTTCGGAAAAAAGGTGACGATGCAGTATCCCGAGGAAAAATGGTCCGTGCCGCCGGGTTACCGCGGCGCGCCCTACCTTGTGAAGGACCAGGAGAACCGCACCAAATGCGTTTCCTGCCAGTTGTGTGAATTCGTCTGCCCGCCGAAGGCCATCCGCATCACGCCGCCGGGACCCGCCGGCTCGCCCGAGGCCGGCAACGTGGAGAAGGCGCCGAAGGAATTTGAGATCAACATGCTCCGGTGCATCTTCTGCGGCTTCTGCCAGGAAGTCTGCCCGGAGGAGGCGATTTTCCTGATGAAGGATTATTCCCTGACCGGCACCAGCCGGGCGGAGATGATTTACAACAAGGAAAAGCTGCTCGCATTGGGCGGCATCCATGACGACAAGATTCAGAAATGGAAACACAAGGCCGCCGAGGCGAAGGAACAGGGCATCACTCCCTGACCGGCCATGTTGAATCCTTGAAATAACGAAATGCAGGACATCCTGTTCTACCTGTTTGCGGCGCTGACCCTGGTTTGCGGGGCGTTGGTCATCCTGAACCGCAATCCCATCAACAGCGCCATGTTCCTCGTGCTGTCCATCGCCTCGATGGCCGGCCTCTTCGTCCTGCTGCACGCCTTCTTCCTTGCCGCCGTCCAGGTGCTGGTCTATGCCGGGGCCGTCATCGTCCTGTTTCTCTTTGTCATCATGCTCCTCGATCTGAAGGAGGAGCAGCGCCGGAAAATCAATCTCTTCGGCATGATCACCGGCGGCGTTTCCGTGCTGGCCATCGGCGCCATCTTCTGGCGCTCGATTTCCGGCGCGGTCTTTCCCGCGGGCGGTACGAGACCGGACGGCGACACCGCGCTCCTGGGCCATCTCCTGTTCACCAGCTACGCGCTGCCCTTCGAGGTTTTGTCCGTGCTCCTGCTCGTCGCCATGGTGGGCGTGATTCTTTTGAGCAAGAAGGATTTGAAATAGCCCGGAAGCGCACCCATCAAATGAACATCAACCTCGATCATTACCTCGCCGTGAGCGGCGCGCTGTTCTGTCTGGGCCTGCTCGGCGTCATCATGCGCCGCAACCTGCTCGTGATTTACATGTGCCTGGAATTGATGCTCAACGCCGCCAACCTGGCCCTCGTCGCCCTGTCGCACTTCAACGGCATCCTTGACGGCCAGATCGTCGTTTTCTTCATCATCACCGTGGCCGCCGCCGAGGTCGCCGTCGGCCTCGCGCTGATCGTCGCGCTGTACCGCAAACGCCAGACGGCGCATGTGGAGGACCTCACGGCCATGAAACTGTAGCGAATGCCATGTTCGAAAACGCCGAACCTTTTGCCTGGTTGATTTTGCTGCCGCCCCTCGCGGCGGCCGGGATCATCGCCATGTTCACCCGCGAACACCGGCGCCTGAGCGCGCAAATCTCCATCAGCGCCGTGCTGATTTCGTTTCTCACGACCGTCATTCTGGCCGGCATCCTGCGCGCCTCCGGGGCCGATGCCATGCGCCCGACCAGCATGAACTGGCTTTGGATCGGCGATTTCGCGGTGGACATCAGCCTGCGGCTGGACCACCTCAGCCTCGCCATGGCCTTGGTCGTCACCGGCGTCGGCGGCCTCATTCACATCTATTCCGCCGGCTACATGCGCGGCGACCGCGCTTATGGCCGCTACTTCGCCTGCCTGAGCCTGTTCATGTTTTCGATGCTCGGCATCGTCCTCGCCGACAATTTCGTGATGATGTTCATCTTCTGGGAACTGGTGGGTGTCTCCAGTTACCTGCTCATCGGCTTCTGGTACGAGAAGGAAGCTGCGGCCGACGCCTGCAAGAAGGCGTTTCTCTGCAACCGCGTCGGCGATGCCGGTTTCCTGCTCGGCATTCTCCTCGTCTGGTCGATGTTCGGCTCGGTTTCCTTCGTGGAAATAAAACCGGGCGTCACGGCCTACCTGGCCGCGCACGGCGGACCGACGCCGTTGTTTTATCTCGCGGGACTGTTGATTTTCTGCGGCGCGGTCGGCAAGAGCGCGCAATTCCCGCTGCACGTCTGGCTGCCGGACGCCATGGAAGGCCCCACGCCGGTCAGCGCCTTGATCCACGCGGCGACGATGGTTGCCGCGGGCGTTTACATGCTTTGCCGCGTGTATTTTCTCCTGGAACCGAGCGGCGCGCTGCCGGTCATCGCCTGGGTGGGCGGATTCACCGCGTTGCTCGCCGCTGTCATTGCGGTCCAGCAAAACGACATCAAGCGCATTCTCGCGTACTCCACGCTTTCGCAACTGGGCTACATGGTCATGGCCGTCGGCGTGGGCGGCCCGGCGGCGGCGATGTTTCACCTGACCACGCACGCCTTTTTCAAGGCCCTGCTGTTCCTCGGCGCCGGCTCGGTCATTCTGGCGTTGCACCACGAACAAAACATCTGGCGGATGGGGGCGTTGCGGAGCAAGACGCCCGTGACCTACTGGACCTTCATGGCCGGCACGCTGGCGCTGTGCGGGTTTCCTCCTTTGAGCGGATTTTACAGCAAGGACGGCATCCTCTCGCAGGCGTTGAAGTCCCATCAAATCGCGCTCTTCATCCTCGGCGTCGTGGTCGCCATGCTCACCACCTTTTATATGTTCCGGCTGGTGCTGGTGGTGTTCTTTGGCGGCGAAAAATCCGACGCCGCCGGCCACGCCCACGAATCACCCCGCATCATGATCTGGCCGCTGCGGGTGCTGGCGGTGTTGAGCATCATCGGCGGCTTCATCGGCATCGGCAGCCTCTACGCGTCGCAGTTCAGCGCGGAAGGCGCCGCACCGGCGGGATTTGCCGCGCAACTCCTGGAGCCCTTCAGCGCCTCGCCGCTGGGGGCGTTGTTCGGGCTGTTCGCGGTCGTCCTCGGTTTCTCGATGGCGTTCGCCTGCTATCGCGATTGCGTCACCGACCCGCTGCCGGAACGGCTCGGCTGGCTGTCGCGCGCCATGCGCAACCGTTTTTACTTTGACGAATTGTACGAACGCGTCCTCATCCCGTGCACCCAGGAGGCCGCCTCGAAACTGGCGGACGCCCTCGACCGCTGGCTCATCTCCGGGCTGGTGCGGCTGGTGTCCGGCTGCACCGATCTGTTTGGGCGCGCGCTGCGCCAGGTCCAGTCCGGCAGCATCCAGGGCTACGCCTTCACGCTCGTGCTGGGCGTCGCCATCGTGCTTTACTTTGTGCTGGTAAAATAATCATGTCCATCCTCACCTACATTCTCGGCTGGCCGCTCGTGGCGGCATTGCTGCTCTGCCTCGTGCCGCGCGACTACAAGTTCGTGATGCGGCTGGTGGCCGTGGTGGTGAATTTCATCGTCATGCTGCTCGCGGTGAAAATGTTCTGGCAGTTCGACAACCTCGCCGACGGCTATCAATTCGAGCAGCACGCCACCTGGGTCAGGTCCCTCGGCATCGGCTACCACGTGGGCGTGGACGGCTTGAACGCGGGCCTGATCCTCATGGGCGCCATCGTGGCCTTCGCCGCGTCGCTCGCCTCGTGGGAGGTTCGCGAGCGCGAAAAGGAATTCTACATCCTGCTGCTGGTGATGACCGGGGGCATCCTGGGCGCGTTCGCGTCGCTGGATTTGTTTTTCTTCTACTTTTTCCACGAACTCGCGCTGGTGCCCACCTTCATCATGATCGGCGTGTGGGGCCGGGGCGAAAACAAGAACTACGCGACCTTCCAGATCACGCTCTACCTGAGCCTGGGCGCATTGATCTCCCTCATCGGGCTGATTGCGCTCTACCTGCGCTCGGGCGCGAACACGTTTGACATCGTCGCCCTCACGGACCACATCCGGCAGTACCCGCTTTCCGCCGCCGACCAGGGTTTCATCTTTCCGCTGCTGCTGTTCGGGTTCGGCATCCTGATTTCGCTCTGGCCGTTCCATATCTGGGCGCCGCTGGGTTACGGTTCCGCGCCGACGCCCACCGCGATGCTGCACGCCGGCGTCTTGAAAAAATTCGGCCTGTACGGCCTGCTGCGCATCGCCCTGCCCCTGATGCCCGGCGCGGTCATGCAGTGGGCGAACGTCATCGCCTGGCTTTGCCTGGGCAACATCCTTTATTGCGGGCTGGTGGCCATGCGCCAGAAAAATCTCAACTGGCTCATCGGCTATTCGAGCGTGGCGCACATGGGCTTTGTGTTTCTGGGCATCGCCAGCTTCAACCTCATCGGCGTGACCGGCGCGGTGATGGTGATGATTGCGCACGGGTTCCTGGCGGCGCTGACCTTCGCGTTGAGCGGCTATCTGGAGAAGCAGACCGGCACGCTGGAAATCGCCCAGATGGGCGGATTGCTGCGCCGCCTGCCCTTCGTGGGCGCGGTCCTGATCATGGCCATGTTCGCCGGCTGCGGCCTGCCGGGTTTCGCCAATTTTGCCGGCGAAATCACCGTGTTCTTCGGCGCCTGGAAACAATTCAACCTCGTCACCGGCCTCGCCGTCTGGGGCGCGCTCGTGATTGGCGCGGTTTACATGACGCGCGCCATCCGCGGCATTTTGCACGGCCCGCTCCCGGACAAATGGATGGCGGTCGTCGAATCCACCTGGCCGCTGCGAAAAATTCCGTACCTCGTGCTGCTGACGAGTTTGATTGTGTTCGGATTTTTCCCGGGCCTGCTGGTGGACAAAATCAAGCCCGCGGCGGCCAGAATATTGCCGGCCCCGGTCGCCGCCGCCGTCCGGCCCGGCCCGGGCGAAACCCTGGCCGTGGTGGACCAGCGACGTTGAACCATTTGAATGAATTCCCGTTTCATCATCCTTGAAATCGCCGTGGTGGCCCTTGGGTTGGGCATTTTGCTCGTGGATTTGTGGACGCCTCCCGCCGAAAAACGAAAACTCGGCTGGCTGGCCGCCCTGGTGCTGGGCCTGATCCTGGCCGGCAGCTTCAAGCTCCACGGCGACGCCGCCCAGACCGCGTTCGGCGGCATGTACGTGCTCGACGGGCTGGCGCTCTATTTCAAGCGCTTTTTCCTCCTCGCCGCCATCGTCGTGCTCGTGATGTCGGTGGAATTCGCCGACCGCATCGAAACCGGCGTTTCCGAATACTACGCGCTGATGCTCTTTGCGCTCGCGGGAATGATGTTCGCCGCGTCCGCCAACGACTTCAGCCTGCTCTTCGTCTCCCTCGAGCTCATCACCGTGACGTTCTACATCCTGACGAGTTTCCAGCGCAACCGCCTGCTCTCGCTGGAGGCGGGCGTCAAGTATCTCATTCTCGGCGCGCTGTCCTCCGCGTTCATGGTCTATGGCATCGCGCTCGTGTTCGGGATCACCGGCAAGCTGAACTTCGATGCGATTGCCGCGATGGGCGGCGCGCTGGCGGGGAACAAAGTGTTCCTCTTCGGCATTCTCCTGGTGCTGGTGGGCATTGGCTTCAAGATCGCCGCCTTCCCGGTGCAAATCTGGGCGCCGGATGTCTATCAAGGTTCACCCACGCCCACGACCGCCTTCCTGGCGGTGGGCTCCAAGGCCGCGGGATTTGTTCTGCTGCTTCGCGTGCTGTTCGGCGCGGTGCCCGGCGTCACGGCGCACTGGACCACGCTGCTGATCGCCATTTCCATCATCACCATTCTCTACGGCAACTTGTGCGCGCTGCCCCAGCGCAACCTCAAGCGCCTGCTGGGCTATTCAAGCATTGCCAACGCCGGTTACATGCTCATGGGCGTGGCCGTGCTGTCCAGCGCCGGGCGCGCCGCCGTCCTCTATTACCTCGGCGGCTACCTGTTCACGCTGCTCGGCGCGTTTCTCGTCATCTGCCTGGTGATGCGCAGCGTGGACGGCGAAGACATCTCCGCGCTGGCGGGATTGAACCAACGTTCGCCATTGCTGGCCGCAACGCTGACGCTCGCCATGACTTCGCTGGCCGGCATTCCGCCGCTGGCCGGGTTCTTCGGGAAATTCCTGCTGCTGCGCGAGGTTGTCCTCCAGGGCGCCTCCAACCCCGCGTATTATTGGCTGCTCGCCGCAGCCATTTTCGGCGTGCTCATTTCGGTCTATTACTATTTCGGCGTCATCCGAGCCGTTTACTGGTCGAAAGAAGCGCCGGACCTGTCGCCCATCCCGATTACGCCGGCGGTGCGGATCGCGCTCTATGGCTGCGGCGCGGGCATGCTTTACCTTGGCTTGTTCCCGAACACCCTCGTGGAAATCACGACCCAGGCCGTCGCCGTGCTGGGAAAATAGCCGGCCGGCGGACCGCACCGCTCACGGGGTCAACCTTTGGAAATCGATTCGCCGGACGTAGCCGGTGTCGTTTTCCACAATGAGGAGATTGCCCTGACTGTCCATGGAGACCGAGCGCAACTGGCCAAACTTGTAGCCGGGTGTGTAGAACCACTGGCCGTCCCCCGCATGATCGTGGTTGTAACCGTTGACGAAAATATGGATCACGCCCGTGACGTCCACGTACAAAAATTGTGCGCCATAATCGGTGGCGAGGAAGTAGCCGCCGATCGGCGGTTGCCAGACTCCGCGAACGCCGTAAAGGGCGTTGGTGGCCGCGAGGGTGCCGTCCACGACCAGGTTGGTGCTGCCGTTGCCAAACATGAGCGTGCGGGTGCCGTCGTTTGTGTTCACCAGCCAGACGGTGTTGTCACCCCGGTCGGTGGCGACAATGTTGGTTCCACTGATGATGATGTTGCCCAAGTCGTTGAATTCGCTGTTCAGGTTCACGCTGCCGCCGCCGGGGGTCCATCGCCGCAAATGGGAACTGGAGCAATAATAAATGAGCGACTCATCGTCCTTCACCCACAACCCGCGCCCGCCGCTGATGCCCTTGCTGTCCGTAAACAGGGTGGTCATCATGCCGTTGGTGTCCAGCCGGCGCACCTTGCCGTTGCCGGTGTCCAGCACATAAACGGTGCCGTCACCGCGCACCCACAAACCATTCGGCAAGTTCATCGCGACCGTGGTGGCCGGGGCGGTGTTGTCCGGGCCGACGCCGATGGCATGGGTGCCGGCAACGGTATGAATGCGGCCGTCGGGCGTTACTTTCAGCACCGAATCGCTGTCCTTGTCCACGATGAAAACATTGCTGAAATTGTCCGCCATCGCAAAGTGCGGACGGGAAAGCGCGGCATTGGTGGCGTAACCGCCTTCAAACCCGGGCTGCCAGTAATTCGTGCCATCCTGTCCGGGATTGCTGTAACCCGCGTCACCGTTGCCGGCGATGGTGTGCAGCAGACCATAGGACTGCACCAGGTTCGTATATGCCTGCGGAGTGTTGGTGGAAATCTCCACGGCCCGCAAACGGAAAAAGTCGTTGCCCGGCAGGACCGAAAACCCGCCGACCCCGGCGGAATTTGTGGTGAAATAGTTTTGCTGCGGAGTCCACGCCGTCTGGCCGCCGGCGCCGTTGAGCTGGCCGGCGACCTCCACCGTGCAAACCCCGCTGGTAAAGGCGTTGGTCCAGGATATCTGCCCGTTGGGATTGAACGACGTGATTTGAAAATCAGTTCCGCCGGCCTGCGCCAGCATCGGGCTGAACGCCAGGAACCAAAACAACTTCTCGGTCATTTTCATGAAGGGCGGACTATACCTGCGCGTTCATCAACGGCAAGAAAAAGGCATCCACCGCGAATTCTCGCCGGCAGGGCGCGGAAGGAAACTTAGACCACCCGCATTTGCACCGCGTCCACCACCTGGCTGCCGGCGCTGATGGAGCTGACCACCACCACCGTGTTTCCCTTGTGCAGCAGATGCCGGCTCAGCAGCGCGTTGAGTGCGAGACCGATGTTTTTATCCAGGTTGTGCGGATCGAACTCCATGACCAGCGGATACACGGCCCAGTTGAGCGTCAACTCCTCGGCGACGCTCTGGCTCTCGCCAATCGCGTAAATCACGGAATACTTGGGCCGCAGCCAGGACAAATATCGCGTCATGCTGCCGCTGCGAATCAGTGAAACAATGGCCGTGGCGCGGAGTTCATTGGCCATGACGACGGCGCTCTTGGCAATCTTCTCGCGTGGATCGGTCAATTCCGCGTGCTCCCAGTAGTTCGCTCCGCCGCTGCGCTCGATCCGGTGCGCAATCCGGTCAAAGACTTCCACGCACTTGACCGGATACTTGCCCACGGTGGTTTCGCCGCTCAACATGATGGCGTCCGCCTGCTCGAACACCGCGTTGGCCACGTCCGTGACCTCCGCCCGCGTCGGCATGGGTGATTGAATCATGCTTTCAAGCATGTGCGTGGCCACGATGACCGGCCGGCCCACGTGCAGGCACGTCTTCACAATCTTGCGCTGGATGATCGGCAGCTCCTCGTAGGGCACCTCGATGCCGAGGTCGCCGCGCGCGACCATGACGGCATCCGACTCGCGGACAATGGCATCCAGGTTCTTGATGGCCTGCTGGTCCTCGATCTTGGCGATCACCAGCGGCCGGTGCTTCCGCGCCTTGCTGACGAGCTTCCGGAGCTGGCGCATGTCCTTGGAGGAGCGAACGAACGAAAGCGCGATGTAATCCACGGACAATTCCAGGCCAAGTTCGATGTCCGCAATGTCCTTCTCCGTCATCGCGGGGAGGCTCACCTTGACGCCGGGCAGGTTGATGTGCCGGCGGCTGCCGAGCTGGCCGTCGGTAAGAATCTCGCATTCGACCTTCGCGCCGTGCTTGGCGAGGACCTTCATCTGGATGGCCCCGTTGTCCACCAGCACCACGTCGCCCAACTGGATGTCATCCACGAACTCGGCGTAATTCACGTCCACCGAGTTGACCTCCTCGCTTTTCTCGCCGCGCACGGTGAAGATGAATTTTTCGCCGGGGCGCAGCCGCAACGGCACGCTCAGGTCCCCCGTGCGGATGGCCGGGCCCTGCGTGTCCATCAGGATGCCGATGCAGACGTTGCGCGCGGCCGCGGCGGCCCGGATGTCCCGGACCACGCGCCGCGTCCAGTCGTGCGCGGCGTGCGACATGTTCAGCCGGAAAATGTTGAGCCCGGCGTCAATGAGCCGCCCCATCATCTCGGGCGAATCCGTCGCGGGACCGAGCGTGGCGATAATTTTCGTCTTGCGCATGATGTCCGGCCCGGCGAAATCCGGGCGCGCAAAGATGGTAGGGGGAACCGCGCCGGGAGAAAAGGATTAAGACGGATTGGCCACAAATGGACTTGCCATTTCCCGGCCGGAAAAGCATAAATGAGCACCAATTTATGGCTGACATCGCGAACCGCTACGGCGAAAACGTCCCCGGAAAATTCTACGTGGACAACCAATGCATCGACTGCGACCTCTGCCGCGAAACCGCCCCGGACAATTTCACCCGCAACGATGACGGCGGCTACTCCTACGTTTTCAAGCAGCCCGCCTCGCCGGAGGAGGAAGCGCGCTGCAAGGAAGCCATGGAAGGCTGCCCGGTGGAAGCCATCGGCAACAACGGCGGGGCCTAGAAGCCAGGTCACGCCGGCCGGTTTGCCCGTGTTTGTAGTCCTTGCGCAACATTCTGCCTTCTTAAATATACATCCTGGCCCGTCCCCGCCGGAATGTGAATAACTAGGCGCAAATTTTGCTGGCTTTTGCGCGGCAGTGGTCTATTCGTGAGAGCCGAACTGGTTTCGCAATCGCAGTTCAATCTACGGAGATCGGAGGTGGCATGGACGCTCCCCCGATATTCCGCGCCGCAAAACTATGATCACGGAAACTCAAGGAGTGGACATCCTGCTGGTCGAAGACAGCCCGGAGGAGGCGGAGCTTGCCCTGGAAGCCCTCAAGGCCCGGAACCTGGGCGACAAGGTCCTGCATCTCATCGGCGGCGAACAGGTGCTGGATTTCATCTGCGCCAACACCTGGTCCATCCAGCAGCAGGCCGAACACGCCCCCAAACTCATCCTGCTGGACTTGCAACTCGCGGGCATGGGCGGCCTGGAGGTTCTCCAGCAACTCAAGGTGCGGGAACGCACCCGCCCCATCCCGGTCGTCGTCTTCACCGGTTCGGAGGCGCCGACGGAACTCCTGGCCAGCTACCGCCTCGGCGCGAACGGCTACGTTGTGAAACCAACCGACACGCGGGCCTACGCGCAACTGGTCGGGGACATCGCCTACTACTGGCTCGTGGTCAATCGTTCCTTCTATTGAAGTCCCCGCAGACGCATCGCGGATAATAGAGCGCCTTATAACGGTTCCCAGCCTTTGCCCTCATGGCCAAATTTGAACCGGCCCGGATGGATAATCTCCGCCAGGATTTCCAGCGACTCCACCAGACGCGGCCCCGGCCGGTTGAAGTATTGGTTGCCGTCGGCGAGCATGACCCGGCTTTTCTTCACCGCGCGCAGCCTGGACCAGCCGGGCTGCCGGACAAGCGCCGCGGCTTCCGTGCGCGTCCTTGCAAGATCGAAGCCGCACGGCATCACGATGATAATTTCCGGATCCAGCCGCCGCAGCGTTTCCCAATCCATCCACGGCGAATGTTTCCCGGCCTCGCCTGCGGCGTTCGCCCCGCCGGCGAGTTCCACCAGCTCGGGCACCCAGTTACCCGCCGCCATCAAGGGTTCAATCCATTCCACGCACGCCACCGAGGGACGCTGCTTCAAGACGCACGTTTTCTCGATGATGTTCACGACCCGGTTTTTCAAGGAAGCCAGCACCGCGCGTCCGCCATCGGGCAGGCCAAGGGCGGACGCGACCCGGCGGATGTCCTCCCATACGTCCGCCAGCCGGGCCGGCGAAAGCGAGATGATTTGCGGCCGGCTGCCGAGCCAGCCGGCAACCGCGGCTTCCACTTCGGGCAAACTCACGGCGCAGGCCTCGCATTGCGCCTGGGTCACGATGACGTCTGGCTGCAGTTCCCTGAGTTTGGCCGTGTCCACGATGTAAATGGAAGTTGCATCCCGCAGAAGATTTTTGACCTGCCGGTCAATCGCGGCGCTGTCGGCGCCCGCCTCAAGTTTGGCGGAAGTGCAGGCCGGCAATGCGCGGATTTCCGGCGGATAATCACATTCGTGCGACCGCCCCACCAGCCGGTCCATCGCGCCCAGCGCGCACACAATTTCCGTGGCGGCGGGCAAAAGTGATACGATGCGTTGCGTGCTCAAGCGAGTCCGTCCATGTGATAAGCTCTTTTGCGCCGTTCCGCAAAAACAAAAAAGGCGCGGATGTTCTCCGCGCCTCTTGAATTGTCTCGGTCCGGCTCAGGCCTTCGTCGTTTCCTCCGGAATTCTCATGCAGTAGAACGAACGATACACGAAGATCAGCGCCACGAGGAAGAAGAAACAGCCGATGCCCGTCTTGGCGCCCTGGCTGGTCATGGTGACCGCGATTTGAACGGCCAGCAGCCCGAAGAGCGTGGTGAATTTGATCACCGGGTTCATCGCCACGGACGAAGTGTCCTTGAACGGATCGCCCACGGTATCGCCGACCACGGTCGCGGCATGAAGCTCGGTGCCCTTCTGGCGCAGTTCAACTTCCACAATCTTCTTGGCGTTGTCCCATGCGCCGCCCGCATTGGCCATGAAAATGGCCTGGAACAGCCCGAAGAAGGCGATGCCAATCAGGTAACCGATGAAGAAGTAGGGATTGAAGAACGGCAGCGCCAGCGCGAAGCAAAACACCACGATGAAGATGTTCCACATGCCCTTCTGCGCGTACTTGGTGCAGATGGCGACCACTTCCTTGCTGTCCTTGTCGGAGGCGGTGGTGGCGTCCAGGTGCATGTTTTCCTTGATGTAAACCACCGCGCGGTACGCGCCCGTGACCACCGCCTGGCAGGAGGCGCCCGAGAACCAGTAAATCACCGAGCCGCCCATGATCAGGCCGAGGATGATCTCGGGCTGCACAATGCTCAAGGCCTTGACCGCCCCGCCATACTTGTTCTCCAGCAGCATGATGATGCCGAAAACCATCGTCGTCGCGCCCACGACCGCCGTGCCGATGAGCACCGGCTTGGCCGTGGCCTTGAAGGTGTTGCCCGCGCCGTCGCCTTTTTCCAGTTGATACTTGGCGTTCTCGAAGTCGGCGTCGAAACCGAAATCCCGCTTGATTTCCTCCTTGATGCCCTTGCGGCCTTCAATCTGGCTCAATTCATAAACCGATTGGGCGTTGTCCGTCACCGGGCCGTAGCTGTCCACCGCGATGGTCACCGGGCCCATGCCCAGGAAGCCGAAGGCCACGAGGCCGAACGCGAAGATTGGCGCGGCGAACTGAAACTTCTCCGGCATGATCGAGAGCAGCGCCGGGTTTTGCGAAAAGAAGTAGGAGGTGGCCATGAGGATCATGATGACCAGACCCATCCAGAAGGCCGAGAAATTGCCCGCCACCAGGCCGGACAAAATGTTCAGCGAGGCGCCGCCGTGCTTCGAACAGTTCGTGACCTCCTTCACGTGCTTCGAATTCGTGCTTACAAATATCTTCGTAAATTCCGGGATTACCGCGCCCGCCACCGTCCCGCAACTGATGATGACCGACAGCACCCACCAGAGATTCTGGCTGATGCTTTTGTCCACCCCGTCCATGGCAAAATCACCGAGCAACAGTTTGCTGGCGATGAAGGTGATGACGATGGAAACGAAGGACGTCAACCAGACCAGATGGGTCAGCGGCGCTTCAAAATCGAAATCCTTCTTGCCGCCGAACATGGCCTTGCTGATGGCCTCGTTGATGAAATACGAAACCAGGGAGGTCACGATCATCAGCGCCCGCATCGTGAACAGCCAGATGATGAGCGTGGCGCAGATGTTCGGGCTGGCGACCAGCGCGAGCGCCAGGAAGGCGATCAACGCGACACCCGTCACGCCGTAAGTTTCGAAACCGTCCGCCGTCGGGCCGACCGAATCACCCGCGTTGTCACCGGTGCAGTCCGCGATCACGCCCGGATTCTTCGGGTCGTCCTCGGGCAGCTTGAAAACGATTTTCATCAGGTCCGAGCCGATGTCCGCAATCTTCGTGAAAATGCCGCCGCAGATGCGGAGCACGGAAGCGCCGAGCGATTCGCCGATGGCAAAACCGATGAAGCAGGGTCCGGCCAGGTCCTTCAGGAACATGAGGATGCAAATCATGAAGAACAGTTCCACGGCCACCAGCAGCAGGCCGACGCTCATGCCCGAACGCAGCGGAATGCCGAGCGTGGCGAGCGGGTTGCCCTTGAGCGCGGAGAACGCCGTGCGCGAGTTGGAAACAGTGTTGATCCGGATGCCGAACCACGCCACGCCGTAGCTGCCCATGATGCCCAGGATCGAGGCCAGCAGAATGACCACCACGTTCCCGGCGGAATTGCCCTGAAGCACCAGGAAATAATAGATCATGCACGCCGCAATCAGCAGCCAGAGGATGGCCAGGAATTTGCCCTGCGTGAACAGGTAGGTCTTGCACGTCTCCCAAATGGTGTTGGAAACCTTGGCCATGCTCTCATGGACGGGCAGCGCCTTGGTCTGGGTGTATTGGAACAGGCCGAACACCGCCCCGATGAGACAAATCAGAATGCCCCCGTACATCAGCTTCGTCCCATGCACGCCCCCCAGCCCGGCAAAGGTGACCTGGGTTAAATCAGGAATGTGGATGTCCGCTTCGCCCGCAAAAGCGGCCGACGCAGACCCAAAAACAGCGATTAACAGCAGTATCCGGAGCCAGATTTTGTTTTTTTGCATAGAACTAGTTTATAATTAACGGCGCAGGACTAATCCCAAATAAGGTGTCCGGTTGCCAACCATTTTTTGCCAATTTCACAACTTACACATGCAACTCGCACGCGTGGAGCGGCTTGCAGCGATTCGCGTGCCAATCCGCCCCGGCCCGGCAGGTTTGCAGCCTCCGTGCCGCCTGCGGACGCATCCCATCCCCGGATCAACCGTTCGGAGACGTGGACAATAACGTTCCTCCGGACGCAATGCAACCCTCGGCTTCCGCTAAAATACCTAGTGCGGTAATAAGGCGGAATCGTTCGCATTATGCATTGAAGCCAGATTCAGGTTGAAATACGCTGGTAATAAACCTCTTATATAAGACATTCCAACCTTGGCCTTTAGGCTTGGAACTTGGCACCCTCCTCCGCCCCTCACGCCCAGTATTTGTATTCAATCGCCGGGAAAATGTTGTCCAGCGATTCCACCCACCCCAGCCAAGCCTCGTCCACGCGCGTGGTGGTCAATTGCTCGTGCAACGCGATGAACCGCAGCAGATGGTCCTTCACGCGTTTGCGCGCGTAATCGGGGCTGGTGCCGGTGCGCAGGATGAAGGGCCAGTCGCTCGATTGCGCCAGCAGCAGCTCGCGCCCGGCCTGCTTGAGCGCGCGCAGCTTCAAGCCGGTTGCGTTCGGAAACTGCCGCGCCAGCTTCGTCATCCGTTCCTGGGCGATGTGCAGATGCGGCACGATCCATTCGTTTGTTTCGTTGAGCCACACGTTCCAGTAACCCTCCGAACCCCAGCTTGACGCGCTGGGCCGCGCAATCTGCTGCGTCGGATGCCGCCCGAGATATTCATGCGGTGTCACCAGCGTGAACACCTTCTGGTCGTAATACGCCTTGCGCACGAAATAATCCAAAAACTCCGGCCCCTCGTACCACCAATGCCCGAACAGCTCGGCGTCGTAGGGCGAAACTATCAGCGGCGGCCGGTCCATGATGGTCGCCAGATGCTGGATCTGGCCCATGCGCGCCCCCAAAAAATGGCCCGCGTGCTGGTCCGCCATCCGCACCGCCGCGTCGTGGTCGTAAATCTGTTTCTCCGGCGAATCGCCGGTGATTTTGTGGTACTTGATGCCGGTGAAGCCGCGTTCCTTTTCATCGGGCAGATGCGGTTTCACGTAATCGAAGTCCAGGTCGAACCCGATGTCGCGGTAGAAATCGCGGTAATTCACATCGCCGGGATAACCCTCGTGCTTGCTCCAGACCTGCCGCGCCGAGTCCAGGTCGCGCCCGAACGCGGCAATGCAGTTCGGCGTGAAGATGGGGGCGAAGACGCCGTAGCGCGGCCGCGGCCGCGCGTGCAAAATCCCGTGCGTGTCGATGATGAACCAGCGGATGTTCGCCTCCTGCAAAAAATTCTCCACGCCCGGCACATACGCGCATTCCGGCAGCCAGATGCCGCGCGGATCGCAGCCGAAACACGACCGGTAATGGTCGCGCGCCACCAGGATTTGCGCCCGCACCGACGGCGGATGGTTCGCCAGCAGCGGCAGCAGCGCGTGCGTCGCCGCGCAGGTGATGATTTCGAGCTTGCCCTGTTCCTGGAATTTGCGGAAGGCCCCGACGAGGTTGCGACCGTACGCCAGCCACGTCACCAGCGTCCTGCTGAAACGATGGTGATACATCCACGCCAGCGGCTGATACGCCTTGTCCCAGTGCGTGCGGTGAATCTCCTTTTCGGCGAGCGCGATCAAGCCCTCCAGGTGCCGCTGATAGCGGTCCTGCAAGAGCGGGTCCAGCAGCATCGAGCAGAGCGTGGGCGTCAACGTCAGCGTCAGGCGCGTCTCCATGCCGTCGCGCAGCCAGCCGTCCATGGTTTGAATCAGCGGGATGTAAGTTTCCGTGATGGCTTCAAACAGCCAGTTCTCCTCCAAAAACCGGTCATGCTCCGGATGCCGCACAAAGGGAAGATGCGCGTGGAGCACGAGTGAAAGGTGGCCTTGCATTAAGCAGAAAGTCGTTTCGTCAAAGCGTCAGCGCGCCCGCATTCGTCAATCACCGCCGCCCGCGCTCGGATGACCGCGTCCCGGCCGCCGGCCGTCATTCTTCCAGCCAGTCTTCGATGCGCCGGGCCAGCGCCGGGGTTTTTATCAGGATTGCCAAGCCTATCACAAGCGGAATGGACAAATAAACACAATGCCACGCCTGCGGCGCGGTCTGGTCGTGCTTGCATTTGAGCCAGTACAGG
>Ga0181537_10000748_pt1 | contig 30316 bp, 28 predicted proteins | sample PEATcosm2014_Bin_39_FD_119765 | JGI IMG/M metagenome (GOLD analysis project Ga0181537, IMG submission 119765) | Peatland microbial communities from MTU Mesocosm Facility, Houghton, MI, USA - PEATcosm2014_Bin23_10_metaG | ecosystem: Environmental > Terrestrial > Soil > Wetlands > Peat | place... | reverse complement strand
GCGGTTCGGCGCCCTGCACGACCACGTCATTGACGCACATCGCCACCAGATCGATGCCCACGGTGTCGTGGCGGCCGGTGTCGATCGCCAGGCGCAGCTTGGTGCCGACCCCATCGGTTCCCGACACGAGCACCGGTTTGCGATAGCGGTCGAGGGGAACCTCCACCAGGGCGCCGAACCCGCCGATGCCGCCCAGGACCTCGCGGCGCATCGAGCGCCTCACGTGGGGCTTGATTCGTTCGACCAGTTCCTCGCCGGCGTCGATATCGACGCCGGCCTCGCGATAGGTTACCGGTGCTCGCTCAGTCATTCTGATCCTTTCTGGTGGATGGGCAGGCCCCGGCCCGACGCGGCCGGTCGGCCACCTGTGGTATTTTACATCAGGGGAGTCAATGCTTCCGCGATAACACCATGCCACAGTACTTCAGCGTCTTTTCTCTTCGAAATTTGCGTCCGGCGGTGTTTTTATGCTTGAGCGCCGCCGCGCTGTGCCTCGGCAATGCGGCCCTCGCGCTGACTCGCGCGGAGCTGTATCAGGCGACGGTGCCGCTCGCCGACCGCTCCGAGGCGGCGCAGAGCGCGGCTTTCCAAACTGCGATGAGGACGGTATTGGTGCGGGTCACCGGACGACGCTCGGCAGACGAGGAGCCGGCGCTCGCCCCGCTGATCGGCAACGCGCGCCGCTACGTGCAGCAGTATCGCGGCGCCGCGGACGGCCAGGTGTGGGTATCCTTCGACGGGCCTGCGATCGAACGCTGGCTGACACAAAATGGCCAGCCGCTGTGGGGTCATGAACGGCCGGCGACCTTCGTCTGGCTCGCCGTCCAGACGGCCCCTGCCGCCGGCGCCGTGATCACGGCCGACGACACCTCCGAATTGAAGACCTCGATCGATGCGGCGGCCGCTCTTCGCGGCGTGCCGCTGCTCTGGCCGAGCGCCGCCGATTTGCAAAAAGATCGTCTCGACTATGCGGACGTGAACGGCGCGTCGCCGTCCGTCCTGGCCGAACAAGGGCGCCGCCTCGGCGGGGAGGGGATCCTGATCGGCCGGGCTGCCGGCACGGGCGCGGCCGCCAACGTGCGCTGGACACTTCTGTTTCAAGACCGCAGCAGTGAATTCTCCGGCGCCTTGGAGGGAGTGAATCGCGCCGCCGATCTGTATGCGGAGCTGTTCGCCGCCAGCGGCAGTCTCGTGCCGATCGATATCGAAGTGACCGGCGTGGGCGATGTTCGCGACTATGCCGGTGTGCAGAGCTATCTCGAATCGCTCACCTTCATTTCTCACGTGAGCGTGGTCGCCCTGACGGGCGACGCGATTCGATTCCGGCTGACCACCCGCGGCGGCGCCGAGTCCTTGCAGCGCACGCTGTCGTTGAACGGTCGTTTACAGCCGATCGCCGCCGGCGACAACGGGATTTTGCGATTTCAGCTTCGGCGTTAGCCGCGTGTCCTTATCGCCGCGCCAAATCCCGAACATCATCAGCTCGATCAGAATTGTGCTGGTCGCGCCCATCGCCGTGGCGCTCGCGCATCACCAGCTCGTTCTCACCATTGCCCTGTTCGGTGTCGCGGCGCTGTCGGACGCGGCCGATGGATATCTTGCCAAACGCCACGGCTGGCAGAGCGAGCTCGGCGCCGTGCTGGACCCCGCCGCGGACAAACTGCTGCTGGCGACCGTGTTCATCACGCTCGCCTACCTGAAGCTGGTGCCGCTGTGGTTGGTGGCGGCGGCGGTGGCGCGCGACGCCATCATCGTGTGCGGTGCGCTGATCTATCGCCATTGGATCGGACCGCTGCGTATGCGTCCGTCGATCTTGAGCAAATTCAACACCGTGTGCCAGGCTGGCTTCATCATGGCGGTGGTCGGCAGGGAGGAGTTCTCGGTGCCGCCGGCGTGGATGGTGACGGCGCTCGGTGCCTTGGTGTTCGTGACGGTGGCGGTGAGCGGCATCGACTACGTTCTGACTTACAGCCGCAGCGCATGGGCTGTGGCCGCACCCGGTACCGCGGCGTCTGCCGGCGGCCGGCAGCGATGAAGCAGCTCGCCCTCGGTGTCCGGCTGCGCGCCGATGCGGTATTCGAGAGCTTCTGGCCGGGCCCCAACGCCGAAATAGTGGCGGCTCTGCGCCTGCCCAGTGCGGTGCCGTTATGGCTGTGGGGTGCGAGCGGCTCGGGCAAGACCCACTTGCTGCAAGCAGTGTGCGCGGCCGCCGGCGCGGCGCCCGATCCACGGTCCCCTGCGCCACCCGCCGCCTATTTTCCGCTGCACCGCTCCATGGCGCTGCCTCCCGAGGCGCTCGCGGGATTCGAGCGCACGCGGGTGCTGTGCGTCGACGACGCCGATGCGGTGGCCGGGGACCTCGAGTGGGAGAGGGCGCTGTTCCACCTGTTCAATGAAGCGGCGGAGCTGCGCACGCGGCTGGTTTTTGCCGCCGCCGCGCCGCCGCGCCAGCCGGATTGGCGCCTCGAAGACTGGCGCTCGCGCGCTGCCGCCTGCGTCGTCTATCAGCTGCACGAGCTCGGCGACGACGGCCGCATCGAAGCGCTGCGGCTGCGCGCGGCGCAGCGGGGCTTGCAGCTGCCGCACGAGACATCCCAATATTTGCTGAAGCGCATGCCGCGGGATCTGCGCTCCTTGTTCGACATCCTCGACGAGCTCGACGAGGCATCGTTGGCCGCTCAGCGCCGGCTCACCATTCCCTTCATTCGCGATGCGCTCGAGAAGCGCGCAGGAACAAGATCATAGTACAGAACCAACTGAATACCAGCAGCAGGCTCATCGAGGCCACCCAGCGCGCCGCGGGGTTGACCAACAACTCCGTCAACGCGAACGCGAGGTACGGAATGGCGAACAAGGTGGCCCAAGCGTAGGTGTGCCGCCGGCCGCGCAGCAGACCGCTCAACGGCGCCAGCAGGGGCAGCGCCGCGAGAACGCAGATCGCCCAGGGATATCCGGCCAGCATCCAGGCGAGCAGACTCAGGACGACCGCGATCCACAGGCCGACGGTGAGCGAACGCGCCGTGGTCGCGACACTCATGCGCGGCTCCGCAGGCGGGCGGCGAGTGCCGCCACCCGGGTACCCAGGGCGCGTGCGAGCTCTCGCTCGATCTGCGACAACTCGCCGTGGCCGCTCAAGGAGGCCACATGGCTTGCCCCGTAGGGCGTGCCGCCGCTGCGGGTATCGCGCAAGCCGGGCTCGCTGAACGGCAGACCCACCAGGTACATGCCGTGATGCAGGAGCGGAATCATCATGGACAGCAAGGTCGATTCCTGACCCCCGTGCAGTGTTTGGGTGGACGTGAACACGGCCGCGGGCTTGCCCTCCAGAGCCCCTGAGAGCCACAGCGCGCTGGTGCCGTCCAGAAAGAATTTCACCGGCGCCGCCATGTTGCCGAACCGCGTCGGGCTGCCGAGGATGAGGCCGCAGCACTGCACCAGATCATCCTGGGTGGCATACGGAGGGCCGTCGTCCGGCACCGCCGGATCGAGCCGTTCCGTGGTGGCGGCCACCGGTGCCACTGTGCGCAATCGGGCTTGCATGCCGGGCACAGCCTCCACGCCGCGGCACACCTGCCGGGCGAGTTCCGCAGTGCTGCCTTGGCGTGAATAATACAGAACCAGAATTTCATTCATTGGCAGTCTTCCGGGAAATTGACCAGGATTCGCGCGCGTGCTGCGCCGGCGCAACGCTTTTCTCGGTGCGCGCCGCACATTCTATAACGGCCGCTGGTTTGACGGCTCTGACGGCTGTTGCTAGTGTCGGCGAACCCTATGCTGCGCTTTCTAGCTGTATTTGTCGGTGTTGCCTGCCTCGCCGCATGCGCCGGAGCGCCGGTGCAGGAAATGAGCGACGCGCGGCAGGCCATCGCCGCGGCGCGGGCGGCGGGCGCGACGGGGGCGAGCTCGCTGGATTTCTATGCGGCCGAGGCCGCCATCGCGCGCGCGGAAGCTCATCTGGAAGCCCAGCAATTCCAGCAAGCCCGCTTGCAGGCGCTGATAGCGAAGCGCCACGCCGCGGCCGCGCTTGCCGGCGCGAACGCGAATAATGGCGGCACTGCGCAACACCCCGAGGCGCCCGCGACGCTGCCGCACTGAGGCGAGAATTGGATCTGGTCATCCGCCGTTTCCTCATCCTGGGAAAAGTCCAGGGCGTGTATTTCCGTCACAGCGCGCGGCTCGAGGCGAAGAAGCTGTGGGTGCGGGGCATCGCACGCAATTTGCCGGATGGTTCGGTCGAGGTCATCGCGCACGGCGAGGCCGCCGCGGTGGAGACATTGCGCGCCTGGCTGAAGCGCGGTCCGCCGCAGGCGAGGGTGGAGGAGGTCCGCGAATTGACGCCGGATGCGACTCAGCCCATTCCCCAGGACTTCGAGACTTTCTAAATTAGAAGCGCCAAACGCGCTGCCAGCGCTGCATCACCAGCGCCGGGTAGGTATTGCTGCCGACGCTGCCATTGTATCTTGCCAGGGCGCGCGGCCAATTGCGGTTCTCCGCGCGAAGGTAGTAGCGCAGAATCTCGCAGCCCATCCGAATGTTCGGCGCGACCCGTACCAGTTGATTCTGCACGCCCAGCTGCCGCGGCCAGAACGGCATCACCTGCATGAGGCCGACGGCGCCGGCGGGCGACACCGCCCAGGGATCGAAGCGGCTTTCGACCTCGATCATCGCGAGCACCAGATCCGGCGGGAGCTCGAGAGAGGGATCGCGTTTTGCTTCGCAGTACACATGGTTCAGAATATCCACGCGTGCATCGTGCGAGGGCACGAGACGCGCGAGCCGCGGCTCCATGGTCTTGTACCAGACTTCGGAATCGAACTTGTCTGCGAAGCAATCGGTGTTGCCGATGATCTTCTGCAGCAGTGCCTTCAGTTCCGGATCGCGCTGCTGATCCGCGCGGGCGCTCCCGAGGACGCAGCACGCGGCCAGAGCAAGGAGAGCGCAGGACATTTTCGCGCGCAGCAAGCGCCGCATCGGGTTCCTCAGCCGTTCAACTTTCGCCGAATATAGCCTACCGGATCGGCGGCGGGGATTTCCGTCGATTCGCTCTCGCTGCGGCGCCGATACTCCAGATTCCCCGCGGCGAGGCCGCGCTCCCCGATCACGATCCGGTGAGGAATCCCCATGAGTTCCGAATCGGCGAATTTGACCCCCGGACGGGCGTCCCGATCGTCGAGCAACACGTCGAATCCGGCGGCATTGAACTGCTCGTACAGCGCGTCGGCGGTCTGTCGGACCAGCGTCGATTTTTGGTAATTGATGGGCACCAGGATGACCTGGAACGGGGCGATCGCCTCGGGCCACAGAATGCCGTTGGCGTCGTTATTCTGTTCGATGGCCGCGGCAACCACCCGCGTCACTCCGATTCCATAGCAGCCCATGAACATCGTGAGCGCCTTTCCCTGTTCATCCAGCACGCTGGCATGCATGGCCTCGCTGTACAGCCGGCCGAGCTGGAATATGTGGCCGACCTCGATGCCGCGGGCGATCGCAAGAGTTCCACGGCCGGTGGGGCTCGGGTCCCCCTGCTGCACATTGCGCAGGTCCACCGCCTGCGGTTCATGAAGGTCGCGTCCCCAATTCACGCCACGGAAGTGCATGTCCTTCTCGTTGGCGCCGCAGACGAAATCCGCCAAGTGGGCCGCGGCATAATCCACATAGATCTTGCCGGCGAAGCCGATGGGGCCGATGAAGCCGGGCTCGCAGCCGGTCGCCTTGCGCACGCGATCGGCGCTCGACATGCGCAGCGGAGCGGCCACGCCAGCCAGCTTCTGCGCCTTGACGGCATTCAATTCGTGATCGCCCCGTACCACCAGCGCGACCACCGCGCCCTCGGCGCCCTCGGCGCCGTCGATGCCGTCGACGAGCAGAGTCTTGACGCAGCGAGAGGCGTCCACCCCAAGCTGCGCAGTCAGTTCCGCGATGGTGCGCGCGTTCGGGGTCGGTATTTTGGCCAACGGCTCCGTGGCCGGGGGGCGCGGCGCGGACGGCGCGAGGGTGGCCGCCATCTCGAGATTGGCGGCGTAGTCGTCGGCATCGGAGAACACGATGGCATCCTCGCCCGAGTCCGCCAGAACGTGAAACTCGTGGGTCGTGCTGCCGCCGATGCTGCCGCCGTCGGCCTGCACGGCGCGGAACTCGAGGCCAATGCGCGTGAATATCCGCGTGTACGCGTCGTACATGAGGCGATAGCCCTCGGCGAGACTGGCTTCGTCCGTGTGAAAGGAGTACGCGTCCTTCATCAGAAATTCGCGGGCCCTCATGACGCCGAAGCGCGGCCGGATCTCATCGCGGAACTTGGTCTGAATCTGATAGAAATTGACGGGCAATTGCTTGTAGCTTCGCAGCTCGCGCCGAGCGATGTCGGTGATGACTTCTTCGTGCGTCGGACCATAGGCGAACTCGCGGTCGTGGCGGTCCTTGAAGCGCAGCAATTCCGGACCGTACTTGGTCCAGCGACCCGATTCCTTCCATAGTTCCGCGGGCTGGATGGTGGGCATGCACAGCTCCAAAGCGCCGGCGCGGTCCATCTCCTCGCGTACGATTCGTTCCACCTTGCGCAGGGTGCGCAGGCCCAAGGGCAGCCAGACATACAGTCCCGCGGCCAGACGGCGGATCATGCCGGTACGCAGCATGAGCCGGTGGCTGATCACCTCCGCATCGGCGGGCACCTCTTTGAGGGTCGAAATCGGGTATTGGGATAAACGCATAGCCGCATATCTTACATCAGGCCCCCTGGTATTATGGTGCAATGGGCGACGAAGAAGACTCGACAGCGCGGCCGCGCGGAGTGTACTGGCTGCCGAACCTGCTCACGACGGGGGCACTGTTCGCCGGCTTTTACGCGATCGTGGCAGCCATCGACTTGAAATTCGAGCTCGCGGGAGCCGCGGTGTTCGTCGCCATGTTTTTCGACGGACTGGACGGGCGCGTCGCGCGCTGGACCAACACCGCCAGCGCATTCGGCAAGGAATACGACAGCCTGTCCGACATGGTGTCCTTCGGCCTCGCTCCGGCCATCGTCACCTACCAGTGGGGCGTCGCGCGCATCGCCGAATACGGGCCGCTGTGGCGCCGCGTCGGCTGGCTGGTCTGTTTTTTCTACGCCGCCGCTGCGGCGCTGCGCCTCGCGCGCTTCAACTCCAGGCCCACCCAGGACAAGCACTACTTCGAAGGCCTGCCGAGCCCGTCGGCCGCGGCCATCGTGGCCGCCCTGGTGTGGCTCGCCAGCGATCAAACCAACATCGGCCTGCCGGGCTTGATTCTGGCGTTCGTGGTCACCGCCTCCGCCGGCGCGCTCATGATCAGCCGCTTCGCGTTCAACAGTTTCAAGCAGGTGAACCCCGGCGCCAGAGTACGGTTCACCTACATCGTGCTGGTGCCTCTGGCCTTCATATTCATCTTCCTGCACCTGCCCATCAGCTTGTTGGTGATTTTCGGGCTGTACGCCCTCTCGGCGCCCTCGGTGTGGATGTACCGCAAGCTGCGCCGGCGAAACAGGCCGAGTGTGCCTACGCATGAGTAGCGCGCTGCGCCGCGAATATCTCGCCGCCCTGGGCGTTGAAACCTGGGTCTCGCGCACAGCTGCGACGCCGGTCCTCGAGCCGCCCGACATCCCTGCGCGCGCCGCGGGACCGGCGGTGCCGGCCGCGGCCCGCGAATCGTCCTCGGCCCGTGAGACTGACAATGCCCGCGGGGCCGGTCTTGCCCGCGAGACTGATGCCGCCCGCGGGGCCGGTCTTGCCGGCGAGACTGATGCCGCCCGCGAGGCCGGTGTCGATTGGCCTCTGCTGCGGGCGCGGGTGGCTGCCTGTACGCGCTGCGCGCTGTGCGGCACGCGTACCCAAACCGTCTTCGGCGTGGGCAGTCAGACGGCCGAGTGGCTCATCGTCGGCGAGGCGCCCGGCGCCGAGGAAGACCGGCAGGGCGAGCCCTTCGTCGGCCGCGCCGGACAGCTGCTCAATTCCATGCTGCACGCGATCGGTCTGGCGCGCGAACAGGTGTATATCGCCAATGTTTTGAAATGCAGGCCGCCCGGCAATCGCGATCCCGGCCTGAGCGAAGTGGCCGAATGCCTGCCCTATCTGGAGCAGCAGATCGCCCTGCTGAAGCCGAAAATCATGCTGGCAGTGGGGCGCATCGCGGCCCAGAATCTGCTGCGGACCGATGTTACCCTGGGTCGCCTGCGCCAGCAGGTGCACAAGTTCGGCGCCTCCAGGGTACCCTTGGTCGTGACGTATCACCCCGCGTACTTGCTGCGCACGCCGACCGACAAGCGCAAGGCCTGGGAGGATTTGAAGTTCGCCCGAGAGGTAAGCGCGCGTGTCTAGCGTCAAACAAGAAGTCGAATTTGCCGCGGTCGAGATCAGGCCGATGCACGATCTCGATGTGCCGGCGATCGTGGCCATCGAGCGCGCCGCCTATCAATTTCCCTGGAGCGAGGGGATTTTTCGCGACTGCATGCGGGTGGGCTATGTATGCCGGGTGCTCGACGTCGGCGGGGACATGGCCGGCTACGGCATCATGTCCGTCGGCGCGGGCGAGGCGCATATTTTGAACATCTGTATCCGCGACGACTATCGCGGCCGCGGCTTCGCCCGCCGGGTCCTGCTGTACCTTTTGGACCGCGCGCGCGCCTCGGGCATGTACGAGGCGTTTCTCGAAGTCAGACCGTCCAACACGGCGGCGGCGCGCCTGTACTACTCCATGGGCTTCGAGCAGGTAGGCGTGCGGCGCGGGTACTACCAGGCGAGCTTCGGACGCGAGGATGCCGCGGTGCTGCGCCGGGTGCTGCTGCCGCCAGCGAAGTAGGCAAGCTGGACGATGCCACTGTTGCCGCGAGCGTACCCGATGGCATATGCACATTTGCGTGCACAGATTCGAGGGTTCAATTGGTAACCGAAACGGAAATATCCAAAGAAATCAAGCGTCGAAGAACGTTTGCCATCATCTCGCACCCCGATGCGGGCAAGACCACGCTGACGGAGAAGCTGCTGCTGTTCGGCGGCGCCATTCAGATGGCGGGCACGGTGAAAGGCCGCAAGGCGACCCGTCACGCGACATCCGACTGGATGCGCCTGGAGCAGCAGCGCGGCATCTCCGTGACGTCCTCCGTGATGCAGTTTCCCTTCGGCGATTGCATCGTCAATCTGCTCGACACGCCGGGTCACGAGGACTTCTCCGAGGATACCTACCGCACGCTGACCGCGGTGGATTCCGCGTTGATGGTGATCGACTGCGCCAAGGGGGTCGAGGAGCGCACGATCAAACTCATGGAGGTGTGCCGCCTGCGCGACACACCCATCATGACCTTCGTCAACAAATTGGACCGTGATGGCCGCCCGCCGATCGAGCTGCTGGATGAAATCGAAAGCGTCCTTAAAATTCAGTGTGCGCCCATCACCTGGCCGATCGGCATGGGGCGCGACCTGCTCGGCGTGTACCACCTGCTCGAAGACAGGATCTATGTGTACGTTCCGGTGGAGAAGGGCCGCGTCGGCACGCACGAGACCATCGAGGGCATCGGCAGCGATGAGGCGCGGGAATTTCTCGGACCGAGATACGCTGAGTTTCTCGAGGAAGTGGAGCTGGTGCGCGGCGCCAGCCCGCGCTTCGATTTACAGCGCTATCGGGCCGCACAGCAGACGCCGGTGTTCTTCGGCTCGGCCGTCAACAACTTCGGCGTCAGAGAGCTGCTGTCGGCCTTCGTGACCCATGCCCCGGGCCCTCAGCCGCGGCCGACGCTGCAGCGCGAAGTGGCAGCCGATGAGCCTCAGCTCACGGGCTTCGTCTTCAAGATCCAGGCCAACATGGATCCCGGGCACCGCGACCGCATCGCGTTCATGCGTCTGTGCTCGGGGCGCTATGCGCGCGGCATGCGCCTGCATCACGTGCGCCTGCACAAGGACATTCGCATCGCCGATGCGCTGACCTTCCTGGCCGCCGACCGCAGCCAGGCGGAGGAGGCCTATGCGGGCGACATCATCGGTCTTCACAACCACGGCACCATCAACATCGGCGATACCTTCACCGAGGGGGAGGATCTGACCTTCACCGGCGTGCCGAACTTCGCGCCCGAGATGTTCCGCCGCGCCGTTCTCAAGGATCCGCTGCGCATGAAGGCCCTGCAAAAGGGTCTGTCGCAGCTGTGCGAGGAGGGCGCCACGCAGCTGTTCAAGCCGCTGCGCAACAACGACCTGATTCTAGGGGCCATCGGCCAGCTGCAATTCGAAGTCGTCGCCTTCCGCTTGCAGGACGAATACAGCGTGCAGTGCGTGTTCGAGCCGATCAACGTGGCGATGGCGCGATGGGTCAGCCTCGACGACGACAAGCGGCTGCGCGAGTTTCGTGAAAAAGCTTATGACAATCTCGCCATCGATCACGCCGGCGGGCTGGTCTACCTCGCCCCCACTCGTGTCAATCTCGGGCTGACCGAGGAGCGCTGGCCGGAGATCGAGTTCCTCAAGACGCGCGAGAACCTCGCGGCTTGAACGCGCGCACGGCGGCATCGAACCCACCGACGCTGAGGCCCGCGGGAGCGGCGGCGTAGCGCAGATGCGAATACTCGCGGCATAGCGCGGCGACGGCGGGCCCGATATCCGGGCGATGACGCGAGACGCGGGCCGCGTAGTCTTCCGCGCCTTCGTGCGCCAGACGCGGCATGCCCACCGCCGCCAGTTTACCGCACAGGCGGGCGTAGGCTCGAAGCAGCGGCTCTTTGCGCGTGGAATCGACCTCGCGCCGCACCTGCCATGTGAGCCAGGTGAGCACCAGCATCAGCGCCGCCGTGAGCACCATCACGAGCTTCTGGCCGTCCGGCTCGGGAATGTTCAGCCACTCGAGCAGCTTCTGCTGCGAGTCTTGATCGAACAGCAGGATACGCCGGCGCCACAGCTGACGCAGGGCGTCGAGACGCAGCCGGGTGTCGGCGAGCCAGGGCGTACGGCGCTCCCAGCGGCTGGCCAGCGGCTCATCGGCGCTCGCCGCATCGCTCAACCCACGCTCCACGCGCGAGGGCGCGATCGCCGAGGTGGGATCGACCCGCAGCCACCCGCGTCCTTCGATCCACACCTCGTTCCAGGCATGCGCATCGCTCTGGCGCAGAATCCAGTAGTCCGCGAATCGATTGAAAGTTCCCCCCTGGTAACCCGTCACGACGTGCGTGGGTATCCCCGCCGCGCGCATCAGCACGGCGAATGCCGAGGCATAGTGCCCGCAGAAGCCGCGCTTGGTATCGAACAGGAATTCGTCCACCGAATCGCCCGCCAGCCGGGGCGGGGTCAGCGTGTAGTAGAACGGCTGCTGCGCGAACATGTCGAGAACCGCGCGCACGTAATCCACATCGTCCGGGTGGGCGCCGCGCAGCTCTTGCGCCAGCCGCAGGGTGCGGGGATTGCGATTCGGCGGCAGCCGCAGATCGCGCCGGCGCACGATGTTGCCCAACGGTTCGGAGGATTGCACCTGGGTGTAGGAGGTGGCGGCGACGTCGAGCGGGCGCGACACCGGCTCCGGCTGCACCAGGGTGTAATCGCTGGTGAGAGCGCCGCGCGGCAGATCCCAGTGCGAGGGCCAATCGAGCGCGAATATCCAGTTGTGCCGGCTCGGCTCCAGACTGAGCGTGTAGTGGTAGGCCTGTCCCTGCGGCTGCAGCGCAGGGGCGGTGAATGTGACGGGATAGGCGCGCTTCCAGGTATGTCCGTCGAAGTCGTGCATCACCGGGCCGCGCCAATAGCGCTCCTGCGGCGGCGGCGGCGCGCCCGCGAAGCGCACGCGGAAGGCGATCTCGTCCGACAGCGCGAGTTCGCTGATATCGCCGGGACTCATGGTATCGCTCAAGCCCGAGCCGGCACCGCGGTCCTCTTCCGGCATCTGCCACAGCGGTCCGGCGAAGCGCGGGAAGAAGAGCCAGAACACCAGCGCCAGGGGCAATGCCTGGCCGAGGATGCGCCCGGCATAACGCAGGCTGCGCCGCCAGCCCGGGACGGGCAGCGTGGTGGTCAGACGCAGCAAGGTGGCCGTCGTCAGCCAGCACACGCCGATCAGGTAGGCCAGCAGCCAGAAGGATTCACCCTCGAGCAGCGCCGCGAGGCTTACGAAATAAATGATGAAGGTGATGCCGTAGCAGTCGCGCTGGGTATTGGTCTCGAGGAGCTTCAAGCCCCCCATCAGCGCCAGCAGCGCAGTACCTGCGGCCAAGCCGTTGAAGGTGCGGAACTCGAGAAACAGCAGCGCCACCGTGAGGCAGGCGACGGTCAGCACGACGGCGCGAGGAGGGCCGTCGCGGCCGCGGCGGGCGAACAGCAGCCGTATGCCGCCCGACACTGCCGCCGTCACCAGCACCCAGACCGGCACAGAGCTCAAGGAGGGGACCAAGGCCAGCGCCAGACAGACAGAGATCCCCAGCAGCTGTTCGTAGGATACGGTTGCGCGCCTCATGGCGGATCCGCGTCGCCATAGAAGGCCAGGGCGCGCAGGCACGCGAAGCGATGCGCCACGCCGCGGGACGGCGCGATTTCCTTGCCGGGGATCCGCAGGCCAAAGACGCGCTGCGCCGCTTCACTCTCCAGCACCCACAGGCAGAGCTGCGAGAGGCGCGCCTCGGCATCGCGACCCTCGAGTGATGACCATTCGAGCCATTCGGGCTGGGCGGCCAGGCCCGTGTGGCTCTGTACCGCCGCCTCACCGCCGCGCGCCAGCACCTTCCAGGCCATGTGTTTCAGCGGCATGCCGGGCTGGTAGGCGCGCAGGCCCGCAAAGTCCTCATCGCCGCGCGTCTCCGATCGGGAGGCAAACCCCGAGCCCGCGACCGACGGCAGCGTCCGGCTGCCGAGCGGGGCGGGGGCGACATAGGCCGTCAGCGCTCCCTGCACATAGGTCCAGGCATGAAACCAGCCGAAGGGATAGCGAGTCCGCAGCTCGAACTGGGCAATGCGCATCACGCCGCGGCGCGGCGTGGGGACGGCCACCGGCACCGGTTCGCTCGATCGCGCCGCGACACTGCGGATTGCCGCGCCGCTCAGACAGCGAATCTGCACATCGCGCCGATCTACATTCGAATAATTCCTGAGCACGAAATCGAAGCTCGCCTCGCCGCCGGCGAATGCATCCGCCGTCGTGGCCGCATCGACCTCGAGGCCGAGCAAATTGCGGTTGCAGTGGTGCATGGTGACGAGCGCGATACTCGCCATCAGAAAGCCGAACGCCAATCCCAGGTTGCTGTTGTAGTTGAGCCCGCCGATCAGCATCACGACGATGAGCAGCGCCAGCGCGAGACCGAAGCGCGTCGGCAGAATGTAGATGCGCCGCTTGTGGATCCTCAAGGGCAGCGAATCCTGGCCGTGCCGGCGCGCGGCCCAGGCACGTAGTTTCTTGATGGCTGCCTGACGCATCGCCCTGACAGGCTCCTTTAGGGAACGGGTACGGCCTCGAGCAGGCGGGCCGCCAGGGCCGGCCCTAAGTCCCGCTGCCGCATCCGATGTTCCACCACGGCGGCAAACACCGCTTGCACGTGCTCGGGAATCACGGCGTCGCGGCCGCATATCAACGCCCAAGCCCGCGCCGCCCGCAACAGGCCGATGGCCGCGCGCGGCGACAGGCCGGCGTTCAATCCCGGCGCGTGGCGGGTGTGCGCGACGAGCGCCTGGACGTAGTCGAGCAGCGCCGGAGCCACGTGAACATCGAGCACTCGCTGCTGCAGCCGCCGCAGACTCTCCACGGACGCGACCGTGGAGAGCGAGCTCAGCAAGTCGCGCCGATCCAAGCCGCTCAGGAGCTCTCGCTCGGCGGCCGCCGCCGGATACCCGAGATGCACGCGCATCAGGAACCGGTCGAGCTGCGACTCGGGCAGGGGGAAGGTGCCGGCTTGGTCCTGCGGATTCTGCGTGGCGATGACGAAGAACGGCTCGGGCAGCGCCATGGTCTGACCGTCGAGGGTGACTTGATGCTCTTCCATGGCCTCGAGCAGCGCACTCTGGGCTTTGGGCGAGGCGCGATTGATTTCGTCCGCCAGCACCAGCTGCGCAAAGATCGGACCGCGCTGAAATCTGAACTGGCCGGTTTCACGGTCGAAGATCGATACGCCGAGCACGTCCGCGGGCAACAGGTCGCTGGTGAATTGCACGCGCTGGAAAGACAACCCCAAGGATCTGGCGATCGCATGCGCCAGAGTGGTCTTGCCGACTCCTGGAATATCCTCGATCAGCAAGTGGCCGCGCGCCAACAGGCATGCGAGGCAGAGGCGAATCTGCGCGTCCTTGCCCAAGATCACGCGATTGATCTGGTCGAGGACCGCGCCGATCTCGGACTGCGCCGCGTTCATTGATTCTCGAGCCTGGTCACCCTGGCGATCTGGGCCGCCAATTGCGCGATTTCCGTGCGCAAGTCGGCGAGCCGTTGCCGGTCCTTGGCCACGATCTCCGCCGGCGCGTTCTTCGCGAATTCGCTGTTGCCCAATTTGCTCTCCATTTTATGCAGATCGGCATCGGCCCTGGCGTGCTGCTTCGACAGGCGCGCCAGTTCGGCCGCGGGGTCGATCAGTCCGGCCATGGGCACCAGTATCTCCAGGCTACCCACGAAGGCAACGGCAGCAATAGGCGCCGCTTGACCGGGTTCGAGCGTGCGCGGCGCCTCGATGCCGGCCAGGCGCATCAGATAGGCGAGGTTGCGCCCGAGGTACTCCGCGTCGCCTGGGGAGGCGTTTTGCAGCAGCACCTCGAGCCTGCGGCTGGGCGCGATGTCCAACTCACCGCGGATGCGCCGCACGCCTTCGATGAAGGCGATCACCCAGCGCATCTCCTCCTCCGCCAGCGGGTCGGCGGCGATTCCGGCCGCGCTCGGGTAGGCGCATCGCATGATGGTGTCGCCGGAAACCCCCGCGCTTGCCTTGACACGTTGCCAGATCTCCTCGCTGATGAAGGGAGCGAGCGGGTGCATGGCGCGAAGCAGCGTCTCGAGCGTGGCGATGAGCGTGCGCAGGGTGCCGCGCTTCGCAGCCGCAGAGGCGCCGTCCGATTGCAGCACGGCCTTGGATAACTCCAGATACCAATCGCAGAACTCGTGCCAGGTGAAATCGTAGAGCGCATTGGCGACCACGTCGAGGCGGTAATCCTTGAAACCCGTTTCGGCTTTGACCAGCATCGCGGCAAGGCGCGCTTCGATCCAGCGGTCGGCGAGGCTCAACTCGATGGGCGCGTGATCCGCGGGGCCGGCGCGGGGCTCGCGCACCGCCCCCATCGCGCGGTCGAAGTTCGCGTTCTCGACGTTCATCAGCACGTAGCGCGCCGCGTTCCACAGCTTGTTGCAGAAGTTGCGGTACTCCTCCACCCGCGCCATGTCGAAGCGCAGATCGCGGCTTTGCGTGGCAAGCCGCGCAAAGCACAGACGCAGGGCGTCCGTGCCGAATGCCGCGATGCCCTGCGGAAATTGCCGGCGGGTCGCCTTCTCGATGGCGGGCTTCATCTGCGGCTGCATGAGCCCGGCGGTGCGCTTGGCGAGCAACGCCTCGAGCGATATGCCGTCGACGATGTCGAGCGGGTCGATGACGTTGCCCTTCGACTTCGACATCTTCTGGCCGTCGTGATCCAGGATCAGTCCATGGACATAGACGTCGCGAAACGGCACCTGGCCGGTGAACTTCAGCCCCATCATGATCATGCGGGCGACCCAGAAGAAAATGATGTCGAAACCCGTGACCAGCACCGAGGTCGGGTAGTAGGTCCGGTAGTCGTGCCCCTGCTCGGGCCAGCCTTGGGTGGAGAACGGCCACAACGCTGAGGAGAACCAGGTATCGAGCACATCCTCGTCCTGGCGCAGCGCCACGGAAGGGGCGATGCCGTGGGCGGCGCGCGCCTCGGCCTCGCTGCGCGCCACGTACCAGCGGCCCTGCGGGTCGTACCAGGCCGGGATGCGATGTCCCCACCACAGCTGGCGGCTGATGCACCAATCCTTGATCTTGTGCATCCATTCGAAATAGACGGCGGACCAGTGATCGGGCACGAAGCGGATACGACCTTCCTCGACTGCGCGGATGGCCGGCTCCGCCAGCGGCTTGATGTCGACGAACCATTGGTCCGTGAGCAGGGGCTCGAGGACGGCATTGCTGCGGTCGCCGCGGGGCACCTTGAGCTTGTGCGGCTCGATGCGCTCGATGAGCCCGAGCGTCGTCAGGTCGGCCAAGACCCGGGCGCGCGCTTCGACCCGGTCGAGGCCGCGGTACGGGGCGGGCACCTCGTCGTTGAGCGAGGCGTCCGGGTTCATGATGTTGATCAGCGGCAGGCCATGGCGCAGCCCTACTTCGTAGTCGTTGAAATCATGGGCCGGCGTGATCTTGACGCAGCCGCTGCCGAACTGCGGGTCGACGTAAGGATCGCCGATGACGGGAATTTCGCGCGGCGTGAGCGGCAGGCTCACGCGCCGGCCGATCAAGTGCCGATAGCGCTCGTCCTCGGGATGCACGGCGACGGCCGCGTCTCCCAGCAGGGTTTCCGGCCTCGTGGTCGCGACCACGAGGAAGCCGCCGCCGTCGACGAGCGGATAGCGCAAGTGCCACAGGCTGCCCGCTTCCTCTTCGGCGATGACTTCCAAGTCGGATAGCGCCGTCTTGAGCACCGGGTCCCAGTTCACCAGGCGCTTGCCGCGATAGATCGATCCTTCCTGGTAGAGGCGGACGAAGACCTCCGTCACCGCCCGCGACAGGCCGGCATCCATCGTGAACCGGTCGCGCCGCCAATCGACCGATGCGCCGAGACGCCGCATCTGGTTGGCGATCTGGCCACCCGACTGCTCCTTCCATTGCCAGACGCGCTCGACGAAGGCGTCCCGCCCGAGCGCGGCGCGGCTCGTGCCCGCGGCAAGCAGCTGTCTTTCGACCACCATTTGCGTCGCGATGCCGGCGTGGTCCGTACCGGGCTGCCACAGGGTATCGAATCCCTGCATGCGCCGGTGGCGGATGAGGGCATCCATGATGGTGTCTTGAAAGGCATGACCCATGTGCAGGGTGCCGGTCACATTGGGAGGGGGAATGACGATCGAATAGGCGGGCCCGCGGCCGCTCGGGGCGAAATATCCCGCAGCTTCCCACACCGGGTAAATCCGCGACTCGATGTCGGCGGGCGAGAAGGCTTTGTCCAGCGGCCCGGGCGTCGTCAAATCTGCGCGCTCTCGTCCAACTGATGCGTCTCGAGCGCGACCTTGAAGTCGCGGTAGGTCTTGAAGCGCTCGCGGCCGAGGCGGCGCCGCTCCTCGTCGGCGTCGATGATCTCGGCGATCCGCGGATAGCGCTCCCACTGATCGGGCAGGCGAGCCGCCAGATTCACCAGCAAGTCGGCGGCGCAGTGCGCGGCGGTGGAGACGGTGAGGTGAACCCTCGCCGCGGGATCCATCGACTGTTCGTCCGGACAGACCTTGTGCGGGATGAAGGAGCGCTCGTTGAACGTCCACAGCAAGTCATCCAGGGTCTGCGCATCGGCCAGCGTGTCGTTGACGATGACGATGCGCAAATCCTTGAGATAGGCTTTTTCGGTCAGGCGGCAGGCAAAGGACCAGCGCTGCTTGGCCGCGGCGCTCTTCAGTACATAGAAATCAACGCGCTCGGTCATGCCGCGCGAACGCGATGGATCAGAAAATCGACCAGCAGGGGAACGGGCCGGCCGGTGCTGCCCTTCTGAGCCCCGCCCAGCCAGGCCGTGCCGGCGACGTCAAGGTGCGCCCATTGCAGATCCTTGGCGAATTTTGACAGGAACGAGCCCGCGGTGCAGGCGCCGCCCTCGCGGCCGCCGACATTGGCGATGTCGGCGAAATTGCTCTTCAGCTGTTCGACGTACTCCTCGCCGATCGGCAGGCGCCAGGCGCGGTCGTCGACGCGCAGGCCGGCGGATTCCAATTCGTCCGCCAGGGCATCGTCATTGCTCATCAAGCCGCTGAAGTGGTTGCCGAGCGCCACGATGCAGGCCCCGGTCAAGGTCGCCACATCGACCACCGCCGCCGGCTTGAAGCGGCGGCTGTAGGTGATGGCATCACAGAGAATCAGCCGTCCCTCGGCGTCGGTGTTGAGAATCTCCACGGTTTGGCCGGACATGGTGGTCACGATGTCGGAGGGCTTGACGGCCCCGCCGCTCGGCATGTTCTCGCACGTTGCGACCACCACCACGAGGTTGAGGGGCAATTTCAGCTCGGCGGCGGCGCGCAAGGCGCCCAACACGGTGGCCGCGCCGCTCATGTCGAATTTCATTTCATCCATGCCGGGCGGATCTTTCAGGGAGATTCCTCCCGAATCGAAGGTAATGCCCTTGCCGATCAGGCAGACCGGCGCGGCGTTCTTCTTGGCGCCGTGATACTCGCAAACGATCAGCCGGGGCGGCTGCTCGGAGCCTTGCGTCACGGCGAGGAACGCACCCATCTTGAGCGCACGGATGCCTTTCTCGTCGAGCACCGTGGTCTTGATGGAGGGAAAGTCGCCGGCCAGAGCCTGCGCGCGAGCGGCGAGGTACCTCGGTGTGCACACATTGGGCGGCAGATTGGCCAGATCCCGCGACAGCGCGAGCCCGCTGCCCACCGCCGCGCCGATGCGCAGACCTTCGGCGGCCGCCTTCGAGGCGCGCGCATCGCTCACCGCCACGCTGACGCTCGACAAGCGCGGCGCTTTCGGCTTGGCGGCCGTTTTCAGGTCCGGGATCTTGTACAGCTGGGCGCAGAAGACTTCCGCGATGGCACGGGCGCGGTATTGCACGTCGAGATCCGCGACTTTCTCCAGCGCAAGGTACACGACCGTGTCGACGGTCCCCGTCTTGGCGAGAGTCTGAACGGTGGACACCAGGGCCTTGCGGTATTGCTTGCGGCCGAATGCCGAGCGAGTTCCCAGACCGATCAGAAGCACGCGCGCCGACGCCGCTCCGGCCGGTTTGGGCAGGAGCAGAATATCGCCGAGCTTTCCGGAGAAATCGCCGTCCTTGTGCAGTTTTCCGATCAGGCCGCCCAATTGTGCATCGATCTGGCGGGCGGCGATGCCCAGATCGCCGTCCTCGTAAATGCCCACCACGGCGCATCCCGCCTCTTGCCGAGCTTTCGCATCGATAATAGCCTTGAATTCCATGTCCCAAACTCCGTTCTAGTCAGTTCGTTGCCTTCCGGGATGAAGTAATTAGTTTACTAGATTATTACGAAGGCTCTAAGCTCACGAGATGAAATGGACAGTGCAACGCTATGTGCTGCGCGAAGTGGTGCAGACATGGCTCGCCGTGACCGGGGTCTTGGTGGCGATCCTGGTGTCGAACCAGTTGTCCCGCGTGCTGGGTCAGGCCGCGGACAACCAGTACGGCCGGCGCGCGGTCTTCGATCTGATCGCTCTCGGTGCGATCATGAATTTGTCGGTCATCGTGCCGGTCGGGCTGTTGCTGGCCGTGGTATTGACGCTGGGCCGCTTGTACCACGACAGCGAGATGGCCGCGCTGCAGGCGTGCGGCTTCGGGCCCACGCGGCTGCTGGCGCCCTTGTTCTGTTTCGCGGCCGTGATCGCGCTGGGGTTGGCCTGGTTGGTATTCGTCCAGGTGCCGCAGGCCGACGGCGAGGCGCAGCTGCTGCGCCAATCGGCGCTCAAGGAGGCGCAATTCGGTCAGCTCGACGCCGGTCGATTCCGCTCCTTCAGCGGCGGTGACGCGGTATTCTACGCCGAGCGGGTCGATGCCGCGGGCGTATTGCACAACGTATTCGTGCAGCGTGAGTCGGCGGGCCGGATCGAACTGGCACTGGCCGACACGGCCACCTATTCCAAGGCATCGGCCGACGGCGTCCACTTGGTGACGCTGTTCAACGGGCGGCGCTACGAGGGCGTGCCGGGGCGCAACGACTTTCGCGTGATCGAGTTCCGCGAGCATGGCATTCCCATCTCCACTCCCACCGATGCCGTTGGAACCAAGGACCCGGACACCAAGCCCACCGGCGAGCTGCTGGGCTCGAGCGCGCCGTCGGACATTGCACAACTGCAATTCAGGGCATCTACGCCGATCATGGCGCTGGTGCTGACGCTGGTGGCCGTGCCCTTGAGCCGCCTGCGTCCGCGCCAGGGGCGCTACGCCAGAGTGGGTTTCGCCATCGTCGTGTATTTCGTGTATTCGAATCTGTTGTCCGCCGCCAAGGTGTGGCTGGAGAAGGGAGATCTGGCGCCCGCGGTCGGGGTCTGGTGGGTGCATCTGGCGGCGCTGACGCTGGGCCTGTACTTGGTCGCGCGCGAGGCGCGCAACGCGTGAACATTCTCGATCGCTACCTGTATTGGACCGTGCTCGTGTACACGGCCATGGCAATGGCGGTGCTCTTGACCCTGGGCGCGCTGTTTCTGTTCATCAGCCAGCAAAGCGAGATCGGTGTCGGCAGCTACAGCGCCGGGGACGCCTTTCTATACACCATGCTCAATCTGCCGCAGCAGGCGTTCGAACTGCTGCCGATCGGCGCGCTGATCGGCGCGCTGATGGGGCTCGGCAACCTGGCGGCGGGCAGTGAGCTTGTGGTTACGCGCGCCTCGGGAGTGTCCGTCTGGCGGATCGCCTGGCCGGTGGGAGTCGCGGGATTGACGCTCTCCCTGATCATGTACGGCATCGGCGAATATGCCGCACCGCCGATGGCGCAGTTCGCGAAGCGCGAAAAGACCACGAATAAATTGGCGGACGTGAGCTTTGCGGGCTCGAGCAGCGCCTGGGTGAAGGACGGGAACCTCATTCTGCGGGTGCAAACCGGAGAGGTCGACCGGGCATTCGGCGGCGTGTCGCTGTTCCAGCTCGACGGCCCCACACGCCTGCGCTCTATCCAGCGTGCGGAGCGGATTTCGGTGGCCGATCCCGGCCGCTGGAGCCTGCACAATGTCGCGACCACGCGTTTCGCCGAGGATCACATCGAAAGCGAGCAGCAAAGCGGGATCATGATGCAGTCCACCGTGAATCCGGAATTTCTGGGGTTGGCCGCCACCGATCCGCAGTTGCTGACTCTGCGCGGACTTGCCTCCTACATCGATCATCTGCGCCGCAACAGCCTCGAGACCGCACCCTACGAAATCGGCTACTGGTCGCGTATCGCACGACTGTTCGCCGTCATCGTGGTGTCGCTGCTGGCGCTGCCCTTCGTGTTCGGGCCGCTGCGCACCACGGGCGCCGGCACCCGCACGGTGATCGGCGTGATGCTCGGCGTCGTGTTCTTTCTGATCACGCGCACCATCGAGAATGGCGGCCAGCTGTTCGGCCTGAATCCGGTGCTGGTGGGGTGGCTGCCGACGGCGGCGGTGGGGTTGTGCACGATGGTCGCGATTTCTCGAACGCGCTAGACGCGGGGATGCACACAGGCGGTACGCTGTTCGCACTGGGCCGCCAAATATCACCGCGCACATGATGCGGTGACGAGATACCTTGTCGCTCGTGTGGCGCGATTCGCAGCTGTGGGCCGCAATCAAGTCAACTCGCGGTCCGTAACTTTTGCGCAGTGATGTTGACGGGTACGAGCAATCGTCCGGCGAGGGAAGCCGCTGCGCGACAACTGCACCCCCGTTGTCGCGCAGCGGCTTCCCTCGCGGGGCGATTCTACCCGAGCTTCAACATCTCTGTGCCGAGAGATCAATGCTCGAGATGGATGACTCGCGTTTTCGATAACCGGTCGTGCAGCGCCAAATGCTCTGGGTCTACGTACAGCCACAGCACGCCGAGCGCCGCCGGGGCCCAGGCGAGCGCGGCGAGGGCGCAGCGCAGGGCGGCGGCCTTCAGGCCCAGGGGCCTGCCCGACTCGGTCACGGCGCGCAGGTGCCAGGCGCGCATCCCCAGGGTCTGGCCGCTGCGAATCCAATTGAGGACGTAGTAGCCGGCGATGACGCCGATCAGGCCTGCGCGGTACACGTAGATCCACGCGCCGGCCGTGGCGGGCTCGATGGCCCTGCTGTGGTTCAGGAACACGGCGCCCGAGGTGAATATCACGAGAAGCGCCGCCAGCAGCACGCTGTCGTACACAAGTGCCGCCAGGCGTCGACCGAATCCGGCGCTCGTGGCAGGCGCATCATTAGTCAGACGGGCTCCTGGTCATGATTGCGGCACAGGCACCGGCTTCTTGGCCGGCAGGTTTGCCGGTGAGGCCGCCGGTTTCGAGGCCGGGGCGGGCTTGTTCGCGCCGGGCGGAGGCGGCTTCGGTACGAGCAATTGTTCCAGCGGTCGGAATATGGAATCGAAGCGGTAGCCGGCAATCTCGAAGGCGCGTCCCGCGGCCTGTGCATTGAGCGCCGTGTCCTTGCTCGCAGTCACCGAGATCCAGTGCTTCTCGCCGCTCGCCACGCCTGTGATCGTGATCGCGTTCCCGTCGGACAGGGTGAGCACCGCGACCGTCGCCTTGCTGAAATCGATGTCGCCGAGCGGTGCCACGTCATCGGCGCTCAGGCCGCCGAAGGCGGTGGGCGAGGGCGCGAGGGTGGAGGAATCGGCCGCTTTTCGCCCGGCCGGCACGCCGTCGAGCACGAACTGGTCGCTTGACGCCGGAACCGTGGAGTTCGCCGCGGCGGCCGCGCTGGCGGTGCGCGCGGCGGCAGCAGGCGTGGCGGGCGCGGCGGGCGTGGCCGGTGCTGCGGGCGTGGCCGGTGCTGCGGGTGTGGCGGCGGCGCGGTGCACGGTATAGGCGGGGCCGCCCGCCGGCTTGACCTCGATGCTCCGGATGCTGGCGGCCGCGATGTCGAGCAGCCGCGGGTCGATCCAAAAGTGCGGTTCGCTTTCGAAGGAGATGGCGGGTTCGACGCTGTAGCTCACGTTCTCGCCGGCGCGCCGCACGAAGTTGCCTTCGCCGGCCGGTTTGCCGACGATCACGGCGTGTTTCCCGTCCCGCGCGACGAAGCTGATTTCCGCGCCGGAGGCGCCGGGCGAGGACGGATCCTCGACGCCGATGACCGGGAAATTCGCGGGATTGGAGGTCTTCTGCTCGATGATCTTGGCGTCGCTCAAGGCCAGCAGCAGCTTGCGCAGCTTCGGGACGTCCGCCGGATAATCGCCGCGTTCGGCCACGGTCCATCGGCCGTTCTGCATGTGCAGAGTGACCGTGGGAGTCGCACTGTGGCGGCGCACGCTCACCGCGGTGACCGTATTCAACTCGCCCGCCAGGGAGGGCAACAGCGCCGCGCCCTGCGAGTCGCGCTGCAAATTGCGCTGCGCACTCAGATACAGCGCGCCGCAGATCGCCAGCACCGCGGCGATGGCGAGCGTCATGAATCGGCGGCGGCTCATGCGGCGCCCGGCGCGGCCGCTCTGCGCCGCCGGCGCAGCGACAGAATGAGGATGCCCGCCACGGCCACGGCCAGCGGTGCGATGCCGATGTTGATCACTTTGAGCCAGGAATCCAGTCGATTGATGTCCACGTCCAGCCCGCGCTGAGTCTCGCGCAGCTCCTTGCGCACCCGAGCCTTCTCGGCGACGAAGCGCTTGAGCTCCGCCTCTTGTTCCGGCGACAGCATGAGCGAGGACTGATCGTTGCGCTTGCTCTGCAGCTCGGTGAGCTTGGTCTCGGTTTGCTGCAGCTCCGCCTGCAGCTCCAATGCCTTGCCGCGCAAACGGTCATCCGCCTGGCGCCGCAGCGCTTCCACGCGCTCGAAGGGGCGAGAGAAGGTCGCGCGTCCGCGAACGCTGATCAGCGCGCTGCTGCCGCTCAGATTGTCGAGAATGTTGGCGACCAGGTCGCCGTTGTTGGCAAACGCCTGCGCGACGCGCTGTCCGAATACCTCGCGCGTCTGCACCCACATGTAGTCCATCAGCAAATCCGTGTCGGCGATGATGACAATATTGGCGGGAGACGCAGACTTTCCCAGATGCGCGGCCGGCGGCCCGGCGGCGGCCTTCTGGTCCGCGGGCGGTCCCTGCGGATACGCGGATTGCACCGGACCGGTGATGCGCGCGGCGAGAGTGTAGCGAGTGCCCGTGGGCTTGAATCCGTCGCGCAGAGTCGACGGGTCGGTGAGCGCGTTGAACCGCTGCGCGGGGATGGGCGCCGCGTTCTCCGAGCTCAACAGCAGAGGCTCGAACTTGGTCGTCGCGCCGGGGCGCGGGGCGAGCGAACCGGCGGTCGCGAGGTTGATCTTGTCGAGCGAGGCCGATACCACGTCCTTTTGCGACATGTCGTCATGCGCGAGCCCGAGGATGCCGATGTGGCGTATGGGCGGCGATTGCATGCTGGTGCGCACTTCGAGTCCGAGATCCAGGTCGCCGATCACCTTGGTGGCGTCATAGTCGACGCCCCAGGCCGCGAGCAGCGGCTGCAGATCCGAGGAATGATCGGCCATGGCGCCGGCGAGCGGATTGGAAGGATCCTGGCCGCCCGTGTCCGCGCCGGCATTCGGATCGACGAACAACAGGACCCTGCCGCCGCGCATGACGAACTGATCGATGGCATACAGAGTCTTCGGCGCGAGCCCCTTCGGATGGACCAGCATCAGCACATCGACGTCCTTGTCGATGCGGTCGAGGTCGGCGGCGAGGGTGCGCACCGTGAACAGCTCCTGCAGTTGGGTGAGAATCGGCCAGGGCTCGCCCATTTGCCCGGTCATGGGATTGAACTGTCCCTGCATTCCCAACGAGCTCATGAGTCCGATCACCGGTTTCTTCGGCGTGCCCAGCTCATTGATGAGCTTCGCGACGTCGTACTCCAGAAATTCCTCCCGATCGGCTTGAAAGCTCGGTATCGAGGAGCGGCCGTCGGTGGAGTTGGTGCCGGTCAAGCCAAAATAGAGCGCGTCGCCCGCGCCCGCCTGCAGCGGCTGGAGCCCGAATTCGGCGGCCCGGTCCTCCTCGTCCGAGAACGGCTGCGGATCGACGATGCGCAAGTGAATCTTGCCGCCGGCGCGCGCCGCCAGCTCCTCGAGAAACTCGCGCACTCGGGTGGCATAGGGCATGAGGAGCGGCGCCTGCTTCGCGGCGGCTTCGCGCGAGAAATAGAAGTACAGGTTGACGGGCTCCTTGAGCTCGGCGAGCACCTGCTGGGTGCCCGGACTCAAGGTGTAGAGCCGGTTCTGCGTGAGGTCGATGCGCATGCCGCGAAGACCGACGTTCGACAGCATGACCACGCCCAGGAACAGCACGGCGAGCGCGATCAAGCCCCCGGCCCCAAAACCCGTTCTGCGCCAGCGATTACCGTTCACTTATTCCGCCTTTTTCATGTCGAGTACCAGGGCCGTGGCGGCCAGCCAAAAGCCGATCAAAGCGGCGAAATACACCAGATCGCGTAAATCGATGACGCCCTTGGAGATCGCTTCGAAGTGAGTGAAGAAGCTCAAGCTCGCGATCGCGTCGACGATGGACTGGGGCAGCACGCCGCGCACGAAGTCGAGCACCAGAGGAAATCCCGCCAGCAGGAACAGGAATCCGATCAGCGCCGCGGTGATGAAGGCCACCACTTGATTTCGGGTGGCCGCCGACAGGCACATGCCGATGGACAGAAACCCGCCGGCCATCAGCAGGCTGCCGACGTAGGCCGCGACGATGGCGCCGTTGTCCGGGGAGCCCAGGTAGTTGACGGTGATCCAGATCGGAAAGGTGAGCATCAAGGCGATGCCGGCGAACGCCCATGCGGCCAGGAACTTGCCGAGCACCGCCTGCCACAGGGTGAGAGGCAGGGTCATGAGAAGCTCGATGCTGCCGCTATTGCGCTCCTCGGCCCACAGGCGCATCGAGATGGCCGGGATCAGCACCAGGTACAGCCACGGATGCCAGCGAAAAAAGGACTGCAGGTCGGCTTGACCGCGCTCGAAGAAGCCGCCCACCTGGAAGGTGAACACGGCGGCCAGAACCAGGAAGATCACGATGAACACATAGGCCAGGGGAGTCGCGAAATAGCTGCGCAGCTCGCGCCGGAACACCACGAGAACCTTGCTCATGCGGCCTCTCCCGGCGCGGCATCGGACAGCACGATGCCCGACGGCTGAGTCAACGAGCGAAACACCTCATCGAGCCGCCCCGCCTCCAGATGCAGCTCGGGCACATCCCAATTGTTCTTGACGATGATCGCGCTCACCGCGGAGAGGGCGCTGGCGCCGCGCCTGGGTATCGCGGTCAGTCTCTGGTCGCGCGCGACGTACTCCACTGCGGCGACCTCCGGGAGCAGGGCGATTTCGCGCCGCGCCGCCTCGAGCTGCGCGGCGGATTCGAAGCGCAGGCTGACGGCATGGTGATATCGGGAACGGGCTTCGAGCGCGGACGGAGTCTCGTCGGCCACGATGCGCCCGTTGGCGATGATGATGGCCCGCGTGCACACCTCGTGCACCTCCTCCAGGATGTGAGTGGACACGATGACCAGCTTGTCCTTGCCGAGGTCATTGATCAGCCGCCGTACCTCGTGCTTCTGATTGGGATCGAGCCCGTCGGTGGGCTCGTCCAGGATCAGAACCTGCGGGTCGTGAATCAAGGCCTGCGCCAGGCCGACGCGGCGGCGAAACCCCTTGGAGAGCGTCTCGATCACCTGCTGGATCACGGGCGCCAATCCCAAACGCTCGATCACCACCGCGCGGCGCACGCGCCGCCGCTCGCCCGTGAGCCCGCGCACATCGGCGACGAAATCCAGGAACTCGGCCACCGTCATCTCGCCGTAGCTCGGAGCACCCTCCGGCAGATACCCCATGCAGGACTTCGCCGCGACGGGAGCCTGCTCGATGTCGTGTCCGCAGACCGAGACTCGTCCGGCGGACGGGGCGATGAAGCCGGCGATCATGCGCATGGTCGTGGATTTGCCCGCGCCGTTGGCGCCCAAAAATCCGAGCACCTCGCCCGGTGCCACGGTGAAGGTCAGATCATCGACGGCCAGTTTGTCGCCATAGCGTTTCGATAAATTTTTCGTCGTAATCATGGGCGCCTTTGAGCGTTCGTCGATGAGGAGGTTCCAATTTTTTTGCTCGAATTTTTTGCTCGATATGCCGCGGAGGCGCCGAGCTCGCCGCAGAAGGCTTAAGGTGCTACATGCCCCGCGCCTTCGCATCGATGGCCGCTTTGTTTTCTTGGAGTATACGCCTTACTTCGGGCAGCGAGGGCCGGCCTGCCATGCGTGCGATGAGCTCGGGCAATTCGTACCACTTACGTCCCCATTGCACCAGGCGGTTCGCATCGGCGACGACCTGCTCGCTGGCCGCGTCCGAGACGCCGCCGGACTCGGCCGGCGGGGAGGTCATTTTGGGAGCGGGCTTGGCGGCCGGTTTCGGCGTCGGCGGCGTCTTCGCCGGCGCTCCGAGCCGCGGGGGTTGCTTCGCGGGCCTTGCCGCCGGCTTGATGGCGGCCTCGGACTTGCGCTCGGTGCGCGCCACCTGCTCGGTGCCGGCGGGAGGCGCCGTGCGCTTGGTGGCGAGGAGTTTGGGCATTTCCCGAGTGCCCGTGGCCGCATCGGCCGGGGCGCGCGCGGCGCCGTCCGGCGGCTCCAGCGTCAAGGGACGCTCGTTCGCGACGTCGGCCAGGGGAATGAAGCGCTGGATGTGCTCGGCTCCGACGAGGTTGGCAAGAGAGGCCATCAGTTCCAGCGATTCGGAAAATTTCGCGTCGCCCATTTTCACCCGCTCTTCCACCTGGCCGCGCAGCGCGATGGCTTTTTGCATCGCTACGTCGATGATCCAGCGGTTCGGCCGCAGGTGTTCAATCCAGGGCTGAATCTTCCAATAGCTGCCCTCATCGAGCTCGGAGTACTTGGCGTGCAGCTCGAGGCTCTTGAGCCATTTTTCCAATAGGTCCAGCAGTCGTTGGTCGGCGGGTGTTGCCATGTCTTTGCAGCTCCAGGCTGCACCCTAAACGAACGGCCGCCCGATGGCTAGAGCCTGTACCAACGGTACATCGCGACCCCGGCGCGCTAGACTGCCTGGCATGTGTGGAATAGCCGGCATCATCGGTCCGCGAGCCAGTGTCGAAATCGCGAGCAGCATGGCGCAGCGTCTGCGCCACCGCGGCCCGGACGGCGAGGGGGCGTGGGGCGAACCGGGAGCCGCTCTGGCGCACCGACGCCTGGCCATCCTGGATCTGTCCGAGTGCGGGCACCAGCCGATGCTGTTCGACTCACAGGTGCTGAGCTACAACGGAGAGATCTACAACCACGAGCGCTTGCGCGCCGCGCTGCCGGGACCCTGGCGGTCCACCGGGGACACCGAGGTGCTGTTGCATCTTCTGGCCCGTCACGGCGGCGCCTGTCTCGAGCGCCTGGTCGGGATGTTCGCGTTTGCCGCCTGGGACACGCGGCAGAAGCGCCTGTTGCTCGCCCGCGACCGCCTCGGAATCAAGCCTCTGTACTATCAATTGCTGCCCGACGGGATTGCATTCGCCTCGGAGCTCAAGGCCCTCTTGGTTCTCGGCCGTCCGGAAATCGATTCGAGCGCGGTGCGCGATTATCTCTTTCATGGCTATATTCCCGCGCCGAAGACGATCTATCGCGGCATCGCGAAGTTGCCTGCAGGGCATGCGCTGACCTGGGAAGCGGGCCGCGTCAGCATCGAGCGCTACTGGAATCCCTCGACCGCGATCACGGCGCGCACTGCCGGCGACACGGTGCATGAGCTCGACGCGCTGCTGCGCGATGTCGTGCCCGCGCACACCTTGTCGGATGTCCCCGTCGGAGTCTTCTTGAGCGGCGGCATCGATTCGGCGCTCACCGCCTACTACCTGGACACGCCGCGGACCTACACCCTGGGGTTCGATTTAGGGAAGCGCTCCGAAGCGGCCGCGGCACGCCGCGCGGCCGAGCACTTGAACACCGAACACCTGGAGATGACGGCGCCGCTGACGGACTTCGAGCAGGCTCTCGAGCGCATCCCTAAGCTCTTCGATGAGCCCTTCGGCGACAGCGCCGCGTGGTCGAATTATCTGATCGCGCAATTTGCGCACCGCGAGGTGACGGTTGCGCTGAGCGGGGAGGGCGGCGATGAGATTTTTTGCGGCTATCCGCGCTACTGGTCGAGCGTCGGCTCGCGCTCCTCGGTTCTCAACAGAGCTCTCGCCCGCTACCTGCCTCCGCTGTCGCGCTTCGGCTCCTCGATGCAGCGGCATGCCTACGTGGGCCTGCCCGCCTATGCCGCGGCGCTGGGCGGCATGACCGCGCGGCAGATCGACTCGCTCCTGGGGGAGCGCTGGCAGGACCCGCAGTACGACTATCTGTGGTTCTACCGGCAATATTGGCGCGAGGACTTGAGTCCGCTCGCGCAATTGCGCTGGCTGGATTTGAACACCAATCTTGCCGAGGGTTTGTTGACGAAGGTCGATCGAACCAGCATGGCGCATTCGCTCGAAGTGCGGCCGCCGCTGCTCGATCATCGCTTGGTGGAGTTCATGCTGAGCGTGGATCCGGCCGTATTGGTCGACCGGCGGCGCCGGCGCGGCAAACTGCTGGTCCGCGCGCTCATGGAACCGCGGCTGCCCGCGGGGCATCTGGATCAGCCTAAATCCGGGTTCGGCCTGCCGGTGCACCGCTGGCTGCGCCGCCATCCACGGGCGCTGAACGGCGCGGTACGGCGGCTGATGGATCGCGGCGTGCTGCGGCGTGCGGTGGGGACTGAATTTCGCCGCGCCTGGTACCTCCTGGTGTTGGATCGATGGTTCACCGCCTTTGGCTGACGCCGTGATCGACCCCGCGACAAACACCCCGACCGCCGCCGGCGCAGCCCGCCCGGCGCCGCGAATTCTCTTCGTGCCGGTCTCGGGGATTTTCGGCATGGGCGAATATGCGCGAGCGCTGGCGATTGCGGGCGCCGCGAGCCGGCGCTGGCCGGGCGCGGCCATCCACTTCATGCTGAGCAGCGCCGCTCCGTACACCGCCGATGCGCCGTTTCCCGCGACCCTGCTGGCCTCATCGCCGACCTTTCATTCCGCGGCCGTCATCGGATTGCTCGAGTCGTGGCGGCCGGACGTCGTGATCTTCGACAACGCGGGGCGCACGGCGCAGCTGCGCGCGGCGCGCCGGTCCGGCGCGCGCGTGATCTATATCAGCGCGCGCCGCCGCCAGAGACACAAGGCGTTTCGCTGGAGCTGGATGCAGCTGCTCGACGAGCACTGGATCGCCTACCCGCAATTCATCGCCGGCGCATTGAGCTTCCTCGAGAGGCTCAAGCTGCGGATGGCCGGCCGGCCCACCGTGCGGTATCTCGACGTCATTTTGCCGCGCCCGGATCCGGTGCGGTGCGGCGCCATCCTGTCGCGCGCCGGCTGCGGCGCCGGAACCTTTGCGCTGGTGGTGCCGGGAGGCGGCAGCGGCCATCCGGGGGCGGATCGGGCGGCGACGCAGTTCATGAGGGCGGCGCGTGCGCTCGCCGCCCGCGGCACGGCGACGGTGTACGTGGGCCCGGTCGCGGGCGAGGGCGAGGGCG
>Ga0181537_10000747_pt1 | contig 30333 bp, 27 predicted proteins | sample PEATcosm2014_Bin_39_FD_119765 | JGI IMG/M metagenome (GOLD analysis project Ga0181537, IMG submission 119765) | Peatland microbial communities from MTU Mesocosm Facility, Houghton, MI, USA - PEATcosm2014_Bin23_10_metaG | ecosystem: Environmental > Terrestrial > Soil > Wetlands > Peat | place... | reverse complement strand
TTCGCGCCGTTCCGCGACGCGATCGGCTCGGCCAGTTCGCTCGGCACCGCCGACAAGCGCACCTACCAGATGGACCCGGCCAACGGCGACGAGGCGTTGCGCGAGATCGCGCTCGATATCGCCGAGGGCGCCGACATGGTCATGGTCAAGCCCGGCCTACCGTATCTCGATGTCGTGCGGCGGGTGAAGGATGCGTTTCGCGTGCCGACCTTCGCCTACCAGGTCAGCGGCGAGTATTCGATGATCCAGGCCGCCGCCGAGAAAGGCTGGCTCGACGGCGAGCGCGCGATGATGGAAAGCCTCCTCTGCTTCAAGCGCGCCGGGGCGGATGGAGTGCTGACCTATTTCGCGGTCGAGGCCGCAAAGCGGCTGAAGGCGGGATGACGGCGGGGCGATAGGCGCCCCGATCCCAATGCCGCAGACCGGCGGCATACGCGAAGCGACCCAATCAGGCCGACCGCCCGACGCGTGCCTGCCACAGCGCTAGGCCAGGGGTGATCGCCAGTTCCATGACCAGCGCAAACAGCATCGGCGTGCCGGCATAGCCGTGCAGCACGAGCGATAGCAGCCGGCCGAGCCCACCGACCATGACGATCGCGGCGAGCACCCGGAAGCGCGCGGTATGGGTCTCGATTCGCGGGATCGTTGTGACGAAGGCGAGCCCGATCCCGAGCAACAGCCCCGATAAATAGCGAAAATGGCTGTCGGCCGCGTGTGGCGCATCGGCGACATCGACCATCGCCGGACCAAAGAACACGCCGGCTCCACCCGCAGAGATCGGAACCAGCGCTGCGATCGCGACGGCGATCTGCAGCGCTTGCCGCTCGCCCATGCGCGCTAGCTTGGATCGGGCCAGCGCGAATCCTGCGCCAGGTAGTCGGCGGAGCGGATCGCCGTCGCCAGCTCCGCCGGGCTCGCCATCGGCGGCTTGGCGCCGCCTTTAAGACCGGCGAGCGCCGCGCGCACCGCATGTACGGTCGCGGCGAGGATGTCCTGCGGGTAGACGACGACGCGGATGCCGATCCGTTCCAGCTCGGCATCGCCGGGCATGAAGTGTTTGCCGGCCGGCGAGGTCACAGCGAGGGCCGGCTTCCCCTTGCACGCCGCGATGCCGGCGCGCATCTCCGTCTCCGATTGCGGCGAGTCGAGAAACAGGATGTCGGCGCCCTCGGCGACAAAACCCTCGATCCGCGCCAGCGCTTCGTCAAACCCGCGCGAGGTCCGCGCATCGGTGCGGGCCAGCAGCATGATCCCCTCGTCGCGACACGCCTCGACCGCCGCGCGGCAGCGCAGGAGCGCGGCATCGCGCTCGACGACCAGCTTCGCGCCGCCATGACCGAGCGGCCGCGGCCAGATCTTGTCCTCGATCAGCACCGCCGCCGCCCCGCGACGCGCATAGGCGCGGATCGTCTTTTGCACCGCGAGCGCGTTGCCATGGCCGGTATCGCCGTCGGCCAGCCACAAGACACCCGGCGCCGCGGCGATGCAGGTTTCGACGGCGTCGGCCATCTCGGCGAACGTCACCAGATCCTGGTCGGGCATCGCGAGGCGCATCGCCGAGATGCTGGAGCCGGAGACAAACGCCGTCGCAAAACCGGCTTCCTCGATCAGACGAGCGCCCATCCCGTCGCCGCAACCCGGCATGATTTGGAGGCGAGGTTGGTCGAGAAGCGCTTTTAGCGCGGCGGCGTTCGGACGCATGGCGGTTCCTTTCGCGGATCGAGCAAGACTACCCCGCGCCGGCCGCGACGGCGAGCACGGCCGCGCCGTAGCGATCGAGCTTGCTGCGTCCGATACCGGGGATATCAGCCAAGGCGGCCAGCGAAGCCGGCCGGCGGCGCGCCACCTCGATCAACGTCGCGTCGTGAAAGATCACGTAAGGCGGCAATTCCTGCCGGCGCGCTTCATCAAGGCGCCAGGCGCGCAGCCGCTGCCACAATTCCTCCGCAGCGGCATCGAGCGCCGAACTCGGCGAGGCCGTGGCCGGCTTGCGGCGTCGCGTCCGCTCGCGCGGCGGCTCCAAGCGGAGCCGGACTTCGCAAGCACCGCGCAAGACCTCCATCGCGCTCGGCGCCAGCGTCAGCCCGCCATGCCCCTCCGGGTCGGGCAGCACATGGCCCTGCGCGAGCAGCTGGCGGATCACCGACAGCCAGCCTTGCGCGTCGAATTCGGTGCCGACGCCGAATGTCTTGAGTGCGTCATGGCCGAGCTGCTTGACCCGCTCGGTCGCCTTGCCGGTCAGCACATCGACCAGATGATGTGCGCCAAAACGCTGGCCGGTGCGATAGATGGCGGACAGCGCTTTTTGCGCCGCCACCGTGCCGTCACGGCTTTCCGCCGCGGGGCCGCGGCAATTGTCGCAATAGCCGCAAGGCTGGTGATGGCGCTCGCCAAAATAGCCGAGCAGCACCTGGCGGCGGCAGGAGATGGTTTCGCAAAACCCGATCAGCGCCTCGGATTTCTGGCGCTCGATGCGACGCTGCTGCTCGTTGATGTCGCTCGCTTCCACGAGCCGGCGCAGATTCATCACATCGGCGATGCCATAGGCCATCCACGCATCCGCCGGCAGCCCGTCGCGTCCGGCACGGCCGGTCTCCTGGTAATAGGCCTCGAGGTTTTTTGGCGCGTCGAGATGCGCGACAAACCGGACATTCGGTTTGTCGATACCCATGCCAAACGCGACCGTCGCGACGACGATGATCCCTTCCTCGCGCAGAAAGCGCTCCTGGTGACGGGCGCGCGTCTCGGCCGGGAGGCCGGCGTGATAAGGCAAGGCCTCGCGGCCGTGCTGCGTCAGCCAGGCAGCGGTTTCCTCGACGGCACGCCGGGTCAGGCAATACACGATGCCGGCATCGCCCGGATGCTCGTCATCGAGAAAGCGCAGCAGATCGTCGCGCGGGGTGCGCTTTTCGACCACGCGATAGAACAAATTCGGCCGATCATAGCCGGCAGCGAACACGCGGGCATGTTCGAGGTGCAGCCGCGCGGCGATGTCGCGGCGGGTCGGGTCGTCCGCGGTCGCGGTCAGGGCGAGCAGCGGCGTCTCGGGAAATTTCTCCTTGAGGATGCCGAGACCCTGGTAGTCGCGGCGGAAATCGTGACCCCATTGCGAGATGCAATGCGCCTCGTCGATCGCGAAGAGCGCGATCCGGCAGCGCCGCAGCAAATCGAGGCAGTGCGGCATCGCCAGCCGCTCGGGCGAGACATAAAGCAGGTCGAGCGTACCGTCGCGCGCTGCCCGCTCGATCGCCCCGGCCTCACCCGGCGGCAGGCCGGAATTGAGCGCGCCCGCGCGCACCCCGGCCTGGCGCAGCGCATCGACCTGGTCCTTCATCAGCGCGATCAGCGGCGAGACGACGATACCGAGCCCCGGCCGCAGCAAGGCCGGCAGCTGATAGCACAGCGACTTGCCGCCGCCGGTCGGCATCAGCACGATCGCGTCGTTGCCGCCAATGACGTGCTCGATGATCTCCTGCTGGTGGCCGCGAAAGCTCAGATAGCCAAACACTCGCCGCAACACGGCGAGCGGCGTTTCGTCGATGGCCCCACTCTCGATAGCGGCGCTCACTCGCGCAGCAGCATCTGGCCGTAGGGTGCGTAGGCCGCCTGGCGGCTGGCGGCGTTGTGGGTGATGATCGTCATCACGTCGCGCCGCAGCTCCTGCAATTTGTCGCTGTCATAAACCCAGCGCGCGCCGGAAAGCTCGCACAGCCGCTCCAGCGCCCAGCCCACCTGGTGCTGCGCGTAGACCATGTCGCGGCGTGTCCGCAACGCCTCCGCCGCGGTGATGCGCCGCCCGCTATCCACCGCATCGCTGCTCGTGGCGCGCCCGTGATGAAGGGCGAGCGTCGCCGAATCGATCGCGGCGGCGGCCTCGCCGATCGCCACTTGCACAAATTCGGAATCGGCCATCTTGGTCACGCCGCGCGAGACGCGCGTCGACAGATCGCGGCACACCAGTTCGAGCGCGCGGCCGCCGAGCGCGATGCACACCGCCGGCAGCGAATAAGCGAGGAGGTAGTTGCGCGGCGCGCGTACCACTGGATAGTCGGGATGCACCGCCGCGCCGGGCGGCGTGCCGCCAAACAAATCGCTCATCATCACGATGCGATGCTCGGGCACGAACACGTCGCGCAGCACCACCGACTTGCTGCCGGTGCCGGCGAGCCCGAGCACCTCCCAGTCATCGACAATCTCAGTCTCCGCGAGCGGCACCAGCGCGTAGGCGACGGTTCGCGCGTCGCCAAACGCGCCGAGAAAGACGGCGAGGATCGCCCATTGCGCATGATCGCAACCGCTGGAAAAGTTGAATTTTCCGGAGACCCGCCAGCCACCCGGCGTCTTTTCCGCCGCCGCGCGCGGCGCCAGCGACGACGACGCGACCGCCAGTGGGTCGTCGGTCCACACATCGAGCTGCGCCTGCTCGGGGTATTGCGCGATGATCCATTGGTGCTCGGCCAGCACCGCGTAGACCCAGGCAGAGGAAGCGCAGCCGTAGGTCAGCTCCTCGACGATGCGCGAGAACAGCCTGAACGGCCCCTGGAACCCGCCAAACCGGCGCGGCTGCAGCACGTTGAGGATGCCAGCTTCATGAAACTCGGCGATCGTCTCGGCCGGCACGCTCCGCGCCGCGGTACACGCCGAGGCGCGCTCGGCGAGCCGCGGAACCAGCGCCCGGGCTCGGTCGAGCAGGATACGTTCATCGTCCGACAGCGCGCTGTCGTCGCCGGAGCGGGGAATTCTGTCTTGGTTTGTCATGCACCCATCATGGCGTATTGGCGTCGTGCCAGAAATATTCGATCGCGCCGGTCGACAATCCCTGTTTGTGCGAGGCGAACCCGTCGCGTAAGGCCACCAGGCGATGATTGGTGCCGCCCGCCTGGATCACGTTGGGCCCCTCGCTGTCGATCAGCGCCACCGCCTTTTCGCTTGGCCGCACGATCGCGATATGACCGGAGCGCTGCTTGGGTCCCTCCGGCGTCTCGCGCGGCGGCTGAAAATAGATAGCGAGGACGAGCTTGCCCTGGTTGGCCAGCGCCACTGCACTCAAGGAAGCGCCGGCATCGGCGAGCTGGCCAATGCGGTGCCAGCCTGATGCTTGCGGGCTGTTGAGCCAACGCTCCTGGGCATTGGCCAGCCAATTCTGCGGATGATCCGGCGGGCGCAGCAGGTACACCCCGAGCCGTTCGGCGACCGAGGCGGCGAAAGCGCTGCAATGGGTATGGGCGCCGGGCGAAGACAGGGGCGGGCCCTCGGCGGCTCCGGTCCGCCAATTGATGTGATAGCCGTGCTGCCACAGCGTCTCGACATTGGTGCTGTCGAGCAACGCGACGAGCCGCTGTCCCTCTTGCGTGATCGGTCCCGGGCCTGCCGGCTGAGCCTGCGCCCCGCTAACCGAGAAACAGACGACCGCGCCCCAGGCGAGCGCGACAAGCGCGCCGCGGCGCGTCAGGTGCAGCCCCACCGTGAAACCGCCTAAAGCGCGCTGCGCCGGCTCGACCCGCCGCCATCGATCGTGATGATCGTCCCGGTCGTGTAGCCCGACACTTGATCGGAGGCGACAAAGGCGACCATCGCGGCGATCTCCTCGGGCTTCGCGGCACGGCCAAAGGCGTGGCCCTTCATCAGTTCTTCCCAGCGGCTCTCATCGCCAAAGCGGCTCTGCGCGCGGGTCTTGGTTAGCGTGATCAGCCGCTCGGTCAGCACCGGGCCGGGATTGATGCCGACGACCCGAAGATTGTCGCGCGGCGCCGTGCCGCCCATCGCCAGGGTGAACGCCATCAGCGAGGCGTTGCCGGACGAGCCGGCGATGTAATCGAAATCGGGGTTTTGCCCGGCCGCGCCAAGCACATTGACGATGACCCCACGCCGACGCTCGCGCATCTGCGCATAGAACCGGCGCGTCATGTTGATGTAGCCAAAGACCTTGAGATCCCAGGCCTCGCGCCAGCGCTTCTCATCGATCGCGTCAAGATTGCCGCCGGGGATCGCGCCGGCATTGTTGACGAGGATGTCGATGTCGGTGCACTCGGCCGCGACCTTGTCGACATTCTTGCTGTCGCTGAGGTCGAGCGCAAAGACGCGGACACCGACATTGTATTTACCGGCGATCTCCGCCCGGGCCGTTTCGAGATCGGCCGCGGTGCGCGACACGAGCGCGACGTCGCAGCCTTCCGCGGCTAGCACCTCGGCGCAGGCGCGCCCGATCCCCTTTGACGCGCCGGTGATCAGCGCCTTCTTGCCTCGCAGGCCGAGATCCATCGCACGTGCCCTCTAATTGTCGTGATCGCACGGTAATCTTAGCGCGCCCGACCGGAATCAGGCGTCGATTTTCTCGATGCCGAGGCCGATCTGGCATTATCGCCGGCGGATTAGTCGGAGAACCCCATGGCCAAGATGCGTGTCGCCCAGGTTCCGTATGCGAAGGGTCCGTTCGAGCTTGTCGAGCGCGATATCCCCGAGCCCACCGCCGGTAAGGTCCGGATCAAGGTGCAGGCTTGTGGTGTCTGCCACAGCGACAGCGTGACCAAGGAAGGGCTGTTCCCCAATATCGAATACCCCCGCGTGCCCGGCCACGAAATTATCGGCACCGTCGACGCGATCGGCCCGGAGGTTCACGGATGGCGGACGGGTCAGCGGATCGGCATCGGCTGGCACGGCGGCAATTGCGGCTATTGCGACAATTGCCGCAACGGCGACGCCTTTGCCTGCCAGAATGAGACACTGGTCACCGGCGTCACGCATGACGGCGGTTATGCCGAGTACATGATCGCGCCGGCGACCGCGCTCGCCCGGGTGCCCGAGGAGCTGAACTCGGTCGAGTCGGCACCGCTAATGTGCGCGGGCGTCACGACATTTAACGCGCTGCGCAACAGCGGCGCCCGCCCCGGCGAGATCGTCGCGGTGCTGGGCATTGGCGGGCTCGGGCATCTCGGCGTGCAGTACGCGGCAAAGCTCGGCTTTAACACGGTCGCGATCGATCGCGGTCACGACAAGGCGCCGCTCGCGCGGGAACTCGGCGCGCACCGGTACATCGACAGCCTGGTGGAGGACCCCGCGGCGGCGCTGCAAAAACTCGGCGGCGCCAAGGTGATCCTTGCCACCGCGACAAGCGGCGCGGCGATGGACGCGGTGCAGGGCGGGATCGCGGTCAGAGGAACCCTCTTGCTCATCGGCGTTCCAGAGACGCTCCATATCACCCCGCTGCCGCTGATCCTCGGCAGCCGCTCGGTCAAGGGCTGGTATTCGGGAACCTCGATCGATTCGCAGCAGACGCTGGCGTTCAGCGTGCTGTCCGGCGTGCGTCCGATGAACGAAATCTACCCGTTCGAGCGTGTCGCCGAAGCCTATGACCGCATGATGAGCGGCCACGCCCGCTTCCGCGTCGTGCTGACGATGGAGGGCTGACCGCCCAAGGTAGAAGCGTCTTTCGAGACGCCCCTTTTTCCAGCTGCGATTCTTGCCGCATCGCGGTGCATTTGCCAAAGTAGCGGCATGCAGAGCGAAAGCGGCGCCGCCGCCCTCAAACGGATGCTCGCCGAGGCGAAACGCGTCGTCATTTTTACCGGCGCGGGCATCAGCACCGAAAGCGGCATCCCCGATTTTCGCAGCCCTGGCGGCATCTGGACCCAGATGGCCCCGATCTATTTTGACGAATTCCTGGCCTCCGAAGAAGCACGCCGCGAGACCTGGCGGCGCCGCTTTGCGATGGAGGACATCTTCAAGGCGGCCGAACCCAATCGCGGCCACCGCGCGGTCGACGCGCTGGTACGCCGCGGCAAGGTGTCGGCGGTGATCACGCAGAACATCGACGGGCTGCACGAAGCCTCGGGCATCCCGCGCGACAAGATCATCGAGCTGCACGGCAATACGACCTACGCGACCTGCCTCGATTGCGGCGAGCGGTATGAGATCGCGGATCTGCGCGCGGCCTTTGAGCGCGATGGCGATGTACCGCCATGCGACAAATGCCTTGGCCACGTCAAGACCGCGACCGTGTCGTTTGGCCAGGCGATGCCGCTGCTGGCGATGAAGCGCGCCGAGCAGGAGACGCTGGCGGCCGACCTCTTCATCGTGCTCGGTTCGTCGCTGGTGGTCTACCCGGCGGCTGGGTTTCCGCAGATCGCCAAGGAGAACGGCGCCTCGCTCGTCATCGTCAACCGCGAGGAGACCGGGCTCGACCGTATCGCCGATCTGGTGCTGCATACGGCCATCGGCGATACGCTGGGCGACGCGACCGGGGTGAATTGATTTTATCGTCTTTCCCGCGAAAGCGGGAACCCAGGGCCCGAGGGTTCTATCGCTAGCCCTGGGCCCCCGCTTTTGCGGGCTGACGATTGGATGGGGGAGGAACACATGCGGCTCGAAGGCAAAGTCGCGCTGATCACCGGCGGCGCGTCGGGCATGGGCGCGAGCATGGCGCGCATCTTCGCGCGCGAAGGCGCCAAGGTGGTCGTCGCCGATCAGCTCGACGACGAGGGCAAGAAAGTGGTCGCCGAGATCACCCAGGCGAATGGCGCCGCCAGCTTCCACCACCTCGATGTGACCGAGGAACCGAATTGGAAGGATGTCGTCGCCGCGACGATCGGCGAATTCGGCAAGCTCGATATCCTCGTCAACAACGCCGGGATCAGCGGCAGCGCGGTCGAGGATCTGTTCGACAGCGACGCCTGGGACAAGATCATGGACGTCAACGCGCGCGGCGCGTTTTTTGGCATGAAATACGCGATCCCCGAGATGCGCAAAATCGGCGGCGGGTCGATCGTCAACATATCGTCGATTTCGGGTGTCACCGGGCAGCGCGGCATCCACGCCGCCTACAATGCCTCAAAAGGCGCGATCCGCACGATGACCAAGGTCGGCGCCGTGCAGCAGGGCCGGCACAATATTCGGGTCAATTCGGTGCATCCCGGATTGATGCCGCCGATGCGGACCTCGGGCCGCACCGCCGACCCCGCGACCCGCGCCAAGATGCTCGAACAAGTGCCGTTGGGGCGCGATGGCAGGGTCGAGGAAGTGGCGCACGCCGTGCTATTCTTGGCCTCGGACGAGGCCTCCTACATCACCGGCGCCGAGCTTTACGTCGATGGCGGCTACCTCGCGACCTGAACGGGAGACACATTATGGCCTATGATCTCGATGCGTTCTGCCACGATTGCCGCGACGCGCTAAAGGCCGACAAGGGGCCCGGCGGGCGCGAGATGGTCCGCCGGAACCTGGAACGGCTGCTGGCCGAGAAATCGTTTGTCGACGAACATGTGCTGGCGATGCCGGTGGGCCGGCACACGCTCTACGAAGACCCCGAGCTTGGCTTTGTCGTGCTGTCGCATGTCAACGCGAAAGCGGCCAAGTCACCGCCGCATGACCACGGCGCGTCCTGGGCGGTCTATGGCCAAGCCACCGAATACACCGACATGACCGAATGGAACCGCACCAAGGGCGACGGACCCGGCATGGCCGAAATCGAGATCGCCCGGCAATATCGGCTCGAACCCGGTCATGCCGGCACTTACGACATAAGGGCGATCCATTCGATCGACTATCCCGACGGCGCCCGCTTTGTGCGTGTCACCGGCACCGATCTCGAACGCGTGCCGCGGCTCAAGTTCAACCTGAAGACCAACGAAGCCGAGATCATCGAGAGCGTCACGACCAACTGAGTTTTGTCCGGGGAACAACCCAAAAGCTACTCCGCGACGCGCACCGGCTCGGCGGTTTCTCCGGCGGCGGCCGCTTCGGCGGCGGCAAGATTGTTCCTCATATGGTCGAGCGCATCCATCAGCATGGTGCGTGCGGCCGGCGTCAGCCCGGCGCAAGCCTCCTCGCGGATCACCAGATTGATCGCGAGGATGCGGTCCAGCACCGGCCAAGCCAGCGGCGTCAGCCACAGCGTGCGCACGCGCCGGTCGGTCGGATGGGCGCGGCGCTCGACGAGCTCCTCTTCGTGCAGGCGATCGAGCATCCGCACCAGCGCGATCGGCTCGATATCGAGTTCGGTCGCGGCAGCGGTTTGGCTGACCCCGGGGTTGCGTGCGATATAGAGCAGCAGCGAGGCCTGTAGCCGGGTGATCGGCAGCCCCGCCTGACGGACGTTGCGCTCGAAACGCCGGCGGATCAATCGCGCGACCGCGTGCACGCGGAGCCCGATCCCCGGCTGCAGCGCCTCCGCGGACGGCCGGTCTGCGGCAACGTCAATATCGATAAGCCAGTCGTCCGCGCCTATCGGCAGAGCGTCACTCGGCAGCGCCATGATGATCCTCCGCCGCCGCCGCGACCCCTTGTGGCACGTCTGTCAACGCAGCCGCGAGGCGCGACTGGCGGCGACGCGCACCACCAAGGAACCGGCTAAGCCGTTCAAGGTACAGATAAATCACCGGCGTCGTGAACAGCGTCAGCCATTGCGACACCAGAAGCCCGCCGACGATGGCGATGCCGAGCGGTTGCCGCAATTCCGAGCCGGCGCCCTGGCCAAAGGCGATCGGCATCGCGCCGAACAGCGCGGCAAAGGTCGTCATCATGATCGGGCGGAAACGCAGCAGGCAGGCTTGATGGATCGCGTCGCGCGGACTCTTGCCCTCGATCCGCTCGGCCTGCAAGGCGAAGTCGATCATCATGATCGCGTTCTTCTTGACGATGCCGATCAGCAGGATGACGCCGACGATTGCGATCACGCTTAGATCGAAATGGAACAGCATCAAGGCGAGCAACGCGCCGACACCGGCGGAAGGCAGCGCCGAAAGAATCGTGATCGGATGGATATAGCTCTCGTAGAGCACACCCAGCACGATATAGACGACCAGGATCGCGGCGGCGACCAATAGCGGCATCGACGACAGCGAGGCCTGGAAGGCCTGCGCCGTGCCCTGGAACGACCCGTTCAACGTCGGCGGCATTTGCAACCGTTCGGCGACCTGCCGAATCTCATCGACGGCTTGGCCCAGCGCGACGCCGGGAGCAAGGTTGAACGACAGCGTCACCGCCGGAAACACGCCCTGATGGCTGACGGATAGCGGCGTGACCTTTGAGACGAGATGAGCAAACGCCGACAGCGGTACCTGAACCCCGTTCGGTCCGGGGACAAAGATCATCGCGAGCGCTTGGGTGTTGTTCTGGTATTGCGGCTGGACCTCCAGCACGACCTTGTACTGGCTGCTCGCCGTATAAATCGTCGCGACCTGACGCTGGCCAAAGGCATCATAAAGGGTCTGATCGATCATCGACGCGGACACGCCGAGCCGCGAGGCCGTATCACGGTCGACCACAATCGACATGGTCGGCGCGGCGTTCTGCTGGTCCGACGTCACGTCTTGCAGCCCGGGCAGCTTGCGCATCTCGCCTTCGAGGATCGGCGCCCAATGATTGAGCTCCTCGTCATTCGTGTCGGTCAGCGTGTACTGATACTGGGTGCGACTAAGGCGGCCACCGACCGTGATGTTCTGCGGCACCTGCATAAAAAACTTCGCGCCCTGAACGACGCCGACCTTCTGGCGCAACCGTTGGACGATCTGCTCCGCGGTGTCGTCCCGCTCCTCAAACGGCTTTAGCGCGAAAAAGATACGCGCCGCATTTTCGGTCGGGTTGTAGGCATAGGCCCCCGCGAGCATGAAGACGTGATCGACACTGGGATCGTCGTGGATGATATCGACGATCTGGTGAGCCATACCGACGGTCTTTAGGAACGAGGCGTCCTGCCGGGTATCGACCTCGCCAAAAATGGTACCCGTATCCTGTTGCGGGAAGAAGCCCTTGGGAATCTTCGCGTAAAGATAGCCGGTCAGCACCATCAGCAGCAGCGTCGACAGCAGCGTGATGAACTGATGCCGGAAGACGACCCCAAGCCCGCGATCATAGGCCCTGATGATCGCCTCGAAACAGCGCTCGGCGCCGCGGTTGAAGCGATTGGGCGGACGCTCATGCTCGCTCTTTAAGAATAGCGAGCACATGACGGGCGTCAGGGTCAGCGAGACCACCGCCGAGGCCATCACCGCGACCGACACGGTGATCGCGAATTCGCGGAACAACCGCCCGATGACGCCGCCCATCGCGAAGAGCGGGATGAACACCGCGATCAGCGAAATGGTGATCGAGATGATCGTAAAGCCGATCTGTCCGGCGCCCTTGAGCGCTGCCTCGAACGGCCGGTCCCCCTCCTCGATATAGCGGACGATGTTCTCGATCATGACGATCGCATCGTCGACGACAAAGCCGACCGAGATCGTCAGCGCCATCAGCGAGATGTTGTCGAGGCTGAAACCCGCGACGTACATCACCGAGAAGGTGGCGAGCAGCGACAACGGCACGGCTAGGCTCGGGATCACCGTCGCCCAGTTCGTCCGCAGGAAGACGAAGATGACGACGATCACGAGCGCGATCGTCAGCAGCATCGTGTATTGCACATCGCGCACCGCCGCGCGCGTGACCAGCGTGCGATCCATCATCAGGTCGACATGGACCGAAGGCGGGATCGACTGCTCGAGCCTCGGCATCAGATCCTTGATCGTGTCGACAAGCGCGACGACGTTGGCGCCAGGCGACTTTTGGATCGCGACGCCTTCCGCGGCTTTATTGTCGAACCAGGCCCCGACGCGAGCGTTCTGCACCGAATCGAGAGATGTACCGATATCCTTGACGCGGATCGGCGCGCCATTGCGGTAGGCGACGATCACGTCACCGTAGGATTTGGCGTCAAACAACTGGTCGTTGGTTTCGAGCGCGGTGACCTGGTTTTCGCTTTCGATCGCGCCTTTTGGCTCGTTCACGGTCGCGTTGGTCAGCGCCGTGTGCACATCCTCGAGCCCCAGACCGTGCGCGGCGAGCGCCGCCGGGTTGACCTGGATGCGCGCGGCATAGAGTTTCTGGCCGAAGATCGAGACCTGCCCGACGCCGGGCACGGTCGAGAGTCGCTCGCCAAGGATCAAATTGGCGTAATCGTCGAGCTTGTATTGCGGCACCGCGTCCGAGTGGACGGCGTAGATCATGATCGGGAAATCCGCCGGGTTGACCTTCCGGTAGGTCGGCGGGCTGGGCAGATCCTTTGGCAGCAATCCGGTCGCGGCGTTGATCGCGGTCACCACGTCCACCGCCGCGCCGTCGATGTTGCGGTCGAGCGAAAACTGCAGGGTGATCGACGTCGTTCCGATACCGGACAGCGACGTCATCTGGTCGAGGGCCGGGATCTGGGTGAATTGCTGTTCGAGCGGCGTGGCGATCGCCGAGGCCATCGTCTGCGGGCTCGCGCCCGGATAGCTGGCCGTCACCGTGATCGTCGGGAAATCGACATTGGGCAGCGGCGCCACGGGCAGCAGCCCATAGGCGCCGATCCCGAACACCAGCACGCCAAGCATCAGCAGCGACGTCGCGATCGGGCGCCGGATAAAAGGTTCGGAGATGCTCATCGGCGCGGATCGGCCGCGGGTTGGAGGTCAGCGGAAGGAAGCATTATTCGCCCCCGCCACGCGACTCCTCGGCCAGCGCCGGGCTTCCCGGTTCGGACAGGGCCGCCGCCAGGCGGGATTGCCGCCGCGTCGAGCCGCCGAGCCGCTGGGCCAGCCGGTCGAGATAGAGATAGATGATCGGTGTCGTATAGAGCGTCAGCCATTGCGACACGAGCAACCCGCCGACCATCGCGATACCGAGCGGTCGGCGCAATTCCGAGCCGGCGCCGGTCTGGATGGCAATCGGCAACCCACCAAACAGCGCGGCGAACGTCGTCATCATGATCGGGCGGAAACGCAGCAGGCAGGCCTCGTAGATCGCCTCCGGCGGGCTCTTGCCCTCGTAACGTTCGGCCTGCAAGGCGAAGTCGATCATCATGATCGCGTTCTTCTTTACGATGCCGATCAACAGAATGACGCCGATCAGCGCGATAACGCTCAGATCATAGTGGAACAGCATCAACGCGAGCAGCGCGCCGACGCCGGCCGAAGGCAATGCCGAGAGGATCGTGATCGGGTGGATGTAGCTCTCGTAGAGCATGCCCAGCACGATGTACATGACGAGGATCGCGGCCGCGACCAGCAGCGGCGTTGATGCCAGCGACGCCTTGAACGCCTGCGCCGTTCCCTGGAACGCGCCGTCGACGGTCGCCGGCATACGCAACGCCGCCTGTGCCGCCTGGATCTTCGCCACCGCGTCGCCCAACGAGACGCCCGGGGTCAGGTTGAAGGACAGCGTGACAGCCGGAAACTGCCCCTGATGATTGACCGATAACGGCTCGACCTTGGACACAAAATGGGCGAAGGCGCTGAGCGGCACCTGCACCCCACCGGGGCCGGAGACGTAAAGCTTTGACAGCGCCTGCGGGTCCAGTTGGAAATCCCGTTGGACTTCGAGGATCAGCTTGTACTGGTTTGTCGCGGTGTAGATCGTCGAAACTTGGCGCTGCCCGAACGCGTCATAAAGCGTCTCGTCGATGACCGACGGGGATAGTCCCAGCCGAGAGGCCATGTCGCGATCGACCTCGACGGAGATATGCGGCGCGGCGACCTGCTGATCCGAGGCGACATCCTGCAGTTCGGGCAGCTTTTGCATCGCCTGCTCGAGCTGTGGCGCCCAATGATTGAGCTCGTCGGCGTCCGTATCCGTCAGCGTGTATTGGTAAAGCGTGCGGCTGAGGCGACCGCCGACCGAGATGTCCTGTCCGGACTGCATATAGAATTTAACGCCCTGGATACCCGCCACGATCTTGCGGAACCGCTGGATGATCTGGTCGGAGGTCTCGGTGCGCTCGTCGTGCGGTACCAGCTGGATAAACATCCGGCCGGTATTTTCGGTGGGATTGGACGTCGAAGCGCCGGCAAAACCGACGATACCGGAGACCGTTGGGTCGGGACGCAGCGCATCGGCGATCTGGCGGACCATGCCGGCGGTCTTCGCAAAGGACGCATCCTGGCGTGTCTCGGCGATGCCGAAGATGAAGCCGGTGTCCTGCTGCGGGAAAAATCCTTTGGGAATGGTCATGTAGAGGTAGCCGGTCAGGACCATCAACCCTAGCGTGACCACCAGCGTCGGGAACTGATAGCGGAAGACGAACCGCAAGCCGCGCCCGTAAAACCCCAAAAGTCCGTTAAACGCGCCTTCGCAGATGCGGTTGAACCAGCCGTGGGTCGTTTCCTCATGGCCTTTGAGGAAGAGCGAGCACATGACCGGCGTCAGTGTCAGCGAGATAAAGGCCGATACCATAACCGCGACGGTCACCGTCACTGCGAACTCGCGGAACAAGCGCCCGACAATGCCGCTCATAAACAGCAGTGGGATAAACACGGCGATCAGCGAGAAGGTGATCGAGATGATTGTAAAGCCGATCTGGCCAGCGCCCTTGAGCGCGGCCTCCAGCGGCCGGTCGCCGAGTTCGAGGTAGCGCACGATGTTCTCGATCATGACGATCGCGTCGTCGACAATGAACCCGACCGAGATCGTCAACGCCATCAGCGATATGTTGTCGAGGCTGTATCCCAGCACATACATGATCGCGAATGTCGCGAGCAGCGACAGCGGCACCGAAATGCTGGGGATCACCGTCGCCCACAAGGTTCGCAGGAACAGGAAGATCACGAGGACCACCAGGCCGATGGTCAACAACATCGTGAACTTCACGTCGTGGACCGCGGCGCGAATGACGAGCGAACGGTCCGAGATCAGCTCGACATGCACCGTCGGCGGGATCGATTCCTGCAAGTGAGGCAGAAGAGCCTTGATCGTATCGACGACTTGGACCGTGTTGGCGCCGGCCTCGCGCTGGATCGCCAGAAGTTCGGTATCGCGGTCGCCGTACCAGGCGCCGCTGCGCGCATTCTGCACCCCGTCGAAGACGTTGGCCACATCGCCGAGCCGGACCGGCGCCCCGTTGCGGTAAGCGACGATCACCTTCCGGTAGGCGTCCGCGTTGAACAGCTGGTCATTGGTGTCGAGGGTGACGACCTTGTCCTTGCCTTCGAGGTTGCCCTTTGGCCGGTTGATGCTTGTCGCCACCAAGGCGGCGTGCACGTCCTCGAGACCGATACCGCGTGCCGCGAGTGCCGCCGGGTTCACCTGGACGTGCGCGCCATAGGAGCGCTGGCCGTAAACCGAAACCAGCGAGACGCCTTTCACCGTCGACAGTTTTTGCGCGAGGATCGTGTAGGCATAGTCGTCGACGCGGTAGATCGGCAGCGAGTCTGAGTAGACGCCATAGATCAGCACCGGCCGGTCGGCGGGGTTGGTCTTTTTGTAGGTCGGCGGGCTCGGCAGGTCCTTGGGCAAAACGCCGGTCGCGGCGTTGATCGCGGTCAGCACGTCTTGCGCGGCGCCGTCGATATTGCGATCGAGGTCGAATTGCAGCGTGATCTGGGTCGACCCGATGCCACTGGTCGACGTCATCTCGGCCAAGCCAGGGATCGCCGCGAATTGCTGCTCGAGCGGCTCGGCGACCGACGACGCCATCGTATCGGGGCTGGCGCCGGGGTAGGTGGTCGTGACGACGATCGTCGGGAAATCGACCTTGGGTAGCGCCGCCACCGGCAGCATTCCATAGGCGACGATGCCGAAAACCAGGATGCCCAGCATCAACAGCGACGTGGCGATGGGCCGGCGGATAAAGGGTTCCGAGATATTCATCGGCGACAATTCTCAGTTTTGTTGAGTCCGATGGGAAAGTTGCTGCGGGCCCCTAGCTTGAGCTCCCCGGCGTCGCCACCGCACGCACCCGAGCCCCCTCAGTCAGCCGGAATTGACCATCGACGACAATCTTCTCGCCGGGCGACAGCCCCTTGTCGATGACCGCAACCCCGTCCTGCATCGAGGAAACCTCGACATTGCGGCGCTCGACCGTGCCGTCATCCTTGATGACATAGGCGTAATAGCCGTTTGGCCCGACCTGGACGGTCTGCTGCGGAACGGTCGGCACGTTCTTGCGGGTGCTGAGGATCAGCCGCACGTCAACGAATTCGCCCGGCCACAGCCGCTCGTCAGCGTTTTCGAACGTCCCTTTCAGCTTGATCGTGCCGGTCGTCTGGTCGACCGCGTTGTCGATGACGGTCAGCTTGCCCTCGGACAGCAGCGTCACGTTATCGGCGCCATAGGCCTGGACCAGCAGATCGCCCTGCTTCTGCTTTTCGTGGATCTTGTGCAGGTGCTCCTGCGCCAGGGTGAAGGTGACAAAAATCGGCTTGGTCTGGGTGATCGTCACAAGACCGCCGGCGTCGGTGGCATGGACGATATTGCCGACATCGACCAGGCGGACACCGAGCCGACCGCTGATCGGCGCATGGATATCGCAATAATCGAGGTTGACCTGCGCTGCCTCGACAGCTGCCTTGTCGCTGTCGACGATACCCTGATCCGCCGCGACGGTCGCCTTGTCGTTATCGAACTGCTGCCGCGACACCGCGAGGTTCGCGCCGATGATCGCCGCGTCGCGCTGATAATTGGTTTGGGCGTTGGTCAGATTGGCCTGGTCGGTTTCCTGTTTGGCCGCGGCTTGATCGTAGGCCGCCTTGTAGGGGCGCGGATCGATCTGAAGCAGCGGATCGCCCGCCTGGACCTCCTGGCCCTCGGCGAAGCTGATCTTAGTGATCTGCCCGTCCACCCGGCTCTTGATCGTCACCGTGTTGTAGGCTTGGACCGAGCCGATGCCGTTGAGGAACACCGGCACATCGGTCGAGGCGACAACCCCCGCGGTCACCGGAATTCCGGGCGCGACCGGCGGCGGCACCGGCGCGTCGGCCGCCTTGACCTCCGGCCACACATAGTTCCGAAGCTGCGGCACGCTCGCGGCCGCACCGACTGCGACAAGGGCGCCACCCGCCACGGCGATCAAGACTTTCTTCATCCCAAACTCTCCAGCGCCCTGCGCTCAAACTGGGGGTGGCTATTATAGACAAAGCCAATGACTTACAAGTTAAGCAAAAAGCACTCCTCGCGGCGACATCCGTACTGCGACATCCTGCCGCGACAACCTAGGCGCCGATGCTCAAGGTACGTTGCAGCGCGTGCCTGTGCGAGAATTGAGCCAAGGCGTATAGAGTTCGCGATTATCTGCCATGCGGGGCACTTTTGAGTGCACGTCGAGCGCGGCCTGATCGCGCCAGGCCTCGACAAAGAAGACATTGTTCGGGTCGTCCTGCGCTTGCAGCACGTCGAATTGCTCGCAGCCATCCTCGGCGCACGACAGTTCGGCGTGGCTTTTCATCAGCTTGATGAAATCGTGCGTATGTTCCGCCTTCAGCTCGAACTCGACGACGATCATGATGCGGCTCATCGGCGTTTCCTCGATCGGCGAAATCGCGGCATCATCAACAGCCGGCCGCGGCCGAGGCAAGCGCGCCGGGAAGCACGGGAGGAGTTGAAACATGTCGCACGACGCTCTGCGCACGATCTTGCCGGTTGTCGGTCTCGACCCCGATCGCGCCCGCGCGGTCGAATTCACCGGCGGGCTCGACCCGATCCTGCCGACCTCGTTCAAGATCGGCGAGACCAGCGCCGCCTGCGTGGCGGCCGTCGGACTCGCGGTCTGCGACCTGTGGGAATTACGCGGGCACAACAAGCAGGACGTCGCGGTCGATGCTCGGCGCGCGACGGCGTCATTGCGCAGCGGTCATTACCTGAAGATGGAAACGGCCGAAGTCTCGCACGAGCGCAACCCCGTCATGGGCATGTACCCGGCGAAGGACGGGCGGTGGAGCTACATCCACGCCAATTTCCCGAACCACCGCGCCGCCGCGCTAAAGGTGCTCGGCGTGCCGGAAGACAAAGACGCGGTGCGCCAGGCGGTCGCCAAATGGGACGCGCTCGAACTTGAGGAAGCGATCATCGCCGCCAAGGGCGCCGGCGGCATGGTGCGCAGCATGGCCGAATGGGCCAATCACCCGCAGGCCGCGGCGCTCGCGACCCTGCCGCTGCTCGAAATCGTCAAGATCGGCGACGCCCCGGCCGAAAAACTGCCCGACGGCGATCGGCCGCTCTCCGGTGTCCGCGTGCTCGACCTGACCCGCGTGCTCGCCGGCCCGTCGAGCGCGCGCACCCTGGCCGAGCACGGCGCCGACGTGCTGAAGATCACCGCCGCGCATCTGCCAAACCTCGGCTATCAGGAATTCGACACCGGTCACGGCAAATTGTCGGCGCAGCTCGATCTGCGCCAGCCGAAGGACCTCGCGACGCTCAAAGAGCTGGTGCGCGAGGCCGACGTCTTCGTCCAGGGCTACCGGCCCGGCACGCTCAGCGAGCGCGGCCTCTCTCCCGAGGAATTGGCCAAGTTGCGGCCCGGGCTCGTCTACGTCTCGCTGTGCGCGTTCAGCCATGTCGGCCCGTGGGCGAACCGGCGCGGCTTTGACACGGTGGTACAGAACGTTAGCGGCATCACATGGCGCCAGGGCGAACTCTTCCCCGGCAAGGAGCCCGGCCCGCAATTCTATCCGGTGTCGGCGATCGATTACCTGACCGGCTACCTGATGGCGTTCGGCGCGCTCGTCGCGTTGGCGCGGCGCACGCGCGAAGGCGGCAGCTGGCTGGTGCGGATTTCGTTGGCGCAGGCCGGTCGCTGGCTGGTCGGTCGCGGCGAGGTGCCCGAGGCTCAGCTCAAGGACATCCCGGCCGAATTCACCCCGGCCGAGCTCAAAAAATGGACGATCGAGAGCGTGACGCCCGCCGGCAGGCTGCGTCATCTCGGACCGACCCTGCAACTGTCCGAAACGCAGCCCTATTGGGCGCGCCCGACGGTCCCGCTCGGCTATCACGAACCGGTCTGGCCCGCGCGGCCCTGAGGCCTGCCCCCTCCCCAACCCTTCCCCGATCGCGGGAGAGGATACCGCCTACTCCGTGATGACAAGCACGTGACGCTTGTTGTCGAGCGTCCAGGAGCGAAATTTTGCCAGGAAACTCAGGCCGAGCAATGGCTCGGCCTTGGCCGGCGCGACATCGGCGATGACATTGGTAACGGTATGGCCGCCGACATCGAGCTGGCGCAGCATCAGCCGCGTGCCGCGATGTTTTCGGCCATCGGCGGTGACATAGACATCGCGGCCCAGCGCATCACCGGCGGTAATCGCACCGGATTTGGTCAGCGTCTCGACCAGATCGCTCGGCAGCACGACGACGCTCGCGCCGCTGTCGAGGAGGAATTTGACGGTCTGCCCGCCATTGATGCGAACCGGCAGCGAATAGCTTTGCCCGTCGCTGTCGAGGGCAATCTCGGCGCTGCCCGCCGCGGCTTCGGCCGGCGCTGCGGCGGGTGGCGGAGGTTCCGCCAAGCCAACCGCCAAGGTTGAGAGGATGCCGCGCAGCGGTTTGTCACGGATCGCCGCCGCCAGCCGCAAGGTCTTCGCGCGGAGCCGGGCCAATTCCTCGGGTGTCAGAAACCGCGCCAGACTCGGCGCCGCCGCGATCAGCACCGTCACGCGGTCCCGCACCCAGCCGACAGCGAGCCCGGGCTCGCGCCACAGATCGATCATCTCGCCAATCGTGTCGGTGACCGCCGCGCGCAATTGGGCAAGCTTGCGCTGATCGGTCGGCGACAATGTCACGCCGGGATGCGCGATCAACTCGGCCGTCATGCAATCGGTGATTGCCTGTTCGACCGCGATCGCGGCTTCGACAAACCGGCCGATCTCCGCGCCGAACACACCCAAATCATGAACCGCGCGGCCGGCCGCGATATAGACACGGCCCACCGCGACGATCCGCGACAGCCAATCATCGAGCTTGCCGAGATCGGCGTAGGGCGGCGTGCCATGACGCAGGTCGCCGGTATCGAACACGGTTTCCAGCAGCGTACTGACGGCCGGGTCGGATTGGCGCGGCACCTCGCCGGTTTTGCGGGCAGCGGCGGCGCGCGTGAGAAAATCACTCGCCGCCTGATCGATCGCAGTGATCCGGCTCGGATCGACTGACGCGGCCTGGGCCGCGATCGTGCCCCAGACCAGCGCGAAAGCGGCAAGTAGCAGCAGACGCATCTCAGCCCGCCGCGATCCGCTGGCGCTCCTGCCGGGCAATCAGCGAAAAGGCGAGCACGACGATGAGGATCACGACGCCGAGAAACACCGTTGCTAGCGCGTTGATCTCCGGCGTCACGCCAATCCGCACACTCGAATAGACCGCCATCGGCAAGGTCGTGGCCGACGGCCCGGACACAAAACTCGCGACGACGAGATCGTCGAGCGACAAAGTGAAAGCGAGAAGCCATCCGGAGACCAGCGCCGGGCCGATCCCCGGCAAGGTCACGCGCCACAATACGCCAAACGGCCGCGCGCCGAGATCGAGCGCCGCCTCTTCGAGATTGCGGTCGAACCCGGCGAGTTGCGCGCGCACCAGCACCGCGACAAAACAGCTGCCAAACGTGGCATGTGCGATCGTCACGGTCAGGATACCGCGGCTCGCCGGCCAGCCGAGCCAGGCCTGCGACGCGACAAACAGCAATAGCAGCGACAGGCCGAGGATCACCTCGGGCACGACCAACGGCGCCATCAGCATAAAGCCGAACACGAAGCGCCCGCGAAACCGGGTGAAACGCTCGATCGCGAACCCGCCGCAAGTGCCGAGAACCAGCGCGAGGCTCGCCGCCATGACGCCGATTTCCAGGCTGTTGAGCGCGGCGCCACGGAATTGGCCGTCACGGACCAGTTCGCCATACCAATGCAGCGACCATCCGCCCCACACCGCGACCAGCCGCGATGCGTTAAACGAATAGGCGACAAGCAGCGCGATCGGCAGATAGAGAAACCCGAAGCCGAGCGCCAGCGCCGCTGCGCGAAACAGGGTCAGCCGCTTGCTCATGCCTTGCGCTCGACGAGGCGCTGGGCGAGGAGCAGCGGCGCGGTCAGCAGCGCGACCAGCATCATCGCGACCGCCGCCGCCGCGGGCCAATCGACATTGTCAAAAAACTCCTGCCACAGCACCTTGCCGACCATCAGCGTCCCCGGACCGCCGAGCAGATCGGGGATCACGAACTCGCCGATCGCCGGGATAAACACGAGCAGCGCGCCGGCAGCAACACCCGGCAGCGACAAGGGCAGCACGACATCGCGAAACACCCGCGCCGGCCGGGCGCCGAGATCGGCGGCGGCCTCGACGAGGCTCTCGTCGAGCTGCGACAGGCTGCCGTAGAGCGGCAGAATCATGAACGGCAGGTACGCGTAGACGAGGCCGAGCACGACCGAAAAATTGTTGTAGATCAATAGCAGCGGGGCATCGATCAGCCCCAATCCGGCCAGCGCGCGGTTGAGCAGCCCGGTCGGCTGCAGGATCGCGATCCACGCATAGACACGGATCAGCAGGCTCGTCCAGAACGGCAGGATCACCAGGAACAGCAGCGGATTGCGCCAGGCTTTTGGCGCGCGGGCGATCGCGAAGGCGATCGGATAGCCGATCAGCAGGCACAACACCGTCGCCAACGCCGCGAAGCCGAGCGAATTGGCGTAGGCGCGTAAATCGCCCTGCGCGATCAGCCGGTAATTATCGAGACTGGCCTGGCTTTCGAGACCGTTCGGCCCATGGATCAGCAATGGCGTATAGGGCGGGATCGTGTCGGCGCTCTGCGACAGGCTGATCGCCGCGACAACGCCCAGCGGCAGCAGAAAGAATACCAGCAGCCACAAAAACGGCGGCCCGATCAGCAGCCAGCGCCGCCAGCCCCACAGATTCATGGCAGCGGCTCCGTGCCAATCCATCATCGAGTGAGCACCGCAGCGTCAGCCGGGTCCCAGCTCGCCCACACGCTCATGCCGCGGTCAAAGGCGGCGGCGGCCGCACTCGCCACCTGGGCCTTTAGCGCGTGGCCCGACGTGATGGTCAGGTGCACGATCGAGACCCCGCCCTGATAATTGATCGAGGCGACGGTCGCGGCGATCGCGAACCCATCCGGCCGCGCGGGCGACAGGCGCAGTTTCTCGGGCCGCACCGCCAACGCGACCGCCGTTCCCTCGGGTAAATCGACGGTTGCCGCTAGCGGGATCGGCGCCTCGACGCCCGCGACGCTGAGCGCCAGCGCGTTGAAACCCGCGACCAACACACCATCGAACAAATTAACCGCCCCGACAAAACCGGCGACAAAACGCGAATGCGGCCGCTCGTAAATTTCCGCCACGCCGCCGATCTGCGCAACCCGCCCGCGTTCCATCACCGCGATGCGCGACGCCATGCCGAGCGCTTCCTCCTGGTCGTGGGTGACAAACACAAAACTCGTGCCGATCCGTTCCTGGATGCCGATCAGTTCGAGCCGCGTCTCCTCGCGCAATTTGCGGTCGAGCGCCGCTAGCGGTTCGTCGAGCAGCAGCAGCTTGGGCATCTTGGCGAGCGCGCGCGCCAGCGCGACGCGCTGCTTCTGCCCGCCGCTGAGTTCGTGCGGCCGGCGGCGCGCATAGTCCGACATCTGTACCAGCGCCAGCATGTCGGCGACCCGCGCGTCGCGACGGCGACGCTCCATGCGCTCCTGCCTCAGCCCGAACGCGATATTGCCGGCAACGTCGAGATGCGGGAACAGCGCGTAGGACTGGAACATCATGTTGACCGGCCGGCGATAGGGCGGCACCTCGGTCATGTCCACGCCGTCGATCGCGATATGGCCGTGATCGGGCAATTCGAACCCGGCGATCAGCCGCAGCAGCGTGGTCTTACCGCAGCCCGAGGGTCCGAGCAGCGCGAACAACTCGCCATGCTCGACCGCGAGCGACACCCGGTCGACCGCGACGACCGCGCCAAAATTCTTGCTGATCTCGCTGATTTCGAGGAGCGGCACGCGGTTCAGCCGCCGGCCTTGACCCGGTTCCAGGCGCGGGTCCGGGCGCGCTCATACTCGCGCGGCGCCGGCAGATCGACATAGAACAGCTTGCGCACCTTCGCCGGCGGGTAGATGCCCGGATCGTCGCGGATCTCCGGTTTGACGAGGGCCGTCGCGGCGAGGTTTGGGTTCGGGTACGAAACCGCGTCGCTGACCGCCGCGATGACCTCCGGCCGCAGCATGTAATCGATGAATTTGAGCGCGTTGTCGGGGTGCGGCGCGTCCTTTGGGATGCCCAGCATGTCGATCGAGAATTGCGCCCCTTCGCGCGGCACGCGGAAATCGATCTTGACGCCGTTCTTGGCCTCGGCGGCGCGGTTGCGTGCCTGGATCACATCGCCCGAATAGCCGAGCGCGATGCAGATGTCGCCGTTTGCCAGATCGTTGATGTATTGCGATGAATGAAATTTGCGGATGTACGGTCGGATTTTTTCGAGCAGCGCGACAGCCTTGTCCAGATCGCCGAGGTCATGGCTTTTCGGGTTGAGCCCGAGATAGGCGAGCGCTGCGGGAAACACCTCCTGCGGCGTGTCGAGCAGCGAGATGCCGCAGGCGGCGAGCTTCTTCGCGTTCGCCGGATCGAACAGCAGCGCCAGCGTGTCGCGTGCTTCATCTCCCCCTGATCCGAGCGCCTTGGCAACCAGCGCTTCGTTGTAGCCGATGCCGGTCACGCTCCACAGATAGGGCACGCCATGCGCGTTTCCCGGATCGGCCTCGGCCGCCAGCGCCAGCATTTGCGGGTCGAGGTTTTTCAGGTTTGGTAATTTGGCTTTGTCGAGCGCCAGGAACGCGCCCGCGGTGATCTCCCGCGCCATAAACGGGCTCGCCGAGGGCACGACGATGTCGTACCCTGACTGGCCGGCGAGCAATTTGGCTTCGAGCACCTCGTTCCCGTCATAGACGTCGTAGGTGACCGCGATGCCGGTTTCCTTGGTGAAATTGGCGATCGTGTCGGGGGCGATGTAGTCGGACCAGTTGTAGACGTGGAGTTCTGGCGTCTCGGCGCGCGCCGCCAGTGGCGCCAGCGCCAACAGCACCGCCGCCATTCCCGCTAATATCGTGCCGCTCCTCATCGCCGCCGGATAGACCAGCCGCATCCATGCTTGTCAATCGGTGCGTCCTGCGAGACACGCCCCCCGCGCGGTGAGACATCGCAGCGCCTTGTGCCGCAACGCGCAATCGGCGAATGATGCGTACATGACGATCTTTTATCTCCTCCGGCACGGCGAGCATGCCGTGCAGGGCAAGATTTGCGCGGGCCGCATGCCGGGCGTCGTGCTGTCGGAACGCGGCCGCGGCGAGGCGGAGAGCGCCGCGGGGCGGCTCGCCGGCGCCGGTATCGCCGCGATCTATGCGAGCCCAATGGAACGCACCCGCCAGACCGCCGAGATCGTCGGCCGGCAATTATCCCTGCCGGTGTCGATCCTCGACGATCTAGCCGAGCTCGATTTTGGCGAGTGGACCGGGCTGACTTTCGACGACGTGCGCAAGGACCCGCGCTGGCCCGAATGGGCTACCCATCGCAGCCTGTCCTGCATCCCCGGCGGCGAGACGATGCGCGCGGTGCAGCGCCGCGCGGTCGAAGCCATCATGACGATGCGCGCCGAGCACCCCGACGACAGCGTCGTCGTCGTCAGCCATGGCGACGTGATCCGCGCCGCCTTGGTCTTCGCACTCGGCATGCCTCTCGATTTCTATCACCGGATCGAGGTCGCGACGGCCTCGCTCAGCACATTGCGCATCGACGCGAACGGCATCCGCGTCATCGCGATCAACGAGCGCGTTCCTGCCCAGACGTGAGGGTGGTGTCTCAGTTTAAGAAGATGGCGGGTTGAAGCGGTTTTGCCGGTAATCTCCTTCCGGCCTGCTTGGCGGCAAGCATGGCGATGGAGAACACAAATGACCATCCCTAGCGACAAGGTAATCGCAGCGTTTTATGTGGCTGCGATGATCGCCGTCATCGACGGGTTAGATTTGACGCTCTTCACACACCGGTTCTGGGAGAGCCTCGCGGCTAACGTCGGCACTGTCTTGGTGTTCACCGCTTTCTATTTCAGATTTCTCAAGAGCTAAATCGCACGAGGCGACGGGCGCGTTCCCCTCGTCGCTATAGGCTGGCGAGGGCTTCCTCCGCCGCGCGCGTTCCGGTCTCGTGGGCGCCGTGAACGGTTGAGAAGAAATTGAGCGAAGTCGCCTCGCCGGCAAAAAAGATGCGCCGGTCGACCGGCGCCGCCAGGATCGCACGGTCGTCGGCGTGGCCGGGCCTGGCATAGGAATAGGAGCCACGGGCGAATACATCGCCGCGCCAGGCCGACGCGGCGAGCGGGGTCAGCTTTTTCCGAATGTCGTTGCCGCGCAGCGCCGCCAGTTCGTCCGTCGCAAAGGCGGCCATAGCCGGGAGCCCGCCGGCGCGCTCCAGCCCCGCCGCGAACTCGCCGCCAAAAAAACACTGGATGATCGGCCGGCCAAACGGTCGCGCCTGGTAGCTCATCGTGTCGCGCCGCGTCGTCGAGCCGACGAGGAAGATGTCACCCGTCTCGTCCAGATCGGCCATGTCGCCGTCAAAGCCGAAAAACAGCTTGTTGGCCAAGCCGAGCGGCAACCCATTGGCGGCGTCAAGCTTTGCGGGCACGACCGGATCGAAGACCAGCGCTTCCGCCGACAGGATCGAGGTCGGCACCGCGACGATGACGCGCCGCGCTACAATCCGGCCACGCTTCGTATCGATGATGATGTCGCGGCCGCGATGATCGATCCGCGAGACCGGCGCGTCAAAGGCGATCGGCAGATCCCGCGCCAATGTCGCGAGCAGCGTGCCGTAACCGCGCTGCAGCCGCCAATTGACGCCGCTATCCTCGTAGCGGTCGTTGTCCTTGACGGAAAGTTTTTCCAGTTCGACCGCGTTGCCCCACGTACTGGTCGCGTCCAGAAGCGCGTTCCAGCGTCCGCCGGGCGTCAGCGTCGTCGAGGCCGGGCGATCCTCGGCCTCGCACGCGGCGCGATGCCTTGCGCGGAGGTTGGCTTCGCGCGCGGCGATCCAATCCCGCTCTTCAATGAGGCTCGCGCCGCTATTGCGCAGTCGCGTCGTCCAGTGCGGACGGCGCTGGTAGATCGCGAAGCCGAGATTCTCGGCGATCCCGGTCAGCACGTTACGGTCGGCCGAATGCAGCCACTCGCCGCCGAGATCGAGCGGAAAACCGTTTTTCTCGATGGTCCAGGCGCGCCCGCCGGCGCGCTCGCGCGCCTCAAGCACCAGCACCGAGACACCGCGCGCCTTGGCCAGACGACGCCCGGCGGCGATCCCGGCGGAACCGGCACCGATCACCGCGACATCGACCTCGGACGGCAGGCTGCTCATCATCCGCAGAGCGTAAGGTGCTCGGGCTACCCTCGCCAGCGAGAACAGCGCCTCCGGCTATTTTCGGCGCGCTCCCTCCCCCGCCCGCGGGGGAGGGTCGGAGTGGGGGTGCGCCGGTTAGCTGCTCGCCGGTTCGGCGTATTCAGCGTCGCTGACGTGGGTGCCCCAGGCGGTGCCCTGGCCCTGCTCACCGGCTTCCGACAGCGCCAGATGGGCGAACAGCCGGTCCGGCGAAGCACCGTGCCAGTGCTGCGTGTCAGGCGGGATATTGACGACATCGCCCGGGTTCAGCACTTGCGGCTTCTCGCCCTGGAAGCAGATGCGGCCGATACCCGACAGGCAATAAAGCGTCTGCCCGACCGGGTGGCTGTGCCACGCGGTGCGCGCGCCAGGGGTGAAGGTGACGACCGACCCGCCCATGCGCGACGGCGCCTCGGCGACGACCACCGGATCCTGGAACACGACACCGGTAAAGGTTTCGGCAGCACCGCGTCTCGTCTGGCGCGATCCGGCGCGGATGACTCCGGCTTTTACTGGCATGGCTTCCTCCTGCTGCTGACGGCGGCGTTGCACCGCCTGAAATATACCGACGCCAAGCATAGGCGGCGTTATGTGACAGGCGCAAATCAAAGCTGGATTGCCGGCAGTGCGTCCTTCGAGACGATCGCTTCGCGATCTCCTCGAAAGACGCAACAACGGTTCTGCAGCACCCGGTTGCGCAAACGGCAGGACGCGCGTAGGGGAAGGCGATGTCCGCCGCACCCGAGTTCGACGATCGCTTCCGCGCCCGGCTGCGCGAATTGTTGTACTGGCGGCGCGATGTGCGCCGGTTCCGGCGCGAAGCGCTGCTTCCCGGCACGATCAAGCGGCTGATCGGCCTCGCCTGTCTCGCGCCATCGGTCGGGCTGAGTCAGCCGTGGCGCTTTGTGCTGGTCGACGCGCCCGAGCGGCGCGACGCGATCGCGCGGAATTTCGCCGAATGCAACGCCGCCGCGCTCGCTGCCCAGAATGCAGACCGTGGCGGCCATTATGCCCGGCTCAAGCTCGCCGGGCTCGACGACGCGCCGTGCCACCTCGCGGTCTTTGCCGACCCGGACACCGAGCAGGGGCACGGGCTCGGCCGTCTGACCATGCCCGAGATGATCGCCTATTCGGTCGTCGCCGCGGTGCATACCCTATGGCTGGCGGCGCGCGCGGAAGGGATCGGCATGGGCTGGGTCTCGATCCTCGATCCGGCGGCGGTGCGGGCGATCCTCGATGTGCCGGCATCATGGCGGCTGATCGGCTATTTTTGCCTCGGCTACCCGCAAGAAGCGGACGACGCGCCCGAACTCGAGCGCGAAGGGTGGGAAATGCGCCGCGGCGCGGCTGATTTTGTGGTGAGGCGATGACGCAAGGCACAATCCGCACAGGCATTGGCGGCTGGGTGTTTCCGCCGTGGCGCGGCACGTTCTATCCGAAGGGCACCAAGCAGGCCGACGAACTCGCCTATGCGAGCCGCCATGTCACCGCGATCGAGATCAACGGCACCTTCTACCGGCTGCAAACCCCGGCGAGCTATCGGCGCTGGCACGATGAGGCCCCCGACGATTTTGTGTTTTCGCTCAAGGGCTCGCGCTTTATCACCCACCGCAACGACCTCTCGACCGCGGCGCCGTTTATGGAGCGGTTTTTTGACAGCGGCATGATCGAGCTCGGCCCCAAGCTTGGGCCGATACTGTGGCAATTCGCGCCAAATCTGCAATTCGACGAGGCCAATGTCGCGGCCTTTCTCGAAGCGCTGCCCAAACGGCTCGGCAACCGCAAATTGCGCCACGTGCTGGAGGTGCGCAACGAGAGCTTTACCCACCCCGCTTTCGCCAGATTGATGGAGAAGCACGAGGCGGCGATCGCCCAGGTCGAGGACCCCAAAGTCCCGCTCTTCGAGACGGTCACCACCGATTTCGTCTACGCCAGGCTGCGCCGCTGCAACGAAGACGAGCCGACCGGCTATTCCCCGCAAGCCCTCGCCGCGATCGCCAAACGCTTTGGCGACCATGCCAAGGCCGGGCGCGACTGCTTTGTCTATTTTATCAACGGCGCCAAGGTGCGCGCCCCGCATGCGGCAATGGCGCTGATCGAGCGACTGGCCGGCTAGCCCATCCGACGAGGTCCGCAGCATGAAATCCGAAGAACAAAGAGCCGTGGTCATCGGCGCGGGCGTGCTCGGCCTGTCGACCGCCTTGTTCCTGCAGCGCGCGGGCGTGCCGACAACCGTCATCGACGCGCTGCCGCCCGCCGGCGGGGCATCATACGGCAATGCCGGCATGATCAGCCCGGACAGCGCCATCCCGGTGGCGCTGCCCGGCATGCTGCCGAAAGTCCCCGGCTGGCTGATGTACCCGCTGGGCCCGCTGGCGGTCGTGCCGGCGCATTTCATCACGGCCCTGCCGTGGTTCGTGCGCTGGCTCGATGCCGGACGCAGGTCACGGGTGATTGCGATCTCCGATGCGATGCGCGCGCTGCACATGGAGACATACGATTGCTGGCAGGAGCTCATCGGCTCGCAGGCGATGGACGAAATGGTGCACAAAAACGGCCAGATTCGCCTGTTGGAGTCCGGTCCGGAAAACCTCCCGGCCTTGCAGCAGGAATTGTACCGGCGTCACCAGATCCGAACCGAGGCGCTTACGGTCGATGATTTGCGCCAGATGCTTCCCGGCCTCGCGCCGCATGTGACGCATGGCCTGCTGCTGCCGGACAATGCCTACACCCATAACCCCGCCCGCCTGGTCCAGCTCGTCGGCGCGTCGCTTGTCGCGGAAGGCGGCGAGATCCGCGCGGAACGCGTGCTGAAAATCCTGCCGGGCGCCGGTGGCGGCCGCTACACGATCATGACCAATATCGACAACCACGCCGCCGCTTATGTCGTCGTGGCGGCGGGCGCCTGGTCAAAGGAATTGCTGAAGCCCTTGGGGATCAACGTACCGCTGGAAACCGAACGCGGCTATCACGTCATGCTGCCGGAGCACGGGCTCGATATCCGCCGGACCCTCTCGGTGTCGAGCGGCGGGTTTGGGATCACCCCGATGGAGCACGGGCTGCGGATCGCCGGCACGGTCGAGTTCGCCGGCCTAGCGCGCCCGCCAAACGAGAAACGCGCGCATGTCCTCGTCGAGAAAGCGCGCAAGATTTTCCCCGGCCTCAATACCGACCGGGCCAAGATCTGGATGGGGCATCGGCCCTCGAC
>Ga0181537_10000746_pt1 | contig 30345 bp, 32 predicted proteins | sample PEATcosm2014_Bin_39_FD_119765 | JGI IMG/M metagenome (GOLD analysis project Ga0181537, IMG submission 119765) | Peatland microbial communities from MTU Mesocosm Facility, Houghton, MI, USA - PEATcosm2014_Bin23_10_metaG | ecosystem: Environmental > Terrestrial > Soil > Wetlands > Peat | place... | reverse complement strand
CAACGTCCGCTCGGTCGCCGCGAGCATCGGCATCACCGTCGAGGAAAAGAAATCGGACGAGCCGGTCACGTTCAACGAGTGGGTTCACGTGCAGGTCTTCGGCGGCGACAAGAAATTGATTTCCGCGGGCGGGACATTTTTTGGCTCGCCGAACAATCCGCGCATCGTGCGGCTGTTCAGCACGCCGGTGGAGATTCCGGTCAGCGGCACGCTGCTGCTGTTGAACAACAAGGACCGGCCCGGCATCGTCGGCTATCTCGGCACGCTGCTCGCCAAACACAAAGTCAACATCGCGAACATGAGCCTGACGCGCGACACGGCGGGCGGACTGGCGTTGACGGTGTTGAACCTGGACAGCGCGCCACCGCAGGCCGTTTTGGACGAACTCCAGAAGGATCCAGACATCAGCAATGTTAAAGTGGTAAAGTTGTGAACGAATTGAACCCAAAAGAGTCAAAGCAAAACCAAAACATGAAAACAAAACACAAAATGATTTTTACCGCCGCGCTGACCGCGGCCCTGATCGCCCTGCCGCGCGCTTACGCTGTCACCGGCGACGCCACGGCGACGACCGCGCCGGCGGACGCCACCGCTGCCGCCACCAACAGCAAACCGGCCGATGTGATGGCTGCGCTGTTTGGCGACCCGGTGATTGTCAAAGGCAATGGCTTCGAGATCAAGCAGAGCCAGTTGGACGGGGTGATGGATGGCCTCAAGGCCAGAATCGCCGGCATGGGGCAGACGATTCCGCCTGAAGAGCTGACCAAAACCGCGTTGACCAGTCTGATTGGGAACCAAATTCTTTTGCAGAAGGCGACCGATGCAGACAAAGCCGACGGCAAAAAGCAGGCGGATCAATACATTGATCAAGCAATCAAACGCATAGGCTCGCAGCAGTTGGTGGAGGAACAACTGAAGGCCGCCGGAAAGACATTTGATGCCTGGCGCACCGAAATGATCCAGCAATCAACGGCGACGGCGGTGATGATCCGCGAATTGAACGCCAAGCCCACGGATGCCGATGCCCAAAAATACTACGACGATCATCCAACGGCTTCCGAGGTGCCCGAACAGGTCCATGTCCGCCATATTTTGCTGATGACGATGGACGAAAAAACGCAGGCGGCGCTGCCGGACGATCAGGTCAAGGCCAAGCGGAAACAGATTGACGACATTCTCAAGCGCCTCCGCGCCGGCGAGGACTTCGCCACGCTCGCCAAGGAATATTCCGAGGATCCCGGTTCGAAGGCCAACGGCGGCGAACTGCCTCCGTTTGCGCGCGCCAGCGTCGATCCGCAGCACGCCATGGTCCCGGAGTTTGAGGCGGCGGCATTCTCGCTGACCAACAACCAAATCAGCGACGTGGTCACCACGCAATACGGCTATCACATCATCCAACTGCTGGACAAAACACCGGCCCGGAAGCTGGCGCTGAACGACAAGCTGCCGTCGAGTGATGCAACGCTGGCCGACGAAATCAAGAATTTCCTGACCGGACAGAAACTCCAGGAACTGGCGCCGGCGTATATCGAAAAATTGAGCAAATCACCCGACGTTGAAATTCTGGATCCCGCGCTGAAAGCGCTGGTTTCGACGCAGACCAGCCCGCCGGTGGGGTCGCCGGCAGCGTCCCAACCCTGAACGCGGTCTGGCCCGTCTTGGCCACCTGTTTGGCGGGAAAACAAAAACGGCGGAGAGGGCTTGTCAAATCCGCCTCGTCCGGCCATCTTGAGGCATTATGAATACGAAAATAGGGATTGCCATCCTCGCGGTGGCGTGTTTCGGATTTGCCGTCGCCCTGGTGGTGTTCAAACATCAGGCGGACACACAGCAGGCCGAAAGCGCCAGCACGATTCTTGATTTCTCCAACCAGATCGTCAAAGCCAACGTCAGCATCGAGGATTTGAACCAGGCGAATCTGAATTTGAGCAACGATCTGGCCACGAACCGCGAAATGTCGCTGGCGCTTTCCAACCAACTGGCCGAAACCGTCGGCACCCTCGCCACCATGACGGTCTCGCTCCAGGATGCCGAGCAGCAAATCACGAACCTCAACGGGCGCATCACCGATTTGGAGGCCCAAAACCAGGCGCTCGACCAGCGCGCCAGTTCGCTCTCCAACACCATTGCCACGCTGGACACGCAGATTAGTGACACGCAGGCAAAGCTCGCCACCTCCGAAACGAACAATGCGTTTCTTGACAGTGAATTGAAACAGCAGATCGCCCAAAGGGCCGAACTGGAACGCAAATTCAACGATCTGGCCCAGGTGCGCGCGCAGGTCCGGAAATTGAGGGATGACCTGCTCGTCGCCCGCCGGCTTGCCTGGATGCGCGCCGGCATTGACCCCGCCAAGCAGATGAAGGGCGGACAATTGCTCATGCAGCGCCCGCCGTCCGCCACCAACGCCGCGCCCGCCGGTTCACCGCTTTACAACCTGAACGTCGAAGTCGGATCCGACGGCTCGGTCAACGTCATTCCGCCGCCGACCAACGCGCCGGCCCACTGACCCGGCGATGCGGTGTAACATCCGTTCACGAACCGCCGATGCCGACTTACGAATACGTTTGCGAAAAATGCGGCCACGCGTTTGAGGTCGTTCGCTCCATTTCGGCGAAACCGTTGCGGACCTGCCCGAAGGAGCTTTGCCCACGGAAAAAGTGGGGACGTGGTCGGGTAAAGAAAAAGATCAGCGCCGGGGGCGGATTGCTCTTCAAAGGTGGCGGCTTTTACATCACTGATTACCGCAGCGAAGGCTACAAACAGGCGGCCAAAAAAGACTCCGCCGCGCCCGCGCCCGCTGGCGGCGAAAGCAAACCGGCGAAGGACGGGGCGAAACCCGCGCCAGCCAAGACAGCCGAGTCCAAAACGGCAAGAAAATGATCCAGACGTTGAAGCGCTGCTCCGGTTTAACGCTGGAACGTCTGACCGCTTCAACGTTGTTGCTCTCCGTGTTATTTTTCCCAGCCGTCGCTCCCGCCCAGGCGACACTGCCGGGTGCGGTCGCGCCGCGCAGGAGCGTCTCCGGCCAGTTTATCGTCATCAGCGCAAATCTGATTTCGTCACCCGCCCGTCCACCCGCCGCCGTCACCAACGCCGGCTTTGTCCGGCTCGATCCCGCGCTGCTGGCCGTTTCCGCCGAGCGCGTCAAGCAATCGCTCTGGCGCCAGTTGGGCATTGACCCCATGACGCCGTGGCGTGGCCGGGTATTTCTCGCCTTGTATCCGGCAACATCGCCCGATGAAAATGTCACCATCATTTCCACGCGCTTCGCCGGCGTCTGGAATTACCGCGTTGAATTGCCAGCGCTTGTGTCCCGCACGCGTTTGACCCGCGCCCTCACCGGCGCGGTGCTGCTGGAACTGGCCAATCGCGACAACTCCGGCGACCGTTCAGCCGAACTTCCCGCATGGCTCACCGAAGGCCTGGCGCAGCAACTGCTGGCCACCGGCGCCCCGGAAATAATCATGTCGCCGCCGGAAAATCAAATCATGGTCGTCGAACGCGGCATGGATGCGCTCGCGAAGGCGCGTCCCGTGTTGCACGACCACTCCGCGCTGACGTTCGAGCAATTAAGCTGGCCTGACGACGCACAGTTGAACGGCGACGATGACGGCGTCTACCGCGCCAGCGCGCAATTATTCGTGAGCGATCTGCTGGAATTGAACGACGGTGCCGCCAATATGCGCGCCATGCTTCAAATGCTGCCGCGCTGCTACAACTGGCAGACCGCCTTTCGCGCCGCGTTCGCCGCAGATTTTCCCCGGCCGATTGACCTTGAAAAATGGTGGGCGCTGCAAGTCGTCAGCTTTGCCGCGCACGGCGCGGGGCCACTGTGGACGCCAGACGCCAGCCGCGACAAGCTCGACGAAGTCTTGAGCGTGCCGGTGGAAATGCGCTCCGCGCCGACCAATCTGCCCGTCCGTGCCGCCATTTCCCTGCAGGCCGTCATCCGCAATTTTGATTTTGACCGGCAAAAAATCGTTCTGCAAACCAAACTGCGCGACCTCCAACTGGCGCAATGGCGCATGGCCCCGCAGTTCGCGGGTCTGACCGGCGCCTATTACCGCACGATCGCTGATTATCTTGGCAGGCGCAACGGTGTTGCGCCGTCGAAAAAAAAGGCGGCCAGCACGGCGGAAAAACTGGACGCGCTCGACGCGCAACGGCGGGCGGTGGAAACCGCCATCCAACCGGACATCCCGGCCAACAAACTCCAATGAGACTTGAACGCCGCAGGCGCGAAAGCGGTCAACTTGACAGGGCAAGATTCCAATTTATAGTTCGCTACTGATACAATGAAGGAAGTCAAATCATCGGCCAAAGGCGGGGAGCCGCCATCAGGCCAACGGCTCCAACTTCTCAAGGAATTTCACTCCGCCGGCCGTGGTTACTGGCATGACGTTTCCGACGCCGATTGGAACGACTGGCGCTGGCAGCTCAAACACCGCATCACCACGCCGGAACAATTGCAGCGCCTGATGCCGACGCTAACGCCGGAGGAATTCGCCGGCGCGAAACTCGCGAACACCAAACTCGCGCTCGCCATCACGCCGTATTTTTTCAACTTGATTAATCCGGCGGATGAAAATTGCCCCATACGCCAACAGGTCATCCCGCGCATCGAGGAGACGCACACCGCGTCGTGGGAAATGAGCGACCCGTGCGGCGAGGATTCGCACTCGCCCGTGCCCGGCCTCGTCCATCGCTATCCCGACCGCGTGCTGTTTCTCGTGACCGACCGCTGCGCGGCGTATTGCCGCTACTGCACGCGCTCGCGGCTCGTCAGCAACGCCACCGGCTACGATTTCCATCCCGAATTCGACAAACAAATCGAATACATCGCGCAGCATCCTGAAATCCGCGACGTGTTGTTGAGCGGTGGCGACCCGCTACTGTTAAGCGACGACAAGCTGGAAAATCTGCTGGGCCGGCTCCGCGCGATTCCGCATGTCGAATTTCTGCGCATCGGCTCGCGCATCCCGACGTTTCTGCCGCAGCGCATCACGCCGGAGCTTTGCGCGGTGCTGAAAAAATTCCATCCGCTGTTTGTGAGCATCCACTCGAACCATCCGCGCGAATTGACAACGGAAGTCCGCGACGCGGTTGGCCGCCTGGCCGACGCCGGCATTCCGCTTGGCAACCAGAGCGTCCTGCTCAAAAACGTCAATGATGATGTGACGGTAATGAAAGCGCTCGTCCAGAAACTGCTCATGTGCCGGGTGAAGCCGTATTACCTTTACCAATGCGATTTGATTTCCGGCTCCGCGCATCTGCGAGCGAGCGTCAGCAAGGGTGTGGAAATAATGGAGCAACTGCGCGGGCACACGACCGGCTATGCCGTGCCGCAATATGTGATTGACGCGCCCGGCGGCGGCGGCAAGGTGCCCGTCAATCCCGAATACGTCCTCTGCCGCAACGCGGGCCGCGTGCTCATCCGCAATTACGAAGGCAAAGTTTTCGAGTATCCCGAAGCGCCCGACGGCACGCCGACCGGCAAGCCGCCGAAAGAAATTGAAGAGCCGCAGTTGGTGTGATTTCCAGACTCCGACGCTACAGGGTCGCAAAGTTTTCCTTTGTGCCTTCGCGTCTTTGTGTTTAATTTTCCCCAAAATTCAGGAGAAAAGTTATGGCTTACAGTTGGAAATTTTTTCGCGCCGGCGGCTTTGACCAGGTCAAACTCGAATCCGGCGCCGACCTCGCCAATCTCGACCAGCTCGACCAGAAGCTCTGGGTCGCGCTCGCCTGCCCCACGCGCGGGCTGGAGTTCGACAGCCGCACGCTCGACCTGATTGACACCGACAAGGACAGCCGCATCCGCGCGCCGGAAATCATCGCCGCCGCCAAGTGGGCCGCCGGCCTGCTGAAAAATCCCGACGACTTGTTGAACGGTTCGCCATTGCTGCCGCTGGCCGCCATCAACGACGCCACGCCGGAGGGGAAACAAATCCTGTCCTCTGCAAAACAGACGCTCGTCAACCTCGGCAAATCCGACGCTGCGGCCATCAGCATTGACGACACGATGGACACGGTGAAGATTTTCGCCGCCACGAATTTCAACGGCGACGGCATCATTCCCGCCGACGCCGCCGGTGACGACGCGACGAAGGCGGTCATTGCCGACATCATGGCCTGTCTCGGCGTCGAGACCGACCGCAGCGGCAAGCCCGGAGTCAATCAGTCGAAGGTGGACCAATTTTTTGCCGAGGCACAGGCGCATTCCGACTGGTGGAAACAGGCCGAGGGCGACAAAAACATTCTGCCGCTGGGTGAAGCCACCGCCGCCGCGTTCGCCGCCGTGAAAGCGGTGCGGGCGAAGGTGGATGATTTTTTCGCGCGCTGCCGCGTGGCTGAATTTGACCCACGCGCCATCGCCGCGTTGAACCGGCCAGAGTCGGAATACGTCGCGCTGGCAACGAAAGAATTGACCGTCAACGCCGCTGAAATCGCCAGCCTTCCGCTCGCGCAAATCGCCGCTGGAAAGGCTTTGCCGCTGGTCGAGGGCGTAAATCCCGCATGGGCCAGCGCTCTCGCCACGCTGCAAGCCGCCGCCGTCGAACCTCTGCTCGGCAAAAGCAATTCCCTGACCGAAGCCGAATGGAATTCCCTCCAGGTAAAACTCGCGCCGTTTGAGGCATGGTCCGCCGGCAAGGTTGGCGTGGCGGTCGAGAAACTCGGCATCAAGCGTGTGCGTGAAATCCTTGCCGGCGACGCCAAGGCGAAAATCACCGCGCTCATCGCCAAGGACAAGGCGCTGGAGCCGGAGGCCAACGCGATTTCGGCCGTGGAAAAGCTGGCGCGTTATCACCGCGACCTGCACGCGCTCTGCCTGAACTTTGTCAGCTTCAAGAATTTTTACAGCCGCAAAATCCCGGCGATTTTCCAGGCTGGCAGGCTGTATCTTGACCAGCGCGCCTGCGACCTTTGCCTCACGGTCGAGGACGCCGGCAAACACAGCGTGATGGCCGCGCTGGCGGGCAGCTATCTGGCATACTGCGATTGCGTGCGCAAGGCCACTGGCGAACAAATCCAGATCGTCGCCGCGTTCACCGACGGCGATTCGGACAACCTGATGGCCGGGCGCAACGGAATTTTTTACGACCGCAAAGGCCAGGATTGGGACGCCACCATCACCAAGCTGATTGACAATCCCATCAGCCTCCGGCAGGCGTTCTGGCTGCCCTACAAAAAACTCGTCCGCATGATTGAGGAACAGGTCGCCAAGCGCGCCGCCGCCGCCGATGCCGCCTCGACCGCACAATTGCAGGACGCCGCCGCTGTCACCGCAAATGCCGGCGCCGCGCAACCAGCCCAGCCGAAGAAGATGGATCTGGGGACGATTGCCCTGCTGACAACGGCTTTCACGGCCATTGCCGGAATTGTCACGACGATTCTTGGCCGTCTGGCGGGCATTTTTGACCATGGATTGATAAACGCCATTTTTGCCTTTGCCGGAATTTTTCTCTGCGTGGTCCTGCTGATCTCCGGCCCCTCGATGATTCTCGCCTACATCAAGCTCCGCAAACGCAACCTCGCGCCCATTCTCGACGCCAACGGCTGGGCGGTGAACGCCAAGGCGGTTATCAATGTGCCGCTGGGCAGGTCGCTCACGCAGGTTGCCCAATTGCCGCCAGGCGCGCAGCGCGACCTCGTGGATCCGTTCGCGGAAAAGAAAAAACCATGGGGACTTTGCCTTGCCATCCTCATCGTTCTGGGTTTGGCCCTCGGCTGGTATCTGGGCAACCTCGACGGCTTGCTGCCCGGAAATTTCAAGAGCACGACCGTTCTTGGCACGAATGCCCCGGCTTATGTCCCGGCGCAGATTGTTACCAATCTTCCGCCGGCCGCGATTACAAACGGCATACCGCCCGCAAAATAATTTCGCCGATGCCCCGTGAATCCGCCGCAGCCAGAACCGCGCGACTGAAGAAAATCATCGCCGGTTTCCAGAAGACCTATTCCGAAGCGCACTGCGAACTGACCTACACGGACCCGCTCCAGTTGCTCATCGCCGTCATTCTTTCCGCGCAATGCACCGACAAGCGCGTCAACATCGTCACGCCGGATTTGTTCAGGAAATACCGCTCGGCGGCAGATTTCGCGAACGCGCCGCGCGCCGAACTGGAGCAGTTAATCAAATCCACCGGCTTTTTCCGCAGCAAGGCGAAGAACATCCAGAACTGCTGCCGCAAACTCGTCGAGCGTCATGGCGGCGAGGTGCCGCGCACGATGGAGGAATTGATCCAGCTCGACGGCGTCGGGCGCAAGACGGCGAACGTGGTTTTGGGAAATGCGTTCAACGTGGTGGTCGGCGTCATCGTGGACACGCACGCGATGCGGCTGTCGAACCGGCTCGGATTGACGAAGGAAAAGACGCCGGAAAAAATCGAGCGCGACCTGATGAAGCTGCTGCCGCGAAGCCATTGGCTGCTGTTCAGCCACTGGCTCGTCTGGCACGGACGCCGCCGCTGTTACGCGCGCAAGCCGGATTGCGCGAATTGCGAGGTGCTGAAATGGTGCCCGCAAATCGGGGTGAAAAACCAACCACGGATGGACACAGATGGACACGGATGAATTCCGAATCCAATTGTGCAAATGCCTTATCCGTGTATATCCGTGTTAATCTGTGGTTAAAATGAATTCCTGGCTGCTCCTCAACTCCGGCAAATGCGACGCCGCGTTCAATATGGCGTTGGACGAGGTGCTGCTCGACTTCGTGTCGCGCCTCGGCAAGCCCGTGTTGCGCCTTTACGGCTGGACGGAGCCGGCGGCCACCTTCGGCTATTTCCAGAAATATGCGGAGGTGGAGCGTGCGACGCATTTGAGGCCGCTCATCAGGCGCCCGACCGGCGGAGGCATTGTGCCGCATGACGCGGACTGGACCTACAGCCTCGTATTTCCGCCCGGCCACGAATGGCATTCGCTCAAGGCCGAGGAGAGTTACCGGCGCGTCCACGACTGGCTGCGGCTGGCGTTCGCGGAATTGAAAATTGAGACCAAGCTCGCGCCGTGCTGCAAAAAATCGCTGCCGGGCCAATGCTTCGCCGGCCATGAAAAATCCGATCTGCTCTGGCATGGAAAAAAAATCGCTGGCGCGGCGCAACGGCGGAACAAGCTGGGTTTGTTGATTCAAGGCTCGGTGCAGCCGCCGCCGGTTTCCATCGCACGGGCGGATTGGGAAAGTGCGATGCGCGCCGCCGCCCGGTTAAATCGGAAGGTCGAGTGGGGGGAACTATCGCCGAATGAACCATTGCGACGCGATGCGGAAGAATTGGCGCGTCGGAAGTATTCGCAAGCGGATTACAACCGGAAACAATGATTTTGGAGGCTTCACGGCATCCAGACCAGTTCCGGGTTGTTGGTGATGCCTTTGCCGTGCTTGAAATCCCAATACTGAGTGTTCCGAAACCGCGCCACGTGACCGTCAACAAAGACAAACTGCGCGCCCCGGTTGTGCAGGCTGGGATGGACATTATTCTGCTCGGCGACAGGCGCAAGCCCGCCATTGTCGAAAAGCCATACGGTGACGATGGGCCGGCTAATTGAGCCGAGTCTTGCCTGGTTTGTGCCATTGACATTTTGATTCAGACAATAGTGGAACAAATTTTTCCCGTTGCTTCGCCGCGTGTTGCTGGGACAAATCCAGATGGATTTGCCGGGATCAATCGCCGCGTTGGTGCGCCAGGGCAGTTTGTTATAAGGTGGCAAATCCATTTCTTCGGGCAATTCAATATACCAGCCATTGGTGCGTGAGTCGCCGCTGGACGAACCGTTCCAAGGCAAAAAGTCATAGTGGTTCGCCGCGTAAAGATGCGTCGCCACACCCCATTCCTTGAGATTGCTGCGGCAGGCGATGGCCTGCGCTGTTGCTTTGGCCTTGCTGATGGCGGTCAGGAGCAATGAGGCCAGCACGGCGATGATGGCCATCACCACCAGCAGTTCGAGCAAAGTGAATGCGCGATTCCGTTGCATGGTTTTATTCTCTGATGCTTCCTGATTAACCGGAGTAATATCCTTTGTCCCGCCTTTTACCAGAAAAAGTTATTCACAGGAGGAATGCGCGTTGCCGGATGACGGGTTCCCGTTTAATTTCCCCCCATGGTCCGGCTTGTTTTGTTTGATGTTGACGGCACGCTCGTTCACACGGGCCGCGCCGGCTCGCGCGCGTTTGGCAAAACCATCGCCTCGGAATTCAAGGCGCCGGAAAGCGTGGAGAAAATCCGATTTGGCGGACGCACCGACATCAGCCTTGCCCGAGAACTTTTCGGCATCAACAACATCCCGGCCACGCCGGACAATTTCCGGCGGTTCTTCGAGTGCTACGTTTTCTGGCTGGACTATCTCGTCAATAAAACCAACGGTGAAGTCTGCCGGGGCGTGCCTGAGTTCATCCGCGATCTGCAGGCGCTGCCGAATCCGCCGCGGCTCGGCCTGCTCACCGGCAACATCCGCCTCGGCGCGGAAATCAAGCTGCGGCGCTACGAGCTGTGGGAGTTTTTTGAGACAGGCGGGTTTGCCGATGACAGCGAGGACCGCAATCACATCGCCACCGCCGCGCTGGAACGCGGACAGCGCGTGCTCGGTGGAAATCTGCATGGTGGGGAAATCCTGGTGATCGGCGACACGCCGCATGACATCCGGTGCGGAAAGCACATCGCCGCGAAAGTTCTGGCCGTGGCGACCGGCGGCGCAAAGCTGGAGGAATTACAGCATCACAAGCCCGACTGGGCGGTGGAGGACTTGACACGGGTGAGCGCGAAGGAAATTTGCAACGGTGCGGTGTAATCTCAACCGCGGATAAACACGGATAAGAAAGCATCCGCAGATTACGCAGACTTGCGCAGATAAAATTCCTCAAAATAATCCGCGTCAATCTGCGAAATCTGCGGACAAAATTTTCCCCATCCGTGTTTATCCGTGTCCATCCGTGGTTAAAGCTTTTTTCTTTTTGGTGGTTTCGGGGCGGAATTCCAGAATCTCGCCGGTCTGGCAATCGAGCGTTTCGCAAATCGCTTCGAGCGTGGAGAATCGGATGGCCCGGGCCTTGCCGGTTTTGAGGATGGACAGGTTTTGCGGCGTGATGTCCACGGCGGCGGCCAGATCGTTCAGCCGCATTTTGCGCTGCGCGAGAACCACGTCCAGATTGACGATGATGGGCATAAACTTAAACGGTTAATTCTTGTTCTTCCTGAATCTTCCGGCCTTCGTCCATGATCCAGGCGATGAATATGATCAAAAATCCGCCGAAAAGTTGTCCGGTGCTTAATGCCATGTCCTGAAATTTGCTTTGCATTTGATCGTTAATCACCCAGTTAATCATGAGATAATAGCCGAAGAATCGGATGCAGTTGACGTTTTTGCTGGCAAAAAAGATTCCCCGTTCGTAAAGATGAAACAGGCAACTCAACATAATCATAGCCCAGAATGCCAGTCCAGTTTGCACCAACCACAGTGCTTGAATTTCCGGCGGCATTTCATTTGGCGACGTGTAGATGTGATGCGGCGCAATGACAATCTTAAAATGGTCGTGACCCGGCCAGCCGAAATAGTAAGCCAGCATCAAGTAAAATTGAAAGACGAGTCCGAGATAAATCAGGAGCCGGAAAACAAAGCTGACGCGGGTGATGCGATTCAGCCGAGAAACATTACCGGCGGCGTCTTTGCAAGCCTTAAACCGATAGGTCAGATAAATCACGATAATCGCTAAAATTAAAATCATTTCAGTCGCATTCATGGCACAAAAATAAGCCCACTAATTCCGTTAGTCAAGTTGTTTTTATCGAAATACGATAAATAGTTGGCTTTAATTGTTAAATGGCTCGACTTCTGAAACTTGTGCGGTTATTTTCAAACCCATTTTATGACCGATCCGCGTTATACCAAGCTGGCCAAGCTGCTCGTGAATTATTCCACTGAAATCAAGAAGGGCGACCGCGCGTTGCTCGACATGATTGACGTGCCGGATGAATTCACCGTCGAACTTATCCGCGCCGTGCGTGCCGCCGGCGGCACACCGCTCGTCGAAGTTCGCCACACGCGCGTCTCCCGCGAGCTGCTGCTGGGAGCGAACGACAAGCAGGCCGCGGTCGTCCGCGACATCGAGATGTTCCGCATGAAGAAGGTGCAGGCTTACATCGCCATCCGCGGCAGCGCCAACACCAGCGAGAATTCCGACGTGCCGAGCGACCGGATGCAGCTTTACTCGCGCATCCTCCGTCCGGTGCAGGATTATCGCATCAACCAGACGCGCTGGTGCGTGTTGCGCTGGCCCACGCCGAGCATGGCGCAGGCGGCGGGCATGAGCACCGAGGCGTTCGAGAACCTGTATTTTGATGTCTGCACGATGGATTACGCGAAGATGGGGCGCGCGATGGTTCCGCTGGAGCGCCGGATGAAGCGCGCGGACAAGATCCGGCTTGTGGCACCGGGAACGGACCTGACGTTCAGCATCAAGGGCATCGGCGCGAAGATGTGCAAGGGCGACCGGAACATCCCCGACGGCGAGGTTTTTTCCTGCCCGGTGAAGAATTCCGTGAACGGCGTGATCCAATTCAACACGCCGACAATTTATTCGGGAACGAAATTTGAAAACGTCCGGCTGGAATTCAAGGATGGCAAGGTCGTCAAGACGACGGCGAATAATTCAAAGCGGCTGAATGAGATTCTGGACACGGACGCCGGCGCGCGCTACGTCGGCGAATTTTCGCTCGGCTTCAATCCATTCATCCTGAATCCGATGTGCGACATTTTGTTCGACGAAAAAATCGCCGGCTCGCTGCATTTCACGCCGGGGCAGGCTTACGAGGAGTGCGACAATGGCAACCGTTCGGCGGTGCATTGGGACATGGTGTTGATCCAACGCAAGGAATGGGGCGGCGGCGAGGTATGGTTCGACGGAGAACTCATCCGCAAAGACGGAATTTTTTTGACGAAGGATTTGAAACCGTTGAACCCGGCTAACTTAAAATAAGCTGTTCAGTTTCCTATTGACCTTATGCAAGATTGAACGCACGCTCGTCGCCGTGAGAGCAATTCCGCGACTTCTCTGTGTGTTGTGTGTGCGCTTTCTTGCATCACCGATTCGGAGGCCGGCACGTCCTGCGGCCAATAAAATTTATGGCTGAATTCAAATTCTCCTGCCCGTTCTGCGGCCAGAACGTTCAATGCGATACCAGTCATTCTGGAACGCAAATCCATTGTCCGAGCTGTAAAGAGGCCATCACCGTGCCGCAAGAGGCGGCAGTTCCTTCGGCTCCCGCGAAGTCGCGCACGTTGCGAAATGCCTTGGTCATCATCGCATCGGTGGTTGTTCTCGCCGGACTCGGCCTCGGCGGCTGGTGGGGTTGCTCCAAAATTAGGATTCACAGCAAACAAAGCCATTTACCTTCAGGCTTGGTGGCGTTGTGGTCCGGCGAAGGGAATTCTAATGACAGCGCGGGCGGCGACAACGGGGAACTGACAGGCGACGCCACCTATGAAAAAGGCAAGGTTGGCCAGGCATTTTCTCTCGATGGCACCAGAGGCACTTCCGTGAACGTAGGCAATCCCGTTCAACTCCAATTACAGGATTTTACCATCACCGCCTGGATCAAGCGCGACAACACTGACTCGGTTTCTGCTGATTTCCCCAGAGCCGTCATTTTTGGCTACGGGCAGGATGGCTATGCGCTTTATTTCAATTCCGGCGGGGTTCCCCTCTTGAGCAAATACAATATCCATGGCGGTGAAACAAAGTCACGCGCGGCAATCAAGGACACCAACTGGCACCATTTGGCGGTTACCAAATCCGGGACCACGGTGGTTTTCTATGTTGATGGCGTGGCGTATCCCGCGCTCAACGCCAAGTATGATGCGGAATTTGATTTTTCGACCGACGCGGCCATTGGAGCGTCCGGCGGAAATTCCGTTCTTAATTTTTGGGGTCTGATAGACGAACTTGGCATTTACAACCGCGCGCTTTCGGCTTCGGAAATCCGGGTGATTTATACGAAGCAAAAATAACGGACGTGCGTTGGCCGACGGCGAATTGATCCACGAAGACGGAGTTTTTTGACGAAGGATTTGTTGCCGTTGAACCCGGCGAATTTGAAACAAAAAAACGGGCGGCGTTTTGCGCCGCCCGCTCTCAATCCAAATCACGATTAGCGTCCCTCTTTGAGGAGCGCGAGGAACTGTTTCATCGCCGGCGAAAGTACCTTGTTCTTCTTGTATACGGCGGCCAGCGGACGGTAAAAGGAGCCGTCCTCCAGCGGCACGGCGGCGAGCGTCTGCTTGGTGATTTCCTGCGTGATCGTGCCCTGCGGCACGATGGATATGCCCGCGTCAATTTCCACGGCGCGTTTCACCGTTTCGATGTTGTCGAATTCCATCACGTTGTTCACGCTGACGCCGTGTTCGCGGAGGATTTTGTCGAGCGCCTTGCGCGTGGGGATGTCCGGCTCGAAGCCGACGAATTTCTGCCCGGCCAGCATCTTGAGTTTGGCGTTTTTCAGTTTGGCGAACGGATGGTGCGGGTGGCAGATGAGCACGAGCGAATCCTTGCGAAGGGGGATGATTTCCAGCTTGGCGTCCTTGGTCGGATACGCGACCAGCCCCATGTCCACCACGTTGCCGAGCACGTCATCATAGACCTGGTTGGCGCGGCGGTATTCGACGTGGACATTCACGGTCGGATAGCTCTTCATGAACTTTTTGACATACGGTGGCAGGTCGTGCAGGCCAATGCTGTAAATCGTCGCCACGCGGATGGTGCCGGAGATGATGTCCTTCAACTCCTGCAACTGACTGTGCAGCGATTCGTAGGTCTGGATGATTTGCTTGCTGTAATCGTAAAGCACCTGGCCCTCACTCGTGAGGCGGAAGCGTTTTTTGCTCCGCTCGATGAGCAGCGATTTGAACAACCGCTCCAGCGAGCTGATTTGCTGGCTGACGGCGGACTGGGTGACCCCGTTGATTTGCGCGGCCTTGGTGAAACTTTCCGTTTCGGCCAGGTCGCAGAACACTTTCAAGCTCTCGATTTGCATAAGCTACATTAAACAACAAATTCACTTATGCGTCAACACCCAGATTTGCGGTGATGACCCGCTTCACTTTGGCCAGCAATTCCACGCTCGTGAACGGCTTCCGCAGAAAGGGCGTGCCCGCCCGCTGGTCGGCAGACAGCGAATAGCCGCTCATGCACAGGATGCGGGGCGCCGGCGCCTGTTGCCGGATGCGTTCCACCAGTTCGCGTCCGCTCATGCCCGGCATGACCAGATCCGTGATCACTAAATCCACCTTCAGGTCGTCGCGCGCCAGAATCGCCAGCGCCTTCTGGCCGCTGCTCGCCGTCAGAATTTTGTAGCCGAATTCGGTCAGGATTGTCTCCGTCATGGACAACAAAAGGGTCTCATCGTCCACCACCAGCACCGTTTCCGATCCGTGCAAATTGTCGCCGGCACCCGCGCTTTCACGGGCGAGCTGCTTTTCCGCTGGCATGTAAATGCGCACCGAGGTGCCCGCGCCCGGCTGGCCCGACACCGCCACGCCGCCACCGTGATTACTCACGATGCCGTAAGCCAGCGCCAGCCCGAGACCGCGATGGGTTTTTCCCTTGGTCGTGAAAAATGGCTCGAAAATTCGCGGCAGCACATCCGGCTCGATCCCGCGGCCGTTGTCGGCGATTTCCACGCAGACGTAAGTGCCCGCCGCCAGTTGCGCGTTCCGATCCTGCGTCGGCTCCGTCAATTCCAGATTGCGCGTTTGCACCGTGATTTGGCCGCTGCCGCTGGTGATGGCCTCAACGGCGTTCTCCAGGACCTTCATCAACGCCTGCTGCAACTTCGCCTCGTCGAAGCGCGCCGCGAACAGGCCCCGTTCCAATTGCATCTTCCAGGCAATGGACGCACCGGATGCGTTGCGGAAAAAATCCACGCAACGGTTCACCACCGCGTTCAAATTCCCAGGCACCGCGCGCGGCGTTTCCATTTCCTGGCGGCTGAACGCCGCGAGCTCATTCGAGATTTCCGCCGCGCGCTCCGCCGATTTTTCCACTCCCAACAACGATCGCCGCCACGGATGTCCCGGCTCGGCCTTGCCCAGCAGCAATGACGTGTGGCCGAGGATGCTCGTCAGCGCGTTGTTGAAATCCAGCGACACCGTGCGCGCCAGTTGCAGCGCGCAATCCAGTTTTTGCTTTTGCGCGAAGCTGGCTTCCAATGCCGGATTTTTTGCATTGCCTGCGGCGGCGGCTTCCGGGGCCGCCTGAAAAACGAAGAATTTCTCCCCCTCCTTGATGAAGGTGCAAATCGAAATCAAAAAAACGCCGGTGCCGCCGCCTTTGACCAGAAATTTGAGCGCCGCCGTGTCCGCCGGCGAAAGCCCCCGGTGTGCGAGAAACTGCTCCGGCGTTGTTCCGTTTTCAGAGGACCAGATGGCCGACAACAATGGAGACTCGCCTTCCACAACGGTCCCAAATATTTTGACCGCTGCCGGGTTGGCCCGGAGAATGATGCCGGCTCCATCCAGCAGGAGCGCGGGCCAGCCAGCATTTTCCAAAATAAACACAACATCCGGTTTCATCAGCGGTTCCTGTTTTGCAATTTAAATCTTAAACGCCAGTTCTCAATTGGATTTTAAGGAACCTCCACAAACGCCCCCGGCAGCAGTTCCCGCACGGTGAATTCCCTGATTTTGCCCGGCGCGCGAGTGTCCGCGACGAACACCTTCGCATCCGGCGCGTATTCGGCCAAAAGCTGGCGGCACGCGCCGCAGGGCATCGGCCCGGCGGTGCAGCGCGCGATGACCGCCACCGCGGCAAAGTTCCGTTTCCCGCCGGTCAGCGCGTTAAAAAGGGCCACGCGCTCCGCGCAGCACGTCAAACCGTAGCTCGCACTCTCGACGTTCGCGCCGCCAATGATTTCGCCGGAATTCGTGAGCAGTGCCGCGCCAACCTTGAATCTGGAATACGGTGACACCGAGCCTTTGCGCGCCCGCGCCGCCGCCGCCATCAGTTTTTGAGAGTCAATTTTCACAGTTTAATTTTTCCGCAAAGACACAGAGTGGCAGAGACTTGTTTCCCCTGTGTCCCCGCGACTCCGTGGCCGGGTCAAATGTTTCCATAAAGTTCCGCGAAATGTTTTAGCAAGACCGCGCCGGATTTTTTCACGCGCTCCGCCGCTTCCAAAACCTCCGCGTGCGACAGCTTTTCCCGGCTGATGCCCGCCGCCATGTTTGTGATACACGAAACCGCCGCCACGTTCAATCCGCATTGCCGCGCCACAATCGCCTCAGGCACCGTGCTCATGCCGACTGCATCTGCGCCAAGTCGCGCAAACGCCCGAATCTCCGCCGGCGTTTCGTAGCTTGGCCCGCTCACCACCAGATAGACGCCGCGTTGCAATTTTAGGTTGGAAACGTTTCCCGCGCGGAACAAAAGCTCGCGCAATTTCTTGTCGTAAGTTTCCGTCAAATCCACAAATCGCGGCAAACCCGGAATCGCTTCGCCGCGCAACGGATTTACGCCCATGAAATTGATGTGGTCAGTCAGCGCCATAAAATCGCCGGCGCGGAATTTCTTGTTGATGCCGCCCGCCGCGTTCGTCAGCAGCAGATCGCGGATACCAAACGCAGCCAGCGCGCGGACGGCGAACGTGACGCGCTCCATCGGATGGCCTTCGTAAAAATGCGCGCGACCGCTCAAGACCAGCACCGGTGTTTTGCATAGATGGCCGAAAAACAATTCGCCCGCGTGGCCGGTGACGGTCGGTTTGGGAAAGCCGGGGATTTTGGCGTAGGAAATCTTTTTGTCCACCCGCAGCTCGGTCAGCACGTGATGAAATCCGCTGCCAAGCACGATGGCGAGCGCCGGACGCAGAGACGAAACCTTTTTGAGCCGCGCGGCGGCGATTTGTGGGGAAGGTTGATTCATTCAGTTATTTGTCCAATCCAAAACCAACGTGCTTTTGGGTGCGACTAAAAAATGATAGGCTTTTCCTACATGCGCTATTCGCGGCTGAAAGACAGCTGTAAAAGAATACCCACCCAGTTCACTGCTTTTTGTGACGCTCAAATTTTGTATCAAGAAAAAAGCGCCAAAAATTAGATCGTTAGCATGAACCTGCCCGTCAATTTCTAAAAGATAAGAACGGCCATTGCGTGCAACTCCAATACAATCAGAAATCGTAGGCTTATCCACAAACCAGACCATGAAGCATGCGAAAAGCGTAACTACGACTCTGATAATTCTGGGAATGTTGCGTTTGTCCCATTCAGTTCCTTTTCTAGCTAATCTTGGAATTAAAAAAATGGTCTTGGGATTTAAACTGTAAATAAAAAGTAAAATGTTAAATGCGGTGAAGCAGCCAGTCACAGCCAATAATCTGGCAAGCCATTCTGGCTGTATAAAAATGAAACTCAAAAGCGGCGCTGAACAAATCAAGATGTTGCGAAGCTTTTTGGATTTCAAAAGCTTTGATTGTTTAGTTGTTTTGCTCACGGCATCAGTTTTCATGCGCCCTAAATCATTTATTCAACTGAACAATGACGCCCAGTTGAAGTTTACTTTTTCTGTGCGAGCGACTGGACGTGCCGCTCAATACGGTTGCTCGCCTCGATGAGTTGTTCGTAGCTCGTTGCAAAGCACGCGCGGCAGAAGCCCGTGCCATTTGCGCCGAACGCCGTGCCAGGAACCATCGCCACTTTTTCCGCCTGCAACAGGCCGACGGCGAAATCTTTTTCGTTCAGCCCGGTTTTGGAAACGTCCGGGAACGCGTAGAACGAGCCGCGCGGCAGGTGGCATTTCAGCCCGATTTCATTGAACCGGTGCACGATGAAATCGCGGCGGCGATGATACTGGTCGCGCATTTTTTTCATCGCGTCCTCGCCGCGCACGAGCGCCTCGATGGCGGCTTCCTGGCTGATGATGGACGCGCAGAGCATCGAGTATTGATGCACCTTCATCATCGCCTCGATCAGCGGCGCAGGACCGCAGGCATAGCCTATGCGCCAGCCAGTCATCGCGAACGCCTTGGAAAATCCGTGCAGAAAAATCGTCCGGTCCTTCATGCCAGGAATGCTCGCGATGCTGGTGTGAACGCCTTCAAAAGTCAGCTCGGAATAAATTTCGTCGCTCAACACAATCAAATCTTTTTCCACGGCGAATTTCGCGATGGCCTCGATTTGCGCGCGATCGCACGTGCCGCCGGTGGGATTGCACGGCAGGTTGAGCATGAGCAATTTGCAGCCCGGCTGCCACGCGGCGCGGAGAGCTTCCACGGTCAGCGCAAAATTGTCCTTCGCGAAAGTCGGCACCGGCACCGCGATACCATGCGTGAGTGTGATGCTTGGCGAATAGCTGACGTAACACGGCTGGTGGAACATGACCTTGTCGCCGGGATTGATGAGCGCGCGGCAGGCGAGGTCGAGCGCCTCGCTCACGCCGACGGTGATAATGACCTCGTCTTCGGGTCGGTAGCTGACGGAATAATTTTTCTCGACATATTTGTTGATGGCGCGGCGCAACTCAATCAAGCCGAGGTTCGAGGTGTAATGTGTCTTGCCCTTTTCCAGCGCGTAAATGCCGGCCTCGCGGATGTGCCACGGCGTGTCGAAATCCGGTTCGCCGATGCCGAGCGAGATGACGTCCTTCATCTTCGAGACGATCTCGAAAAAGTCGCGGATGCCTGACTTGGGCAGGTTGATGACGTGCTTGGCGATGTAGCGGGAAGTATCCATGAAAGTCTTTATCCGCAGATTGCGCAGATTTCCGCAGATACGGAAAAAAGCAAATTCTGTTGTTGGAAAAAATCTGTGTCCATCTGCGTAATCTGCGGACAGGTTTTACGGCGTGACTTTGAGCCGTTCGTTTTCCGCGGCTTTGCCTTCAATCAGGAAGCCGTTTTCCTTGTAGGAACGCAGCATGAAATGCGTGGCGGTGGAAAGCACACCTTCGATGGTGGAAAGCTTTTCGGACACGAACGCCGCAACCTTCTGCAAACTCGCGCCGTTGACGAACACCAGCAGATCGTAGCCGCCGGACATGAGGTAGCATGACTCCACCTCGTCGAACCGGCTGATGCGCTCGGCAAGGCGGTTGTAGCCGCCGCCGCGTTCGGGCGTGATGCGCACCTCGATGACGGCGCGAACGACGCCGGAATCTTCCTGCGAAAGATTCAGCACCGGACGCACGCCGAGCAGCACGCCTTCTTTTTTGAGGGCGTCGAGCTGGCGGTTCACTTCGGCCTCGGACAGCTTGAGCACCTGCGCCAGTTGCGCGGTGTTGAGGCTGCCGCCTTCGAGCAACAGTTTGACAATCGGTTTCATCGGACGGTTAGTATCCCTAAAATCCGGTCTAAATCCATACTAATTTACAAACCTTTCATAAAAGCGACGGTGACCGCCAGACAAATGAAAAATACAATCAAAATAATTGCCGCAGTCGAGAAATGGCCGAAAAACAGGCACGCGCCGAAAGCCGCAATAACCAGTTGAAACAGCAAAAGCGCGAAACATTCGTAGTGACTCCAGTCTTCAAGATGCGTGACCTTGTAAATAACTCCGACGATGAGGGCTGGAAAAAACAGCGCGCGCCCGCCGAGTGGAATGAAAGTCACCACCGCCCAAACGCTCGCGGCTTCAATCAGCGCGGCGACGGCGGCTATCGCCGCCTCCTTGCCGAGGCTGTGTAAGGCGATGTCATTTTCGATCAAGGCGAAAAAAATATTCAGCAACAGGAGGGCCGCGCCAAGCGTGACAAACGCCAGCGCCCAGATTTCCAAAATATGTAATGCCGGTTGCACGACTTGATTTATTCCGCATCTGCCATATCATATTCGACTCGAAATATGGAATTGAACAATGACGAAATCCGCCGGTATTCGCGGCACCTGATTCTGCCGGAAGTCGGTCTGGCCGGCCAAAAGAAAATCAAAGCCACCAGCGTCCTGTGCATCGGCGCGGGCGGCCTCGGCTCGCCCATCGCCATGTATCTCGCCGCCGCTGGCATCGGCAAGATCGGCATCGTGGATTTCGACACGGTGGATTATTCAAATCTGCAACGGCAGATTCTCCACACGGACGCCGACGTGGGCCGCTCGAAAGCCGAGTCGGCGAAGGAAACCATTCATGGCATCAATCCGAACTGCGAAGTCGTCATTCACAACACGCGCATCAGTTCGGAAAACGCGCTCGACCTCATCCGGCCTTACGACATCGTGGTGGACGGCACGGATAATTTTCCGACGCGCTATCTCACGAACGACGCCTGCGTGCTGCTCAAAAAGCCGAACGTCTACGGCTCAATTTTCCGCTTCGAGGGCCAGGCGAGCGTGTTCGCGCCGCATCTGGGTGGGCCGTGTTACCGCTGTTTGTATCCCGAACCGCCGCCGCCCGGCATGGTGCCGAGTTGCGCAGAAGGCGGCGTGCTCGGCGTGTTACCCGGAATCATCGGCTGCATCCAGGCAACAGAGATTTTGAAGCTCGCCATTGGCAAAGGCAGTTCGCTCGTCGGCCGTTTGCTGTTGTTCAACGCGCTTGACATGAAGTTCCGCGAATTGAAATTGCGCCGCGACCCGCAATGCCCCGTTTGCGGCGAGCATCCGACCATCAAGGAATTGATTGATTACGAAACTTTCTGCGGCATCGTGCCGGAGCCGGAAAACACCAGCAATCCGGACGAGGTCACCGTGCAGGATATGAAGAAGGCGCTTGATAATCCGGCGCTCAACATCAAGGTCGTGGACGTGCGCGAACCGGACGAATATGAGATCGCCAAGGTCGCCGGCGTGCCGCTGCTACCGTTGAGCCAGCTCAACGAACGTTTCACCGAATTGGATCCGAACCAGCAGTATTATCTGCATTGCAAAGCCGGCGTGCGTTCGCTGAAGGCCCTGAACTTTCTGCGTCAACAGGGATTCAAATACGTCAAGAGTGTCAAAGGCGGCATCACCGCGTGGTCGGATGAGATTGATCGCAGCGTGCCGCGTTACTGAACCCGCAGTTTTTTCAAAGCCGCCAGGGCCGCATCGCTCTCGGCGGCCTTTTTGCTTTTGCCGGAGCCGCGCGCGAGTTCGACGCCTTCGTGGTGCACGGTGCATTCAAACACGCGGTCATGATCCGGTCCGGTGGCGGAAACGGTTTGATATTCCGGCGCAAGCGGCGAGCGGGTCTGAAGCAGCTCCTGCAACTCGCCCTTCGGATTTTCAATCGTTGGCAGCACGTTCAGCTTGCCGAATGCCGGGCTGAACTCGCGCAGGATAAATTCCTGCGCCGCGTCAAATCCGCCGTCCAGAAAAATCGCCCCCAATAGCGCCTCGAATGCGTCCGCCAGCGCCGAAGGACGTTCGCGCCCGCCGTGCGTCGCCTCGCCATGACCCAAAATCAGATAAGCGCCGAGCCCCAGCGCGCGGGCGTGCTCGGCCAGCGTCCGACGGTTGACCAGCTTGGCGCGGGCCTTTGTCAGCGGGCCTTCGTCGAACGCGGGAAATTTTTCATACAGTTCCTGCGTCAGCACAAGTTGCAGCACCGCGTCGCCAAGGAATTCCAGCCGCTGATTGTGCGGCGTCGGCGCGTTGTCCTCGTGCGCGACGGACGGGTGCGTGAGCGCGAGGCGCAGCAGATTTTCGTCCCGGAATTTGCAGCCGAGGCGGTCTTGAAATGCGGCAAGGTCGGACACGGAAATTAATCAACAGCGGGTTGCGGCGCGGTTTGGTTTTCAGAAACGGAATCTTGTGCTGCTGCAGGCACGGTGGCTTCACCTGTTGCCGGAGGTGGATTCAATCCGTGTTCGAGCAGCGCGCCCACGTCGCGCTGGACGGCTTCAAGCTGATCCAGCCGCAAATCAGGATCCGCGATGGTGAAAATGTCGCCCGTCCTCGGCTGCTCGTAAATGAACACGCGCTTGCCGTCGCGGACGATTTGCTCCTTCACCTTGAGGATGCGCTTGCGTTCGAGCATCACCGCAAGGATGAACGCGGCGGGCACATAGCGCGGATCATTTTGCTCGATGAGCTTGCGCAGCAGCGTCTCGGCGGTCTCCTTCTGGATCGCGTCCACCACTGGCGGCGGCAGTTCAAAAACGCCCTGCCAGTGCGAGATGAACCCTTTGCGGTCGCGCACGCCGTCGCTGAATTGGCTTTGCCAGCAGGCGTCGCAAACGTCCATGCGGCGCAAGTTTTCCGCGTGCTCGTCAAACAGTAGCGTGTGCAGCGGCTGCTTGTCGGCATACGGCTGGGCGCACGACTCGCAAGCCGAAGCGCGGGACTGGATGTTCCATTCGTTCATGGGTGCTGGAATTTTGACACGGATTGCACGGATTGACACGGATAATAAATTGCTGATTGCACCTCGGAAATCTATGAAAATCCGTGAAATCCGTGTCTTCAGTTTGCAAAATCAAAATCCGAGCAGCTCATGAAATAATGGCAGCGCGGACAGCGCAGCTTGCATTTCTCGTTGATCAATTCGTGCCCGCACCGCAGACAAAACCGCCAGTGCTCGCCGGAAATGTTTTTGTCAGATGGGGTGGGACAGGCATCTTTGGCATTGATGGAAGTTTTGTCTTTTTTGGCGGGCATTGGTTCAGTAATTATTTAGTGGCTAATGACAGCATCCAAAACAGGATCACGTCCCGCCAGATAGTCTTCCCACGAGCGCGTCACAGTGATGTCCGGTTCACGCGATGGAGGGTCGCCGTCTTTTGTGAGCCGGAAATACTTTTTCGAGTAGCGCACTTGAAGTCCAGAGTTGGGCAGTCCGAAGACTCCAATGTCGCCATAACAATTCGGTTTGCCGCCGGTTGGTTCGCCAACGAGCGTGGCTTGGAAATGAGGCCCGGCTTTTTCTGAATAACTGTTGTAAAATTCTTCCGCCGCCATTTCCCCGGAAGACATTGTTGCCGGGCCGATGAGAATAAAAAGACGTCCTTTGACATTGAGCGCCGGGCGTGACCGGATTCCTTCCAACAACGGATTGATGATTTCCGAGTTTCCGCCGTCATTAAAACGCAAGTCCACCACAACACGCCGAACGGAATTCGAGTCCGCAAATGCGAACAGGTCTTTGGCAAAATTCTTGAACGGATTTTTAGGGTCGTTTTCACAAACGCGGTATTGAATGTAGAGCGTTTGCGCGTCGGACAGATATTCATACCAATAAAGAGAATTTGGATTTTTACGATAGAGCGGAGTTGGAATATGCAGAAAGTCCGCAGTGGTGACTCGATTTGTGTCGCTGCCGTTCGTTTCCACGGGCGAAACCCGCAATGTGAAAGGTTTGCCATCGGCTTTGGCCAGCGTCAGTTCAACGACGCCACCCGCATTGGCAATGTTCAAGTGCCTCAACAATCCCGCCACCGTCATGTAATCGGGACTTTCTTCATGCAACCAAATTTTATTCTCGTATGAAATGTAGGGAGCAAGATTGGTTTCAAGCTCATCAGGCGTCATCGTTCCGATACGCACAACGCGCGTGCCAAGCGCGTCCAGATATTCCGGCGAGGCGGCAATTACGCCCAACCCATCCGAAAACCAGTGAAACCACAGCGGGTAATGATGAAGCGCAAGCGAGCCGGTGGTTGGCAAAGCAATTCTTGTGTGTGCGACTCCCAAGCTTGCGGTCAAACGCACCAAACGAAGAATAATTTCCGCGTCGGAAGATTGCGGCACGGAATTTTTGATGTCAGTTATCTCATGCTCGAACCTTTCTTTCGGCATGAGTTTGTAAAAATTGATGTGCTTTTGAGGCAGGTTTGTTTCCAGAAAGTTAAGGTCTTCCTGCCAGTGGTTTATTCGCTCGGCAGATGTTAAATCAATGTTTTGTGGATGTATAATTGCGGCGGAACAAAATAATCCGATCATTACAACCAAGCCACAAATTCGCAGTTTGTCTGATTTCATGTTTTGCATCTGAAAAATCTGCGCGTTGGTATTTTATATTTACTGCGTCCGGCCGAATTTTTTCTCCAATTCGCGGTAATTCATTTCAATCAGCGTCGGGCGACCGTGCGGGCAGGTGTAGGGCATCGCACAGTGGCGCAAATCCTCGACCAGATTTTCCAGTTCCGCGCCGCCGAGCGGGTCGTTGGCCTTCACCGCGTGACGGCAGACGGTCTTGGCCACGGTATGTTCGCCCAGCCGCGCCAAGTTCACCTCGCGGCCGGCGGCGCGCAATTCGTCCACAAGATCAAAGACAAACTGGCGAGTGTCCGGCACCTTCACGAACGGCGGCAACGCGTCGAGCAGAAATGTCCGCTCGCCGAACTCGCTCAAGCCGACGCCGAGTTTGGTCAGGACGGCGAGTTGCTCGCGCAAAAACTGGGCGTCACGCGGCGGCAGTTCGATGGTCTCCGGCAGCAGCAATTTTTGCGATGGCGCGGTGGTGTTCGACTCAATGCGGTTCATCATCTGCTCGAACAAAATCCGCTCGTGCGCCGCGTGCTGGTCGAGCAGCACGAGTCCGCGGTCGGATTCGAGCAGCACATAAAGCTTGCCGATGACGCCGACGAGCCGGAGTGGAACTTTGAGCAGCGGCGTTGCGCTGGGAGATGGCGGATTGAAGACAGGTGACGGGGAAATATCCGCAGATTTCGCCGATGCCGCAGATTGAGTTGCGGGTGCGGCGCCCATTTTCATAAGCGCTTTTGCGACCGGTGAAATTTGAGCCGGAATCGCTGGTGCCGGTTTTAGTTTTTCTGGAAAGTTCGGCAATGCGGGCGCGGAAGCTTCCGGTGCAAATGTTAGTTCACTTGGCGTGCTTGGCGGCTTGGCGGTTGCAGCCGGTTCTGCTGGCTCGGAATGAAACGCGAGCAGGGTGTCACGCACGGCCTGGGCGACGATTTTGCGGACTTCAAATTCCCGGTGGAATTTCACCTCGCGCTTGGCCGGATGGATGTTCACATCCACGGCAGCGGGGTCAATTTCCAGAAAAAGGCAGCAGACCGGGTAGCGTCCTTTCATCAGCGAGTTGTGGTAGCCTTCGATGAGCGCGTAATTGATGCCGCGATTTTCCACCGGGCGGCGGTTGACGAAAATGAACTGGCCGTCACGCGTCGCGCGCGAGACGCCGGGCGAGCCGATGAGCCCCCAGACGCGCAAGGTTGAGGGTTGAGGGTTGAGGGTTGAGGGTGATTCGCTCGCAGTTTCAAAAATGTCGGTCTCGTCCGGCGCGGAAGGATTGCCGCCGTCTTGGAGTGAGGTGGAAAAATTCACGGACAAAAGTTTTTCGTCACCAAGCAGGGCGCGGAGGCGTCCGCGCAAGGCTTCGATGCGGCTGGAGGTGGCTGCGCCGGATTTGACGGCGGGCAGTTGCCAGACGTTGCGTCCGTCTTTGACGAACGTGAACGCGACTTCGGGAAACGCGAGCGCGGCCAGCGTGAGGTAATGCTGGATGTGCGCGGCCTCGGTTTCCTCCGTGCGGAGAAATTTTCGGCGCGCGGGTAAATTAAAAAAAAGCTGGCGGACTTCGACGCTTGTGCCGGGTGCGCTGCCGGCGGTCTTGACTTCGGCGATCGTGCCGCCATTGACGAGGATTTGCGATCCTTCGGGCGAGGTGTTTTCCCGTTCGCGCGTGGTGAGCGTAAAACGGCTGACGCTGGCGATGCTGGGCAGCGCCTCACCGCGGAAACCCAACGTGGCGATGGATGCCAAGTCTTCAGCGCGTTGGATTTTGCTGGTGGCATGGCGTTCGAGGCAGAGCAGGGCGTCGTCGCGGCTCATGCCGAAGCCGTCATCGGTCACGCGAATCAGGCTGCGCCCGCCCGCGCCGATTTCGACGGTGATTTTTTTGGGGTCGGCATCAAGGGAATTTTCGACCAGCTCCTTCACGACGCTGGCGGGTCGCTCGACCACTTCGCCGGCGGCGATCTGGTTGGCGACCTGTTCTGAAAGGAGCCTAATCCGGTTCATGCGTTTGCGTGAATCGTGGAATCGTTAAACTGTTGCATCGTCCGCCCAGTTTGTCGCCAGTCCGCCTCCGATGCAACCCTTCCCGGTTCAGGGAGCAGCAGTTGCTTTGTGGTGGCAATCTGTTAACAGAAGGAGCTTTTACGATGTTGACAAAGCGTTACAAAAACGTGACATTGAGTTATTCGGGTGGCAGCACGTTTCTTCAGCGGGGTTCCCCACCCCCACCTCCTTGGCGTCTGCTGCCCGAATATTCAAAACTTTCTCAAGTCGAAACCTCAACTTGACGCCCCTTCAAGCTTCCTCTAAGCTATGAATCCCCCTTGCGGGGGCGTAGCTCAATTGGTTAGAGCGCTGCCCTGTCACGGCAGAGGTTACGGGTTCGAGCCCCGCCGCTCCCGCCACTTTTCAAGCGGCGAATGCCGTCTGGCGTTCCGGAAGAAAAGCTGCCTTCACAACAGGATCAACATCCGATTCAGTTCTGTGTCCGTGTTGTAAAAATGCGGCGAGAGGCGGATGTAGTTCTGCCCCTTCCGGTCGCCGCGCAGCGAGGCGATAACTCCGGCTGCCGCCAGCGTTTTGTGCAGCGCCGCCAAATCTTTTCCAGGCGCAAAAAAAGAAACGATACCGCCGGTATTTTCCGGTTTCGCGCCGGCATTCAGCACCGTGAAACCTTTGGCCTGCAATGCCGGCACGAGCCAAGCGCGTTTGCGGAGCAGTTCGGCGGCGATATTTTCGATTCCGATTTCCAGCGCCAGTTCCATCGCGGCAATAAGTCCGACGAGGCCGATGAGGTTATGCGTGCCAGCCTCGAATTTCACCGCGCCGCTGCGGAAGACGATTTGTTCCTGCGCGACAAAATTTGGATTTCGCACGTTATGCCAGCCGTAAATCGGTGGATTCAATTTTTCCTGAAGTTCGCGCCGAACGTAAAGCAGTCCCGCTCCGCACGGGCCGAGCAGCCATTTGTGCGCGTCGGCGGCCAGAAAATCCACGTGTTCCACCGTCGTCGGAAACGCACCGAGCGTTTGGATGGCGTCGAGACAGAACAAAATTCCGCGTTCGCGCAGGAATTTGCCGATGGTCGAGTGCTCCAGCCGGAAACCGCTGATGAAATGGCAGGACGCCAGCGCGACGAGCCGCGTGTTTTCATCCACCTGGCCCATCACGTCTTTTGCGCGAATCACGCCGAGGCCGCGTGTGTTGAGCAGGCGCACCTCGGCGCCTTTCTCCGCGAGCGCCATCCACGGATAGACGTTCGACGGATAGTCATCGTGGTAAATCAGGACGTTGTCGCCCCGGCGGAATTTCAGTCCGGCGGCGACGAAGCTCAACGCGAGCGAGGTCGGGCCGACGAGCGCGATTTCGTCCGGCTGGCAGTTCAGCAATTGCGCGCCGAGCTTGCGCGCGTCTTCCAGCCGGTGCATCACGAAAGCCTCCTGGTCGCCGAGCGTGCTTTGCCGCGTGCATTCGGCAATCGCATCGGCCACCCGGCGCGGCACCGGACAGACGCCGGCGTGCGCGAGGAAAATTTTGTCGCGCGCGACGGGGAATTCGCGCTGCCGCAGTTCCTCGTTGGCAAGAATTTCGGTCAAAGTCATGCGGCGAGGTTAAATGGCAGAGGCGCGGCGCGCAAAGCGGAATTAAAATCCCGTATTGAGCGCGGCATTAAAATAGCCGGTGTAGAACTGGATTATTTTGTAGGCAATGATTCCGGCAACGATGCAATAAGCCAGTCGCGGTGTCCACGTTGCGAAGAGTTGGAGCTTGAGCGTGCCTTCCTCCTGATAATAGGTGTAAAGCCGGCGCAGGGTTTCATCCAGTTTTCCGCTGACTTCGCCGCTGGCGTAAAGGTTGGCAAATGTTTCGGGAAAAAGCGGACAGGCGCGAACCAGTTCGGCGGGGGTCCGACCGTCGGCCAATTGCGATTTCCAGATCGCCACCGCACGACGGAACGCGGGCGAGCCGCTCGCCGTCGCGGCCAGGCTCCACGCTTCCACCACCGTCACGCCGGCGCTGATGAGCGCTTCAAGCGCGGCGGCCAGCCGCGACAACGCGAGGTAATGCCGTGCCGTGCCGAGCAGGGGAATCGGGCGCAAAATGGATTCGAGGCGCGCGCGCCAGTGTTCGCCGTGCTTGCTTTGCAGGGCGTAAATCATCAGGGTGGTGATGGCATAAAGCGGCGCGAGGACTAGCGCGGCCCTGACAAACAGCCATGTCAGGCTGGCATTGAACTGCGACGCGGCGAACGGCAGCACGATCAGGAAAACGACGACGGCGAGATGCACCAGCCCGACGGGATAAATGAGCTGGGAAATTGCCTGCTTGGTGACCCGGGCGCGGTCGTTGTAATAATCGGCGAGCAGGCGGAAACACGCGTCAATCCGTCCGCTGCGCTCGCCAGCCTCTATCAAGGCGGTGTCAAACACGGGTAGCCAGCCGCCGTGCTGCAAACTTTCGGAAAGCGTCCGGCCGTTGGCGAGTTCCTCCAGAAAATGCTGGAGCGGTTTGCGGAATGAAGAAGCAGGCGGATTGCGTTTGATTTGTTCCAGCGCAGGCACGACGCCGATACCAGCGGACGTAAGCTGCGCGAGCTGATGATATAATTCGGCGCGGTGGTTGAACTGGCCGGGCGTGAGGATGAAGGGCATACGCCCGCGCGGGTTCAGGCCGCGACACGGTCGAGGCTGGCCTTGAGATCGCGCTTGCTCTTGGCGCCGACCATTTGTTCGGCAACCTGGCCGTTCTTGATCAGCAGCAGCGTCGGGATGGCGCGGATGCCGTATTGCGCGGCGAGCGACTGGTGCTCGTCAATGTTGACCTTGCCGATTTTCACCTTGCCGTCGTATTCAGTGGCGAGTTCGTCGAGCAGCGGCGCGATCATTTTGCACGGGCCGCACCATTCGGCCCAGAAATCCACGAGCACGGGTGATTGTGATTGCAGGACTTGCTGCGAAAAATTGTCCTGCGTCAATGTGACGATGTGTGGCGAGGCCATAATAAAAACAAAACAAACCGGTGTGGAGCAGATTTTTCAGCTCCCGTATTGGATGCCGAACATGAGATAAAGCGCGCTGCCGACGGCGAACAACGCGGCGACCATCGCGACGATGGCCAGAATCTTGTCGAGTTTGCCAACCGTCGGCGAAGCGGCAGACGCGGGCCGTTGGACGGCGGGCGCGGTGGTGGCGCGCGGCGCGGCGGTGGGCGCTGCACCGCGTTGTGCGGCGGGCGCAGCGGCCGGTGAGGGCGCTCTGGCAATGGACGGCAGCGGAGGCGCGCTGGCGGCTCCGGTCGGCCCGCCGGGCGGCAGCGTCGGCAGCTTGATGGTCGGCGCCGCGGAAGGCTTTGGCGGCAAATTGATGCGGACGGTTTCTTTTTTGGGCTGAACCTTGCCGGTTTCTTTTTTCGGCGGCGGCACAGCGCCACCCGGCGTGCCTGGAATGCTTGGAGGAATGTCGGCCATAAT
>Ga0181537_10000745_pt1 | contig 30369 bp, 34 predicted proteins | sample PEATcosm2014_Bin_39_FD_119765 | JGI IMG/M metagenome (GOLD analysis project Ga0181537, IMG submission 119765) | Peatland microbial communities from MTU Mesocosm Facility, Houghton, MI, USA - PEATcosm2014_Bin23_10_metaG | ecosystem: Environmental > Terrestrial > Soil > Wetlands > Peat | place... | reverse complement strand
CGGGATGCGAGACAGTTACCCTGGCGCGGTGGTCGCGATACCCGTGGCTGCGGAGTTTGGTGCCCCGGCGTTAATCTGAGCGTCTGAACGATGAGCAACACGCACGTCACGTACCTAGTTGGAGCCTGTTGCGGTGTGCTCGCACTCGGGGTTTTCATCACCCTGGTGGTGGCTCCGGCACTGACTTCGTTCCGCCGTGCGTGGGAGCGCGTGGCGGTCCTGTTCGTCTCCGCCTACATATTTGCGGCGCTGGCCGGGGTCGGCGTCTTGCTGGGGGCGTGGATCATCATCCAATGGCCCCGGTGGTTCTGACGGCATGCCCGATGTCGCCCCAGGTCAGGGAGCTCTCATGAGTGTGGGCCCGAACCTCTCGGCGCTGGCTGAGATCACCGAGGCCGTGCAGGCGGGCGCCGGGCTGCCCGAGGTCCTGCGCGCGGCCGGCAGGGCGCTCGACGCGAGCCTGATCCTGATTGACCGCTCGGCGTCGATCCTCGCGGTCACGGCGCGTTCACCCGCTGACGAGCGCTCGCTGATGCGTGATGCCGACGACGTGGTGACGCTCGAGCTGAAGGTCGCCGACGTGGCCGTAGGGCAGTTGCGGATGCGTGTCCGTGACCATCCGCCTGACCCGTCGATGCTGAGCCTTGTCACTACGCTGATTGCGTCTGAGGTCGAGCGTGTGCGTGCGCCCGAGCGTGCCTCCGAGGAGGCCGCCACCGCGTTTCTGCGATCGGTGCTACGTGGTGACGGTGCGGACTCAGGCGACCTGATAGCGCGCGGCAAGGAGCTGGGGATTGATCTGGGGGGTGGTTGCGCGGTGCTGGTCGTGCGCGCCCACCCGCGCAGCGCGACTGAGGACGATTGGCGCCGGCGCCTGCTGGCGGTCGCCGGGCGCGGTGCCCGCTCAATCGCGTCGGGGGCGCTCGCGGCCCCCAGTGAGCAGGATGCGGGCACTGTGCTGGTGCTCGTTCCCGACGCAGACGGCACCACGGCCACGCGTGTCTCGGCGGCGGTGTTGCGTGAGCTCGAGTCCGGCCTTGGCGGGTTCGTGATCGCCATCGGTCGCTCGCGCCGCGCGGAGGACCCGAAGGATCTCAAGCGTGCCGGCAATGAGGCGATGCTCTCAGCCAACGTCGTTGAGGGCGAGTTCGTTTCTGAACTCGCGTTCGAGGCGACCGGGACGTACCAGCTGCTGCTCCCCTACATGAGCGACCCGGCGGAGCTGAAGCGCTTCTACAACGACACGGTGCGTCCGCTGGTCTCCTATGACGAGCAGTACGAGACCGACCTGCTGGGCACGCTGGCGACGTTCCTGGACTGTGACGCGAACGTCAACGCCACAGCTGCGCGCCTGATAACCCACCGTCACACGATCCGCTACCGGTTTGAGCGTGTGCGGGAACTCACCGGTCTGGATGTGCAGTCGACCGACGGCAGAGAGAAGCTGTCGCTCGGCCTCAAGGCGATGCGCGTTCTGGGCATCGCCGCGCCGCGCGGTCCGGCCACCGAACCGGGTGCTGAAGGCGGACGCGTCCCGCGTTGACTGTCGACCCTCGCTGCGTACTCGCCAGGCACCTCTAGCTAGTGAGCACTCTCGCTGCCCGGCAGGATTTACGGACCGAACCGCTGGCGCCGGCAGTGCTGCTGATGGCCCGGGCGCCGCGCCGCGGCGAGGTTCGCAGAGCCTTGGAGTCGATGTTGGGTCTTGAGGGTTGCGTGGCGCTGCAGGCCGTGCTGATCAGGCAGGCCGTCGAGTGGGGGCGCTCGCTTGAACCACGCGCGATCTACGTGGCCCACGAGCCCGCCGATGCCCGTGAGGAGATGCGGCTGGTTACTGGGTCTGACGTGCGGCTCTTCCCCCAGAACGGCGAGGGCATCTCCGGGCGGGCGGCGGACGCCGTCGCTCGCGTCGCCGCCCACGGTCCCGGGCCGATCATCATCGTCTGGCCGGATCTGCCGGAGCTCCGCGAGGCGCACGCCGCTGCGGTGCTCTCCGATCTGTCGGTGGGGGTCGATGTGATCTTGGGACCTGTGTTTGACGGCGGTTACTACCTGGTTGCGATCTCCGGCCCACTGCCTTCGTTGTTCGGGTTGCCCGAGCGGGTCTGGCGCGCGCCGGACGCCGTGAACCTCGTGCTCTGCGCGGCTGCGCAAGCCGGCCTTGAGGTCGGTGTGTTGCGCGCCGAGCGCGCTCTGCACCGCCCCGCCGACGTCCGTGCGGCCCTGGCCGACCCGCTGTTGCCGCAGGCCGTCGCCCGGGTCTTGTCGGCCCGCTGAGGGTCGCGTCCGGGCCGCGGCCTGCCTTTGGGCGGCCGCTCGAGTGTCAAAACTCGCAAGACCCCGGCGACTCCCGCGAGCCTTCGCGAGTTGATACTCGGTAACCGGCCCACCTCACATCGGTCCGGCAGCTGGCGTAGGGGTTTTCGGACCGGCCGCATCGTCGTCCCGCCCGGCTTCGGACTCAGGCGGTGGGGTAAGGTGATTACTGCCGCTCTGGCTATGCACTGGGGAGTGGTGTAACGGCAGCACAGGGCTCTTTGGAAGCTCTAGTTCAGGTTCGAATCCTGGCTCCCCAGTTGACCACCCAGTCTCAGGGAGATCCGCCGGTGAGAGCAGGCCGATGACACGCCCGGGGCTGGTCGGCGCCTCCTCCTCCATTAGCATCGGAGCCGTGACTGAGCCCGTCGTGGTGATCCTCGCGGCCGGAACGGGGACACGTATGCGCTCCCGGACGCCGAAACTGCTGCACTCGATCTGCGGCCGTGCGATGGTCGCCTGGCCGGTGGCCGCCGCCGTGGCGGCAGGCGCTTCGAAGATCGTCGTGGTGGACGCGCCCGGTGAGCCGCTACGCGCGCACCTGGACGACGACGTGACGGTAGTGACCCAGCAGCAGTCGCTCGGCACCGCGGACGCCCTCAAGGCTGCCGGTGAGCACTTTGGCTCCGGCTCGGTCGTCGTGCTTTACGGCGACGTGCCGCTGATCCGGCCGCAGAGCATCGTCAGCCTCGTCCAGGCACACGCGCAGGCGGACGGCGCCGCGACGGTGCTCACCGCGGTGCTCGACGACCCCAGTGGCTACGGCCGTGTCGTCCGTGACGAGCAGGGCGATGTGCTGAAGGTGGTCGAGACCAAGCAACCCGGCGACGCCACCGCAGCCGAGCTGGAGATCCGCGAGGTCAACACCGGGATCTACGTGTTCAATGCCGCGACGCTCGGCTCCGCGCTCAACCAGATCGGCAACCAGAACGTGCAGGGCGAGTACTACCTGACTGATGTGCTGGCGATCTTGCGCGCGGACGGCCACGGCGTCGGCGCCTTCAGACTCGAGGACACGCTGGAGATGTTCAACGTCAACGATCGCCGTGCGCTCGCCGCCGCGACGGCGATCGCGCAGCGGCGCATAAACGATGCGCACATGCTCGCCGGCGCGACGTTGATCGATCCCGCTGCGACCGTGATCGATGCCGATGTGAGTCTCGGGGAGGACGTGACGATCGAGCCCGGTAGCGCCCTTCACGGCCACACGACCGTCGGTGACGGGTCGACGATCGGACCGCATTCAACGCTCTACGACGCCACCGTTGGGGCCAACTCGAGGGTGATCCACTCTTACGTCACACACGTGACGATCGCTGACGAGGTCAATGTCGGGCCGTTCAGCTACCTGCGCCCCGGGACTGAGATGCACGACGGCTCCAAGGCCGGCGCGTTCGTCGAGATCAAGAACTCGGAGGTGGGCGAGCGCAGCAAGGTGCCCCACCTCAGCTACATCGGCGACGCCACGATCGGTGAGGACACCAACCTCGGCGCCAGCACGATCACCGGTAACTACGACGGGTACGACAAACACCGCACCGAGATCGGCGCGCGCGTGCACACCAGCGTCGACACGACGCTGATAGCGCCTGTGACGCTCGGCGACGACGCCTACACCGGCGCCGGCTCAGTGATCACCGACGACGTGCCGGAGGGAGCGCTGGGGATCGCTCGCTCGCGCCAGACCAACATCGAGGGCTACGCCGCAAAGGCGCGGCTAAAGCACACGGCCGGCGAACCTGGTCAGGCGCTCGGTGAGAGCGGTGAGTCTGATCACGCAGGAGCTGGTTAGTGGCCGCCGCGACGCGAGCGATCTGCCGTGACCCGTACCATGAGCGTGGCGATGAGCAGTCCAACCATGCTGCCTGAGGAGGAGGACTTGCGGATCGAGCCGAGCAAGCGGTTGATGCTCGTGTCGGGGCGTGCCAACAGAGCGTTGGGCGCGAGAATTGCTGACAAGCTCGGCGTTGAGCTGACCCCGGTTACCACAAAGACGTTCGCGAACGGCGAGGTCTACTGCCGCTACGAGGAGTCGGTGCGCGGCGCTGACGTGTTCATCGTGCAGCCGATGTGCGGCAACCGCGATGAGGAGATGAGCACCAATGACGCGCTCATGGAACTGCTGGTTATGATCGATGCGGCGGTGGGCGGATCGGCTCACCGCGTGATCGCGGTCGCCCCCTGGTACGGCTACTCCCGTCAGGACAAGAAGTCGGCCCCCCGCGAGCCGATCAGCGCACGCCTCGTGGCGCGCATGCTCGAGTCGGCAGGGATCGACCGGCTGCTGACCATGGACCTGCACGCCGGCCAGATCCAGGGCTTCTTCCAGAAGCCATGTGACCACATGACCGCGATGTTCATCCTCACCCAGTACTTTGGTGATCTCGGCCTCGGTGATCTGGTGGTCGTGGCCCCGGACGCCGGTCGCGTCAAGTTGAACAAGCGATTCGCGGCCAAGATGGGCGCTGACCTCGCGATCCTCAACAAGGAGCGGCCCGCCCAGCAGGTCGCTGAGATCAACTACGTGATCGGTGACGTCAGGGGCAAGACCGCGGTGATCGTCGACGACCTCATCGGGACCGCCGGCACGCTCAAGGCGGCAGCCGACGCGGTGCTCGACGCCGGCGCCAGTCGCGTCTACGCCGCAGCCACTCACGGCCTCTTCTCCGGTGATGCCTTTGAAAACGTCGCTGCCGCAGGCTTCGAGCAGGTGGTTGTGACTGACACCGTGCCGCTGCCCCGCGGCGCCCCCGACAACATCAAGGTTCTCTCCTGCGCCGACCTGCTGACCAGCTCGATCCGTCAGATCTTCACCGACGGCTCCGTCTCGGACGTATTCGGCGGCGAAAACCAACTCTTCTAGGGCGCGTCTGGACGTCCAAGGTACCGCTACCGTCGGTAAGACTCCGGAATCGTGACGCCGTACTCACGAACCAGGTCGTTGATGATGGGCGCTACCCGGTTCCCGACGGCGAGCAGATCATCCTGGGGCACGCCGAGGGCTGCCATCGTCGCGCCGGCGACCTTCCACGCCAGTTCCAGCAGCTGCTCGGCAGTTAGGTATTGGCCCGAAGCGGCGTCGCCATCGCCCGGCGACGTGCGACTATCGAGCCCGTGCTGCGATCGTGCGGAGAGAACGCGTCTGCGATACCGATCGAAAGGGTCCACGGTGAATTGTTCGGTCGCGTGATCAGAACACCTTCTGCTGAGACCGGAACGTCCAAGAGATAGACGTTAGGCCGCGCCGGGCTCGGGCGCCGACTTCGGCGCCTTGTCCGGCCAGGTTCCGATCAGGTGGTGAAATGCCCGTGCGGCCAGCAGATTGACCGCGGCGCCGACGGCCGCGAGGGTCGCGCCCTCGATCGCGGCGGAGACCACGACCCGACCGAAACCGGCATCCGGCTCACCGGGTGAGGGTTTCGGAGTCTCGCTGACACGTGACCAGAGAGCCCTGAAGGCCTTCCTGCCGGCGCGCGCACCGAGGAGGCCGGCGGCAATCCCGAAAGGTTTGTAGAGCAGCCTCACACTTCAGATGGTGTCATGAAGCGCGTCGTCAGGAGCTGCGCACGGGCTTGCGCTCGGGCTCGTGCGTCGGGCGGCGCTCAGGTCCGGCCAGGCGCTGCGTGAGGCGTCCCGGCTCACGCAGCCGCACCTTCGACTGCTCCGCGTCTGGAAGGGGGATACCGCCACCCGGCCAGCGCGTCGGATCCGGCTTCACATTGGGACGGTTGCCCCAGCCATCGTCAGAGCCGTCGCTGCTGTCCTCTTCGTACCCGGTGTCGTTGTCGCGTAGCGCGGGGATCATCAGAATCGCGACGGCGATGAACCCCAGGATGTGCACGCCGACCAAGAAAAGCAGCATCTGGAACTGCGTCATTGCGGTAGCGTAGCGCGCCGGTAAACCACTCGTAAAGGGTCTTTTAGAGAAGCGCGGACACTCTTAGAAAACTGCGCCGCAGTTGTCGCGCCGGCGCGGCCCACCGAGCGTCCAGACGTGCCCCGCAGAGGCTCGCTACCATCGACCGCACCTATGTCACAACAGTCCACAGCCCTTCCAGTCACTCGCCGCGAGCCGGCCGGTTCGCGCAGCGCGCGCCGCCTCCGGCGCGAGGGCGTTGTCCTTGGCACCGTTTACGGTGGCAGCAAGGACCCAGTTTCCTTCCAGATCGACGCGCGGACTTTGCGCAACGCGCTTGCGCATACGGGTGCCGTCATCGACCTGCAGATCGACGGCAGCTCGCCTGAGCCGGTCGTACTCAAGGAGCGCGTACGTCACCCGGTCACGGGCGACACGATGCACGTTGACCTGATCCGCGTCGATCTCAACAAGCCGATCCAGGCGCAGGTCATCATCGAGCTCACTGACGTCGAGGAGTCCGACGTGCGCATCGGCGGGGTGCTCGACAACCCACTCCGTGAGATCACGGTCGAGGCGCTCCCGGCCAACGTGCCTGACGTGATCACGCACAGCATCGCCGAGCTCAAGCTCGGCGGCAATGTCACGCTCTCCGAGGTGGTGGCTCCAGAGGGCACCACGATCCTCGGCGACCTCGACCAGGTGATCGCCACGATCCGCAGCTCTCGCGCCATGGCCGCGGGCGAAGACGGTGAGATCGAGCTCGAAACTGAGGTCGTAGGCGAGGATGGCGCGGCCGCCGAGGGTGACGCGGACGCTTCCGCTGACGGCGACTCCGAATAGCCGGGACCAAGCCGGCTCAACGGATGTCGCTCCTCGGACGCCGTGGGGCCCCCGCTGACTGGCTGATCGTCGGCCTGGGCAACCCGGGGGCTGAGTACTCCGGCACCCGACACAACGTCGGCTTCGAGGTCGCCAACCGCCTAGCCGCGCGTTGGGACCTCGGTAAGCCGAAGTCAAAGTACCGCGGCCTGATCACCAACGGTCGCGCCGCCCTGCCCGCGATCGGACTCGGAACCCCGCCCGCTCCACGGGTCGCGATCCTGCTGCCGCAGACCTACATGAACGAGTCCGGTAAATCGGTCGGCCCCGCCCGCGGCGAGCTCAAGCTCGAGCCCGACCACATCATCGTGCTGCATGACGAGATTGATCTCCCGTTCGGTGAGGTCCGCTCCCGACTAGGCGGTGGGCTGGCCGGGCACAACGGTCTGAAGTCGATCAAGGCCGCGCTGGGGACGGCGGATTTTCATCGCGTCCGGATCGGTGTTGGCCGTCCCGACAGCACAGATCCCGAGCGGGTGGCCGCATATGTGCTGGGCAGGTTCCGTGAGCCGCCAGGCGACGTGGAGGCGCTGATCGATTCCGCGGCGGATGTCGCGCAGCAACTGCTTAGCTAAGAGCAGATGCTTTCCACGCTTCTCCTGAGCGCCGACGCGGACCCGCAGACCGGCCGCCTGCACACGGGCGGTGGCCGCGCCTTTGTCTCGATGTCGCTGCGCCCCTACCTCATAGCGGCGCTGCTCAGCCGTGAGCGGGACCGCGCCGCGATCGTCGTCGCGGGCGACGACCGCCAGGCCAGAGACTTGGCCAGCAGCCTGCGGGCCTGGCTGGCGCCCCGCAAGGTCCGCTACTACCCGAGCCGTGGTGTCACCTATGAGTCTCACCTGGCCCCGCCCCCGCACCTGATCGGTCAGCGGATCGCGGCGCTCGACGCGCTGCTCGACACCGACGGCGAGCAGCGGCGGTCCGGCGCCCCTGTGGTCGTCGTCAGCGCCGTAGCGCTCTCCGAGAAGGTGCCGGACCCGTCGCTTCGTCCGCACGGCTTCACGCTGATCAAGGGCGAGCTGATGGACCTGGACGAGACCGCGGCTGACCTGGTGGCGGCCGGCTACGAGCGTGTGGACCAGGTTGAGGACCGTGGCCAGTTCGCGATCCGCGGTGGGCTCCTGGACCTCTTCCCGTCGACTGAGGAGCGGGCGATCCGCGTGGACCTCTTTGGAGACGAGATTGAGTCGCTGCGCTGGTTCTCAACCTTCACGCAGCGTTCGCTCGGCGACGCCGATGAGGTTGAGGTCGCTCCCGCCGCTGAGCTCGCGGTCGAATACCGGGAGCTCGCCGAGATCGCCGCCAGCGAGAACCAGGAAGACCGCCCGGACATAGCCGAGCTGCTGCCGGTTGAGGACTTCAAGCCCTTCCTTGAGCTGATCGCCGCCGACGCGCAGGTGCTGATCGCCGCCGAGGAAGAGGTGCCGCCGGCGCTGGCCGACCACTGGCAGGACGTCACCGCCGCCTTCCACGACTCCGAGGCGCACCACCTCTATGTACCCCCCGAGGCGATCCGCGCGACGCTCGAGCAACGCGCCCAGATCCGGCTCTCCTCAATCGACCAGGATCAGCCGTTCCAGTTCCGCGCACAGGCGGCCGACGTCGCGGCGCGCAGCATCCGTGACGCCGAGCCGGAGCTGGAGAAGCTGCACCGCTCCGGCTACCGGACCGTGGTGACGTTCGCGGTCCGCGGCGAGGGCGAACGCGCCGCTTACAACCTTGGGCGCCTCAAGGTCAGCTGGTTGGACGAGGAGACCGCTCACGGCGGTGATGCTGGTCCGCCTAGACCAGCATCACCGAGCCACGCCGGCGGCGCGCTCACGTTCGCGCACGCGCGTCTGCGGGAAGGGTTCATCGCCCCCCAGTTCAAGCTCGCCGTGATCCCGGAGCAGCGGCTGTTCCGCAGGCGCAAGGCCGCCGAGGGCCCGGCGCGGGTCGGGCGCCGCGGCGTGCTCCGATCGTTCGCGGAGCTGCGCACCGGCGACATAGTCGTGCACGAGGATCACGGCGTCGCCCGCTTCGCCGGCTTTGATACCAAGACGGTCGCCGGGGTCACGCGCGACTACCTGAACCTCGAGTACGCCGGCTCCGACCGTGTGTTCATGCCGGTCGAGCAGCTCGCCAAGATCAGCCGCTACCTCGGTGGCGGCGGTGAGAACGGCCCGACGCTCTCAAAGCTCGGCGGTACGCGTTGGGACACGGTCAAGGCGAGGGCGCGCAAGGCCGCTCAGGAGATGGCCGGCGAGCTGCTCAACCTCTACGCCGAGCGCAAGCGCCGTCAGGGCTTCGCCTTCTCCCCGGACACCGACTGGCAGCGCGAGTTCGAGGAGAACTTCGGGTACACGGAGACGCCCGACCAGCGGGACGCGATTGAGTTCGTCAAGGCTGACATGGAGGCCCCGCGCCCGATGGACCGTTTGATCTGCGGTGACGTCGGCTACGGCAAGACCGAGGTGGCGCTGCGCGCGGCCTTCAAGGCGGTGCAGGATGACAAGCAGGTGATGGTGCTGGTCCCGACGACGATCCTCGCCCAGCAGCACTTCGGCACCTTCACTGAGCGCCTCAAGGACTTCCCGGTGAGGATCGAGCACGTCTCGCGCTTCCGCCCGGCGGCTGAGCAGAAGGCGACGATCGCGGCCTTCACCAAGGGCGAGGTGGACATCCTGATCGGCACGCACAGGCTGCTCTCGCGTGACGTGCGCGCCAGAGATCTCGGTCTGCTGGTGCTCGATGAGGAGCAGCGCTTCGGCGTCAAGCAGAAGGAGCTGCTCAAGCAGATGAAGATGAAGGTCGACGTGATAGCCATGAGCGCCACACCGATCCCGCGCACGCTGCAGATGTCGCTGGCGGGGATCCGCGACATCACCGTGATCGAGACCGCGCCGGAGGGACGGCGCCCGGTCAAGACTTATGTCGGCGAATATGACGAAGAGCTGGTGAAGGCTGCGCTGCTGCGTGAGCAGGCACGCGGCGGTCAGGCGTTCTTCATGCACAACCGCGTCAGCTCGATTGACGAGACGGCGGAGCGGCTACGTGCGCTCTGCCCCGGGCTGAGATTCGAGGTCGCGCACGGCCAGATGGAGGACAGCGAGCTCGAGCAGCGGATGCTCAGCTTCCTGCGCGGTGACTCTGACGTGTTGATCTGCACCTCGATCATTGAGTCGGGGATCGACATCCCGCAGGCCAACACACTGATCGTCGAGCGCGCCGACATGTTCGGGCTCTCCCAGCTCTACCAGATCCGTGGGCGCGTCGGCCGCAGCCGTGAGCGTGCGTACGCCTACCTGTTGTATCCGTCGGCGGCGGCGCTGACGAACGAGGCCGGGCAGCGGCTCGCGGCTCTGAGCGACTACACGGAGCTCGGTTCGGGCTTCAAGGTCGCGATGCGTGACCTCGAGCTGCGGGGCGCCGGCAATCTGCTGGGCGACGAGCAGTCGGGGCATGTGGCAGCGCTCGGCTTTGAGCTGTACATGCAGATGCTCGATGAGGCCGTGCAGGAAGCATCGGCGGCGGCGCAGGGCGCCGTGGGGGAGGACGACTGGGAGCCCGTACGGCTCGATGTCAACGTCGACGCCTACGTGCCGGCCGACTACATCCCTTACGAGCAGGCGAAGGTCGACGTCCACCGGCGGATCGCGGGAGCGCGCGAGGTCGCTGACATCGCCGTGCTGCGCGACGAGCTCGTGGACCGTTTTGGCGAGTTGCCCGAGCCGCTTGAGAACCTGCTGCTGCTGCAGACGGCGCGGATCAAGCTTGGGCAGGCGGGGGCCAGCGACGTCTCACTGCGTGGCGGGCGCCTGGCCGTCACGCCGATCGAGCTGAACTCGCGCCAGGCGAAGGCGCTGCGCGGAGAGCTTCCCGGGGCGCTGTACGAGTCCGGCCGCTCACAGTTCTCGATGCGGGTCGCGACCGACGCCGGGCAGCAGTTCACGGCGGTTGTACAGGCTGCCGACGCGTTGCTCTCCGTGCTTCAGCTCGTCGACGAGCCTGAGCCTGCGCCAGCCTGATCAGCGAGCTGGCCGCTGCCTCGGGCTGGCGTCGGGGGATTGGGAACCAAGAACTTCGTAAGGAAGCCGCGACGGGCAGACCTCGGCGGGCGCCGGTCGCTACCATCGCCGGTCGATGCGGATCTCTAAGAAACTCTCGGCGCTGGGCGCCTTTTTTGTTATTGCGGCAGTTGTCGCCGGTTGCGGCAGCTCGATCGCCGGGAATGCCGTCGCCACCGTGGCCGGTAACCCGATCAGCCTTCAGGCTTACGACCACTGGATGTACATCGCCGCCGTGGAAGCGGCGTCGCAGGAGTCCGGCGAGCCGGCGATCGTGCCTCTGTCACCGCCGAAGTACGCGAGCTGCATAGCCCAGGTCCGCCGTGACATTTCGTCGCTGGCGAGCACCAGCGACTCAAAGCTGAGAACTGACTGCGCTGCGCTCTTCAAGGAGTACAACACCGAGGTCATGCAGTTCCTGATCGAGGCGTACTGGTATCAGGCCGACGCTCCGAAGATGGGTGTCAAGTACACGACCGCCGACCTCAATAAGGACTACACCAAGGCGATCAAATCCGAGTTTAAGACGAAGGCCGCATTGGCGTCCTACCTGAAGTCGAGCGGCGAGACCGACGCGGATATCCGCTTCCAGGTCCGCGTCAGCGCGATCTACACGAAGCTGATCAATCGCGCCGAGGTCAAGGTCGATTCCGCGGCGATCGCCAAGTACTACGCCGCGCACAAGTCGGCGTTCGGTACCAAGGAGACACGCGACCTTCACCTGGTTCGCACCACCAGCCTGGCCAAGGCGCAAGCGGCTTACAACGCCCTCAAGTCTGGCGAAAGCTGGGCCGTGGTTGCCAAGAAGTACTCGGCCACCGCCGCAGCCGGGAAGAACGGTGGTCTGCTCACCGGAGTGAGCTCCGGTGAGGAGGAGAACGCGGTCAACACCGCGATCTTCGGAAACCCGGTTGGCAAGCTGGTCGGCCCGATCAAGGGTCTGCTCGGCTCGTATGTGATCGAGGTGACGAAGATCACCGCGGCCACACAGCAGACGCTCGCTCAATCAACGGCCCAGATCAAGACGACGCTCGACAATCAGCGGCAGACCGCCGCCGAGAACAAGGTCAACAAAGAGTCGAAGAAGGACTGGGGCTCGCAGACGCTCTGCCGCGCCACGTACTCGGTTGCGGATTGCGCGGGCTACAAGGCACCGGCAACCACCACGGCAACGACGACCACGACGACTTCGACGGCCACCACCACGTCGACTGCGAGCACCGGCACCACGACGACCACCTCCTAGCGTGAAGGGATCTCCAGATCGCTCCGGCGATCCGGAGATCCCAGCCGCGCTTGAACGTCTGGACGCAATCACTCGCCGCCTGCGACGTGAGTGCCCGTGGGATCGTGAGCAGGACGAGCGAACGATCGTTCCGCACACGCTCGAGGAGGCCTATGAGCTGGCCGACGCAGCTTGGCTTCGAGATGACGCCAAGCTCCTGGATGAGCTCGGTGACGTGCTCTTCCAGGTCCACTTCCTGGCGCTGCTGCTCGAGGAGCGGGGCGTCGGTGACCTGGCCCAGGTGGCCCGGCACGCGACCGAGAAGCTGATCCGCCGCCATCCGCACGTGTTCGGCGAGCAAGAAGCGAGGCTGGAGGCCGAGCCACCGGACCCCGACGCGGGGCCGGATGCGCCGCGGAGCATCCCTCTCGATGGCGCCGAGGTCCTGAAGAACTGGGACGCGATCAAGCAGACAGAGGCCGGGCGCGAGCCTGGAGTGTTCGGTGAGGTGCCTGAGAACCTCCCCGGGCCGCTCTACGCACGCAAGGTCCAGCGCCGCGCGGCTTCCAGCGGCTTTGACTTCGATGACGTGGAGCAGCCGCTGCAGGCGGTCCGCGACGAGTTGGATGAGCTGATCGCCGCGGAGGGCGAAGATGAGCGTTTCCACGAGCTCGGTGACGTGCTTTTCGCAACCGTCAACGTGGCCCGCAAACTGCAGCTGGACCCGGAGTTGGCGCTGCGGGCGGCATCCCAGCGTTTCCGCGGCCGGGTGCAGGCCGCTGTCGATCTGGCTGCATCACACGGCCGAAACTGGAACGATCTGGAGCCAGAGCAGCAACTGGCGTTCTACGCGCAGGCCCGGATGGGCAAAGCGACGCCATAACGCGGGCCATCAGACCCGCTCAACAGAGATCAGGAGACCGCCCCACCCATGAGCCAGATCGAGCATGTTCACGCCCGCCAGATCCTTGACAGCCGCGGCAACCCGACGGTTGAGGTGGAGCTGAGCGTGAAGTCGGGGGCCTGGGGTCGCGCGGCCGTGCCGTCCGGCGCCTCGACCGGCGAGTTTGAGGCGACGGAGCTGCGCGACGGTGGCACTGCATGGATGGGCAAGGGCGTGCAGAAGGCCGTCCAGAACGTCAACGGTGAGATCGCCACTGCCGTGCGCGGGATGGATGTCGCCGCTCAGGCAGCTCTCGACCGCACGCTGATGAGCCTCGACGGCACGCCGAACAAGTCTCGTCTCGGCGCCAACGCGATCCTGGCGGTGTCACTGGCCGCCGCCCACGCCGCAGCCGCCGAGGAGCGCCTGCCGCTCTGGAAGTACCTGGGAGGCGACTCGGCGCACGTGCTGCCGGTGCCGATGATGAACGTGCTCAACGGTGGCGCTCACGCAGACAACAAGGTCGACTTCCAGGAGTTCATGATCGTGCCCTGCGGCGCCCGCTCGTTCAGCGAGGGGCTGCGCATGGGAGCAGAGGTGTTCCACAACCTCAAGAAGACGCTGCACGATCGGGGCCTCAGCACAGCTGGGGGTGACGAGGGCGGCTTCGCGCCGGACCTCGCTTCCAATGAGGAGGCGCTGGAGGTGCTGATGGCCGCCATCCGTGCCGCCGGATACATCCCCGGTGAGCAGGTGGCGATAGCCATGGACCCGGCTGTCTCCGAGCTCTACAAGGGTGGCTCCTACGTGCTGGAGCACGAGAGCCGCACGCTCAGCGCCGATGAGATGACCGACTACTGGACGGACCTCGTGAACCGCTACCCGATCATCTCACTCGAGGACGGGATGGACCAGGAGGACTGGGACGGCTGGGCTACCTTGACGCAGAAGCTCGGCGAGCGCGTACAGCTGGTCGGGGACGACCTCTTCGTCACCAACACCGAGCGCCTCAAGCGCGGTATAGACCTGCACGTAGCCAACTCAATCCTGATCAAGGTCAACCAGATCGGGACGCTCACGGAGACGCTCGCCGCGATCCGGATGGCTCGGGAAGCCGGCTACAGCGCCGTCATGTCGCACCGCTCGGGCGAGACCGAGGACACGACCATCGCCGACCTGGCGGTCGCCACCGGCTGTGGACAGATCAAGACAGGGGCTCCGTCACGCACCGACCGGGTGGCGAAGTACAACCAGCTCCTGCGGATTGAGGAGGCGTTGGGCGCCGACGCCGAGTATCCCGGGCGTAAGGCCTTCCGCGGCGCCAACGTGTGACCTGACGGGACGGTATCGGCGCGATACGGCCTCCGCGGTCGCTCGTGCGCGTTCGTGCGCGTTCGGATATCCGCATGGAGCTCGTACGCCACGCTGGTGGTTGGGGGCAGGTGCGTGGGAAAGGCTCCTGGTCTCGCTTGATCCCGCCTTGTCAGATGGAGGAAGGGCCCTGACGACGTCGAACAAACGTCGCAAGGATGGCGTCCGCAAGGCAGAGGTCCGCAGCAAGCAGCGTCCGCACTGCCCGCTCGGGGGAGGCCGCGCCCGGACCACGTTCGCACGCGCGCGTGGTCTCACAGCGGCTGCCCAAGTCGAAGGTCGGCTGGGATCGCAAGTTCCGCACCGTGATGGTGCTCGTCTTCTGCCTGGTTGGCTGGATCGGCGTCAAGGCGGCCCTGTCCATGTACTCAGCTCAGCAGCAGGCGTCAGCGGAAAGCGCGACCCTGCGGAGCCTCAAGCTTCAGAACCGCCAGCTGCGCGACCGAAAGCAGGCACTCAGCCAGAACGCGACGGTTGAGCGCGACGCTCGCCACCTGGGGATGGTGCGGGCCGGTGAGCGCCCGTATGTTGTAATCGCTGAATCCAATCGTTGAGCTTCGAACACCTGGCCGGCCTCTGGGAGGACGGTGAGCGGCGCATACAGAAGTCCGAGCCCGCCGAGCGCCGAATCTATGAGCGCGTTGTGGCGCAGATCGTGCTCGATCTGCGCAGGCGCCTGGGCGGCAGGTTCTCTGTCGACGAGCTGACGGCATACTACCTGGACCACGGCACCGACTGGTGCTTCGAGATCGCCTGCCGGACCGCGCCGGGCACGCCTGAGGCCTGGGATATGGCCGTCATCGCAGGAGCGGCCTTCTCCAGGTATGTGCGCCGTGCTGCCGACTACGGGGGTGGTCAGCGGCGCGGAGACGACGAGCAGTCCTCTGAGGCGCCGCGTCGGACGTCAGGCCCTTAGGGCGCTGTGCCTCCTCATGAGGCGTATCAAATTATCTAGCGTTTTCGTGGGGTCTGGACGCCCGTGGGGTCTGGACGCCCGTGGGGTCTGGACGCCCGTGGGGTGGGCGGGCGCCAGGGCGCCCGCCCACCCCACGACGCGTCAATCTTCGGGGTCCTCGGACTCCTCGCCCCCGGCGCGCCGGATGACGATTCGGTCTTCTTCGATCGACACCTCGACTGGCCGGTGACCGGCCCAGTATTCGGCGTAGACAGGATCGTCCTGCACGGCCGGGTCGAGCCATAGCCCGATCCCCTCTTCGCCGTGGTCGAAAGTTGCCTCGAGTGGGCCGCTGCCGTTGCGCTTACCGCGCCCGGCCGTGCGACCACCGCGCCGGCCTCGCCGGCGCCTCGGCTTATCGCTGTCTTCATCGTCGCTGTCACCGTCGGCTGCAGCGGCTTGCGCCTCAGCCTCAAGTTCTGCGGCGATCAGAGCTTCGTCCTCGGCCCGCAGGTCAATCTCATCGTCAAAATCGACAGAGGCGACGGCGGTGTCAGGATCGGCATCTGGCTCCAGCGCATTCTCGCGCTTGAAGGCTTGGATCTGTTGGACTGTGACCTCGAGCTGGTGTGCGATCCACGCGTCGGTGCGCCCTTGACGCACCCAGGCGCGGATTCTGTTCAGCTCTGGCCGCAACGATCTTCTTGGCATAGAACGGCCGAGCATACAGCGAGGGTCCGAACTACCTGTGTACGGTCCGGCGCGGCCGTTATGCTTGCTCAAGAGTGTCGCGGGCGCGCTCGAGTCCGGGCAGGCAAAATCCTTCTTCACCCACGCTCGAGCAGAGAGGCGTTTTTCGGGATGCTGGTACTCACACGAAAGTCAAATCAAAGCATCATGATCGGGGACAACATCGAGGTTTCGGTGTTGGCGATCGTCGGTGAGAAGGTCCGTATCGGGATTCAGGCGCCCCGCGACGTGCCGGTCTTTCGTAAGGAGGTCTACCTGGAGATTCAGGACGAGACGCTTGCGGCCGCGAAGGACGTCACAGCAGAGGTCGACGCGGCTCTTCGGGACCTTGGGGACTCTCACGACCAGTAAGTGTGGCTCGCCGGGGCTTGACCGCAAAGCCGCCGGAGCCGACCGATCGCCGTGCGTAGCCTGAGCGCCACGCAAGCGGCGCGCTACGCAAGCAGCAGATAGAGCGTCGCGAACGTCGCGATGGTGACCAGTACGACGGTCAGCACGAGAGTCGTCGCGAGCACGTAGAACCGCATTGAGCTGCGCTTGCGTTCCCGCGCATGCCAGCGCTGGCGCGAGCGGACAGCGGCGGTCCGCTCAAGGTGCTTGCGGCGCTGCTGTTCGAGTTCACGCTGGTGCAGAAACTCCTGCTCGATCTGAGCGAGACTCTGCCGCATCTTCATCGTGGACATCGACCGGGAAAAGTAGCGGAAAACCGAGCGCGAGGCGTCGAACGTTCGTCCACCCCGGGGTTATCCCGCTCAGGCTGGCAGGGCGCCCTCGTAAACCTCGACGAAATGCAGGTAGTTCTCAGCCACCAGCGTGACCGCTTGCTCGCGCGTCAGCCTCTTGTCCAGGTACCCGCGCAGGGCGTCCCACCAGATTGAGCGACCGATCGCGAAACCGATGAAGCCGGCAACCGGCGCTGCGGCCCTCAGCCACTCGTCGACCTTCTCAGTTGATGCCCCGCGGCCCAGCAGCACGCACCTCACGCCGTCACGGCCGGCCCCGGAGCGGGTCTGGCGCGCGAGCATATCCGCATCAGACTGAGCATCGACCCCTTCGATCTTCCAGACGTCAACTTCGATCCCGTACTCCTGGATCGCCTCGATCGACTGACGCATCAGCTCCGGGCGCAGTTCGGTGTCGTAACGCTCGCTGCTGCCGTCCACGGAGGCGAGCTGCTCACCGGTCGCCGGTACGAGCAGCTCAAAGAGGAACTTGCGGTCTTGCTCGTGGAGCCAGTCGGCCAGGCGCTTGAGGCGCTCCAGCTGGCGCTCGTTCATGGCGGCGTCGTCTGCGACGTTGTAACGGACTAGCACCTTTGAAAAATCCGGGTTGTAGCTCTCGATGTGGGCCGGGAAGTCGTCCCCGTACTGGAAGTCGAATTCGTTCTGGCCGGACTTCTCAACCGGCATGGCCAGACGCAGGCCGGCATCCCGGGCGCGGACCGGTACGTCACTGCCGAACTGCTGATCGACCAGTACGCCGGTCGCGTCGGGGTCGGCGCCACGGGTAACGGCCTGGAGCATGCCCTCGAAGATCAGCCGCTTCGAGTCAGCGATGGTCTCCGTCTGGCCAGCATCTGGATCGCCGCTGATCCCAAACATGTTCTTCTGAAACGACCCGCGATGATCAAACGCAAGGATGTACAGACTGCCGTCGTAGCCCAATGGCATTGAGTCCACCTCTGTCGGAGATACGAAAGTTTCCTATCGCGAGTCTATTCGCGTCGGCGGGACTGGGATTTGCTGGAGGCCGGACTAGGCGCACTCCCTAAACTTCGCTCTGTGAGCGCCGGCGGCCCAGATCTCTTCGTGATCTGCAAGAACTGCGGGTCCGAGGTGAGCCCTTACATCACCGAGTGCCCGTACTGCGGCAACCGGTTGCGTAAGCGAGCGCCAAAGCTCGACCGGCACGGGCGCATCTCCGAGCGGATCGGCCGCAGGCCACCCTCGCCATCGCTGCCGCGCCTACGTCGAGGCGAGATCCCGGGGATCAGGCATGACGCCCATCCGTACGCGACGGCCGTGCTGGTGATCCTCGGCGTGATCGGCTGTCTGATCTGGCGCACCGGTCTGATCAGCGTCACGAACCTCTGGGTGTACAACCACCTCGAGAGTCAGTGGTGGCGGACGTTTTCCTCGCCGTTCATCTACTCCAACACCGGCTACGCGTTCGTCGGGCTGGGGGTCATCGGCCTCTACGGGACCCTGATGGAGCGCCGTCACGGGCCGATCATGGTGCTCGCGCTGTTCCTGATCGGCGGCGTCGGTGGCATGGCCGTCGGCGGCATCGCCACCGCGGCTCCGATCCTCGGCGGCAACGGCGCCGCACTGGCGCTGCTGGGCGCATGGGTTGTGCCTGATCTGATGCGTCTCGCCCGCAAGGACGACTACGACGGCGACCTCATGGGCACTGGAGTCCTGGCCGTGACGCTGGTCCTGATGCCGCTCGCGACTCAGCAGGCCAGCTGGGTGGCGGCCGGCGTCGGAGCCGCGGCGGGACTCGTGCTCGGGTATCTGCTGGCCAAGATCCATCCGGGTTGAGCCGCGGGCCTTGGGCGACGGACTTTGTGAATTGACTTCCGCATGCCGGAAGCGGATTCACAGAGTCTGTGGGACGCTCGGCCAGAGCGCTGGCCGCTCTGACACCGGTAGCCGGCGCGGATCTGCGACCCTGGGGCGGTGAGCTTCACCGACGACCAACTGGATGCGGCTGTCACCGCGATCAGTGACCCCGGTCGCTTGAACGTCGCACAGGATGTGGTGTCGCGTCTGGCGCCCGGCCTGCAGAAGCTGCTGGCCGGCGCGCTGCATGAGGGCGGCTGGTTCGACACCGCGCACGAGGCCGCGATCAAGGACGCGATCGCGGTCGAGGAGCCCGATCAGCGACTGACGGTGATCCGCACCCTGTTTGCCGAGGAGATACGACTGAGCATGCTCGTCGGCGTCGCGGTCGGCTTCGAGCTTGCCCGCGAGCTCGGTTACGCGGGCGACGGGACCGCATCTGACACCACCGATCGGAAGGATTAGAAATCCATGGACATCAGGTATCTCGGGCACTCGGCATTCACGCTGTCCGACGGCGACACGACCGTGCTGATCGACCCGTTTCTGACAGGCAACCCCAAGGCGGCCGTCTCGGCCGACGAGGTCCAGGCCACTACGATCCTGCTGACGCACGGCCATGCGGACCACATCGGTGACTCGGTGCCGATCTCCAAGCGCACCGGCGCGCCGGTGCTCGCCGTCGTCGAACTGGCGGCGGAGCTTGCTGACGAGGGCATTGAAACCCTCGACGTGAACATCGGCGGCACGGTCGAGTTCGACTGGGGCTGGGCGAAGATGACCCCCGCCTGGCACACGTCGATGACGCCGAAGGGCACGGTCAACACGCCCGCCGGCTTCCTGATCAACTTCAAGGACACGATCGTCTACCACCTGGGTGACACCGGGCTGTTCTCCGACCTGCAGCTGGTGGGTAAGCGCCACCCGATTGACTACGCCTTGATGTGCATCGGCGGTCACTACACGATGGACCGCGTCGACGCGGTGGATGCGGCGAGCCTGGTAGCAGCCGAGACGGTCATCCCGTGCCACTACAACACCTTCCCGATCATCGAGAGCGATGCCAGCGCTTTCAAGCTTGACGTCGAGTCAGCCACGACATCAAAGGTCTTGGTCCTCGAGCCGGGCGGGACTCACACGCACACGGCGTGAGCAACGACGTCATTGATAGAGGACTAAGCGGGATAGACCCTGAGGAGCGGACCGGCATGGCGAATGAATTCAGCGCATCGACGGTAATCGAGCGGCCCATCGACCAGGTCTTTGCATTTCTGGCTGAGGGGACCAACGACCCGAAGTTCAGCCCTCGCGTGCAGAAGATTCGGCGGACGCCTGACGGGCCGCCCGGCGTTGGGACCGTGTTCGAGAGCACCGTCAAGGACGCTGGTATGAAGTCGAACCGGAAGTTCGAGCTGACCGTCTTTGAAGCGCCGACGAAGATCCGCTGGGCCGAGCGGACGAAGAACTCGGTCACCGTGCCCGAGGGCGGCTATGACCTTGAAGCGGTGAGCGCGACCCAGACCAAGCTCACCATTCACAACAGGCTCGAGGGCCACGGCGTCGGAAAGCTGATCGTCGGCCTCGCGGCACGCGCCGCCGTCAAGGACGCCCCCGCCTTCGCCGGGCGGATCAAGTCCGTGCTCGAGGCGTCCTGAGCCGCCGGCGGCACCCTGGCCGGACTTTTTTTAGGCGACGGTTGAATCCGGAGGCGGCCTCCGCTATATTTCCGGAGGCAGCCTCCGTCTCTTGTGCGGGGGCTCGAGCCCCGGACTAAGGAGAGCCATGAGCACCATCACGACAAACTTCCACACCGCACCGGTCCGCCGCTCGCACGCAACGCGCTTTGCCGATGGTGTGATCGCTGGATACATCCACGCGGTGGCCGGCGCCCCGCGCGTGGCGAGCGCAGGGCCACGCGCCCGCAGCGCCAGCGCTGACGAGCACGCCAGCTACATCGTGGGGCAAGCAGCGTTCGCCGGCCATGCGGCGGCGGCCGAGTCGGTTGATGCTGCCATCGAGGCTAAACACGCGCACGCGCCGCGCCAAGAGGGCAGGCCACGTAAGAGCGCCTGCTGGAGCCGCGGTGGCCGTGTCGGTCATGTCGTGCGGGCTCAGCGGCAGCTCGAAGCGCGATAGACCTTAGCCCCGCGAGGCTCGATCAGCCGATACGGGACCCGAGCTCGGCGTTCTGGTCGGGTCGCAGCAGCACGACGCCCAGCCCAGCCCCTGTCGTTCGCCGCCGGGCCGTCTAAGAGCTGGGCGTCGGCGCCGCAGTCGTGACCGCGCTCGTCACCGGCGTGGTCGGGGCCGGCGTGGTCGCCGTCGGCGTGGTTGTCGTCCCGGTCGGCGTCGTGGTCGTGGTCGTGGTCGGAGTCGGTGTCGTGGTGGCCGGCGCTGTCGCCGTGGTGGTGGTCAGCGGCGTCGTGGTTGTGGTGCCCGATGTTGGCGTGCCCGCCGAAGCGGCGGTCGCCGTCGGGTTCGTGGCTGTGACCGCTGTGGCGGGGGTGGGCGTCACACTTGCTGCGTTGGCAGGGGGCGCAGCCGCCAACCGCTTATGCACGGTGTTGGCCGCCTTCACGGCGCGGGTGGTGTGGGCACGGGTCTTCACGGGCTTCGCAGACGGAGCGGCCTGAACCGGAGCCGCAAGTCTCGGGGCGATGGCGTCGGAGCGCGCAACCCCGGCGCTGACCGACGTCGTCAGCACCTGCAGGCCGCTGCGCCGATGTGAACTGTGATGGGCCTCTCGGCTGACGGCGACGGTGCCCGCGGTGACCAGTGCCGCCGCGGCGAGTCCGGCGGCGGCCTTTGTGGCTACGGCGCCAACACCCGCGCTGATGAGTCCAGCCGAGTTGGCACCCCCGGCTACGCCCACTGCGCCTGCGGTGGCTCCAGCGCCGGCGCCGGCAACGGCACCCGTGCCACCGGCGGCTCCGGCTGCACCCGAACCAGCCGAGTGGCCGAGCAGATGAACCAGCAGCACCTTGCGCAGCATTCCGATGGCGCCGATCGGAACCAGCGCCGCGGCCAGCGCCTTGCTTGAGTTCCGGATCTCCTTTTCAAAGCGCTCACAGCGGTTGCACGACTTGACGTGGCGGCGCACGGCGGGGCTCGGCTTCTTGATCAGACCCTCCGCAACTTCGCCCAGCTCCTCACGGACTTCCTCGCAGGTCAGCAGCCGCGCTTCCGATGCTTCGGCGAGTGAGACCCGCGCGCGCACAAGCAGCGACTTCACGCTCGGCACGGTCGTGTCCATCGTCTCCGCGATCTGCTCGTAGGAGAGCGCGTCCATCTCACGCAGAACCAGGGCCGTGCGCTGGGTCTCCGGGAGACCGTGGATGTCGCCGACCAGTTGCTGGAACTCCTCACGGTCGTGCACCTTGTCGGCGGTGCTTGCGCCGTTATCCGAGAGATGCACGTCCATCGAGTCCACACCGATGGCCTGAGCCTTACGCAGGTGGTTCAGGCAGCGGTTGCGGGCGATCCGATATAGCCAGGGCCGCACGTTGATCGGACGGTCGTCCGACAGCATCGCGTTGTAGGCAGCGGTCATCACCTCCTGCAGAACATCCTCAGCGTCCTCACGCGAGCGCAGCAGATGCCGGCAGAACGAGAGCAGCCTTGTCTCGTAGCGGCTGACGAGCAGCTCAAAGGCGCTCGTGTTGCCACGCCGGAACACGGCGACCAGTCGCTCATCGGACTGGAGTCGCAACAGTGGAGAGCGTGCATATAGCCCCCCGCGCCCCGAGTGCTTAAGTGCTGAGACTTCCATTTCGGCTTCTAGCACGGTTAGAACAACGTAACAGCGCAGTAGTTGCGGTTCGGTAAGAACAGATGTGCGGGAGGTTGCGCTGCGTCTCAGCTCCCCCGATCCTCCGTGTTGCAAGCGCTGCCCGTGGGTCTGTACGCGCCTGCAGCCGGTCTAAGATCCGCCGTGCGTAGCCCGGGTAGACAAATTGGCAAAGTCGGCGCTCTTAAAAAGCGCTGCCTGAATGGGCACTGCGGGTTCGATCCCCGCCCCGGGTATAAGACGGGCAGGGCGCTCGGAGCAGATCTATGCGATCTGCCGCTCCGCCCCGGTATGGGCGTGTTGCAGCGTCGCGGCGCTGAGCTGGCCGATCAGCCAATCGGCCAGCGAACGGTTGCCACGGAAATGCAGCGAGCTGACATCGGTCCCGGGCGCGAACGCCTGCACCCAGGCGGACGTGGCTCCGCTCACCTGCGCCGTCGGATCCGAACTCAGCTGTTCGTGCAGCGCCAGGGTCGCACCATCGAGCACCACGGTGTAGGTCGTAGGACCGCCCTGGCGGTGGCCGTCTGTGACCGTCAGCTCGATCTCGCCTTGACTGCCGTCCGCGCTGACCAGGCCTGGGATCAGCCGGAAGATCGCGGCTATGTCAATTCGCTCACCGCTGCGCGGCGCGCTCCATGCCCAGCCGTAACCCCAGCGGGCCAGCTCGCCGAGGACCGGCATCAGCTCCCGTGCGCGCGCGGTCAGCTCGTAGTCGACGCGGGGTGGAACCTCGCGGTAGCGCTTGCGAGTCAGGATGCCATCGGCGACCATCCGGTTCAGGCGCGAGCGCAGCTGCTCTGTTGAGATGCCGGGCAGCACACGCTGAAGCTCGACGAACCGACGCGGCCCGGCCGCCAGGTCGCGGACGATAAGCAACGTCCACTTGTCGCCGACGAGGTCCAGGGCGCGAGCATCCGGTGACCACTGGTCGTATGGATGGCGCTTCGGCGGTGGGACTTGTGGCATACGACGCCTCCACTCGTTCGAAACAGGCTTCGCCTAGTTTAACGCCCCAAATGGCAAGGTCTGCAAACAAAAGTACGATGTGCGACGCGCTCGTGAAGGTTTACTGCACAACTTGCCGATAGCACCCAGATGGGAGAAGTCATCTACCTATCCGAGCGTTTTGCCGACCGATCGCGCCCATCGATCGGGCCGGCTGCGTTCTTTTACTCGCTCGACTGCCCGCTTTCGTACCTGGCCGCTGAGCGCGTTGAGCGTGCCCTCGGTGAGGTTGCCTGGATCCCCGTGGTCGGTCCGCTCTCGCAATCAAGCGGCCTGCGCTCTGCCGACGAGCGTCTGAGCTTGGCCTACGAGCGGCTGGCACTCGCGGAGAAGGAGGCGCAGATGCTCTCCGTGCCGCTGGTGGAGCCCCACCGCTATCCGATGGACAGCCGCCGGGCCGCTCGCGCGGCGATCTGGGCCAGTGAGGAGGGTCGCGGCGCCTGCTTCGCCCTGAGCGTCGCCCGCTTCGGATTCTGCGGGGGCTTCGATATCTCTTCTGACGACGTGATCGCCGAGGCCGCGGCCGGTGCCGGGCTCAATCCGGTACAGGCGGTGGAGGCGAGCCGCGATCCCAAACGCGACCATCAGCTGGAGGCCACCGCCAAGGGCCTGCAGGCTCGCGGTGTGCTGATGCCGCCCGTTATACGGATCGACACCAGGTGGTTCTGCGGCTCAGACGCGATGATGGCGGCGGTCTCGTTCAGTGCGGGGCAGCCCCGCCAGAGCGCTCCTCAGTCGCCCGTTAGCTGAGATCGGCCGGCGCCGGACTGGCAAGGTGCCGCGCGCGCTGGGAGACTCTCGGCGATGAGTCCCGCGCACAACCGGCGACACCGGGTACGACATGCCCTGCACACCTTTGGTCATCTGGCCTGGCATTCCAACATCACCGGCCTGGCTTCGATGCTCGCCTACACGATGCTGCTGGGCGTCGTGCCGGTCGCGTTACTCGGCCTGTTTGTGGCTGGGCACGTGATTTCCAGCCCAAGCGTGATGCGTTCGGTCGAGGGTGATTTGCGGGACATCTTCCCCGGCAGTACGCGGCATACGCTGCAGTCTCTGCTCGGTCAGGTGGCCACCTCCACGACGGGCACGGGAATCCTGGCGCTGGTGGCCAGCATCTGGTTGGCTTCCTCGTTCTGGGGAGCCCTCGACACCAGCTTCAGCCGGATCTATGGCTGCCCGTCGCGGCCATGGCTTGCGCAGAAGCGCTTCGGGGTCGCGATGGTCGGCGTGGTACTGCTGTTCATGTTCGCAACGGTGCTGATCCCGACTGTCCAGGCGCTACTCAAGGCGACCGCCAGTGATCTGCCGTTGGATCTCGCGCACGTCCACGTCCTCGCCTATGTGGTCTCACTGATCGGCAGCCTGGGGATCCTCTTCACCTGCTTGGCCGTGATCTACCATCGCGTCCCGAATCGTGAGATCCCGTGGCGAGCGGTATGGCCGGGGACGTTCGCGGCGACGATCGCGATCGGCGCCGTCGACTACGGATTCCCCGTCTACCTGTCGTCGATCTCGACGATCGCGCGCTTCAGCACCTCGGTGGTGTTCATCGTGATCGTGCTGGGCTGGTTCTATCTGGTCGCGATCATCATCTTGAGCGGCGCCGTGATGAACGCCGCGATCCTGGGCTGACGGCGGCCGCCGGTCCCGCTGGACCGGCTCCCGGCAGGCGCACCGTAACGAGAGCCGGCGTCAGGACGAGACGAGACCCGCGAGGATCGCTGCGTCCAGATCGGCCGCGTGGTCCTCACCGGTGATCATCTGCGTGGGGTAGTCGTGTTCACGCGCTACAGCTGGGAGATGGTCGTACTCCTCGATCTCCGAGCAGAGCGCCTCAAAGCGGCTCGTCTGCGGCTCTTCGGTCTGCTGCTTCAACATAGACCTCACTCCTTGCGTGACGATGGTCACACGAACTTACGCGCACCGGCCGTGGCCTTCAAGCTGGCCTCTGCGCCCACCACCCGGATGGGGGGAGCGCCCAAGGGTCAGGTGGAGCGGCCACTGGCCACGGACGTTATGAGCTCAAGTCAACAAGATCAGTGAAGTACAATTCCTAGGTGATGCGTGAGTTTTTCTCGTTCCCCAATCCGGTCAATGACAAGGCGGCGCGGACCGTCGCGTCTGTGGTGCTGATCGCCGTGATCGTGACGCTGGTCAGCGGCTGGTACTGGCTGCTGATCCCTGTCGCATATGGGTTCTGGGCGCGCGTCTTGACCGGGCCGAAACTCAGCCCATTAGGCTGGTTGGCGACGAATGTGATTGCGCCGCGGCTGGGGGAGAAGAGTTACGTTGCCGGTCCGCCCAAGCGGTTCGCGCAGGGCCTGGGCACGGTCATGTCATCCCTCGCGTTGTTGCTCGTGATCCTCGGTGATCACACCGCGGCTGATGTGGTGCTCGTGATCTTCATCCCCGCGGCCGGACTTGAGTCGATCTTCGGTTACTGCCTCGGCTGCAAGGCGTTCGCAATCCTGATGCGTTTCGGATTGATCCCGGAGGGCGTCTGCGCGGAGTGCGCCGACATCAGCGGCCGGCTCGGGCTGGCGCGGAGCTGAAAAGCTCGCACTCACCCGCGTGAGTAGGTGAGTGCGGCCCCTCTGAGGATGTCGTGCTCCGACGCCTCGACAGCGTCGAGGTTGAAGAGTTTCATGACCTCCGCCAGGATCACGATCCCGGGCAGGATCACGTTCGCCCGGGCCGGGTGTAGTCCGCGAACATTCTGTAGCTCGGCCAGAGTCAGCATCCTCAGGCGCGCGAAGATCGCGTCTCGCTCGGCGGTGGTGACGCGGTAACCGTGCACTCGTTTCGGGTCGTACGGCTCCAGCTCCTGTGCGATTGCGGCCAGTGCGGTGGGCGTGCCGGCGACGCCCAGCGCACGAGTCACACCTGTCCGATGCTCAGGGGGGACGGCTGCCTCGAGGATCGCGCGAACGTCGGCCCCGGTCGCGTCGAGCTCAGCCACCGTCGGCGGGTCGTGGGTGATGTGGCGGTCAGCTTGACGCACCACCCCGGCCTGAGTCGAGACGTGGAAGTCCAAATGGTCCCCGTGGCCGATGACCAACTCCGTTGATCCGCCGCCGATGTCGACCACGAGGATCGGATGCGCGGCGTCGGATAGGTCTGGGTCCAGGTCGCTGGTGGCGCCGAGATACGTCATCTGCGCCTCCTCATCACCACTGACGATGTGCGCTTCGATCCCGAAGCGGGTGCTGATCGTGTCGGCGAGCTCCTGGCCGTTGGATGCGTCGCGGACGGCGCTTGTCATGACCGCTACGGCCCGGTCGACGGGCGCCAGGTCGAGCGTGGCTCGGTACTCGGTGAGTGCGGCGTACTCCCGCGCAAGCGCGTCCTGTGCCAGCCGGCCACTCGCGTCGACCCCGGCGCCGAGTCGGGTCACGGTGCTGACCCGTGTGATCTCCCGGGTGATTGCGGCGTCGTTGACTTCGGCGACGTAGAGCCGGGTGGTGTTGGTTCCTACGTCGACTACGGCGATTCGCACTGCTTCGGGCCTGACCTGGTGGTCTGGACTGGCTCAGATGCCAGTCTGAGCGGGTACCTGGTAAGGCAGGGGCTTGCCGTCCAGCCCTGCGAGGATGTTGTCCACGGCGATCTCCGCCATGCGCTCCCGCGCGGTCCAGGTCGCGGAACCGATGTGCGGCACCACCAGCAGGTTCGGCGCCTGCCAGAGCGGATCCGCGAGCGGTAGCGGCTCGGGGTCGGTGACGTCCAGCGCCGCGCCGGCAATCTGGCCGGTGCTGAGCGCCTGAGCCAGCGCAGCCTGGTCAACGACGCCGCCGCGCGAGGTGTTGATCAGGATTGCGGTCGGCTTCATCAGCGCCAGCGTCTTCGCGTTGATCAGATGGTGCGTACCGCTGGTCAGCGGCAGGTGCAGTGACACGAAGTCTGAGCGCTGCAGCAGGTGCTCAAGGTTGTGTGCATCACGTGTCTCGGTCGTGAGGACCTCCATACCGAAGCCGGCGGCGCGCCGGGCGACGGCCTGGCCGATGCGGCCGAGGCCGATGATCCCGATGGTCGCTCCATAGATGTCCGCGCCAAGGAACGCACCCGGTTCCCAGGTCTCCCAGGCGCCCGCCCGGGCTGAGCCCGCGGCCTCGGAGATCCTACGGCCGGCGGCCATCAGCAGTGCAAAGGTAAGATCCGCGGTCGCCTCTGTCAGCGCGTCCGGTGTGTTGCCGACCGCGATTGAGCGCGCGGTCGCAGCTTCGACGTCGATGTTGTCGTAGCCGACCGCATAGTTGGCGATCACCTTCAGGTTCGGCGCCGAGCTGATCAGATCAGCGTCGATGCGGTCCGTCAGCAGCGTTAGCAGTGCGTCAGCGCCGGCGGCGTGCTCACGTAGCTGCGCCTGCGTAGGGGGCAGCTGTTCGGGCCAGACGGTCGTGTCGTACGCGCCGCTCAGCCGATCCAACGCCGAGCCGGGGAGTTGTCTTGAGACGAATACGTGAGTCATCGGCCCATTGTCGCGTCTCCAAAGATCGGCTGCACAGCCGCGAGCGCCTGGTCGGTCGCCGGACGGGCCGGCGGTCAGCCGCAGCGACCGACCCGCGATCGCTAAACCTTGACTGTCACGGCGACCTGCGGTGCACCACTTGCCGCGGGTTGTGGCGACGGCATCAGGAATGCGGCCACGAGAATCCCCACGCCCGCGATAGCGGCGGCCACCCAGAACGCCAACTGGAAGCCACTCACCAGGGCCTGGTCGGGGGTATGTACCGCCGCGGTGAGGTGGTGGAGGTCCGAGCTGGTGTGAGAGCTGGCGAGCGTCGCGAGGACCGCGAGCCCAAGCGCCCCGCCGATCAAGCGGGCGGTATTGGCGACCGCTGATGCGAGCCCCGCCTCCTGGGGCTTGACGCCCTGGGTGGCTGAGATCGTGCTGGGGATTAGCCCAAATGGCATCGCGGACGACGCGATCGTGCCCGCGACCAGCATGATCCACAGGGAACTGCTGTGGACACTGATCCGGGTGAGCCCCAGCAGGCCGATCGTCAAACCGGTCAGCCCACAGATCAGCAGTCGCCTCACGCCGAACCGGAAGATGATCCGCGACACGATCGTCGATCCGACAATGATTCCGATCGTCATTGGCAGGAATACAAGGCCGGTCTTCAGTGGCGAGTAGCCCAGCACGTCTTGCAGATAGAGAGAGTCGAAGAACCACATGCCGAACGTTGCGGCGCCGACGAGCATGATGATGATGTTGGCCGCTGTCAGCCGGCGTGAGTGAAACAGGCGCAGCGGCATCAGCGGCGCCTGTGCGAGCTTGCCCTCGATGGTGAGGAACAGGGCGAGCAGGGCCAGTCCGGCCGCGATCGTCAGCAGCGTCGTCGAGTCGCCCCAGCCCGAGGTGTCGGTGCGCACGATTCCGAAAACGAGCAGGGAGAGCCCGGCAGTTGCGCTGAGGGCGCCGAACACGTCGAAGTTGCGGGTGGCGTTGGCGTTGCGGCCCTCGAGCAGCATCCGCTGAGAGAGGAAAGCGGCAACCAATCCGATCGGCAGGTTGATGAAGAAGACCCAGCGCCAGTTGATGGCATCGGTGATGATGCCTCCGAGCAGTACGCCGGCGGCGCCTCCGGCGCCACCCATCGCACCCCAGATGCCGATCGCGCGGTGACGCTCCTTGGGCTCGGTAAAGGTGCTGGTCAGGATTGAGAGCGAGGCCGGCGCGACCACAGCGCCACCGAGTCCCTGCACCAGGCGCGCGACGATCAGCACGGTGCGGCTATCGGCCAGACCGCCAGCCAGCGAGGCGAGCGTGAACAGCAAAAGGCCCACGACAAAGACGCTGCGGCGACCCAGCAGGTCAGCCGCTCGCCCGCCCAGCAGAAGGAAGCCGGCGAAGGTGACCGTGTAAGCGTTGACGACCCACTGCAGGCCGCTCTCACTGAAGTCCAGCGCGTGCCTGATCGACGGCAGCGCCACATTCACAACCGAGATGTCAAGGATCACCATGAACTGCGCGAGGCAGGCGAGGATCAGGGTTGCCCGCAGATGCGGCTCTTTCAACGGCTGGCTAACGTGTTCGGTGGTCATAGAGAGAACTCTCTGGTCGGCTGCTTCAAGGCTGTTCTGTCGCGCCCGCGTCTCCCTCGGTACGACGTTCATCGAACAATATCAAACCGTTAGCTAACTGTTCGATGGGTTTCGTACAATCAGGTGCACCATGGGGTCGCTCGTACAACTTGCAGAGGCGCGAAGCCTCGCGTCAGCTGCTCTCACCGGCGGTGATCCAGATCTGGCGAGCGTGCTGCACGCTCTCAGTGATCCGGTTCGTCTGCAGATCGTCGCCAAGATGGCCGACGGCAACGAGCACAGCTGCGGAAGTTTCAGCTTACCGGTCACCAAGTCCACCTCCTCTCATCACTTTCGCGTGCTGCGTGAGGCTGGCGTGCTTTCGACCCGGACCGAGGGCAAGAATCGATTCAACCGGCTTGAGCGTGATCGGCTTGAGCAGCGCTTCCCCGGTCTGATCGACGCCGTACTGCGAGCACAAGTCTCGTGAGCGGCGGGTCGGTGGCCGGACCAGTCGCGCCCTCGATCGCGCAGGAAGTGATCGAGCGGATTGAGTCTCACTGCGTGCTCGCCTGGCCGGCAGAGGTGGTTGAGCGCACCAGCGACGGCTGGGTGCTGCGCGCCACGCCCGGCCTGCTTGGACGCGGGCGCTCCAACCACGCGCTGGCGCCGCCTCGGTCGCTCTCCACCGCTGAGATCAATCTCGCGCTGCAGCGCGCGGCCGAATTCGCGGCCAGGCACGGCATCGAGTGCGGG
>Ga0181537_10000743_pt1 | contig 30400 bp, 24 predicted proteins | sample PEATcosm2014_Bin_39_FD_119765 | JGI IMG/M metagenome (GOLD analysis project Ga0181537, IMG submission 119765) | Peatland microbial communities from MTU Mesocosm Facility, Houghton, MI, USA - PEATcosm2014_Bin23_10_metaG | ecosystem: Environmental > Terrestrial > Soil > Wetlands > Peat | place... | reverse complement strand
CGTCGTCACGCGAAGCCTCCGTCCAGACGTCCGGTCCCCGCAGGTGCACGGGGTGCCCCATTCATCGCAGCTGTATCGCGATGAGTGGGGGCCCAACTCCGCAATCTCCGCCAGTTCCGCCAACTCCGCCAGCCTTTATTCCCTGCGTTCCTGTGAGCGTGCCGCGCGCAACCCCAGTCACACCACCACTTGCCGCCCATCAAATTCCGAGTTTGAAAAGACTTTTTCCCTGTGGGATTCGCGCATCAATCGCCTCGGGTCCCTCTTGCGCGAACCTGGACTGCTTCGACAGCCTCCGCAGCATTCGCCGCCACCTGCAGCAGCGCACGGTTCTCGCGCTTCAAAAAGCCCGCCCCAACCGTCGTATCGAGAAACGCGAGCAGCCCATCCCAGTAATGCGCCGTGTTGATCAGGATGCACGGCTTCGCGTGCAACCGCAGTTGCTTCCAGGTGATGATTTCCATCAGCTCGTCGAGCGTGCCGTAGCCGCCCGGCAATATCAGGAACGCGTCGGCCAATCGCACCATGCGCGCTTTGCGCTCGTGCATCGTCTTCACCACTTCGAGACGCGTGAGCCCCGCGTGGGCGATCTCGCTCCCGGCCAGGATCTCCGGCAGCACGCCGATCACTTCCGACCCACCGGCCAGCGCCGCATCGGCCACCGCGCCCATCAGTCCGATACTTGCGCCGCCATAGACCAGGCCCAGGCCGGCCGCTGCGATCGCCTTGCCCAGGGCTTGCGCCTCGGCCAGAAATGCAGGATTTGTTCCGTCTGCTGAACCGCAATACACGGCCACGCGCCGCGAGAGATTCGATGAAAACATGATGGATTCAGCATAGCTCTCGCCCGACTAAACGCGTTGGCATTGGAACAATACTAAGCGCGCCTGCGTAGACCTTTAAGGACGCAACGCACAGGGATAAGCTTGTATCCGCGATACCCGAAGGAGATCTCGATGTCTCGACTCAAACTGATTTGTGGATTGGCCGCTTTGCTGCTTTCGACTGCCCCAGGCAGCTTTGCCGCGGCCCCGCCCGCCGCAAAAGGCCCGTCGGGCACCATCGTCATCGTTTTCAAAGACGGCCATCGGCAGGTCTTCAACCTCACAGACATCGCCCGTGTCGACTTGGCCGGAACCACCGCGTACACCGCCGGAACCCAGGCCTATGGCAGCTCAAAACCGGCGCGCGGCCAGTTCGTCGGCCGGTGGGTGGTGGGCGAGGGCAACGGCATGCACTCCACGTTCATCATTACCCTCAATGAAGACGGCAATGCAACCCGTTTTCTGCATGGAGATGTGCACGGCACCTGGAGCTACGTCAACGGCGACGCCCTCATCACGTGGGATGACGGCGCCAAAGACGCTATCCGCAAAGTCGGCTCCGCGTTTCAGAAGTATGCGTACGGCGACGGCAAGTCTTTCACCGACACGCCCGACAATGTAACGGAGGCACAGAACACCACGCCCAAACCGATCTAGTTTCAGTCAATTGCGGGCCAGATTTTCGGCCACCCGCAGCGCCCCCGGCTCATCAGCGCTGGGTTCCCGCGGAAGGTAAACTGAAAGAGGAACCTTCCCGCCTGGACTCGCGCCGTGCAACCGCTCCTCGCCAATTTGAATCCGGAACAACGCGCCGCCGTTGAGGCGACCGAGGGGCCACTGCTCATTCTTGCCGGGGCCGGCTCCGGCAAAACTCGCGTCATCACTAGCCGTATTGCCTGGCTGATTCAAGAGAAGGGCGTGGCGCCGGATTCGATTCTGGCCGTCACCTTTACCAATAAAGCGGCGGCCGAGATGGGCGAGCGCGTCGACCGGCTGCTCGGCCACTCGTCGTTGGCCAAGCCGCTGATCGCGACATTTCACTCGCTGTGCGTACGCATTTTGCGCCGCGACGTCGAGGCGTTGAAAGTTGGCAACGAGGGCCTCACCCGCTCATTTGCCATTTATGACGAGAACGATCAGCAGGGCATTGTGAAGCAGATCATGCGCCGCATGGGGCTCGACACAAAGCAGCTCACGCCGCGCACCGTGCTGGGCCGCATTTCCTGGGCCAAGAACCACATGGTCGACCCGCAGGAGTACTACCTCGGATCGAAGGATCCAAACAGTGAGCGCATCGCCCACATCTATCAGGGCTACAAGGCCGAGCTCAGAAAGAACAACGCGCTCGACTTCGACGATCTGCTTCTTGAGGCTGCGCGCCTGCTCAAAGTTTCAGCAGAAACGCGCGAGCGCTATCAGCGCCGCTATCGGTATCTGTTAGTCGATGAGTATCAGGACACAAACCGGCCGCAGTATGAGCTGATGAAGCTGCTCGCCGGTGAACACCAGAATGTTTGCGCCGTGGGCGACGAGGACCAGAGCATTTATTCCTGGCGCGGCGCAGACATTCGCAACATTCTGGAGTTTGAAAAGGATTTTCCCAACGCGCAGATTATTCGACTGGAGCAAAACTATCGCTCTACGCAAAACATTCTCGAGGCCGCGGGCGCCGTGGTCGCCAACAACCTGCGTCGCAAGGGCAAAAAGCTTTGGACCGATCGCCAGGGCGGCAGCCTCATCGGCTACTACGAGGCTCCCGACGGCGAAAATGAAGCGCTGTTCATCGCGGATCGCATTCAGGCGTTTCTGCGCGAATCCAACGCGCCTGAATCGCACAGCACTTCGCAAGGATGCGCGGTTTTGTATCGCACCAACTCGCAGTCGCGGTTGGTCGAGGAAGCGCTGCGGCGTTATGGCATCGGCTACACCATGGTCGGCGGATTCAGCTTCTACGAGCGTGCTGAAATCAAGGACCTGCTCGGTTATCTGCGCCTGGTGCGCAATCCGCATGACTCGATGGCTCTGCAGCGCGTGATCAACACGCCGACACGCGGCATCGGCGCCACAACGCTCGCGACACTCGAGCGGCTCGCGCTCGAGACCGGCGTCTCGACGTGGGAGGCAATCGCAGCCGCGATTACAAATCGGCTGGTTCCAAGCCGCGCAATGATGGCGCTGGAGTCCTTCAGGCAGTTGATTCTCGACGCGCAAGCCATGATGGATCCCGACTTTGCCGGCAAGCTTTCGGCCGACATCGCCCAGTCCGCCGCAGATGCCGCCGACACCGATTTCAGCTTTGGCGCTGCGACTTCAGAGGATGCCGGCGCAGCACAGGATGGCGGCGTCGACTTCAACTTCGGAGACGATGCGAATCAAATTCCGCTGCTCGACGCCACACACTTTTCGCCCTTTGCTGCGGAGCCGAAGCGGCCGTTTCTCAAGATGCCCCGGCAAAAGCAAGAGCCGGCTGGCTCCGGATCGGACAGCGGGTCTCAAACCGACTCTGCATCGGATCCAAAGCCTGACTCGCCTTTTCGCGCGCCGGGCGATGCGGCCACGTTACCGGAACTCATTCGCTTTTTGATCGACCGAACCGGCTACATCAAGTCGCTCGAAGCGGAAGCATCACCTGAAAGTTTCAGCCGCATTGAAAACCTGAAGGAGCTTGCCAACGCGGCGCACGATGCCGAGGAGCGCGGTGAAACGCTTGCCGAGTTTCTCGATCATGCGGCGCTCGCGTCCGACACGGATCAGTACGATCCTGAGGCGCGCGTGACGTTGATGACGCTGCACGCCGCCAAGGGTTTGGAATTTCCGCTGGTGTTTCTTGCCGGCCTTGAGGAAGGACTGTTTCCGCATTCGCGCACGTTGATGAATCCGGAGGAACTCGAAGAGGAGCGCCGCCTCTGCTACGTCGGCATGACCCGCGCCATGAATACGCTTGTCCTGACGCGCGCGCACTATCGCCGCCGCTACGGCAACGACGCGCCCGAATCCACGGTTCCTTCGCGGTTTCTTGAGGAAGTTCCGAGCGCGTTGATCGAGAATCTCGGAGGACGATCGCCCGCCTGGTCAACGCCCGCATACAGCTACGGCGCAGGCGCGCGCAACGGGTATGGCTCAAGCCGCCGAAATGCAGCGGGTGGAGAATCCGAGAGCCGCCACTACAACTACGAAGATGAGAGCCAGGAGGCGCCGCGGATGGCGGATCAATTCAGGTCCGAACCAAAGAGCAAGAGTGCGGAAGCGCCTCCGAGTTCGATCGACAACATCGCGCGCTTCTTTGGTGGCAAGGCCGTGCCGGGTAAGTTTGGCTACGGCAAATCTGGACGGCCCGCGATGGATATTCCCGAGTCTGCCGGCGCATCAGGCCTGCAAAAGGGGCAGCGCGTCCGTCACTCAAAGTATGGCGAGGGAATGGTGATTTTGCGAGAGGGCAATGGAGACGACACCAAGCTCACTGTCATGTTCAATCGCTACGGCATGAAGAAGCTGATGGAAAAGTTCGCGAACCTGCAGAGAATCTAGCTCGCAACCGGTGCGCTCACGACGCGGCGTGCGCCCGGCATTCTGTCAGGGCAATGCGTTTGCAACTCCGCCAGCAGCCGTGCACGATCAGGTAACTGGCGCGTGTGAACGATCTTGGCGCCGCTGCGCTTGCTCTTCACTGTGACTCTTCCGTTCTTCTCTTCGACCGACACGGCCCAGACGTCGTCCCAGGCAATGTTTCTGCGGCCCGAGAGCCAATAGCTCTGCGTTAAGCCCTTGTTGTCTGCAACGATTGATCCTGGAAACGAGGAAAGCAGAAGCAGAATGAATCCGGTGCAAAGCACAGCAGGAATCCAACCGTTGCCCGTCTCGATTATGCCGAGTACTCCCTCGATCACCAGGTATGCAAGGCTGGCAATGAAGAGATAGACCGCCCAATAGGCGCTCGGGTTCGGCGCAAATTGGAGCGTGCCGCCGCTCAATTCTTCGGCCAATCGACCGGCTCCAGCCTCACGCACGATGAGCCTTGAGAGCACCAGCAGCAACAGAATTACGACAACAAAAGGCAGAAGCATGCCAACCAGATTCATGCGCCCATCTTAATCCCGTCGCGCAAAAATCGAAACATCCTGCTGGCAATTTGCAGTTACGTCAGTGTGCCGGCCGCAACGAGGGCACATCCATTAGAGCGGTTGGCCAAGGCGCTTCTCAAGCAGCGCGCGATAGGTGCGGCTGACACGAGTGCGCGAGCCGTTCTTGATGACGGCTTCAAATTCGCCATGAGACATTGGCTCCAACTGGACGATGCTCTCGAGATTGACCAAAGCCGAGCGGTGCACGCGCACAAAGCGCCGCGGATCGAGCCTCTCGGCAAGGTCGTTAAGGGCTGCGCGATAGAGCAATTCTTTGCCGCCAACGTGCAACGTTACATACACGCCGGCCGCTTCAATCCAGTCGATATCCACCACGCGAATGAATCGAGTGGAACCGCCTGACTTGACGACCAGGCGATCGAGACGGCGCTCCTGCGCGGCTGGCGCGCCGGCCACCAACCGCATTACGCGCTGACCAAATTCGCCGATGCTGCGCTCGTCGAGCCGCGCCTTGACGCGCGCCATGGTCGCCTCAAAGCGCTCGTCGCTGAATGGCTTGAGCAAGTAATCGAGGGCATTGGCCTCAAAAGCGCGCAGCGCATGCTGATCGTAGGCGGTGACAAAAACAGTCAGAGGCATTTCGGCTGCGCCGATCGCGTCGATCACGCCGAGACCGTCCAACTCCGGCATCTGCACGTCGAGAAAGACGAGGTCTGGCCTCTGTTTCTGAATTGCCTCGACCGCAGCCTCGCCGTCAGCGGCCTCGGCGATCACGGAGACCTGTGCGTCTTTGCGTAACAGATCGACGACGCGCTGGCGCGCGGGCGTTTCATCGTCGGCCACGAGCACTCGAAGCGTCTCAGGCAGGTGCGTTTCCATTGAGACTCTCTCCTATGATCCGCAAAGGAAGCGAAATTTCTACGACTGTCCCGCCGGCTGCTCGATTATGCAGGTCAAAGCGGCTGCTGCCATTGGGATGCAGACCTGCGATTCGTTCACGGGTGATTGACAGGCCTAGCCCTGCGGACGCGTCCATCGACCAACCCGACGGCAGGCCGATCCCGTCGTCGAGGACGCGAATCTCAAGCCTGCCATCGACAGTAGAAGCTTTCACCGTGACTGTTCCCCCCGACGCACGGCGAGAAATGCCATGGCGGATCGCGTTTTCAACAAGCGGCTGAATGACCAGCGATGGGACCGCAGCATAACGCACTGCTGGCGATATCTCAAGATTGATTTTGAGCTGCTGGCCGAAGCGGATTTTCTGGATCGCAAGGTAGTGTTCCAGAAATGCCATTTCCTCCGAAAGAGGAACCTCCTGCTTGTCTTTCGATTCGAGCGAGAGACGCAGCAGGTCGCCAAGGTGCTCGATCATGCGCCGCGTTAGTTTAGGGTCGCGCTCAACGTGCGAAGAGATGGTGTTCAGCGCGTTAAAGAGAAAATGCGGATCGAGCTGCATGCGCAAGGAATTGAGCCTCGCCTCGGCAAAGCTGTGTTCGAGCGCCTCGCGCCGCAATTCGCTGCTCACATAGCGATCGTAGTAGCGGTAGGCCTGAATGGCGCCGGCGATGACCAGATAGACAAGCCAGCTCCAGATCTGCCAGCCGATCACCGAAGGGCTGAACAGGTTTGAAAGGCGCAGCGAACTCCAGGGCGTGACCCCGAAAGCCGCGCGCATCGCGGTAAAGAGGTAAAAGTAGATTTCAGTGAATGGGAGGCTCAGGGCGAGGTGTGCGACCACTCTCTGGTTCAGTTGTTTGCCTGAAAAAGGAAGGCGGCGGTCAATCGCGATGATCACCGGTGTCACAAGTCCCCACGCCCAAAACTGCGCGAGATAGATGCGCAAATCGTCGTGCCAGGCGTTGGTGGCGAGGCTGGGCAATGCAAAGATCACGCCGACTGCGCTAAAGCCCAGGGCCGAGAGCCCGATGCGAATCGACCAGTGGCGGACCATTCGACTCAACGGCTCAGGATGCGCCGTTGCATCGCCGGCGCTGATCCATGGTCCGGATTGTGTGCTTGATGCGACCACGGCAATATCTCTCTTGCGGCAGGGTGGCAGGTTTTCGGCGGTCAATTTCGTGCCTGACGCGCCCGGCGAGACTCGCGCCCGCGACGCAACGCAGCTCTTATTATCGCTTGTCTGAGCAACGTAGCCTGCGCGCACGCGCCAGTTCCACAGCTATGTCGTAGCCGGGTCTCGACGCAGTTCAAGCCGGTATCGCGGCTCGGCCAATAGGCTTAAAGCAGGTTGATGGAGTGCGCTTGTGCGGCGGAGCCTTTGTCGGCGCTGGATTTCTTGTTACCATAAAGCTCGCATCACCCGTTTGTTGAAACACCCCGCTGCGGCGGGCAGCAACTTGAAGGAAAGAGGTTTTTGAGTGGCAGATACAAAAAAGATTGAAGACAAAACGGAACGCAAGAAAGTAAAGCGCGCAGCCCGCAAGAAGGCTGCACCCAAGGCCAAGCGGACCACCCCGCGCGGCGCCAACAAGAAGAAGCTTAAGAAATTGGCACGCGGCCAGTCGAAGCGCTAGGCGGAACGCGACCCAATCGAATTGCGCCGGGCCTCAATATCGATGGCTCGGCTCTTTTCTTTGCCCGTCATCCCTGCGTGACGCGATTGACTTGCGGGCAAGCCAACCACCGACCGCTTCGCGTCGCGCTGTTCGGTTCAACGTCCAAATCTCATCATGTACACTTCCCGATAAGGCTTCATCCAAGCTAGGGAAAGTCCTCAGCGGAAATGCCCTTCGCACCAAGGATTCCGCACCCGCGAGACGAGGAGAACTGAGCTGCCAAGCCAACTGCTTGCCCACAAATCCATCGATAAACTGATCCGCGATTCGGAAGAACCCGAACACGCGTTGAAGAAGACCCTGGGGCCCTGGTCGCTCACGGCACTCGGCATCGGCGCGGTCATTGGCTCGGGCATCTTCACGGTAATCGGAACGGCTATTTCAGGGGAGCAGTTCGACACCTCGAGCGTACTCAACACGCCGCTTGGCGACTACCTGATCCACCATACGGCCATGGCCGGTCGTCCCGGCGCCGGTCCCGCCATCGCTCTGTCTCTCATCCTCGTCGCCTTTGTCTGCGCGCTCACGGGCCTCTGTTATGCCGAACTTGCCTCCATGATTCCCATCGCCGGGTCGGCCTATACCTATACCTACGCCACAATGGGCGAGCTCATTGCCTGGATCATCGGCTGGGATCTGATCCTCGAATACGCCGGCTCCAACATGACCGTGAGTGTCGGCTTCGCCGCACACATTGTCGATCTGCTTGACTGGTTCGGCCTACATCCACCGGCCACGTGGATTTCGCCCGCCTATCTGCCCGAAGGCCTGCAGGATCTGGCCGGAAACTGGCTCTACCACCCCGGCTGGCACTTCGGGTTCAACATCCCTGCCTTCCTCGTTGTGCTGCTCCTCACCGTCGTCCTCGTCCGCGGCATCCGCGAATCGGCCGAGACCAACAACATGATGGTGGGTATCAAGCTTATTGCCATCCTGATCTTCGTCTTCGCCGCCATCAGCTTCATCCATCCCGGCAACTACCACCCTTTCGTGCCCAACGGGTTTAGCGGCATACTGACCGGCGGCTCGATCATCTTCTTCACCTATATCGGCTTCGACTCCGTTTCGACTGCGGCTGAGGAATGCAGGAACCCGCAACGCGACCTGCCCATCGGCATCATCGCCACGCTGATCGTCTGCACCATCCTGTATGTCGCGGTCGCGGTATGCCTCACCGGCCTGGTGCCTTGGCAATCGATGGTGGGCGACGCGGCTCCCGTGGTCAACGCCCTCAAGAAGCTCTCGCTGCTCCCCGGCGGCCGCTCGCTGCACTGGGTCAGGCTCGTCGTTCTCTTCGGCGCGCTGATGGGCATGCTCTCAAGCCTGCTGGTCTACCAGCTCGGCCAATCCCGCGTCTGGTTCTCCATGTCCCGCGATGGCCTGCTGCCGAAGATCTTTTCGAGCGTTCATCCTCGCTTCCGTACGCCTGCCTTCTCCACCTGGGTCGCAGGATTTGTCGTCGCCATCCCTTCGGGACTTTTTGACATAGGCACTCTCGCCAACCTCTCCAACATCGGAACCCTCTTCGCCTTTATCCTGGTTTCGATCGGGGTCATCGTGCTGCGCTATCGCGAGCCGGGGCGCAAGCGGGGATTCCGGGTTCCCCTCGGGCCCGTCATTCCAGCGCTTAGCGTGCTCTTCTGTTTCCTGCTCATGGCCGGCCTCGACATCCTCACATGGTGGCGATTCATCATCTGGCTGGCCATCGGCCTGATCATCTACTTCTTCTACAGCCGCCATCGGTCGGAGTTTGCCGGACAACGGTGAAGTTATGACATCCGAGATTGAGAGCTTCATTCGCCGGCTGCCCAAGGCCGAGTTGCATCTGCATCTCGAGGGGACGGTGCTCCCCTCGACGCTGGTTGAGTTGAGCGTGCGACATGACGCGCAGCCGATGACGAAAGCAGATGCGGATGCAATCTACCAGTTCACCGATTTCACCGGGTTTATTGAGGCGTTCAAAGCGGTTACGCGGCAGCTTATTCACCCCGACGACTACGAATTGATCGCGTGGCGCATGATCGAGGCGCTTGCGGCGCAAGGCGTGGTTCATGCGGAGGTCTACATCTCTGTTGGCGTCATTTATATGTGGCGCAATCACGATCCGGCGTGTTTTGAACCGATCTTTGCCGGGCTTGAGCGCGCGCGGGAACGAGGCGAACGTGAGTTGGGTGTGAGCCTCTACTGGATTTTCGACGCGGTACGCCACTTCACGGTTCCGGAGGCTGAGCGCGTCTTTCGCAAGGCGGCGGAGATGCGCAGTCGTTATCCGTCGATTATCGGGATCGGGCTGGGTGGCGATGAGCGGCAGCGCGGGTCGGAAGCGTTTCGCGAATTCTATGCCGAGGCACAAGCTGCGGGACTGAGATTGACGGACCACGCTGGAGAAACGACGGGGCCGGAGGCGATCTGGGAGGCGCTGGCAATCGGATCGGAACGCATCGGACACGCACTGTCGGCGATTAAGGATCCGGGGCTCGTCGAAGAATTGAAGGCGCGGAGCATTCCGCTGGAGTTGAATCCCACGTCGAATGTGAAGACCGGCGTTTGTCCCTCGTTTGCAGAGCATCCGTTGCGGCGCTACTTCGATGCGGGGCTGCTGGTGACACTGAACTCCGATGACCCGGCCTTTTTCGGTTCGGATGTGGCGAATGAGTATCTGCTGGCGCATACCGAACAGGGATTCACGCGCGAAGAACTGCGGCAACTGGCTGCAAATTCGATTGAATCCAGCTTTCTGCCCGAGGCGGCGAAGCAATTGTGGCTGCAGAAGATCGAAGCGACGGTTTGAACCGAACGACGGTGACCGCAGACATGCGGATTTGAGACTGGGCCGCGATGCATGCACTAACATAGTCGGGTGACAAAACAGCCTACACACGATCCCACGCTGCTGGTGCATGGCGGAGCATGGGCGATTCCAGCAGATGCCCAGATGTCGCATGAAGCAGGAGTGCGCCAGGCGCTGGAGACGGGACATGCGCTGTTGGCGCGAGGCGGCTCGGCGATCGACGCTGTTGAGGCCGCCGTGACGATTCTCGAAGAGGACCCGACGTTTGACGCGGGACGTGGAAGTTTTTTGACGTCGGACGGGCGCGTGCAACTGGATGCGCTGCTGATGGATGGCGGGCGCATGAAGGCCGGCGGCGTGGCGTGTGTGGAGCGGCTGCGGAACCCGATCAAGGCGGCGCGGCTGGTGCTGGAGCAAAGCCCGCACGTCTATTTCGTGGGCGCGGGGGCCGAGGAGTTTGCGCATGCACATGGAATGGAGTTGATCGATAACTCCGAGCTGGTGATGGATCGCGAGCGCGAGCGTCTGGCCGAGGCCAAAGCGCGTCAGGCGGCAGGCCTGGCCGATGACACGTTTTCTGGATTGCGCGACGACAAGGATCCCGAGACGGCAATTCAGGTGGACAGGACCGAGGACGGTACGAAGTGGTCGCACGACACGGTGGGTGCGGTAGCGCTCGATGCATTTGGCAATCTCGCGGCGGCAACGTCGACCGGCGGCACTCTGAACAAGACGCCGGGACGAGTGGGCGATTCGTCGCTGATCGGGTGCGGCTGCTACGCAGACAACCTGGCAGCAGCGGTGAGCCTGACCGGCTGGGGCGAGCCGATCATGAAGCTGGTGCTGGGCAAATGGGCCACGGATCGCGTGGCGGCCGGGACCGCGCCTGAGATTGCGGCGCGCGAGGCGATCAGCTATTTGTTTAACCGGCTGGGCGGGCATGGCGGAATCATTCTCCTCGGCCCGGACGGGCGGTTTGGGCTGGCGCATAATACGCCGGCGATGGCGTGGGGCGTGGCGACGCCTGGCGGCCTGCAGGTGGGGCTGAAGATCTGACCACCTGCGGTGGGGCCAACTGCGCTTCGCGCCAGCGCGGGGAGCTGAACGATCTCAACGCCTCCGGGACGATGGCAGGTCGTTTGAAGATGGCAAAGGTCTTAGCAAGGAACTAATCGCACAATTTCCATTTGAGGCGGGTGTAGGCGACGCCGAAGCCCTGGCGCTCGGCGTTGCGCTGCGAGTTGCTGCCGGCCTCGGTGACCATCATGGCGAGGTTGCAGCCCTGGCCGACGGCGTAGCGCATGCGTTCAGAGAGCAAGGCCAATTGCAGACCGCGGCGGCGGTGCTCGGGAACGGTGGCGGCTCCAGCAAAGAGCGCCACTCCTTTATAGAGGCAAAGCGCGGCGGCCGCGGCGGGCTGTCGATCGATCTCGGCGAGGAAGCAGGGGCTCTGGTCGCGCGCAACGACGAGCGCACCCATCTGCTGGACGAAAGACTCGAGTTCGGGGTGTTCGTGGGTCCAGCCGCGAGCGCTGATGCTGCTCCAGGTTTCGGCTTCGTCTTGGGCGACGACGCGCACGTTGATGGCTGCGGGCGGCGGGGCGGACGGCGTTTCGATGGTGCGGAAAAGCACGCTGCTGATCTCGAAGGGGCGGTAGTTGCGAGAGCAGAGAAGATCGAGGGCAGCGGCACCGGCGAAGGGGCTGACCTCGTGCATGGGCGTGGCGCCGCGAGAGAGAAAAAAATCTTCGATGGTGTCGAGATCGACAGGAGTGAGCTGCTCAAACATGCCGAGGCCAAAGGTCTGGGTGATGGGAGAATCGACGCCATCGAAGACCACGTCGGCACCCGCGCACCTGATCCACGCGGAAGCGGAGTCGGGAAAGAGGCGCTTGCGGGCGGCGGCGAATTGGAGGCATGCGTATCCCTCGGCCGCTTCGAGGCGTTGGGCGAGGGATCGGTCAGCGAAGTGCATCGTTTCTCCTGAAGTCAGAGTGCGAGGATAACCTGAGAGCATTGAGTACGCCTATGCTGATTCTTGCTTCGGCTTCGCCGCGACGGAAAGAACTGTTGACGCAGGCAGGATTTGTGTTTGAGGTGCGGCCGGCGCACATCGGCGAGGAAACGCGCGCAGGCGAAAATGCGATTGCGTATGTGGTGCGGCTGGCGCGCGAGAAGGCGCAAGCCGTGTTTGATGAGCTGGGCGATGCTGAAGCAGTGGTGCTGGGCGCGGATACGACGGTTGAAGTGGACGGCCAGATTCTCGGCAAGCCGGAAGATGCTGCCGATGCGGCGCGGATGCTGAGGCTGCTGAGCGGGCGGACGCATCGAGTGATGACGGGCGTTGCGGTCGTGACCACGCGCGGCGCGGAAGTGGCGGCCGAGGTGACAGGGGTTCGCTTCCTGACGCTGAGCGAGGAAGAGATTGCTGCGTACATCGCGAGCGGCGAGCCGATGGACAAGGCCGGCGCGTACGGGATTCAAGGGCGGGCGGCGAAGTGGATTCCGCGGATCGAAGGCGACTACTTCAACGTGGTGGGACTGCCGCTGGCGCTGGTGAGCGTGATGCTGGGGACTGCGCGTCCAGCGGGCGGCGCTTGCGGGACTGGCCGTCCAGGCAGCCGCGCTTCGCGCAAGAAAGAGTCTGAGTAGATTGGAGTGGCGAATCACACAGGAATACAGGAAAAAAGTCTTTTCAAACTCGAAATTCGGCGTGGTGCAAGTGGTGGTGTGCATGGAGTTGCAGCCCGTCGGCCCACAGGAACGCAGGGAATAAAGGCTGGCGGAGTTGGCGGTGCTAGCGGAGTTTGCGGTGATAGCGGAGTTGGCGGAGTTGGGCCCCCACTCATCGCGATACAGCTGCGATGAATGGGGCACCCCGTGCACCTGCGGGGACCGGACGTCTGGACGGAGGCTTCGCGTGACGACGATTACGGACTGCGATTTTTCGAGGGTCGTCATGCTGCGCTCCTGAAAGACAGTTATCAGTGGTCAGTAGAAACAGAAAGGCGGCGAGCCGGAGATCCGGTTTCGCCGCCTGTTTTTGGCTACCTTTTTATTGTGCGCCTTTTCGAATAGTTAATATGCAAAATCGATCAAAAAATCTTTGGCTGCAAGTGATAGGGAAAAAGACGGTTACAAAATCGGGAAAATTATTTTTGAGGTTTACCCCTTGACAAGATTTCCACAGGCGCCGGAAGACAGCCGGTAGCTGCTTGCTCGGCGCTCTCAAACAGCAGGTTCTTCGCTCCCCACCTCCGACTTCCACCCCAAAGACCAAGACCTGTCTTTGGGGGCCCCGAGCTGAAGACAACGCTCGGGGCCCCGTTCGCTCAGAATGACATCGCTTAAAACTGAATGCATTGCGGCCCGGCTAAAGCCGTGCCCTTGACATAAAGGCCGGTCCGTAAGTCCGTAGGTTTCAGCGAATCTGACAAGGTGCAGAAATTTCTGTGCTAATTTTGCGCTCGGCTAGATCGTAATAGTCGAGTTTCGTTCTTAGCGCCTGAGACTTCCCCATTGACGGTTAACCGCCCGGAACGCGAAAGGTAGCGGTTTTCAGATCTGTTTGCGCTGCATGCGCAGAGCACGGAAATAGAGAATCGCCCCGAACAATGCGAGGATGTCACCCGGGACTGCAACCGAATTCGGGGTGTGCCACCAAAATGCTAACCGGATGCAATTGACAATCATCAGAGCAAGCCCCACCCGCTTCTCAATCTTCATCACTCGGTCTGATTCCATAAGCAAGCAATGATAGCCCAACAAGGTTTGTTCCGAGTGGATTGTGGCCAAGTGGGAAGTTTCGGCTTCGGGCGGGTAGCCGTCGGGCCGGGGATTTTGTGCTAATTTGTGCTTGGACTCTGCACCTCTCGGACTTCTTGGACATCTAGGATATTCAAGAATCAATAACTTATTTCTTTTCAATGGCCACTTTTGACGTGCCTTGTTACAAGGCAGCCGCGGATCTCTTGACTCGTCGCTGCGCGACTGGCTCAAGATGACAAGCGCCTGCGGGGCGGCCGGACGCGCTTCGCGCCGGAGTGCTGGCGGAAGAGGATTCCCATGTCTCCAGAATCCGGAGACATGGGGCACCCAAGGATCGAGGTCCGATTGAATGTATTGAGACCGGAGTGTGCAGCCGCCGGGTCTAGAAGCGGAGGACGGGGCCGGCGGTGACACGGAGATTGTTGTAGGTTCCGTTGTTCACATAGATCTCGTCGCCGGCCTCGGCGCGCAGACCGAAGGGTCCCGCAAAAAACTCGATGCCGCCGCCGGGATAGATGGCGAGATGGGTCGCGGCATTGCCGACGCCATCGACGGCTCCGGTAAACGTGCTGCCTGTCGTGACGCCGGAGGTGTTGGTAGAGAAATCGATGAAGCCGACTTTGCCGGTGGCGAAGACGCGCACGGGGCCCGACGTGCCGAATTGAAATTTGGGGCCGAAGAGGCCAGTGAGGGGGCGAATTCCCGTAGTCACGAAGGTGGTGGTGATGCCGTTGTTGGTGGTGGTCGTGAAGTTGCGTTGGAAGTCGTAGTTCATTTCAGCTTCGAGGGCGATGTTGGGATGGACGTTAAAGCCAGCGCGCCCGCCGACGCCGACGTAGTCGATGTTGGGGTTGGTGGGGGAGAAGCGGAACAGGTCGGCAAAGATTCCAACCTCGACGTGGTTGTTGGCGAATGGGCTGTTGTGGGGGCCATTGGAGTCTGGGGCGGCCTGGCCGGAGAGCTGGGCCGCGGATGCCAGGCCCAGACAGAGTGCTGCAAAAACTGCGATGCGTTTCATAATTTACACTCCTCAATTTTGTAGATAGAGCATGGCCAATCTGATCGCGCGGGACGCGTCGATTTGGCACTGAGCAACTCAGATGCCTGAGGAGGGCGTAGGGGTTTGCCGGGGGACTCGCCGTCCAGACAGACTGGCTGCGCGGCACCTGCGGTGCGGCAGACGCGCTGCGCGGATGGGGGTCGTGGCTTCCCACCCTTCGCCGGAGAAAAGGCGAAGGATGGGGCACCCATCTTCAGTGGGAAATTAGGGGTGGGCCACCGGCCTGCGAGATATATACCAGAACGGCCCTGCGTCTATGGCTTCACGGTGAGGGGGTCGCCTTTGTAGTTGACGGTGGCGTTGGCTGCGGAAGCGGGCGCGATGCCGATGCCGTGGTCTTTGCCGACGACGACGACGCGGAAGGTGTGCGCGTTGAGCATGCCGGGGAACGAGCCCTGGCGCGCGCCGATGATGAGGGTGCGGGCGGTATCGTCCCAGTGCAAAGCGATGGTGGAGTGCGCGCCCTTGGTGTAGTTGTAGGTGTCGTTCTCGTCTTCGTAAAGGGTGAAGTCGCCGTCGGCTCCGGGATAAATTCTCAACTCAATTGGGTCGGCGGGTTTTTCAGTGGTCCACTCCATGGCGGGACCCATGGGGATGATGGAGCCGGCGCGAACGAAGAGCGGAAGTTTGGAGAGGGGCGCGTCGGTGGTGATGCGTTTTGCGCCTTCGATTTTTTCGCCGGTCCAGAAGTCGTACCACGTGGACTGGGGCAGATAGACACTTCGTGTCGTGGACCCTTGGACGTAAACCGGACTGACCAAAATGGCGGGGCCGAAGAGATATTCGTCGGAGATGTTCTGGGCGACCACGTCGTCGCGCCAGTCCATGACAAGGGGACGCATGAGGGTGCCGTGGTTGCTGGTGACCTGCCACGCCTGGGAGTAGATGTAAGGCATGAGGCGATAGCGGAGGGTGTCGTAGTCAGTGAGGATTTTTTGATTGTCGGGGCCGTAGGACCAGAGCTCGTTCTCATCGGGGTTGCGGGTGCCGTGGACGCGGAAGATGGGCGAGAAGGCGCCGAACTGGAACCAGCGGACGAAGAGTTCGCGGAACTTGGGATCGTCGAGGTTGCCGCCGGAGATGAAGCCGCCGATGTCGGTGGTCCAGTAGGGCATGCCGCTGATGCCGTAGTTGAGGCCGGCGGCGATCTGGCGCTGGAAGGTGACGTAGTCGGAGAGCACGTCGCCGGACCAGGCGGTCACTCCGTAGCGCTGCGAGCCGGCATAGGCGGAGCGGGAGAGGATGAAGACGCGCTTCTGGTCGGAGGTGGACTGCTGGCCCTCTGAGACTCCGCCGGCATGGAAGAGCGGGAAGACGTTGGCGTAGCGCGCGCCGGAGCCGATGGAGAGCTGGTGGTTGACGAGGATGTTGTCTTGCTGGCCCTCGGTCTCAGGCTCGTCGGTATCGAGCCACCAGGCGTCGACGCCTTTGCTGAAGAGCGCGGTATTGATGTTGGCCCAATACTGCTTGCGGGCGGCGGGGTTGGTGGCGTCGTAGAGGGCCTGGCCGAGGGGATGGAAGGTGACCTGCTGGGTTTTGGCTATGAACCAGCCGTTCTTATCCCACTCGTCGTAGGTGGCGGAGCCGGGGCGGAAGTAGGGCCAGACGGAAACCATGAGATGGAAGTGCTCGTTGTGGAGGGTATTGATGAGGCCCTGCGGGTCGGGGTAGTTGGGATTCCACTTCATCTCGCCCATGGTGATCCACCAGAACCAGTCCTGGACGATGTTGTCGACGGGAATGTGAAGGGCGCGGTATTTGGCGGCGATGGTTTCGAGTTCCTGCTGCGACTGGTATTTGTTTTTGCATTGCCAGAAGCCGTAGGCCCAGCGGCCGAAGAGGGGGACCTGGCCGGTTAGATCGCGATAGTGGCCGACGATCTGATCAGCGTCGGGTCCGTAGAAGAAGTAGTAGTCGACGCGATCGGCAACCTCGGAAGACAGGTAGAGCCAGTGGATGAAGCGGTTGTTGAAGCGGCTGCGCGAAGGGTTGTTCCAGAAGATGCCGTAGCCGTTGGTGGAGAAGAAGAGCGGGATGTCGATCTCGGTATTTTCCTGGGAGAGATCGATCTCGGTGCCGCGATAGTTCCACACACCGGCCTGATGCTGACCGAGGCCGTAGAAGCCCTCGTGGGAGCCATAGATGCCGAAGGCTACTTCGGAATGGTAGGTCTGCTCGCCGTTGACCTGGGCGGGATGGAGGTAGCGGTAGGTGTCGGTGGTGAGGGCTTTGCCGTCGGCGGAGAAGTAATGGAGGATGCCGGTATCGCGTTCGATGACGACCTTGAGTTTGGATGTGGTCAACGTGAGGGCTTTGGCGTCGTCTACCACATTAAATTCGGTGGCGGGCCAATCGGATTTGATGACGACGTGATCGGAGGCGCGCTGGGGAGCGGTGGTGTCGAGGGGTGCGTATGTGACGTGGAGTACATCTGGTGAGTCGACTTCGATGCGAAGCAGACCGGCAGTCTGATGGACCTCGAGGGCGTTGGACTGTCGGTCAAAGCTGACGACGGAGTTGGGGGGATTCCACTGGGCCGAAGCGCGGGGGGCGAGCAGAAGCGCGGCTGAAAGGAGGGCGCAAATTGTTGCAATACGAAGGGCTTTCATCGAAGACGATCTCCCGGAGGCGGTATTCAAACCCAACCAGTCTACGCCCGGAGGCGGGCAAATGGCGCCGGGGAAACGAAGTGGCACCGGAAACCGGAAAGGGACGCAAGCTGTGACGAATGAGCGCAATTCTGTGCTGAAGGTCTGTCGGGCTGGAGAGAAACGGAGTTAGAATCGCTGCAATTCCAGAATTAGTCTTACGAGCTACCCACGCTGCGCTTAAACGAGGGATACCTGTGATGCGGATGAGATTGCTTTTGCCTGTTGCTTTGATGGTGGTACTGATGTCGTCGTCGCAGTTGATGCGAGCACAGTTTCAGGAGCCGACCAAGGACGAGTTGCAGATGACGGCAGACCCGAAGGCGCCGGGCGCGGCAGCGGTCTACCTTTATCGCGAAGAGACCACGGACGACAATCTGCACTTTCACAGCATTTATGTGCGCGAGAAGATTTTGACGGAAAAGGGCAAGGAAGTCGCGACGGTGCATGTTCCGTATGAACATGGCGCGTTCAAGGTGACCGACATCAGAGGGCGCACGATTCACGCGGATGGAACGGTGATTCCACTAACGGCGAAGCCGAGCGATCTGACGGATGTGAAGACGAAGGATTACCAGGTGAACACGATGGTCTTCACGCTGCCGAGCGTGGAGGTGGGCAGCATTATTGAGTATCGGCTGCAGCTTCGCTACGCCGACGACATGGTTTCTTCGCCGTCGTGGGATGTGCAACAGCAATACTTTGTGCATAAGGCGCACTACATGTTTTATCCGCCGCAGCATACGTGGGGCATCAGTAACGGCCGGGGGCAGAACCTCGATCACCTGATGTGGATCGTGCATGCAGGACCGACGGACAAGGTGGTGCAGGATGCGAGCGGGAAATACTATTTCGACGTTGCCGATGTTCCGGCGATACCGGCGGATGACTGGATGCCGCCGCTGAACAGCATCAACTGGCGGGTGGAGTTCTACTACACGGCATTCACGAGCGGAGGGGAGTTCTGGCAGGATGCGGGCAAGTTCTGGAACAAGGAGGCAGAGCATTTCGCCGGGTCGACCAAGACGCTGCAACAGGCGGCGAGCGGGATCGTAGCCTCGGGCGACACAGAACTGCAGAAGGCCACGAAGATCTATGAAGCGGTGATGAATCTGGATAACACCAGTTTTTCGCGGGAAAAGTCGGAGGCAGAGCGCAAGAAGGAAAAGCTGAGGGATATTCGGGACGCAGAAGACGTGTGGAAGCAAAAGAGCGGCTCGGCGAATGAACTGGCGCTGCTGTATGTGGCGTTGGCTCGCTCGGCGGGATTGCGCGCGTATCCGATGGAGGTCGTGGACCGGACCAGGGCGATCTTTGACCCGACTTACCTATCGTCGTATCAACTGGACGACTACATTGCGATTGTGGTGATCGACGGCAAGGAAGTTTTTCTCGATCCGGGGCAGAAGGATTGTCCGTTTGGTCTTTTGCACTGGAAGCATGCGGTGGCGGGCGGGTTGCGAGGGAGTGACAAAGGCGCCGGTTATGGCGAGACGCCGTCGGGCACCTACAAGCAGAATGTGATGACGCGGATTGCGGATCTGACGATCGATGCCAACAGCGACGTGCAAGGCACGCTGAGGTTTGTGATGTCGGGCGCGCCCGCGTTGCATTGGCGCCAGATCGCGCTGGAGAACGATGCAGACGAAGTGAAGAAGCAATTCAACGAATCGATACGGGGATCGATTCCAGATGGGGTGCAGGCGGATTTCGACCACTTTCTGGGGCTCGATGACTATCACACGAACCTGATCGCATTTGTGAAGGTGAGCGGCAACATGGGATCGGCGACGGGAAAACACTTCTTTGTTCCCGGGCTTTTCTTTGAGTCGCGGGCCAGCCACCCGTTTGTGTCAGAAGACAAGCGCGTGATTCCTGTCGACGTGCAATATCCCGAGCTGGTGCACGATGACGTGACCTATCGGCTGCCGGCGGAGTTTGCGGTGGAGAGCTCGCCGCAGCAGACCAACGTGACGTGGCCCGAGCACGCGTTGCTGAAGATCGACTCCAAGGCGGACGGCGCGACGCTGACGGTGGGGCGGACCCTGGCGTACAACTTCACCTTGCTCGATCCCAAAGACTACTCGGATCTGCACGGCTTTTATCAGAAAGTAGCCCTGGCGGATCAGCAGCCGCTGGTGCTGACGCGGGCGGTGGCTGCTCAAAAGGGGAACTGATGGGCATCGCGCGGCGCGGCGCAACGAATTGCCTGGACGGATCGACCGGACTCTGGCGGCCGCTAGGCTGCGCGGCGGTGCTTGTTGCTCTGGCAACTCCGCTGATAGCCCGCGCACAGTTTCAGGAGCCGACCAAGGAAGAGCTGCAGATGACGGCCGACCCGAAGGCACCGGGGGCGGCCGCCGTCTACCTCTACTACGAGGAGATCACGGACAGCCGCGCGCATACGAGCTCCTTTTACGAACGCATCAAGATATTGGCGGAGAAAGGCAAGGAACTGGCAACGGTCACCATGCCCTATGAGCCGTCTATCGACAAAATCGCCGACATCGAAGGCCGCACAATTCATGCGGATGGAACGGTGATTCCGATGACCGCCAAGGCTTCGGATCTGATTGATGTCAAGGCCAAAGGATTTCAAGTCGACTCGATCGTGTTCACGTTGCCGAGTGTCGAAGTGGGCAGCATCCTGGAGTACAGGCTGACGACCAAGCGAGACGAGGACTGGGCTTATTCGCCGACGTGGGAGATCCAAAAGCAGTACTTCGTGCACAAGGCGCACTACAGCTTCAGGCCCGGCAGTTTCATCAACATGTTGTATGCGACGTATATCGGCTCGGGAGAGGAGGTTGTTTCCGACAAGCATGACGTATTCACGCTGGACATCGCGGATGTTCCGCCGGAACCGGACGAGGATTGGATGCCGCCGATCAATACGGTGCGATGGCGGGTGCAGTTTTACTCGACAGTATTTCGTTCGGACACGGCATTCTGGAGCAGCGCGATGCTGGGCTGGGCAGGCTGGGTTGGGGATTTCATCAAGCCCTCAGGGAAGCTGACGGACGCGGCGCGAGGGCTTGTGGCGCCGGGGGACTCGGACCGCCAAAAGGCGGAAAAGATTTATGCCGCAGTGATGAAGCTGGACAACACGGACTTCACGCGGAAGAAGTCAAAGGCCGAGCGGAAGAAAGAAAAACTGAAAGAGATCAAGAAGACTGAGGACGTGTGGAAGCAGCAGTCGGGGTCTGCAGACGAAATTGCCCTGCTCTACGTTTCGCTGGCCCGGGCGGTGGGTCTCAAAGCGTGGCCGATGAGGGTGGTGGATCGCAGCCACGCTAATTTTGACCGGAGCTTTCTCTCTTCGTATCAGCTCGATGACTACATCGCAGTGGTTGCACTGGATGGCAAGGACATCTACCTCGACCCAGGGCAAAAGATGTGCCCCTTCGGGAGCATGCACTGGAAGCACAGTCTCGCGACCGGATTTCGTCTGACCGACAATGGAGCCGTGATCGCAACGACGACGGGACTGACCTATCTGAGTTCGCTGGAGGAGCGGGTGGCCAGCCTCTCAATTGACGAGACAGGAAACGTGACGGGAACCATTCGATTCATCCTCAATGGACCGGATGCGCTCTACTGGCGGCAGATCGCTCTTGAGAATGATGCGGACGAGGTGAAGAAGCGATTTAACGAGACGATGCACGACATAATTCCCGATGGGGTTGAAGCGGAATTCGATCACTTTCTCGGCCTGGACGACTACGAGTCGAATCTGATCGGCATTGTGAAGGTCTCAGGAACATGGGAACCGCGACCGGGAAGCACCTTATCCTGCCGGGGCTATTTCTGGAGTCTCATGCCAAACATCCGTTTGTGAGTGAGGCCAAACGCACGATCTCTGTAGACGTTCACTATCCCAAGGCGGAGAAGGACCACATCACCTATGAGTTGCCTCAGGGGTTTGAAGTCGAGAGCCTGCCGTCAGACGCTGACAACTCATGGCCCGGTCACGCGGCGCTGAAGATACGAGCGAGCGCAAAAAACGGCTCAGTGACGGTGTTGCGGTCGCTGGCGTACAACTTCACTCTGCTCGATCCCAAAGATTACTCGGACCTGCACGGGTTTTATCAGAAGGTGGCCACGGCGGATCAGCAGCCGCTGGTGCTGACGCGGGCGGTGGCTGCTCAAAAGGGGAACTGATGAGAGGCATTGGATTCCTGGGAAAAGGATTGGTGACGGGCCTTGTGCCGGTCGCGTTGATAGCGGCCTCTTGCGCGCCGGCTGCGGGAAGCTGGTTCTCAAAGGGACAGCCGGTGCCGCAATGGGGAATGGATGCGGCGAAAACTCCCACGCCAGACTATGCGAAGGATGCGGCGGCGGTGGTCTTATTTGATGAGTATGTGGAGACGATCGACAGCCAGGGGCGAGCGACGGAGCGCCACCGGCGAGTGACGCGGATATTAAAGCCGCAAGGTCGGGACAACTTCTGCACCGTTTCATTTGATGTGGATGAGAAGATCAACTACTTTCGAGCGTGGACAATCGCAGCAGACGAGAAGACGTATCAGGCTCAGGACACGGATTTTTTGGATGCGGGCAATCTCACCGGAGTCCCGGTCATGCTGAACACGGAAAAGGTGCGCGTGGCGAACCCGCCAGCCATCGATGTGGGCGCGGTGCTGGTGTGTGAATCGGAGGAACTGGAAGCGCCCTATTCGCAGGAGAACGTGTGGGATGTGCAAAGCGCGATCCCCGTTGTTTTTGAGGCGTTGGAAGTGGACCTGCCTCCGGGACGCGCGCACACCGAGTCATGGCACAATCACGCTGCGGTGAAAGCGGTCGAGGTAGCACCGGATCATTGGCGGTGGGAAGTAAAAGACGAGAAGGCGCTGAATCTGCGGGATGTTCCCTCAGGCCCAGACGCGGCGGCCGTGGCGGCGCGCATGTCAGTACAGTGGGGCGACGCGGCAGTGGCGGGGATCGACAACCAATGGAAGGCGTTGGGAGCGTGGTACACAAAGCTGGAGGCGGATCGTCCCAGTCCCTCGCCTGAGATCACGGCCAAGGTGCAGAGCCTGATTGCAGGCGCGCCTGACTTTTATAGCAAGCTGAGCCGCATCACCGAGTCGGTCCAGAAAAACGTCCGCTATTTCGTTGTAATGCGGGGGATTGGCGGATGGCAGGCCAACCACGCGGCTGATATTTTTCGCAATCAATATGGCGATTGCAAAGACAAGACGACGCTGGTGATTTCGATGCTGCAAGTGGCGGGGATTCACGCCTTCTATGTGCCGGTAGATGATCGTCGCGGGCTGGTCGATCCTGCGGAGCCATCGATGTACGGGAACCATATGATCACGGCAATTGAGGTGCCGCCGGATGTTGTCGATCCGCGTCTGAAAGCGATTGTGAAGAGCAAGGATGGGAAGCGCTATCTGATCTTTGACCCAACGGATGAGCGGACTCCCGTGGGAAATCTGCGCTCTGACCTGCAGGGCAGCTATGGGATTTTGAGTGCGGGCGACGAGAGCCAGGTGATTGAACTGCCGGTGCTGGGTCCCGATGCGAATGGAACGGATTTGAAAGGCTCATTTTCGCTGGCGGCCGACGGGACGCTGAGCGGGTCAGTGGATTCATCTCATTATGGGCCTGAGGGCGCCGATCTGCGCATGTTCCTGAAGTACAGCGATGACAAGGAACGCCATGACGCTTTTGAGACGATGATCGCGCACTCGCTGCCGGGGGCGGTGCTGGATTCGTTCCAGTTTGTGCAAACGCCGGCGCTCGACAAGCCTATGGAGTTTCACTACAAAGTGACGGCGTCGCAATATGCGCATCAGGCGGGGCCGATGCTGCTGGTGAGGCCTCGGGTGCTGGGCACATATCTGGAGGCGTTTGACGACAAGCCGCGCACGGTTGCGATTGAGCTGGGCGCGACGGGACGCTGGCACGACAGCTTTGACATCACGCTGCCGACGGGATATGCGGTGGACGAGACGCCGGACCCGGTAGACATCGATATGGACTTCGCGAGCTACCACTCGTCGGTGACGGCGAAGGCGAATCTGCTGCACTACGAACGGGAGTACGTGGTGCGGCAAGTGGAGATTCCTGCGGAGAAAGCGCAGGACTTTCGCAAGCTGGAAGGGCACATCCTCGCAGACGAGCGCGGGACCGCCGTGCTGAAGAAGCAGTAAGAGCTGGCGAGCGTCGTGGCCGAGGATGCCGGCGGATGCGAAGGGCTTTGCATCCGCGGACGGGCGCCGCTCATCATAAACAAGAGCCATTGGTAAATTCCCGGCTGCGGATTCGTTCGACTTCATGAGCCAACCCTTGTTTTCTCCACTGCAACTTCGCTCGATCACATTTGCAAATCGCATCGGCGTGTCGCCGATGTGCCAATACTCATCGGAAGACGGATTCGCGACGGACTGGCACCTGGTTCACCTGGGCTGCCGTGCGCAAGGGGGCGCAGGGCTGGTGGAGATAGAGGCGTCTGCGGTGCTGGCGGAGGGCCGCATCACTCCGGCGGACCTGGGCATATATAAGGATGAGCACATTGCGGGTCTGGAGCGCATTGCGCGGTTCGTCCATTCGCAGGGCGCACGCGCGGGAATTCAACTTGCGCATGCGGGACGGAAGGCAAGCCGGAGTTCGCCGTTTGGCAAGGAGCGTCTGCTGCTGCCGGGCGAGGGTGGATGGGAGACGGTGGGGCCGAGCGCAGTTGCTTTTGAGGCGGACTACGGAATGCCACGAGCGCTCGACCAAGCCGGAATCGATGCAGTGATCGAGGCGTTTGCGCTTGCGGCGCGGAGGGCGAACAAAGCGGGATTCGATTTTGTTGAGATTCACGCGGCACATGGCTACTTGCTGCACGAGTTTTTGTCGCCGCTTGCTAACCAGCGCACGGACAGCTACGGCGGCAGTTTTGAAAATCGAACGCGCCTGATGATCGAGGTGACGGATGCGGTGCGCGCGGCGTGGCCGGGGGAGCTGCCCCTGTTTGTGCGCATCTCGGCCACTGACTGGGTCGATGGCGGCTGGTCGATTGACGAATCGGTGGAGCTAGCGAAGTTGTTAAAGCAGCATGGTGTCGATTTGGTCGATGCGTCATCGGGCGGAATGGTTCCCAACGCACGCATTCCGGTTGGGCCGGGGTTTCAGGCGCCGTTCGCGGCCAGGATTCGCGCAGAAGCGGGGATCGCGACGGCTGCAGTGGGAATGATTACCGAACCGAACCAGGCGAATGGATTGATTGCCGAGGGAAAGGCGGACCTGGTGATGCTGGCGCGCGAGATGTTGCGCGATCCGTATTGGCCGCTGCATGCGGCTGCGACGCTGGGCGAAACGGTGAGCTGGCCGGTGCAGTATTTGCGAGCCGCGCCGAAGAATTCGCAGCCGCGGAGCGCATTGAGCGACGCCGATCGGGCATGAGTCGATGAAGCGGGCGCCGGGGCGCGAACCGCGGGGCTGCTGAGACATAGAACCCTCGAGAGCAATCAACGAATTTGGTTGGCTGATCTGCGAAAACATGGCCTATACTGCGACTGGAGACGCGTGCGTAGAGTGCGCGTCAAACTGTATCGCTATGGTCACGCAATCCTCCCCGAAGCGCGCCAAGGAAGAAGTCACGATCCCCGATCGTCTCTACTTCAAGATCGGAGACGTCGCGCGAATCTGCAAAGTGGAAACATACGTTTTGCGATTCTGGGAGACGCAGTTTCCTCAACTTAAGCCCAACAAGAGCGGGACGGGCCAGCGGCTTTATCGGCGGCGGGATGTAGAAACAGCGCTTGATATCAAGCGGCTGGTGCACGGCGAGGGGTATACACTCTCGGGCGCGCGCCACGCACTGGGGCACGCGCGCCGCACGGAGGCGCAGCCACGACTGCCGCTGGCGAATGGTGAACCGGCACAACGGCTGGACGCAGCAGCAGCGGTCATTGGAGCCGCGCGCGCTGAGCTGCGGGAGATTGCCGGCATGCTCGGCGGGACTGAGCCGCAAGCTCCGCGACGCAGGCCGCGGATGACACAGCTTCACGCGTCGACTGACTCTCTGTTTCCAACTTCATAGCCAAACCGAAGGAAGCCGTTGCTGATCACGCGGCGGCGAGTTGGCAGTCCGCAACCACAAACAAAGCCTGGGCAGGCACTCAGAACAATTGAACCTGAATCAAAGGAATTGGGCCGCGAGGGCGTGGTGTGGGCTTTGTGAGGACTGCGTTTGCGGCGGCTGAAATTGCAGGGTAACGCCGCTGCACGGTACCAACGAATTTAGCAAAGGGAGCAATAAGCTCCGGGTTTGCATTCATTTCAGGGGAGTGGGTGCAGGCATCAAATGAACGACCTTCCGATGAACGGCCATCCAACGCTGAGATCAAGGTAATTACTTTCTGGCCAGGGGTAATCTGTCCCGATTACCGCAATGCAGGTTTCGCGTGTGTCTAAGGTGGGAGCAATCCGATCAATGACTTACACCCTTTTCGCCATTGTTGGAACGGCTCGCATCGATCACTCTTAATCATCCTTGGTGAGCAGTACCGGCGTAAGTTAACTGGCCAAGAAAACAGGACTCGAGGTGGCAAGAATATGGCAACTAATGATCAGTATTTCAGTCTTGTGAAGACCAGTAAGAGCAGCTGGGTTGCGGTTCGGGTGAACGTGGAAGAGCCGTCGAACTCCAACAAGATTGACAACCCTGAAGCACTTTCCCTTCCCCGTGTTGCGAACGAACAGTCCTCAACCGCGCTTTTTGCGAATACAGCGCAGCAAAGAGAAGCGCTGAGCGAGCGCTTTCCCCGGCTCGCGATCGCGATCATCGTATTGGTCATTTTTGCGGTGAGTGTAACAGCAGAGATTGAGTATCTTCGCCAGGCCGGCTTTACCTGGCACTAAACTGGGCGGATCGCCGAAGTGATCTGGCAGTGGCCGGTGGGAACGACGGACCGGTCGAGGCTCGATCAAGCCAGTTTTTGTTTTATTGGACTCGCGTCGATGAAGGAGCAGCCACAAGGCTGTTCCTTTTTCTTTTGGTTGGCAGCGAGAAATGAATTGCCGATGCGAGGGAATTTGAATGAGCGAAATTAAATGGTCGGGACGGGCAGATTAACGCCCCAGCGACGAAAACCTGTCGCCGGGGACCCCGATGAACTGCCGAAGGCGCGGCTACGCCTCGCGCCCCTCGCAGACCATGATTCGTATCATCCGCTAAGGCGGTTGATAAAAGTTGGGGCGCTTCGTGGGTCGGCAGTCAAAGAGGGTTTGCCGATGCGAGGGAATTTGAATGAGCGAAATTAAATGGTCGGGACGGGCAGATTTGAACTGCCGACCCCTCGCACCCCAAGCGAGTGCTCTACCAGGCTGAGCCACGTCCCGACACAATCGAGCCGGCTCGAGGGAGCCGGCCAGAGGGGTTCTGAATCAGTTTACACCAGCGGATGGTTGGATCTGAGGCGCGATCGGAGCGTCTCGATCAATGCGCGGGGGGAACATATTCCTGTGGCAGAGCTGAGCCCTCGCCGAAGAAGAACTGCTCCATCTGCTCGACCAGAAACTGCTGTGCCTGCGGGGTCCAGGGCTGCAGCCGGTATTCGTTGAGCAACATTTTTTGGCGGTCGACCCACTCGGCCCAAGCCGCCTTTGAAACATTCTTATAAATCTTCTGGCCGAACTCCGAGTCGAAGGGTGGCTCGTCGAGCCCCTCCATCTCCTTCTTATTGCGAACGCAAAAAACCATGTGCGCCATCCGTCAAGCTCCTGTGGCTATTGTATGGGATAACTGAGCACCGAGAAGCGAATCAGAGCCTCGCCAAGAGAACGCTGGGATCGGCCCAGCGGAATCCTGTTGCTGCTGGTCCAGTTTCAGTTCAAACCACCCGCGAAAATCATCAAGGAGGACCGGTTGCCGTTCCCGCGTTCTGACCTCCCGATGGCATTCAGGGGCGGCCCGACTGGGTTTCGAAAACAGGAATCGGCTTAAGTAAAGTGATGAAGCTCACTCTGCCATTGGATTGCGCTTCCATATGATAGCGACGATGCAATCTAGCAATCTGGACTTTCTCAGGTCGTGCGCAGTACTCTGCGTCTGCTTTTTCCATCTGTCGATATATGTCGGCCAAGGGGACTACCACTTTTTATGGAGAAACTTGGGTGCCGGTGGTGTAATCGTCTTCTTTGTGCATACATGCTTGGTCCTGTTTTGCTCTCTGGAGAGGTCTCAACAGGGACGTTGGATCCGCAGTTTCTACGTAAGAAGGCTATTCCGAATCTATCCCCTGTGCTGGGCTTCTATCGTTTTCGCACTGGCTTTCAAACTCTCAGACCTGGAGCCAAATGTACTGGCGGGATTCGGCTGGAAAGGCATCTTAACGAACATACTACTGGTCCAGAACTTCATCCGACGGGGGTCGATCATTGGCCCTCTATGGTCTCTGCCGTGGGAAGTTCAAATGTACTTATTGCTTCCCTTCCTTTTCTGGTGGATGAAGAGGACATCGAACCGCTATCTGGCGATCATGCTGTGGGGTAGCTTCACTGTGGCCGCCGTGCTCGGAACAATGCCATCTGCTCCGAGAGCCTTGCATGGCTTCGTATTTGCTCCGATGTTCCTGGGCGGAATGGTGGCATTCCAGAAGAGGGATGGCGCCAGGTTTTTGAGTGCCAACCTCTGGCCAGCGTTTGTAATTGGGCTTATCGCTCTTCGCATCGCTCTGCTGCGCGGCGAATCGATCGAGACGCAGTGGAACGCCTTTGTGAATGCAAGTATGTGTCTGGTGTTGGGACTTGCAATTCCGCATTTTCGCGATTTGCGCGGCCATCTCATCACGAAAGTTTCTCAAAAGATTGCGCAATACTCCTATGGAGTCTATTTGTTACACATGCCTCTTCTTATTCTTTGGTTTCAACATGTGCGAGCACCCGTTCAAGTGCAAGCCCTGGGATGGATGGTCACAACCGTGGCGCTGTCAGTTCTCGCCTATCACGCGATAGAAGCACCGATGATCCGAGTCGGAAAGTCGATTGTAGCCCGTCAAGAGAAGGCCTTGATGGCAGCCGTGACGGTGTAACACTTTTCAGTTCGGAAGGGTTTCAGCGAGATTCGATCCCTAATCGCCCCAAAGAATTGGTCAGTTTTATCGCGGTTTGTGTCATAACGCCGCCATTCCTGCCCGTAGCAGCACATCATTGCCTGTATCGTCCGGTCACACAAGAATGCGGCGAATGTATGTGATCGGGATGACGACGACTCGCCGACAATTTGATCGAACTCTTAATGCTGTGAATCGCTTGACGAGAAGACTGCTGATGTAATTTCGACATGAGTTAATATTTACGGGAAAATGGTACAGTCAATTCGAATTCAGAAATGCGGAGTTGGCGGGTAGGCTTCTCAATGACCAAGTTCAGCGCCGGAATTCTTTTATATCGCAATCATCATCCCGAGACAGAGGTACTGCTCGTCCACCCCGGCGGCCCTTATTGGCGCGGGAAGGATCTTGGCGCGTGGTCGATCCCCAAAGGGGAATACACCAACGATGAAGAACCTCTCGCGGCTGCCAAGCGGGAATTCCAGGAAGAAACCGGCTTTCCCCTGGAGGGTGATGAATTTCGCCGTTTATGCGAAACGCAGTTGCCCTCTGGCAAAGTGATCAGCGCATGGGCGGTCGAGGGGGACTGCGATGCGGCGGCGATTCGAAGCAACCTCTTCTCAATGGAGTGGCCACCGCGTTCGGGGAAGATGCGTGAATTTCCTGAGGTCGACCGAGCGGCGTGGTTCCCAGTCTCAGTGGCTCGCGTGAAGCTCCATCCGGCACAGGGGCGATTCGTTGATTGCCTAGTCGGAATGCTCAACGCAGAAGTGGCGAAGCAAAGCTAGCGGGCCTGGTTTGCACGGAGACCCGAAGGCCGCCGGAGTTGAAGCGGGTTTGAGGAGCGGCGCCCGGTTTGTAATGGATTGGAGCCGCGATTTAGGCCGCCGGAGGCTCAGAATGCTCGAAACCTGCGGGGACGAGTTCCGGTATAATCCGAGTGCGTAGTACCGGAGAGATGGCCGAGTGGCTGAAGGCGGCGGTTTGCTAAACCGTTATAGGGTCAAAAGCTCTATCGGGGGTTCGAATCCCCCTCTCTCCGCCATCGAGTCAAGTTGTTTATTATCAATAGATTAAGCATCGACAATCTCGCCGTTTTGCGGGCTAATCCCGCACAAAACCTCCACCAGAGAATATCTCTCTCCACGGAAACTGGCAGGAATTAAACTCCATTCTCTGAACCTCATCGTGGGAGTGGAACTTTTTGTCAGCACGCCCGCGTGAGATCCGCGGAAACTAGGTCGACCCTTGCGCGTTTATCTTTAGCAATCCGAGAACGTCGAGGTCAATAAGCGCATTGCCCGGTTGTCAGCAGATTAGCGGGATGTAACACATCGGGCGAAGCCTACCCGGTATTGCGAAAGGCGATGTTCATTCACTTCGGAGCGTTTCCAGTGGATCGGCATACGCCGCGCGGCGAGCGGGGATGAGCGTAGCGACAGAACCGGCGAATGCAAGCACGAAACTCGCCGCGATGATAGCTAGCAGATTCGCGCTGACAGATCCGTACAGTAAATGACTTGCTGCACGCACGGCGAGAATTGATAAAACAACCCCTGGCAAAACGCCAGCGAGGAGTATGCGCGCGGTCTGACCGACG